>Ga0180219_1002182_pt1 | contig 11852 bp, 9 predicted proteins | sample eDN3rd30CBELigMG_FD_151338 | JGI IMG/M metagenome (GOLD analysis project Ga0180219, IMG submission 151338) | Enriched Miracle-Growth compost microbial communities from Emeryville, California, USA - eDNA 3rd pass 30_C BE-Lig MG (version 2)... ...
CGTCCAGCGCCCCGCGCATATTGAAGGCGATGGGCGGGCCCTTGGCGTCCCAGGCCGTTCCGTCGGCGCGCATGTACTGAACCCTTACCGGCTTGCCCGTTTCGCGCGACAGCAAGGCGGCATCCATGGCCGCATCGTCGGCGTCGTTCATGCCATACGAGCCGGGGCCCGGCATCCACGTGGCGCGCACCTGCTCCGGATCCATGCCGAGCAGTTCGGCCACGGCCCGGCGCAAGGGGTAGGGCTTCTGGCCGCCGGCCCATATCTGGGCGCCGTCGGCGCGCACGTCGGCAATGGCGCACCCGGGGCCCATGCAGGCATGCGACTGGAAGGGATACTCGTATTGCCCCCGCACCACCTTGGCGGCGCCCGCAAGGGCTGCCTCGACGTCGCCCGCTTCATCTTCCGTCTTGGACTGCTTGGGCTTGGCAGTGCGCAGCGAATCGTACAGCGCGTCGTACGACTCGGCGAACATCGGCTCGGGCGTGGACCATTCGACCTTGAGTTCGCGCGCCGCCTTGACGGCCTGTTCTTCGCGCTCGCATACCACCGCGACATAATCGCCCTTGCTCACCACCTTGACGAGGCCCGGAAAGCTCTGGCCCGCCGGCACCTTGAGCAGGCGCGCGCCCGCCTTGGGCGGCCTGATCACCCGGCCATGCAGCATGCCCGGCACCCGGTGATCGACAAGGTAGACATACTGGCCCGTTACCTTGAGCGGAATGTCGGTACGGGGCACGGGCTTGCCCACCAGCTTGTATTGCGATGCGTCCTTGGTCCTGACCTTGGCGTCCAGCGCCATCTCGAAGCGCTTGCCGCCTATCAGCTCGCCATAGGAAATGGATTTGCCCGGGGCGCCCGCCACTTTTACCACGCCGTCCTCAACTTTAAGCTGCTCGGCGGGAACGCCCAGCCGCACGGACGCCATGGACAACAGGGCATGCCGCGCCTGGGCGCTTGCCTTGCGCAAGGCGTCGCCGCCGGCCATGATGCCGTTGCTCGAGCCGGTGCCGCGCTGGTCGACCGTGGTGGCGGTATCGCCCATGTGGATGGCGACCTTGTCCAGCGGCACGTCCAGCTCGTCGGCCACGATCTGTGCAAAAGCCGTGCTGATGCCCATGCCGGCCTCTATTTTGCCCACGCCCGCTGCTACCGACCCGTCGGGCAGCACCGCCAGCCAGGAGTCCAACTGCTTCTTGTCGACGGTGTCCTCCCAGGGGCCCGCCTCGAACTGCAGGGCGGAGCCGTCGGCGACCGAGCGCGACTGCGCGGAAGCCCGCAGGGGCAGGCCGAAAGACACGATGAGGGCGCCCGAAGCCGCCAGGAATTGCCTGCGTGAGACGCCGGCCGGCGCCTTGGATGAAAGATTGTCCATGCCGCCCCCTTATGCCATGGCCTTGGAGGCCCGCCGCACGGCGCGCATGACGCTGATCTGCGTTCCGCAGCGGCACTTGAGACCGCGCAGGCCTTCCTTGATCTGATCGTCGGTCGCATCGGGCGTTTTCTCGAGCAGGGCGGCCGAGGTCATGATCCAGGCATTGACGCAGTATCCGCATTGCGCGGCCTGCTCTTCGATGAAGGCCTGCTGCACCGGATGGAGCTCACCTTCTTTGCCGTGATAGGCCTGGGCCAGGCCCTCGAGGGTGGTAATGCGCCTGCCCTGCGCCGCCGAAGCCGGCGTGACGCAAGAGCGTATCGCCACGCCGTCCATGTGCACGGTACAGGCGCCGCACTGGGCCAGCCCGCAGCCGAAGCGCGGACCACGCAGTTCCATTTCATTGCGCAGCACGTAGAGCAGCGGCGTGTCGGGTGGCGCTTCGACGGCATGCCGCCTGCCGTTGACTTCGATTTCCAATGTTTTCCCCATGGTCTCCTCCTTGGGCAAGTCCATGGCTCCATGCCATGGTTTCCTTTTTATGGAATGCTATTCCGCATATCAATACATTACCAGCGCCATGTTGTAACCTGTCTTTGCTCCTCCCCTTAAATTCCTTTATACGGAACATTGTTCTATTTTTAACAAAAATCCGCCATCCGTTGATAGAATCGTGTCTTCCCATCGTCGATGAAAACCGCGTCAGACGGTTCAACAGAGGAGACCCCGAACATGTTCAAACATCTTTCGCTGCTGGCTGTCGCCCTATGCTTCACCGCTGAAACGGCGGCTGCGAACTGGAGCCTGCCGCCCGACAAGGGCATGGTCGAGCCCGATACCGTCGCCGCCATCCTGCAGGGCAACGACTATCCGGAGACCAGCGGCTATACCCAGAAAATCGACTACATCGACTTCGAAGCCTATGGCCAGCCCTTCACCCAGGTGGTCGTCACCCTTACCCCCGACAAGCCGCGCCTGCACGAGGGCAAGAAGATCGTGGTGGTGGGCGGCGAGCCGGGCAGCGAGTACGCCATGGATTTCCTGGAAACCCCCGAGGGCAAAGAGGGCCCCGGCGTATGGCTGGCCAAGCGGGGCGTGAAGTTCGTCGCGCTTACCCGCGTGGGCCGCTGGAACTTCTTCGACGAGCAGGGCAGGGGCTCATGGGAAAACATCCCGCTCGACCAGCGCATGCCCATCTTCAGCCGCCAGCAAAAGGCGCCGTGGACACAAGACGACTTCGTCACCAAGCAAAGCGACGTGAAGAAGGCCACTTCGGGCGACAGCTCGGTGTATCGCTATCCGAAAGAAGACTCCCCGCTGTTCCGGCAGATGCTGGCCGCCACGCCCGACACCTTCGTCGAAGGCTATCGCCTGGCCGTGGACCATGCTGTGCCCGAGAGCGAGCGCAAGGATTCCTACCTGCTGTACTGGGGCATGTCCACCGGCGGCGCCTTCCTGTACCCGCTGGCCAAGTACATCCAGCCCGACGGCTATCTGGGCTGGGGCACCAGCAACGTCGGCATCGCCTACGCCTACCGCAAGGCCAAGTTCGGCAACTTCACCAACGCCTACTCAAAGACCGCCCAACGCCTGCGTGAACGCGGCCTGGACGATTTCATCTACTACACCAAGGACCTGGACGAGGCCACGCGAAACAAATGGTGGAAGGGCGCCCTGCGCGGTCCGCGCTTCAAGAGCAGCGAAGACATGGGCATGCAGTTCACGCCGGCCGCCCTGACCGAGGTCGCGCTGCGCATGTGGCTGTCGGACTGGCTGCCCGACGAGTACCGGGAGCGCCGCCTGGGCGGCTTCATCCAGGACATCATGGAGCCCAGCTTTCCGCCCGAGGCCCTGAAGAATGTGGCCATCCTCGACATGAACGGCACGCTGGACGAGGCCATTCCGCCCAAGACCGTCGATGCGCACCGCGACGTGCTGGAGCCCTATGCGGGCAACTACCGCGTGGCGCGGGTGCGCGACATGCACCACTACCTCTTCACCCAGGACAGCATCAAGACGGTCGGAACCCTGTGGCTGCGCTTCATCGATTCGGGCTACTTCGATTCGGTGGGCCAGAACAAATAGTCCAGCGCGCGGGCCCATCCACATGCACCTATAACAGCAAGGCAGCCGCTTGAATCCCGTCCTGGTCGTCTACCTGACTGTCACGCTGTCGGTGTTGAACCAGATCGGCCTGAAGGGCAGTAAAGTCCTGATGGCGCTGTACGCCCTGCACTTCGGCGCGGGGCCGATCGCCATCGGTGTACTGGCGGCCACCTATGCCTGCGTGCCATTGCTGGTGGCCGTCTATGCGGGCCGCGTGTCCGATCGGGTCGGAGTGCGCCCACCCATGATCATGGGTTCGTTCGGCATGGGGCTGGGGCTCGCGATTCCCCTGCTGTATCCCGCCCTGCCGGCCTTGTACCTGAGCGCGGCCATACTGGGCACCTCTAACATCTTTTTCCACGTCGCCACCCACAACCTCGTCGGGGCGATGGGCGACAAGCAGGCGCGCACGAAGAACTTCAGCACGTTCAGCCTGGGCTCTTCCATATCGGGTTTTCTTGGCCCCGTGCTGGTTGGCTGGCAGATAGATAACGCGGGCTATGCGAACGCACTGGCCCTCCTGGCCGGAATCGTGCTGATTCCGGGCGCCCTGCTGTGCGTATACGGCCGCCTGGTTCCCCCGCGCGGGGCCGGCGCCAAAGAACACGCCGCCGGCGGAGTGAAAGACCTGCTGGCCAACGGCGCTTTGCGCAACACGCTGATCACCAGTGGCCTGATCCTGACGGGCATCGATCTGTTCAATTTCTACATGCCCATTCACGGACGCGCCATTGGCCTGACGGCTTCCTTCATCGGCATCGTGATCGGCATGCAAGCAGCCGCCGCTTTCATTGTGCGCCTGGCCCTTCCCAGCCTGGCGCGGCGCTTCACCGAGAAGCGCGTCCTGACGTATTGCCTGCTGATGGCCGGCCTGACCTATTTCCTGTTCCCCCTGCTGCAGCAGCCGGTTCTGCTAGCCACGGTCTCGTTCATTCTGGGCCTGGCGCTGGGCTGCGGACAGCCTCTGTCCATCATTCTTACGTACAACTACTCGCCGCCGGGCCGCGCCGGCGAGGCACTGGGCATGCGCCTGACGGTCAACAAGTTCATACAGATCGTCGTGCCGCTGGCGTTCGGATCGATGGGCGCGGCCTTCGGCGTGTTTCCCATCTTCTGGAGCAATGCCGCCCTGCTGCTGGCGGGGGGATGGCTGAACACCCTGTACGACAAGCGCCGGCAAATAGATCAGGCGGCCGCCGCCCAGTCTGAAGGCGCCCGCGCCCAGTCCGCCGAAGACCCTCCGGCCTGAGCCGTGCCGCGGCTTATTCCCTTTCCAGATCAATCGTGAACACGAAGGCGAAGCGCAGACATTACTTATGTAAGGCAAGCGAAGCCGACAAAGTGCACGGTTGATCTGGAAAGGGAATTAAAGCAATACCGGCCGGTCGGGCAACTCGTTGGGGTTGCCGTCGGACGGCGGGCAATGGCGGGCGCAGATGGCTTCGATGCTGTCGACGGCGGCCAGTATGCCTTCGACATAGCGGCCCTGGCCCAGGTGCTGGCGCAGCTGGCCGCAGACTTCCTGCCAGGCTTCGGGGGGCGCGGCCACGCCCCGGTCGGCAATGAGCTCAATGCCGTGCCTGTCGAGCGCAAGGTACAGCAGCACGCCTGTGTTATGAGGCGTGTCCCACACATGCAACTTGCCGAAGACCTCGAGCGCTCGGGCGTGGCTGTCGGGCTCGTGGGCCGGCGACACCGCCTCTACCGCCAGCATCAGCTCGCCTGTGTGCGACCGCTCGCATTCGCCGATGCGCTGCGCGATGCGCTCGAGTATGGCCGGCGTGAAATGCCGCCGCCGCAGCACATGGCCCTCGATCGTCGACCAGCCCGTCAGCCGTTTCCAGTTGCTGCCCCGCACGTATTTTCTCCTGTACATGGGGCCTGCCTTGGCCCCGGCCATGCATGGCGGCGGCGTTACCAGCTTCCCGAGGCGCCGCCTCCGCCGCTGGAGCCTCCGCCCCCGCCAAAGCCGCCGCCTCCGAAGCCGCCACCACCGCCGAAACCGCCGCGGCCAAACCCGCCCCCACCGGCCATGCCGCCCAGGCCTCCGATGACGCCGCCGCGCCGCGAAGCCCGCGCACCACTGCCCCGCACCCGAAGGGCGCGGCCCGCCATGCTAAGCAGAAAAGCCGCCATGCCCGCCAGCACGGCGAACACCACGCTGCCGAACACAAAATAGATGAGCAGGGCCGCGCCCGCCACCGCAACGATGGGAGGCAGCACAGTAGCCATGATGACCAGCATGACGAGCACGCCGAAAGCATCTTCGCCACCCGAGGATTCTTCGGCCGTCGCCGGCGGCGGCAGATCTTCGCCCTCGACCAGCGAAACAAGGCTGTTCACGCCCGCCTCGACCCCACCGGCAAAGTCGCCCTGCTGAAAGCGCGGCGCCACCTGCTCGCGTATGATGCGGCCCGCCAGCAGGTCGGGCACGGCGCCCTCCAGCCCGTAGCCCACCTCGATGCGCAGGCGGCGATCGTCCTTGGCCACCAGGAAGAGAATGCCGTCATCGACCTGTTCACGCCCCAGCCGCCACTGCTCGAAAGCCCGCACCGCATATTGCGCGATGTCTTCCTGCCCGGTGGTGGGTATCATCAGGACGGCGATCTGCGCCCCCTTGCGCTGCTCGAGGTCGGCCAGAACCTGGGTAAGCCGGCTTTGCGTGGCGGCATCGAGCGTGCCCGTGGTGTCGGTAACCCGCTGCTTCAATTCGGGAATGGCGGCCTGCTGGCCGAATGCCGGCGCCGCGGCCATCAGGGCCAATACACTCGCCAGAAACAGCCAGCACCACGCCCGCCAGGCCCTCAGTGCCCGGCCCGAGCTTAGGCCCGCAGCAGGCGCCGGAGACATGGACACGCCGCTACCCGTTCGCGCCGGCCGGCGCCGGCACGTCGAATTTCACCTCGGGGTCGCGCATGATCTCGCCCTGCCGGTCGACCCCGTAGTTCTGCTTGACGTCGTAGCCGAAGATCTTGGCCGTGATGACCGTGGGGAACTGCCTGATATACACGTTGTACGCCTGCACCGCCTGCACGAAACGCCCGCGTTCGGTGGCGATGCGGTTCTCGGTGCCCTCGAGCTGCGTCATCAGGTCGCGGAACAGGCCGTCGCTTTTAAGCTGCGGATAATTCTCGGACACCGCAATGAGCCGCGACAGCGCCGAGGACAACTGGCTTTGCGCCTGCGTGAACCTGGCCATCAGCTCGGGGTTGTCCAGATCGTCGACATTGACCTGCACACTGCCCACCTTCGCGCGCGCCTCGGTAACCTCGGTAAGCACCGTGCGCTCGTTCACCATATAGGCATTCACCGAGTTCACCAGCTTGGGCACCAGCTCGGCACGGCGCTCGTACTGGTTGAGAACCTGCGACCAGGCCGCCTTCACCTGCTCGTCGAGCCGCTGGATTTCATTATATCCGCAGCCCGTCAGGAACATCGCCAGCACGGGGGCCAGAAGAAAAAGCAGGAATCGTTTCATGAGCCGCAATCTCGAGTTGTCCGGACAATCGGAAGTGTAAAGCAGTTTGCCGCTTTCCCACCCCCAAATTGCGCGCCCCGGCACGGCCTTTACCATTCTTTACCGATTCTGCGTCCGCACCTCTACCACCGCCGGCCGCCCCTGCTTCACCTCGGCAATGGCTCGCGCCAGCGCCTCGGGCAGATCCGCCGCGCGGGCGATCGGCCCCTCGCCATACACCCCCATCGAACGCGCCATCGTCGCGTAATCGACATCCGGATTCACAATACGCGTTCCCAGTCCCGCATTCTCTACCGGCCGCTTCCGATGCGCCGCGATCTTCTCGCCGTGCTCCTCGGAGTTGTAGTAACTGCGGTTGTTCATGATGATCGTCAGCAGCGGTATCCCATGATGCGCCGCCGTCCACAACGCCGTGGGCGTGAACAGGAAATCGCCGTCGCCCTGCAGGTTGACGCACAGCCGGTCCGGGTTGGCCAGCGTGACACCCAGCGAAGCGCCCATGCCGTAGCCCAGGCCGCCGCCGCTGTACCGGCCCACGAACTGGTCGGGGCGGCTGATGTCCCAAAGGCGCTTGACCCAGCCATTGGCAATGCCCTGGGTCAGCACCCAGGGCTCGTCCTTGATGGCGTCCCAGACAATGGAAGCAAACGTGGACAGCGCAATAGGCTCGTCACCGCTCTCCGACTGCGCCCTGGCTTGCCATTCGGCACGCAGCTTCTCGCTGTGCGCGCTCCACTTGGCCAGCCTTTCCCTGGCTGCCTTCGCCACATCGCCACTGTCTTCCACCAATGCCTGGCAAGCCTGCAGCAAAGCGGGAACAAAACTCTCAGTGTCCGCGGCGATGGAGTCGTCGGTTTCCTGAAGGCGCCGGAAATCCTGGCTCCAGCTTCGCACCGCATAGCCGTCCAGCGTCACGTGGGCGATACGCGTGCCCGGCTTGTACATGGGGCAGGTCTCCCGCGTAAGGCGATTGACGGTGTGCAGAGCGCCGTAAAGATCCATGGCATCGAGGGCCAGCACGAAGTCGGCTTCGGCCAGCACTTGTTCCGACGAATCGACCAGGAACAACGGATGCCGGGTCGGAAAATTGTGGCGATTTCCCTGGTCGAGCACGGGAATGCCCAATAGATCGGCCAGGCGCAGCAGGGCGTCGAAAGCGGCGTGCGAACGCCCCATGCGGTCGGCTACGATGACCGGCGCCTTGGCGTCGACCAGGGCCTGCGCCACGCGCTGGACAGTCTCGGGGCCTGCGGCCGCCGGCTCGGGCGGCAGAAACTTCGAGGGGTCCGGCAGCTGGGGAAACGCCTCGGGCGCTTCTTCCTGTATCTGCGCGTCGTAGCAGATGTAGACCGGCCCCTGCGGATGCGTCATCGCGGCCTGGTAGGCGCGCGCGAACGATTCAGGCGTGCTGTCCAGGTCGTCGGGCTGGTCGTCCCATTTCACGAAGTCGCGGATCAGGTTGCCCTGCACCAGAGCGGTATGCACCCAGTCGCTGCCCGGCCGCCGCTTGGTGTACGACATGGGGCCCGTGCCCCCCAGCAGGATGATGGGAATGCGGTCGCACCAGGCGTTGTAGATGGCCATGGTGGCGTGCTGCAGGCCCACCACATTGTGCAATATGGCGGCCATGGGCTTGCCCGTGGCGCGCGCATAGCCATGGGCGATGGCCACCGAGATCTCTTCGTGCATGCACTCGAGGAACTCCGGCGACTCGTTGCCCAGGTAGTTCACCAAAGAATCATGGATGCCGCGAAACGATGCGCCGGGGTTGAAGGCGGCGTACGGCATCTTGTATTGACGCAATATGTCGACGATGAAGTCCGACCCGTAACGGCGGGAGGTAAGGCGTTTGTCTGCGTCGTTTGTCACACTCATGCGGTCGCTCAGAAAGTAACGTTGATGTTCTTGACCTGGGTATAGCTCAGCAGCTCTTCCAGCGAGTGTTCGCGCCCGATGCCGCTGTTCTTGAATCCGCCGAAGGGCGCGCCCTTGTAGCGCTTGCCACCGTGGCCGTTGACCCACACATAGCCGCACTCGACGGCGTCGGCCATGCGCAGGCCGGTCGAGATGTCGTTGGTCCAGATGTTGGCGCACAGGCCGTATTCACTGTCGTTGACCTCGTCGAGCATCGTGGCCTCGTCGGTCCATTCCAGCACGCTCATGACCGGGCCAAAGATTTCCTCCTGCTCTATCTTCATGCCGTGGCGCACCTGGTCAAACACCGTGACGTCGACGAAGCAGCCCTTGCGCAGCGCCTCGCCGGGCGCATGGCCGCCGCCCCTCACCACACGGGCCCCCTCTTGCCGCCCCGCCTCGATATAGCCCATGACCCGCTCGTAATGGCGTCGGGTCACCACCGGCCCCATCTGGGTCGCCTCGAGCTCGGGCAGCCCCACGGCGATCCGGTCGGTCAGGGCCACCACCGCATCCATGAAGTCCTTCTTGATGGATGCATGGACGAAGACGCGCGAGTTGGAGCCGCAGGACTGGCCCTGGGAGCGGGTGAAGTTCATGCCCGCCACGGCGGCGGCGGCGACCTTCTCGATGTCGACGTCCGGATAGATGACGAGCGGGTTCTTGCCGCCCAGCTCGAGGCTGAGCGTCTTGATGCCCGCCTGCCGGGTAATGGCCCGGCCCGTCTCCACGCTTCCCGTGAATGCGATGCGGCGCACATCCTTGTGCGCCACCAGCGCTCCGCCGCATTCGGGGCCGTCGCCCGTGACGATGTTGACCACGCCGGGCGGGAAGCACTCGCGCACCAGCTTGCCCAGCCACAGGGCCGACAGCGGTGTCTGGTCCGCGGGCTTGAGCACCACCGTGTTGCCCGCAATGAGGGCGGGCGCCAGCTTGCCCGCGCCGAAGGAGATCGGATGATTGAAGGGAATGATGCGGCCCACCACGCCAAAAGGCTGCAGCCGCGTGTAGTCGAGCCCGCCGCCGGGCGTGGGTATGGTCTCGCCCTTGATCTCCATGCCCAGGCCGGCGAAGAAATCGTGCAGCGAAGCGCCCTTCTTGGCGTCGTCCACCATGGCCAGGAAGGGATTGCCGCTGTCTATCGCGTCGAGCATGCCGAATTCGCGCGCCTCGGCGCGCAGGGCCTGGGCAAAGCGCTTGCAGTATGCGGCGCGCTCGTCCACATGCAGCCGGCTCCAGGCGGGGAAGGCCGCCTTGGCGGCCCGCACGGCCAGTTCGATGTCTTCCGCGCCGCCCGCGGGCACCCGGGCAATCTCCTCGTCGTAGGCGGGATTGATCGAAGCCATGGTGGCGCCCGATCGGGCCGCCACCCATTCATTGTTGATCAGCATTTTCCAGTCCTGGGTTTCTTCCCGGGCCCGGCTCAGTACCTGTGCCGCAAAACCATCTGCCAGATTCACTCTATTGCCTCCGTCTTCCAATGTCCGGCGCGCCGCAGGGGCGCACCCATGCCCGTCAATGCGCCGGGCCCTGTCCGAAAACTTCCCTGAACTGCCCCGTCCACTTGTCCACCTCGTCCAGCGCCGACACCGGATCCACCAGGCCCAGGCGCAGGCCCGGCAAGGGGGAGGGCAACTTGGTATTGGCGGGGACATAATCCATGGATGCGAACACACCTTGCGCGCCATCGGCCGACAGCATGTATTCGTAGAAGAGCAGCGCCGCGTTGGGGTGGCTGGCGTGGCGGGCTATGGCCACGCCGTTGGCCCGGGCGATGGCGGGCTCCAGCACGAACCAGTCGATGGGCGCGCCGCGCTCTTTGGCGGCAATGGGCATATGGCTGTATACGGTAAGGGCCAAAGGCACCTCGCCCGCCACCACCATGTTGTTCACCAGCGAATACCCGTAGCGCTGCGACATGCCGTTGCGCTTCACGATCTCGCTGAAAAGCGCGCGGCCCTTGTCTTCGCCCATGCGCTTCATGAGGGCGGCATACCACATCCACGATTCGCTTTCGACGCCCAGCTTGCCCTTCCATTTGGGGTCCAGCAGGTCTTCGTAGCTTTGGGGCAGATCTGCCTTCTTGACCCTATCGGTGTTGTAGGCCTGCACATAGACCTGGAACACCGTGGGCGCCCATTGCTTGTGCTCGGGCAGCGAGCCCTCGGCCAGTTGCGCGAACAGCGGCGACTCGACCGGCTGCAGCAGCTGCTCGCGATACAGCGCCTCGAGCTGGGGCGAGCCGAAATGGAAGACGTCAACCTCGTGGCGTCCCGCCGCCGCTTCGCTGACGGCCCGCTGCAGCACCCGGCTGGTGCCGGCCCGCCATACATTGACCTTGATGCCGTATTTCTTTTCAAAGGGATCGATCAGCGCGCGCAGGTTCTTCTCGGCCAGCGTCGTATAGAACATGATCTCGCCCTCGGCCCGCGCGGCCTCGAGCAGTTTTTCCTGGCGGTCGGGGCCCTGATACTGCAGCAGCGATGCGTCCTGCGCCAGCGCCGGCGCGGCCAGGGCCGCCGCCAGGCAAGCGCCCGCCATAGTCAGAATCCATTTCAGCATAGTCATCCTCCCCTGCCTGGCGAAGAGGCCGCGACAATGGCGGCCGCCGCGCCGGCAAGCTCTAGTCCGCACGCTTCACAAAGGTCTCGTCGAACAACCCCGTCCACTTGTCCACTTCCTCGAGCACGGTCTCGGGGTCGAGCAGCGCAAACTTGACATTGGGCAGCGGAGACTCCAGCTGCGTATTGGTCGGCACGTAGTCCATGGCGACAAAGTGCTTTTGCGCGCCTTCGGCCGACAGCATGTACTCGTAGAACAGCAGGGCCGCATTGGGGTGCTTGGCATTGCGTGCTATCGCCACGCCGTTGGCGCGGGCGATGGTGGGGCTCAGCGTGAACCAGTCTATGGCCGCGCCCTTTTCTTTCGAGGCCTTCGGCATGTGGCTGTATATCGTCAGCGCCAGGGGCACCTCGCCCG
>Ga0180219_1002183_pt1 | contig 11848 bp, 11 predicted proteins | sample eDN3rd30CBELigMG_FD_151338 | JGI IMG/M metagenome (GOLD analysis project Ga0180219, IMG submission 151338) | Enriched Miracle-Growth compost microbial communities from Emeryville, California, USA - eDNA 3rd pass 30_C BE-Lig MG (version 2)... ...
ATCCACGGTTTGGTTAATGGCGAGCTCCGGAGTTCTTCAGCCTTCTGTTCTCTCAATAGGCGTTCTTGTGGATGAATCCCTTAAACACCGTGAGAAAAACGATTTTCAGGTCCCACCAGAGGGACCAGTTATGGATGTAGGCGAGATCGTGCTCGACTCTTTTTTGCATCTTGTCGAGCGTATCCGTTTCACCCCGCCAGCCATTGACTTGCGCCCAACCGGTGATTCCCGGTTTGACTTTATGGCGAAGCATGTAGCTATTGATTTGCCCACGGTACTGCTCATTGTGGGCGACCGCGTGGGGGCGAGGACCGACGATGGACATGTCACCAAGCAACACATTGATGAACTGAGGTAGTTCATCAAGCGAAGTACGCCTTAGGAATGCGCCCACCGCGGTGATTCGATTGTCCCCCCTAGTGGCTTGGACGATATCGGTCCCGTTTTCCATTACCCGCATGCTACGAAATTTCCAGACCTCAATCGGGCGGCCATCAATACCGTAGCGTTTTTGTCGGAAAAATACGGGGCCCGGCGAGGACAGCTTCACAGCGATCGAGATGGCGAGCATCGGGAGGGCTATCAGGCAGAGAATCAGGGACGATAGGAGAACGTCTTCCAAACGTTTGATAATCGTATTAGCTCCCGTCATCGGGCTATCAAAGATACTGATAGTAGGTACGCCATTAATGTTCTGGCTACGGGAGTGAAGGAGTTCGAAGATAAATACATCGGGGACTATATAGACTGATACAGTGGTGTCGCTCAACTGTGCAACCAGCCATTTTATACGTGCTTCACTGCGCATGGGCAGGGTAATGTAGACGCGATCAATTTGCCCTTCTCGGGCTTGCTGTACTAGCTGTTCGAGATTTCCCGATACAGGTAGACGAATTTTACTGTCAGGCAGGCGGATTGGGTCCCGATGCTTGTCATCGAAGAAGCCGAGCAGGTCCAGCCCCATCCAAGGTGCGCTGGCAATATTGACCGCCAGTCGTTGGCCAAGTGGACCAGCACCGGCAATGGCGACTGAGCGAGTATTGAATCCGCGTCGACGAAGTATATTTAACAAGTTACGTAAAAGTATCCGATAGCTGCACAAACCAACAAGACTGAGTGAAAACCACTGCAAGAGCGCGGAGTCTTCAAGTGGTGGCATATTGACCATGAAATAGTCCGCGACGAAAACAGTCAGAAAACTAATCGCCCAGATTCCGCCGACCTTACGTAGCTCTTCACGTACACGCTCCCCGCGCCATGATGTGTAGAGCTGACCAAAGTCGCTAAGCAGGTAGAAGATAACCAGTGCTAAAAGAGTCGCAATTATGGGCGTATTATCAAGAGGCGTTCCATTTAGGTACATGATCACGCCCATCGCCGCACTAATAACGAGCAGATCCAGAAGCTTCTGCAGGACAGAGATACTTGCCTGATGCGAGCGAAGAATTCCTCGATCCTTGTGGTTCATTCTAAACTTCCTGATATTTAAATCTAGTTGAGGAGTATTTCGGGTGGGATTTTTTGTGGAAGCTCTAGAAATCCATTCGGATTCAGGCTTTGCCACCGCCAAGTATCTTTCATCATATTCGACAGCGTTAACTTGGCTTTCCAGCCTAGCTCATCACTTGCTTTGCTTGGATCAGCCCAGCAAGCAGCGATATCTCCTGGTCGGCGGGTACGAATGATATAAGGAATGTTTATGCCACAGGCTGCTTCAAACGCCTGGACGATTTCAAGAACGCTATAGCCGTTTCCAGTTCCAAGATTCCAGATAGAGACGCCCGTCGTGGACTCTAGTGCGTCAAGTGCCTTGGAGTGTCCTTCAGCCAAGTCACAAACATGGATGTAATCCCTAATGCCAGTACCATCTTTAGTTGGATAGTCGTTTCCGAAAATGGAAAGCTCTTTCAGCTTTCCAATAGCGACTTGGCTTATATAAGGCAAAAGATTATTCGGAACTCCGTTGGGGTTCTCGCCAATCAGTCCGCTCGCATGTGCACCTATGGGATTGAAGTAGCGGAGGATGGCAATCTTCCAATTGTCATCTGAGCTAGCTAGATCCTGTAAAATTTCTTCGACCATAAGTTTAGATCGGCCATATGGGCTTGCAGGATTGCTTGTCGGATGGGCTTCGCTTATCGGGAGCTCTAGCGGTTCGCCATAAACAGTTGCAGAGGAGCTGAACACAAGCTTGAATACACCTGCCTGTTCCATGGCTCGAAGGAGATTTAGGCTGCCAATCACGTTATTTTCATAGTAGTGCAGTGGCTTTATATGACTTTCTCCAACGGCTTTTAATCCAGCAAAATGGACTACCGAGGAAATTGAATGGGAGGAGAATATTTTGTCTAGTAGAGATTTGTCACGTATATCTCCTTCAATAAAATCAGGCCTTTTTCCGCCTAGTTTTTCAATGCGGTTAATTACTTCTGGATGGCTATTTTTCAAATTATCCAGAATGATTACATCACAGCCTTTTTCTAGAAGGGAAAGAACCGTATGCGAACCAATATAACCGCACCCACCGGTAACTAGTATAGTGCTATTCATTAGTGGTTTGTCTTTTGTTAATTCCATTCTTCAGGGCAGTCTCTCTTCCAATCCTCAAATGCCGTCTTGAGGGAGTATTTGTACTGGTAACCATTTTTTGTCAGGAATCTTGGGAGAATATTATTGGAGCGCACCAACTTCCTGATTCTAACGGGACTGAATGGATGTTTGATTCCTAGTGGTCTTGTAAGTGTGTCTATAACATATGCCAGGGCTAGGAGAACCGGATATGGAATATTGATTATCGTTCTAGAAAATCCGCCTACGTCACATACAGTGCGTACATATTCTTGTATTGAGGGGCCTGGATTCATTGACATGTTGAAAAGAGAAAAATTTCGGTTTTCTTGTGTTTGAAGGTTTTGAACCCAGGTAATTGCATTGCACAATTCTTTTACATAAGTTCCAGCTTTCCTGGTGTTCCTATTTCCCATGTAGAAGAAATATTTATGGGTGACCGCCTTGATCAACCGAGAGACATTTCCCCCCTCTCCAGGACCAAAAACGACTCCCGGTCTCGCAATGACAAGCTTTCTTGCCGAGTCCTGTACGAGCCACATCTGGTGAATTTTTTCAGCGACGAGCTTGGAGCCACCATACGCAGTGACTGGAACAGTGAGCGAGGATTCAGTCCTCTCATCTTCACTAGGACCATAAGGAGATATGGAACTGGTGAACACAATTTCTTGGCAGCCGATTTGGGTAGCCCAAGAGCATACATTTTGGGCACCAAGCAAGTTGGTTTGATAGTATTCATGATCTTCATGACCAGGTTCGCGGTGCACTGCCGCAAAGTTCGCAATGAGTTCTACTGACTCTTCTGGAACCCAAGTTATTGTCTTGCGTACATCGCCTAAGATTTCAATAATCTGACTTCTGTATTCCTGAAGGAGTTTTTGGCGATAGGGAAAATTCTTTTCCGAAACTTTCTCAATGTCATAAAGATAGATTTTTTTATATTTTTTGGATTCCAGCAGATGCTGAGCAAAGAATGCACCTATGAAACCAGAGCCTCCAAATATAACTGCACACTTCATAGGTTATGCCTGTTTCTTTCCTTGAAATTTTCTTTCTAGAAGACCAACAGCTTTTTGGAAAAGTTTTTCGCCTTCGAGATTTTTGACCGATTGAAACCTAATACGCTGCGGAGGAATATTATGGAGCACCCATATATTCAGCAGGCGTTCGGCGAGAAAGCCGAACACCCGACCTTGGTAGGGACCGTAGGTTTCGTAGGGAATTTGACTTTTTGCTTTGAAAAGTATATCGAATAGCCAAGTACAATATTTATTAAAATTCTCTGCCTTCATGACAAACATGTTATACAGAGAAACTTTGGTGCCGCCCATGAATTTTTCGTAGGTCGGTAAGTATTCTGGGTAGTCGCGTTTTAGGATATTTTCAATAACATCTAGGTCGCTAGAATTATGGGCATTGGCATAATGCTTTCGAATTGATTCTATCCAATAGTTGCGTGGTTTAGATAGTACTACGTCATAGGAGTTTAGTAGCTTTCCTAACGAGTGAGATGAGGCAATTTTCTGCCCCTTCAATTCAAGAGTTTCTTCGTATGCAGAAAAGTAGCGCCGATAATGAGATAGGCCATATATCTCAGCAGTAGTGTTTTTCCATAACCAATAGAGACCGGTTATTTCGCAGAAACTTCGATTTAGCTCTGAGATGCTCTCGCCACTATCATCCCTTTCAATGTTCAACTTGTCTTTAGACAGTATTCCTCCAACCTGCACTGGCTGATAACCTATGTCGTGGGGGAATTCGTAGTCTTTATGTGTTGCTACCAGAATTGATATAGGGCGCGTCATTTCAATGGATCTACGAAGAATGTGGGGATTTTTTTGTTTTCTTGCACCGCTCGAATGAATTGGGAGGCTGCGTCAAGAGCCTCTGCTATAGTTACATCCATATCTAGATAACGATAAGTTCCCAGTCTTCCGATAAAAGAAATCCTTTCTTCCTGCTTTGCTAATTCAATATATTTCTTTAGCTGAGCTTGCTCATTGACTAGGCGAATGGGGTAATACGGGACATCGTTCTGTCCGCAGCTGCGACTATATTCTTTATAGACAATCGTTTTTTCATGCTCTTCCCATGGCGCAAAATGCTTATGTTCAACTATCCTTGTATAAGGAACCTCTTCATCGCCATAGTTCATTACAGCACAACCTTGGTAGTCACCGTTCTTTCGGATTACCTCAAAATCTAATGTCCGATATCCCAGGCTTCCTTCGGAGTAGGAAAGCCACTCATCGATAGGTCCGCTATAAAAGGTGTGATCAAATTCATTAATATCATTACGCGTTATCTTTCTATTCAGAACTACTTGGATCAGGTCGTGATCTAACATACGTTCTATTAGTGATGTATAACCATGTTTAGGTATTCCTTGATACTTGTGATTAAAGTAGTTGTCGTCATAACTGAAGCGAACAGGGAGCCGCTTTAGAATACTGGCGGGAAGATCCGTTGGAGAAATTCCCCACTGCTTTTTTGTGTATCCTCTGAAGAAAGCTTCATATAAATCCTTGCCAAGGAACTTTAAAGCCTGTTGCTCAAAGTTTTCTGGAGTAGCTATTGACGCGTCCGCGAGTGACAACACAAAGTCACGAGCTTCTTGTGGTGATTTTGCCGTATTAAAGAACTGATTTATTGTATGTAGATTTATCGGGAGTGAATAAACTTTTCCTTTGACGGTTGACTTGACCCGATTGATATAGGGCATGAATTCGCCAAAATTATTTAAGAACTCCCAAACTTCATGATTATCTGTATGGAATATGTGTGCGCCGTATTTGTGAACAGTTATCCCAGTCTTTTCATCCTTTTCGCTATAGCAATTTCCTGCGATATGACTTCTTGCGTCTGAAACGACCACTTGGTAGCCGTTTAGCGCAAGTTTATGAGCTATCGTAGATCCACTAAATCCGGCGCCAATTACAAGTATTTTTTTCAAAGGTTATTCCCTTGTTTTAATTTTTTCTGTGTACTTATACAAAGCGATATAAGTATGGAAAGGAATGGGTTGTTCAGTGTAAGTCCGTTTAGAAACATTATCATGAAAATGGCGTAAATCCTTAGATGTTCCGAGTGGGGGCGAATAAGGCGCCATAGCAAGATATAGAAAATAGGTGCGATAAGTCCTAATTCAAAGATTAACTGTCCATGAATTGAGAGTACTCTACCACTCCCTAGGTCTTGAGGTCTGTCTACAAGGTTTATCCATAAATACTCAGGGAAATACTTGTTTAAATATTCATACTGGTAATAGGTCCATTGATAAAAACCGTGCGGTACGGAATAGTCATTTATAAAAGCCTTTATAGGAATTAATACGTTTGTCAATCGTAGTCCAAAGCTTTGATCTACCGCCGCAAGCTTTAATGGGTTCGAAAGGAAACTAATTAATACGCTGCCGATTCGACTATCTTGAAAAATAAGTAGGCTAAAGATTATGGTTGCTATGGCTATACCAGCGTATATGGCAAGATGAAGTGGCCGCTTTGAGGAAAATAAAGCTATGGCGATCGCTGAGTAGATAACGCCAACAGATGATTTTGCGACGATTGCAGAGATGAGTAATGATAGGAATAAATAAAATTTGTTTTTTGGGGAAATTACTATAAGTGATAAAGAAATAAGGAGGATTACCAAGCAGAAATATGCTGGTTCCGTGGCGAGGGAGATGCTCCCTCTTCCGGCAGTTATTATCAGTTTATCCCGCCAAAAGGTTGCTATCTCTGGATCGAACATCTGTACGATGCCAATGACGGTCCATACCGAAAAAACGAATTTTAATGATGTTTCTATTAAATGAATTCCGACTTTCTTTGTAATCACGGTGGTAGCGCATGTTATTATTATTATGCTTATGTATCCATAGAGGCCTCGAAAAAAATAATACGCATCAAAGCCGTAGATTCCGAGAAACAGCAGCATTAATGTTAGAATGAAAAGCAGATACTCTGAAACTCTCTCATTGATTTTTTTATTTTGAAGCGTGTGTGTGATAAATATCAGTAAAGAAATTGCTAGCGGAGCCGGTTGAACGTCTGATGTCGTACCCACACCAAAAGGCTTTAAATATGGAAAGCATAGAAGAAGGAAAGCAAATAAATAAATTGCAATTCGGATCCCTTTATATGGAGAGGCTACGTAGGTTGATTTATTTTCTATCGTTGGGGTGTTAGTCTTATGCATCTTTTAATTTGTTTTTGAAAAGCTCTTTTATGTTGTCGGCGTCGTACTTGTTGAATACTATGGCTTCTATTATACGAGCGTCTTCGATTTTGGCATTCTCCCATCTTAATGGTGTTATTCCGATTTTGCGAAAACTGTCATAAAAGCTTGGGGCGCTCTCTAGTGATATGAATATGGCTTTTGCTCCGCTCTGTAGAAGTTCAAATGCAAGAGTCGAAAATGAGCTTATTATTATATTGTTCTGGTTAAAGTTTGTTAGGAAATTTATTGGGGTGTCTGTATTTATTTTGATTTTTGTATTATGTTCTTTGTTGTGAAAGTGTGCGAGATAGTTGTAAAAATCCCGCGGGTGTTTTCGAATCGTGAGAGTTGTTCCTTTTTCATAAGCTAAACGTGAGAATCTTTCTATAGCATTTACTTGCTCTTGATGTGCCTTTTCGTTTAAATGTTCTGAAAAGGCTTGTGTAATAAAGCACAATGAAATATCGGTAGCTTCTATAGGCGGCAATTTTTCTTTCTTCAACCAACATGCGCCTATATTAAATATTCTAAATTTTTCTATCTCGCGTGCAATGAGAAAGCTCTCTGTTACATTTGCTGTTACTAGGCAAATATTCGCAGAGTAAGGGTTGAATATATTTTTCTTTATTCCTAGAGATTTAAGTTTAAAGTAAATCCTATCAGATAAGCTGCTGGCTGCCTCTGGAGATGGATGTAAGGATCTAAGATAAGAGATGTAGGTTATTCCAAATAATCGCGCGACTCTATTTCTTAGGCAGGGGGCGCCAATTATGGTTTTTATTTTTCTTCTTTTTAGATATATAAGAAAGTGAATTGAATCGTATATCTTATTTCTATTTTTTGGTTCGTAAGTTATGTATTTTTTACCTGCGTCGGAAAGTATTGTTTTTATTTCTTCGAGTTCCTCCGGGGTCTCGGCGCTTATGCAGATGTTAGGATTCATTGAGTTACTCTATTTTGTCCATGGATACTGCGGTATTGGCGTCTATTTTTTTCTTGACTTTTTTTCCTATGATTTTTGTATATTCTTTAGGAGGGATGCCATAACCAGGTCTCACACTTCTAATCATGTCGGGGGTTATTGTGCTTCCAGCAGGTATATCTTTTACGAAATATAGGGAACGACGAAATTTTATATTTCCAAGTTCGCTCGACTTTCGGCTGTAGTCTATTTTCCCCAATGCTTCCCAGGCAGTTTTTGTATTTTCACAAAGCTCTCTAAGATCTTGCGGTTCAAGGGAGAAGCTGTCATCAGGCCCTCCGCCTTGACGATCAAGTGTAAAGTGCTTCTCTATAATACTTGAGCCAAGGGCGACGCTAGTGATTGCCGTAATATTGTTTATCGTATGATCGGAGAGTCCAGTTACTAAGCCAAAACGCTTTGCCATATCGGGAATTGTACTGAGATTATAGTCCTGCGGTGGAGCCGGATAACCACTAACACAATGGAGAATAGCTAACTCCTTGCAGCCGCCATCATGTGCAGCCTGAATGGCTTCTTCAATTTCCTTGGCATCAGCCATTCCCGTAGATATGATCATCGGCTTGCCAGTGCTTGCTACATATTTGATCAATGACAAGTCAACGGCTTCAAAGGAGGCAATCTTGTAAGCGGGAGAGTTTAAGCTTTCCAGTAAGTCGACGGCGGTATTGTCAAATGGTGAACTGAATATGGTTATATCTAGCTTGCGTGCGTATTCGAAAAGTGGTTTGTGCCATTCCCAAGGTGTATGCGCCCAGTCATAAAGCTCATATAAGGTATGGCCCGCCCATAATCCGTCTGTAATTTGAAAGTCCGGTTGGTCGGAGTTGAGAGTTATGGTATCAGGGCGATAGGTTTGAATCTTGATTGCATCAGCGCCGGCGAGTTTGGCTTCGCGAATAAGTCTAAAGGCAGTGTCGAGGTTGCCATTATGATTTGCTGACATTTCGGCAATGATGTATGGAGGGTAATTTTCGCCAATTTTGCGATTATTGATTTTTATTTGTTTTCTCATCAATTTTCTCCAAGGTTATCTTGTAACGTGTTCCGTGTAGTTCGAAAAATGCTGGAAATCGGATAGGGTCACACACCCGAATGGTGTCGAATTGGCTGTGAATACTTTGCTCTGGATCAATTCGGCTATTTTCGGGGGTTCGCCTGGGATGATAACTTTTGGTTATATTGGTGGGCTGTTCTTGAGGCTGGATAATCTCGGATTGAGAGATTGCAAAGTCTATAAGGTCAATCTCTGCGTTGAAGAGTTTTGAATTGATTTCGTCCCACAAATCTGACTTTGGTATGGGGATTTCTATTTTTTTCCAAATCTTTCCAGTGTCTACCTGATCCTCCGCCTCTATGAGACTGAGGGTTATCTTTTCGGCTCCAGATATGATGTCCCAAATATGAGGGCTCCATCCTCTTCCGCTAGGAAGGTCGCTGGCATGCAGAACAAGGGCAGAATTATATCTACTCCGATCTTCTTTGTTCACTACTTCGGAACAAGAAATCAAGAAGAGAATATCTCCACCTGCCAGCTCGTTTTTTTTTCTAATTATTTCGATTTCGTGATAGATACAATTTTTCGACCTCCAGTTCTCTAGGAATTCATTAATTGGATGCTGTGAATCACTGCAGAGTATTGTGATTTTCATTGCTTTTGCGTTAATAAAAGTATGATAGAACCCGTAAGGTTCCATTGCCATCGGTAATTTTTTCTGCTGCTTTAGCCATTTTATGAAGATGAGTTGGGTTGCTAAAGTATTCGAGTTGTTTTGGTAATTCCATATTTATACTGCTCAAGGATTTTATGAGCACAGCAACTCCTGCAGTCTCCAACTGTTCTCCAATCCCGCGCTGGTTGTCGGCTAGGATTAGTATGATACTCGGCAGGCCGAGGCAACAGCGTTCCCAAGAGGTTGATCCTGCAGCACCGATGGCTAGGTCTGCCTCACTCATCAGTTCAGCCATTTTATTGGTATTAATTAGGACTTTAGTTGAGCAGGGCATTCTTTTCGCCAGGGCTTCTATCTCCGTAATCCAAGGAGCACTGCTGCCCATGACGATTTGAATATTCCATTGTTGATCCACCACCGGCTGCAGGCTGACCAGAATTTTCCCGGTCACGTTTTGCGCATCGACGCCGCCCATGCTTATCAACAGATTACCCAGGCGTCGACCTTCACGATGAGCCAAGCTTTGCTCGCGCAACTGCACGAATTCGGGCCGCAGCAGTGAAAACTGTGGACCCAGGAGTAGTTGGCAGGAGGACGGGACTCTTTGTGAATAGTCTTTTGCTTGTCGCCCCAAGTTCTGATCAAGCAGTATGCTACAGTCATGGTTTCTATCTGCAAGGTCATCTATGACAAATAACCGACCGCAATGCTTCGCGACCTGACGTTCCCAGCGGTGGTCCAGAGCGTAATGATCCACTATTAGCCAGTCGACCCAAACGCCAGCGATTCGCTCTAGTGTCTGAATTGCGTCATTCTGCCAAGTTGTTCCTAGCCAATCTGCATGAGGCGCGCAGGTAGAGTCGAGTTGTAATTCGGTAGAGACAAAGGGGAGTACGCTAAGCAAATGTCCGCGCTGAAGAATTGCTGTATTCAGATTTCCTGGATGTTCGCGACTAATGAAATGACAGTTTGCCCCTTTTGCTTTTAAGGCGTCAGCGAGCGTTAGACATCGCATTAGGTGGCCGGTACCCATTTTCAGCGATGCATCCACGCGAAAAACAATATTCATTGAACCGCGCTTGCCTCTGCGTGCAGAGCCTTGAACATCCATTCTGCCCGCTGCCAGTCTTCCTGGGTATCTATGTCCTGTACTCGATGGCGGGGTAGTAGAACAGCGGCTGATGCGTTGCCAAAAATCACCCTTCCCGTGAGCCACGCATCTGGCCGTCCCCAATAGAACTGGCCGGCATCGTGATAGGCCTCTTCGAGATCCTGTGAGCGAGTATTGAAATGTTCTGGATTGAACATCTCGACTCTTCCATTCGCATCCAGTCGAATGGCGCGCTGTATAGGAAATGGAAAGCTCGTTACGGAAAAAGCATAATCGATCTGCCCAGCTTCCAATACTTCCAGCCCTAATCGTAGATCCGCCGCCTGTAGGAAGGGCGCAGTGGCATAAATACAGCAAACTTGGGAAAGTGCGTGTCCCTGCTGTCTGTACCAATCAATGGCGTGCTGGATTACTGGAATAGTCCCGGTGTGATCGTCTGACAGTGAAGCCGGACGTCTAAAGGGGACGCGCGCACCATATCGCTTCGCGATATCAGCGATATCCGAATCGTCAGTCGAAACGATGACTTCATCGAAACAGGAACTCTGCAGCGCCGCTTCGATAGACCAAGCGATCATCGGCTTTCCACAGAAGGGCTTGATGTTCTTTCCGGGAATCCGTTTGCTTCCGCCGCGCGCGGGAATCACTGCGAGTTTCATGTCCCGATTGCCTGCTGTAGAGCGACAACGACCTGATCCTGCTGATCATCGCCGAGGGTTTGGTACATCGGTAAGCTGATGGCTTCACGGTAGTACTGCTCCGCTTCCGGATATTCGCCATTTGTGAACCCTAAACCACGGTAGAATGGTTGAGTATGTACCGGAATGTAATGTACGTTCACACCGATACCTGATGCTCGTAATCTCTCGAAGACTTCGCGATGGCTATAAGCACATTGCTTAAGTTGTAGGCGAACCACATATAAATGCAGTCCCGAGTAACTGTCAGGATGCTGCCAAGGTGTGCTCAATGGCATATCAGCGAGTAAGTCATCGTAGCGCTTCGCTAGTTCGTGTCGGCGAGCCACATAGCTATCTAGACGCTGTAATTGACTTATTCCGAGTGCCGCTTGCAGTTCTGTCATACGGTAATTAAAGCCCAGATCGATCTGCTGGTAGTACCAGGGGCCATCGGCTTCATGTGTCATCTGCGACGGATCGCGAGTGATACCGTGGCTACGCAGCAAGGCCATACGTTGTGCAAGCTGCGCATCGTTCGTGAGCGCCATCCCACCTTCGGCTGTGGTGATGATTTTCACCGGATGGAAGCTGAATACGGTGATGTCGCTGTAGCGAC
>Ga0180219_1002184_pt1 | contig 11846 bp, 9 predicted proteins | sample eDN3rd30CBELigMG_FD_151338 | JGI IMG/M metagenome (GOLD analysis project Ga0180219, IMG submission 151338) | Enriched Miracle-Growth compost microbial communities from Emeryville, California, USA - eDNA 3rd pass 30_C BE-Lig MG (version 2)... ...
CAGCAACACCGCCAGTTGCAGGGAGTCGTACGATTCGTCCTCCCGCAAGCGCATACGATGCACGTTGCCGTCGTGCGTGGCGAAAACACGCACAGGCTTGCCGCCCACCTTGTCCACGTCCCGGATCGCCTGATAAAGCTGCAGGCCCGGCACCGGCTGGGCAAAACCAATGTCGATGACCGCCTCGCAGGTAGGATCGGCCTCGGCCTCTTCGTCGTCCGCGCCGTCCCGTTGCGCCAGGCTGGACATGCCGGGCTCGCGCCGCCCCGACGACACGCCGCCCATGAGCGGGTCATGCTCGCCCTCGGGAAAGTGCTCTTGCATGCGCTGGCGCACTCGCCTGTCCTGCCACCAGTTGAAGCACAGGACCACGACGATCAAGACCACACCCAAAGAAATCAGCCCGATTTGCAGTTCACTCATTTTTTGTTCCGCCGCATCACGATACGTTAACCCTTTTTGCCTACACTTCGGCCAATTGCATGGCGGAATCGATATCCACCGCGACAATACGCGACACGCCCTGCTCCTGCATGGTCACGCCAACCAGTTGCTTGGCCATCTGCATGGCAATTTTATTGTGGGAAATAAATAAAAACTGCGTCTGGTCGCTCATGTTGGCCACCAGATTGGCATAGCGCTCGGTGTTGGCGTCGTCCAGCGGCGCGTCGACCTCGTCAAGCAGGCAGAACGGCGCCGGATTGAGCTTGAACAACGCAAACACCAGGGCCGTGGCGGTAAGCGCTTTTTCCCCGCCCGACAACAAATGGATGGTGCTGTTGCGCTTGCCGGGCGGCTGCGCCATGACCTGCACCCCTGCATCCAGGATTTCTTCGCCGGTGATCACCAGCTTGGCCTCGCCCCCGCCGAACAACCTGGGGAAAAGCTCGCCGAAATGCCCGTTTACCGTGTTGAAGGTTTCCTGCAGCAACTCGCGCGTTTCGCGATCGATCTTGCGGATGGCGTCTTCCAGGGTTTCGATGGCGCTGCATAGGTCCTGGTATTGCGAATCCAGGAAGCCCTTGCGTTCGCGCCCCGCGTTCAGTTCGTCGAGCGCCGCAAGGTTCACCGACCCCAGGCTGTCGATCTGGCGTGAAATGCGCTGCACTTCGGACTGCAGCCAGTTGACGCGGCGCCATTCCTCGGGACGGTCGTTCAGCAAGGCCTGAAGCGAAGCGCGATCGACCTGGGCGGCGTCAAGCTGTTCGGAAAACTGCTCGACCGCCAGACGCGCAGCCTGCTCCTGCAACTGCAGCTCGGTGATGCGCGCGCGGCGCGGTTCCAGCGTGCGTTCGAGCGTCACGCGCTCTTCGTCGGCGGCGCGCAACAGGGCGGCAAGATTGTCCAGCTCGATGCGCGCCCGGTTCAACGCCTCTTCGCGTTCGGCGCGCTGCTCGAGGGCATCCTGCAAGCCAGCCTGCGCCGCCGAGGCATCCAGTTCGAAAAGCTCGCCCTGCAGGCCTTCGAGTTCGTCGCCGGCGCGCCGGGCTTGTTCGGAAGCCAGTTGCAGGTTGCGGTTCAGGTCGGCCTTGCGGTTCTGCAGCGCCTTTTCGGCGAAATCCGATTCGTGTACCGCCCGCTCCAGCTCACGCAGTTGCAAACGGGCCTGTTCGGTTTTTTCGGCCAGATCCTCGCCGGAAAGCTGCGCGTCGGAAAACCGCGATTGATGCTCGGCAAGCTCGAGGTCCAGCGCCTCGAAACGCGCCTCGGCCTCTTCGCGGCTGGCGCGCTGCTCTTCGGACTGCGCCGCGATTTCGGCTAGCTCCTGGTGAATGCGGGCCGCGCGCTCGCCCGACTGCTGGGCTTGCTGCTGCAGGCGGGAATGCTCGAGTTGCACATCGTGCAGCCGCCGGGTAAGTTCGGAAACCCGCAGCCTGGCCGGCGCCATGGCCTGCGAAACCTGCTGCCAGGAGGCCTCGGCGCGCGCGACCGCGGCCAGCGTCTGATCGGCGATAAGCTGCTTGGCCTTGATTTCGCGCTGCAGGTTCTGGATTTCCTGCTGCCGGGCCAGCAGGCCCGCCTGCTCGGAATCGGGTGCGTAGAAACGCACGCTGTGCTTGTCGACCAGATGCCCCTCTTTGACGACAAACACGGCCGTGGCCGGCAAATCGCCGCGCCCCGCCAGGGCGGCGGTGACATCCTTGGCCACATAGACGTCGCGCAGCCATTCATTGAGCAAGGTGCGCAAATCCGGGTCGGTAATACGCAACAGCGAAGAAAGCGAGGTTTGGTCCTGCAGGACGGGAAGCGCCGGCGCCGCGGGCGGCAACTGGTAAAAAGCCAGCCGGGCCGGCGGCGCGTCGGCCGCAAAAGCCCTGGCATGCTCGAGTTGGCGAACCTCCAGGGCGGCCATGCGTTCACGCAGCACGGCTTCCAGCGCGGTTTCCCAGCCCGGCTCCACATGCAGCTTTTGCCACAAACGCCCCAGGGAGGTCAGCTCGTGCTTGTCCAGCCAGGGCTGCAAAGCCCCTTGTTTCTGCACGTCTTCCTGCAGTTTGGAAAGCGCCGACAGCCGGGCCTCGAGCCGTGCCACTTCCTGGGCGTCCTGATGCGCCGCCGATTGCGACTCGCGGCGCGCGGCGTCCAGCTCGGGCAGACGCTCTTCGAGCTCGGCCAATTGGCCCTGGGCCTCTTCGGCCTGCTGCTCCAGGACGGCACGCTCGCCTGTCAGCCGCTCGAGATTGGCTGGATCGGGCGCATTCAGTTCGCGCAGTTCCTGCTCGAGGCGCTCGTGGCGCTGCGTAAGCGCCGCAATCTGCCGGTCGGCATCGCGCTGCGCCTGGGCCGCCAGGGCCAGGTTCTGCTCGACGCGCGCCAGGGCGCCGCGCATTTCATCGCGAGACGCTCCTGCAGCGCGCACACGCGCCTCCATTTCGGGCAGGCTGCTTGCGGCCTCATCGGCTCGCGCCCGAGCCTCTTCGGTGCGAACGGCGGCCATTTCCAGCTCGGCCTCGGTTTGAGCCAGTTGCTCGGTGCAATGAGCCTGCTGATCGGCCCATTCCTGCATCTGGCTTTGCAACTGGTTGCGGCGCGCCTGCACGCGATTGCGCGAATCGACCACATGGCGTATTTCGGCTTCGAGCCGGCTTACCAAGGCGCCGGCCTCGAACAACTGGCCCTGGGCGGCGTGCACGGCGTCAGCCGCCTCGAAATGCGCCTGGCGCCTGGATTCGAGCGCCGACTCGCCCGCGCGCAAGCCCGCCATGGCCGCCTCGAGCTCGGTCTGGGCCTGCTCTATGGCCAGGAACTTGGCTTTCTGTTCGTCGCGGGCATTGTTTTCCTTCAGCAGCCAAAGCACTTGCTGCTTTTGCTCACCCTCTTCCTGCAAGCCGCGATACCGGCCCGCCACTTCGGCCTGCGCCTCGAGCTTTTCCAGCTGCGTATTCAGTTCGCGCATAATGTCTTCGACGCGCGTCAGGTTTTCCCGGGTATCGGACAGGCGGTTCTCGGTTTCGCGACGCCTTTCCTTGTAGCGCGACACGCCGGCGGCCTCCTCGAGGAACACCCTGAGCTCCTCGGGCCGGGCCTCGATGAGGCGGTTGATCATGCCTTGGCCGATGATGGCGTAGCCGCGAGCGCCCAGGCCGGTGCCCAGGAAAATATCGTGAATGTCGCGCCGCCGCACCTGCTGGTTGTTGACGTAGTAGCTGCTGGTGCCGTCGCGCGTAAGCACCCGCCTTACGGCGATTTCGGAATAGGTGCTCCATTGGCCCACGGCACGGCCTTCGGAATTGTCGAACACCAGTTCGACCGATGCCCTGGCAGCCTGCTTGCGATTGCCCGAGCCGTTGAAGATGACGTCCTGCATGGATTCGCCACGCAGTTCCGAAGCCTTGGTTTCGCCCAGCACCCAGCGCACGGCGTCGATGATGTTCGACTTTCCGCAGCCGTTGGGCCCCACGACGCCAACCAATTGGCTGGGCGTGGGGATGACCGTTGGCTCAACAAACGATTTAAAACCAGCCAGTTTTATTTGAGTCAGACGCACAATTGGGAACGATAAGTGAGCAAAAAAAGACTGTGGGACGGCTTTGGCGCCATAAGCTCGAAAGCGGCGCCCGCCGGCAAAAAACCCCGAGCGCCCGAAGCCGCGCGGAAACTGTTTCGTATGATAACGCAGGACGAGGGCTATCCCCAGGGAACTCTCGCACAGCCGCTGTTTACCGAATAATTTCGATACGATCGTAAACCTGACGCTATACTCACTAACTGTTTTTATTATTTTTACGCATTTCCCGACCACTTCCACTCCAGAGACTGACGATTGAAAAAAGGCTTCTATCTCGTAATGACAGCGCAAGCGCTTTCATCTCTGGCAGACAACGCATTGCTTATCGCAGCCATCGCCTTGATCGCGGACTCCAGCGGCCCCGACTGGATGGTGCCCATGATGAAATGGTGGTTCGCCCTGGCCTATGTCGTCCTGGCCGCGTTCGTGGGGGCCTTCGCCGACTCCTTCCCCAAGGGGCGGGTCATGTTCGCCACCAATGCCATCAAGCTGGCCGGCTGTATTCTCATGTTCACCGCGCAGATGCTGTCCAAGAACAACGACATGCAGCTCGTTCAGATATTCGTCGCCTATACCCTGGTGGGCATCGGAGCCGCGGCCTACTCCCCCGCAAAATACGGCATCGTCACCGAAATGCTGCCGCCCGATCAACTGGTCAAGGGCAATAGCTGGATCGAGGGCCTGACCGTGCTGTCCATCATCCTGGGCACCGTGCTGGGCGGCGTCCTGATCAGCCCAAGCGTATCCGGCGTCCTGCTGGGCCACTCCTGGGTCAACGTGTTCGCGCAAAGCCGCACCGAAGCGGCCATACTCATCATCGGCATCGTCTACTTCGCGGCGGCGGCCTGCAACCTGCTCATTCCCGATACCGGAGTCAGCTACCCAAAGCAGCAGACCAACCCCATCAAGCTGGTCTCGGAGTTCGCCGGCTACGTGTCCATCCTCTGGAGGGACAAGCTGGGGCAGATTTCGCTAGCGGTCACCACCCTGTTCTGGGGGGCTGGCGCCACGCTGCAGCTCATCGTCATCGAATGGGGCTCGCACCATCTGGGCCTGCCTCTGGAGCGCTCTTCCATACTGATGGGCATCGCAGCCGTCGGCACGGTGGTGGGCTCCATCTGCGCGGGCAAGATTCCGCTTAAAAAGGCCCTGGCGGTGCTTCCCCTTGGGGTCGTCATGGGCTTCACTGTGCTTCTCATGCCCTATGTCTACTCGCCCTGGGCGGTATACGGCGTCCTGCTGCTGGTCGGCGCGCTGTCGGGCTTCTTCGTCGTTCCCATGAACGCCCTGCTGCAGCATCGCGGCCATGTCCTGCTTTCGGCCGGGCATTCCATTGCCGTGCAGAACTTCAATGAGCAATTGAACATCCTGCTCATGCTGGCGCTGTACAGCCTGATGCTCTGGTTCAGCATCCCCATCAACACCATCATCGTCTTCTTCGGCCTGCTGGTTGCCCTGCTGATGCTGCTGTTCATGCGCTGGAGCCATCGCAATATCAAGGCCGACCCATCGCTGCTGCGGCAAATAGGCCAGCACGGCCACGGGCAAGCCCTACACTGAGCGGGCCAGGTTCAGGTCGCGCCAGGCGTTGGCCTTGTGCCGCGCCCGCGACAGCAGCGATGCCGGGTGATACGTAGCCACCACCGGAATCCGCTGGCCGTCCTCGGCCTGCAGCCAATGCACCTGGCCGCGCAACGGCTCCAGGTCGGAAGATTCGTTCAACAGCGCCTGGGCCGCCAGCCATCCCAGAGCCAGGATGCGCCGTGGCTTGAGCATGGCGATCTGCCTTTGCAAATAGGGCCGGCACGCGGCGATTTCCTCGGGCCTGGGCGTGCGATTGCCGCGCGGGCGGCATTTGATGAGATTGGTATAGAAGACCGGGGTTTCAGGCCCCACGCCGGCCGCACGCAGCATGGCGCCCAGCAATTCGCCCGCCTTGCCCTGAAACGGCTGGCCCAGGCGATCGTCGCGATCGCCGGGAGCCTCGCCGATAATCATCCAGTCAACCGCTTCGGTGGCGCCCGAGCCAAACACCGTCTGGCTGCGGCCCGTATGCAATGAACACGCCTCGCAAGCCGCAACGTGGTCCTGGAGCGCCTGCCAATCAAGCGGCAAAGGCCCGGAGGAACCCACGCCCGCGGGCGCTTTGGCAGGCTTGCGCGCCGCCGGCGCCGCGGCGGGCGGACGAGCGGCCCCGCTGGCCGGATCGGGCCGCGCCGCACCGGCAGCGGCGGACTGCCCCGCCAAGAGCTCCGCCGCCGGGCGCAATCCTTCAGCGGATGCCCGGCGGGCCTGAGGCCCCTGGGCCGACACGGCTGGCGCAGCGGCGGAAACATCCTCGGCGCGCCGCGCATACGGCTGCAACTGGCGCCGGTCCATGCCGATTTCCTGCAGCCAGGCAAGCTGGACAGGAGTCAGTTGCACCACAGGGTGGCCGCCTGTCATGATTCCCGCTCCTGCGGCGACTTCAGGGAGCGTTGCATGACCCAGGCATCTTCGCGCTCGCCCTTGCCGGTGGGGTAATACCCCTTGCGTGTGCCTGTATGCACAAACCCCCGGTTGCGGTAGAAAGCCACGGCCTGTTCATTGGAAGGCCGCACCTCGAGCATCAGCGCCGGCAGATCCCGCCGCAAGGTTTCCTGTTCACAATGGCGCAACAGGGCATAGCCGACCCCCTTGCGCTGGGCATCGGGACTGACGGCAATGAGCAGCAAATGCGCGATATCCGGGGCGAACAGTACCAGGCTGAACCCCACCACCCGCTCGCCCTGGCGTGCCACCCAGGCGCCGTACCCCGCCTCGAGCGCATCGCGGAAATTGCCCAGTGTCCAGGGAAACGCCTGGACACTGGCCTCGATGGCCGCCGAAGCTTGCAGATCGGCCGCCTGCATCGGCTCGATGACGACGGGCGCCTGGGCCCTGGGATTGCCGCCCAGCCCGCGCTCGCGTTCCGCCGTCGTGTAGGCCACTTTGTCGCGCACATATAGCGGCGCTGCCTGAGCGGGCGGTATGGATTCACCCCGCAGCCAGGCCTGGTACGCCAGGCGAACGACCCCTTCGGCCGTGGCCCGCTGGACGCTGCCCCAGCGGATGCTGCGGGGCGCGGTGCCCTGGGCATCGCCCAGAGCGGACAGCACAGGATACGCGGCAAGCGCGTCCCCCAACAGGCGGATATGCCCAGAAAAGCCAGCGGCGTCCAATGATGAAGAGGCCATTGCCGGCTCGTGATGCAAATCCCGCATCAACTGCGCCAGCCAGGCGGCCGCATCCTGCACATTGAGCAGCACGGCCTCGCGCACCGCCTGCCAGGCCAGGCCGCCTGTCGGTGCCGGGCGGTAGGCGGCGGCATAAAGCTCGTTCATGCGCGCATCCTGCAACACGACGCGCACCGCGTCGCCAGGTTGGTCCTGCTCGGCCACCGCCAGCAGGGAAGGCACGGGAATGACAGGCAGATTCAAGGCATAGGCAATGCCCTGCGCCACGCCGCACGCCACCCGCAAGCCCGTAAATCCCCCCGGCCCCTGTCCGAAGGCAATGGCATTGAGTTGCGTGCGGACGATTCCCGCCTCTTCCAGCAGCGTATCCACCATGGGAAGCAGGCGCTCGGCGTGTTCTCCGGTCGCGTCGTGCCCCATGGAGCGCACCTGCAACTGCCCTTCGCAGGCCGAAAGCAAGGCGACGCCACACAGGCTGGACGAGGTTTCCAGCGCAAGAATATGTAGATCCATGGGCGACATTTTACGCAAGGAACCTTCTGAACCCGACGATGTGGAAAAAATCGGGAAAAAAAAGAAAATACGGCCTGGAACAGCATGAATCGGCGCCAGCCTTGTGCGGCATTTTTGGCGGCTGAATTGCAAAAATCACAGATACACTTTTACATCTGGTGCATTGCGCGGGGCATGCGGAAGCGCTTCGCAGGCCGTTTCGCCCGCCCCCGGCAGCCCATTTTTCAGCCCGAGCCCTAAAGCAAAATAATGGGATTTTGACGAGACGTTATTGGCTGTTTGGCGGAATTGATAAAAATTTCTATCGAATTTACATCTGTAATGATAAGCTAGTCAGGTAGGTAACCGGGTTGAATCGACAGGCGTTTGCATTGATTGACAACTGTAAAAGGCATTCTACCAAACGCTTAATATGTAATATCTTGCTACCCGCCCCTTCACGGGCCTTCCTGTCCCTGTTACATTTTCAGCCATGAACACACAAAACCAATCCCTGACACGCAAAATCCTTGTCGTCGACGACGACCCCAGGCTGCGCGACCTGCTGCGCCGCTACTTGTCGGAGCAAGGGTTTAACGTCTTCGTTGCCGAAGACGCGAAAGAAATGGGCAAAATCTGGCAGCGTGAACACTTCGACCTGCTGGTGCTCGACCTGATGCTGCCCGGCGAAGATGGGCTGTCCATCTGTCGGCGCTTGCGCGGCGGGCACGACAACACCCCCATCATCATGCTTACCGCCAAGGCCGAGGAAATCGACCGCATCGTCGGTCTCGAAATGGGCGCGGACGATTACCTTTCCAAACCGTTCAATCCCCGCGAACTGCTCGCCCGGGTCAACGCCATCCTGCGCCGACGCGGCACCGAAGAACACCCCGGCGCCCCCAGCCAGGAAAACGAATCCATCGAGTTCGGGCCTTACGTGCTCAACCTGTCCACGCGCACGCTTACCCGCAACGACGAACAGGTTCCCATCACCACCGGCGAATTCTCCGTACTCAAGGTGTTCGCGCGCCACCCCAAAATCCCGCTGTCCCGCGACAAGCTCATGGAACTGGCCAGAGGGCGCGAATACGAAGCCTTCGACCGCAGCCTGGACGTACAGATCTCCCGATTGCGCAAACTCATCGAGCCCAATCCCTCGAAGCCCGTATTCATTCAAACCGTCTGGGGGCTGGGGTATGTCTTCGTCCCGGACGGCGGCCGATAACACTTTCCTGGAAGCCTCGCTCCGGCAAGTTTAAATGTCGCTTCTTCCGCAGCACTTCAGCCGGATAACCGCCCGGCTCAAGCTAGGGCTTTTCAGCCGTTCCTTCCTGCTGCTGGCCGCGCTCATGCTGGTCAGCCTGGGGGCATGGCTGCAAGTCTTCTTCAGCATGGAAGAAGGGCCGCGCGCCATACAAATGGCGCAACGGGTCACGACCTCGGTCAGCATCACGCGGTCGGCGCTTATTTATGCCCCGCCCAGCGTGCGCCCCGCCCTCATGCTCGACCTGGCCACCAAGGAAAGCCTGCGGGTCCAGCCGCGTGAACCCACCGACACGCTGGAGCCGCTGCCCAATTCCAATTACTGGAACCATGTCGCGGCCGAAATCAAGAAGCGGCAGGGCGCCAACACCCAGGTCATGTGGGCGGTCAACCGCACGCCGGGCATCTGGGTCAGCTTCGACATCAACCGCGACCATTACTGGCTGGTCTTCGACCGCGAGCAACTGGGGCTGACCGCGGGCATCGAATGGTTCAGTTGGGGCGCCACCGCCCTGCTTCTGGCCCTCATCGGGTCGGCAATCAGCGTGCGCTTCGTCAACCGCCCCCTGGCTCAACTGGCCAAGGTGGCGCAGCAGCTCGCCCGCGGCGAAACCCCCTCGCCCCTGCCCGAAAAAGGCCCGCTGGAAATACGCGACATGAATATCGCCTTCAACCGCATGGCGCGCGACCTGCGGCAAACCGAAGCCGACCGGGAAATCATGCTCGCGGGGATCTCGCACGACCTGCGCACCCCCCTGGCCCGCATGCGCCTGGAGATCGAAATGAGCTCCATCAGCGACGAAGCCCGCCAGGCCATCGACGACGACCTGGGCCAGATCAACCACAGCATCGGCCAGCTCATGGAGTACGCCCGGCCGGCGGGCGTGGTGCCCGACCAGGGCATCAATGTTTCCCGGGTCCTGCACGATCTCTTCGAACGCGAGCGTTCGCATACCGAGTCGCTGGGCGGCCACCTTACCGCTGCCCTGGCGCCCAACCTGTATGCCCGCATCACGGCGCACGATCTCAAGCGCGTGGTCAGCAACCTCATCGAAAACGCCCGCCGCTACGGCTGCTCGCCCGCCGACGACAGCGTCTACATCAACCTGTCCGCCCGCCTTGAAGGCAACATCGTCGCCATCGAAGTCACGGACCAGGGGGCCGGCATCGCCGAGTCGGACATCGAACGCCTGCTGCGGCCGTTCTCGCGGGGGGAGTCCGCCCGCACCGGCGTAAGCGGAGCCGGCCTGGGCCTGGCCATCGTCGAACGCCTGCTGGGCCAGGTCGGGGGGCAGCTGAAGCTGCTTTCACGCCCTTCGGGCGGCCTCATCGCCCGCATAGAGCTCCCCCGCAGCAAAGGCTGAAGCCCGACCACGGCGGGCTGGATCCAATGGCATAATGTAATCACACAAACAGAACATGCCATTCGCGATTCAGGAGTTCATATGAAAACGGTAGGCGACAAACTCGAACCCTTCAAGATCATCGGCGTCAAGCCCGGGTTCACGCAACACGAAGAAAAAGGCGTGTCGGCGTTCGAGGACATCACCGAAAGCTCCTTCCCCGGAAAATGGAAGGTCATTTATTTCTATCCCAAGGACTTCACCTTCGTGTGCCCCACCGAAATCGTGGGCTTCAACGAACTGTCCGAACAATTCGAAGAGCGCGACGCCGTCCTCATGGGCGGGTCGTCCGACAACGAATACGTCAAGCTGGCCTGGCGCCGGGCGCAACCGGACCTCGAAAAACTGTCGCACTATCAGTTTTCCGACACCAGCGGCTCGCTGATCGATCAACTGGGCATCCGCGACCGCAACGAAGGTGTCGCGCTGCGCGCCACCTTCGTGGTGGACCCCGACAACGTCATCCAGCACGTATCGGTCAATACCGCCAACGTGGGGCGCAGCCCCGAAGAGACCCTGCGCATCCTGGACGGCCTGCAGACCGACGGGCTTTGCGCCTGCAACCGCAAGCTGGGCGGCGCTACGCTTTAACCGCTAGGCTTTCACCAGCAAGGCCACCACGGTGGCCGCTATGCCTTCCTTGCGGCCCAGGTAACCCAAGCCTTCGTTGGTCTTGGCCTTGATGTTCACCTGGCTTTCGCCCACATCCAGATCGGACGCGATATTGGCCACCATGGCCTTGGCATAGGGGCCGATTTTGGGCGCCTGGGCATGTATCGTGGCATCGATGTTGCCCACGGCCCAGCCCGCATCCATGACCTTCCGACAGGCCTGACGCAGCAGTTCGCGGCTATCGGCATCTTTATACGCTGGATCGGTATCCGGAAAGTGCCGGCCTATGTCGCCCAAGCCCGCCGCACCCAGCAACGCATCGGTCACCGCATGCAACAAGGCATCGGCATCCGAATGCCCCAACAAGCCGTGGGTATGGGGAATGGACACCCCGCCCAACACCAATCGCCGCCCTTCAACCAAGGCGTGCACGTCAAAACCCTGCCCCACACGGAACGGAATGCTCATAGCCATTTTTCCATCAGTTCGAAATCCTCGGGCCATGTTACCTTGAAATTCCGGGCCGAACCGGGCACCAGCCTGGGCTTGTGTCCGGCCAGTTCCATGGCGGACGCCTCGTCGGTAACAGCCGCGCGCCTTGCCTCGGCATCGCGCAATGCATCCCGCAGCAGGCCCGCCGGAAACATTTGCGGGGTCTGGGCCAGCCACAGCGCATCACGCGGCACAGTGGCCTGCACGAAAAACCGGCCGGCCGCCTCGACGCCGGCGGTATCGGTTCCCGCCCGCTTGACGGTATCGGCAACAGGCTGGGCCAGCAGGCCTCCCACGCCGTCCTCCAGGCAAGCATCGAGGAGCCGCGCCAAGGCATCCGGCGGCAGGCCGGGGCGG
>Ga0180219_1002186_pt1 | contig 11831 bp, 10 predicted proteins | sample eDN3rd30CBELigMG_FD_151338 | JGI IMG/M metagenome (GOLD analysis project Ga0180219, IMG submission 151338) | Enriched Miracle-Growth compost microbial communities from Emeryville, California, USA - eDNA 3rd pass 30_C BE-Lig MG (version 2)... ...
AATAGGATGCACCCAGGAACACCGCCAGTTCGTCCTTGTATTGCGGGTCGTTCAGGGGATAGTGGATGCGGAACCCGGCATAGCCCAGGTCGTCCGGCACCTTTTCCTCGACCCCCTCGCCGTCATAGCGGAAGGAGCTCTTCTTGAAGGGCAGCGGCGCCACCTTGCCGTCTTCCAGCACATTGATGCCGACCGGCGACTTGAACAGGAAGCCCGGGTGGAAGAACTGCACCTCGAACAGCGCCTGGTCGTGCCACAGCGCCGCCTCACTGCGGAAGCGGATCTTCTGGAACTCCTCATAGGGGAGGTTGCCGAGCGTGCTGTCGGCAATCTGGGCCGGCGGCTGATACGGGCTGGCGGCCAGCGCCCGCGCCTTCTCCACCACCGTGTTGAACAGCTTGGCGGGCGTCACCGCTTCGGCCGATGCCTGGGCTTCCGGCTGGCCCGGAGCCGGCGCCTGCGGCTGAGCCGGAGGGGTCTGGGTCTCGCCCTGATTCTGGCCCTGGTTCTGAGCCTGATTCTGGGCCTGATTCTGGGCCTGAGGCGCGGGTTCAGCGTTCGCCGGCGTATCCTGCGCGGCCCCCAATGTTGGCATCAAGGTCATAAGCCCGATCACCGCGAGAGACCCCGCATACCGAGCAAGATGATTCGATTTTTTCATATTCTTCATACATATCCGTGGAAAGCCCGGTCCGCGTGAAACTCGATGTGCCCCCACACCCAGGATCGCCACCTATCCCTCTTTTACGGTTTAACTCCCACCGGGAGCGATAGAGGGAGTGTCGCCCATGAATGTGGGCAAAATTGGGAGCGAACATGGCAAAAATTGCGTGCCGCGTCATCTTGCCACAGCCCGCTACCAGAGGTGGATTATCTGGAATTTCAAAAGGAATTTCAATGACCTGAGAAGGCACAAAGGGCATTGGTCCTGCAACCCAGGGCCTCAATTCTATGCCGCCCGCCCAACTCTGGAAGATTAACGATGAATGAACATCCGATAACATCGGCACCGGCCCGCCGGACGAGATTCAGGGCCGCCTCCGCCGTACCCCCGGTGGCGATGAGATCGTCCACCAGCAGCACCCGGTCGCCGGCCGTCAGGGCATCCTGGTGGATTTCCAGCCGGTCGCGGCCGTATTCCAGCTCATATTCCTGAGCATAGGTGGCGGCGGGCAGCTTGCCCGGCTTGCGCACCGGTACGAAGCCGGCGCCCAGCTTCAGGGCCAGCGCCCCGCCGAGGATGAAACCCCGGGCCTCGATGCCGGCCACCTTGTCGATTCCCGTCGCGTCCTGGCCGGCCGCCAGCGCCTCCACCGCCGCCCGCAACCCGTCGGGCGACAGGAGCAGCGTGGTGATATCCCGGAAGATGATGCCTTTCCGGGGAAAATCGGGAATGTCGCGGATATGGCTCTTGAGAAAGCTCTCCAGATCCGTTTCCGCGCCATATGCCATTGGTCATGTCCCCTTGTCCGCCAGGCGGAACCATAGCGGAAAGGAGACGCCGGGGACAGACTCCGGATGGCCTTCCGGTCGCCAGACAGAGGTCAGGCCCTCTCCGGCGAGCCTGGATCAGGCCGCCATGGCGCCCTGTCCGCTCCGGCGGGAGCGGTTGCGCCGCGGACGCGAGCGCTTCTTCTGGCCCGGCGCCGGCGCACCGGCATTCCTCGGGGCAGGGCCGGACCGGCCGCCGCGCTTCTTGGCCGGAGCCGCGAATTCCTCTTCCTCCGCGCTGCCGGGCAAGCGCAGGTCCGTCGTCTTGATGCTCTGGCGGGTGGCCTTCTCGATATCCTTCAGGAGGCCGCGTTCGCTGCCGTCCACGAGGGAGAGGGCCACGCCCTCCTCACCGGCGCGGGCCGTGCGGCCAATGCGGTGCACATAGGCTTCCGGCACTTCCGGCAGCTCGAAATTGATGACATGGCTCACCTTGTCCACGTCGATGCCACGGGCCGCGATATCGGTCGCCACGAGGACCGGGGCACGCCCGCCCTTGAAAGCCTCCAGCGCCCGCTCGCGCTGGCTCTGCGACTTGTCACCGTGGATGGCCGAAGCCTCGATGCCGCCGGCGGTCAGATACTTGGCCACGCGGTCGGCCCCCCGCTTGGTGCGGGTGAAAACCAGCGTGCGGCTGAATGCGGGATCGCCCAGGAACTCGGCCAGCACCTCGCGCTTGCGCTTGGCCTCCACGAAGAAGACCTCCTGCGCCACCTTCTCCGCCGTGGTGGCGACCGGGGTCACCGCCACCTTCACCGGCCGATCCAGCATGTCCTGGGCCAGGTCGCCGATCTGCTTGGGCATGGTCGCCGAGAAGAAGATGGTCTGCCGTTTCTGCGGCAGCTGCTTGAGGATGCGCCGGATGGGCGGCAGGAAGCCGAGGTCCAGCATATGGTCCGCCTCGTCCAGCACCACATGGCGTACGGCGTCGAGCCGCACGTTGCGGCTTTCCATATGATCGATCAGCCGGCCGGGGGTGGCGACCAGCACATGCACACCCTGGGCCAGCGCCTTGATCTGCGGGCCATGCTTGACGCCGCCGACGACCACCGCCACGCGGATGTTCATGAAGCGGCCATAGGCCATGAAACTGTCGCCGATCTGGGCGGCCAGCTCGCGCGTCGGGGCCAGCACCAGGGTCAGGCAGCCCTTGCCCGGCGCCGTCTTCCCCTCGGCCTTCAACTGGTGGAGGATGGGCAGCGCGAAGGCCGCCGTCTTGCCGGTGCCGGTCTGGGCGATGCCCAGAAGGTCCTTGCCTTCGAGCAGATGGGGGATGGACTGTTTCTGGATGGGAGTCGGGGTCGAATAGCCTTCTTTTTCGACCGCACGAACGATGGGCTCGGCGAGGCCGAGTGCCGTAAACTCACTCAATGGAGTACCTTTCAACGCCGCAACCGACCATCCGTCACACATGACGGGTCCGGCCTGCGGCTTTATCAAAATCTGGGAGAAGCCCCGCGTACCTGGGCCTATCGGATGAAAATGGCAGGCGCTCAACAGGACCGGACGGGAGGATGATATCCGCCACCGCCACTTCTACGCGGCTGGAACGCTGCTCTGACCGGCGCACCATGCGCAGAAGCGAAGTCCGCTGTCAACACTTATTGCGGTGCAAAAGGATTGCTGCCGCCATCAGCACCGCGAAGATGCTCAGAGAATCCGCCCCGCGACGGCCTCCAGCCGTTTCAGGAGTGCCGGGTCGGTGCTTCTGGATGAGGTGATGACGGCATGGTCCAGTGCCCGGTCGCACGGGCTGGAGCATGGCGCGCAGTCCACGCCTGCGGCGCCATAGAGGGCGGCCAGGGCGGTGATGAGGCCCTGCGCCTTGCGCACGTTCCGGTCGAGGATGGCCAGCAGGTTGGCCACCTGCACCGCCGCCTCGTCCTCGTGCCAGCAGTCGAAGTCGGTGACCATGGCGACGGTGGCATAACGCAGCTCAGCCTCGCGGGCCAGGCGCGCCTCCGGCATGTTGGTCATGCCGATGACGTCGGCCCCCCATTGCCGGAACATCTCGCTTTCCGCCTTTGTCGAGAATTGTGGTCCCTCAATGGTGAGATAGGTACCGCCGTCCCGCAGCTCCAGGCCCGCCGTGCGGGCCGCCGCCAGCAGCACCTGCCCCAGCCCCCGGCAGGTGGGATGGGCCAGCGATACATGCGCCACCAGCCCCTCGTCGAAGAAGGTCCGTTCCCGCCCCTTCGTCCAGTCGATGAACTGGTCGATGAGCACGAAACTGCCTGGCGGCAGGTCCTCGCGGAACGATCCGCAGGCCGAGAGCGACACCAGATCGGTCACCCCGGCACGCTTCAGGGCGTCGATATTGGCGCGATAGTTGATGGTCGAGGGGGAATGGACGTGCCCGCGCCCGTGACGGGGCAGGAAGATGACGGGAACGCCGCCGATGTCCCCATGGAGGAGGTCATCCGACGGCGTTCCGAATGGCGAGGCCACGGGCACCCACCGGGGATTGCGGATGGCCTCCATATGATAGAGGCCGCTTCCCCCGATGACACCCAGCATCAGACGCAGCCCATCAGGCGTTCTGGGCCTTGAGCTTCTTCCAGATCTTGCGGTTGGCCAGGATCAGCAGGATGGAGAGGATGGCCATGAACACCAGCACCTTGAAGCCGGTCTCCTTGCGCACTTCCATATTGGGCTCCGCCGCCCAGGCCAGGAAGGTGGTGACATCGTGCGCCATCTGCTCCACGGTGGCTTCCGTGCCGTCCGGATAGTCCACCAGCCCTTCGGAGAGCGGCGGCGGCATGCCGATCTGATGCCCCGCGAAATAGGCATTGTAGGACTTGCCGGCCGCCATCTCGACGTCGGCGGGCGGGTCGGTGTAGCCGGTGAGGAGGGAATAGATATAATCCTCATGCCCCTCGCGCGCTTCCACGATCACCGAAAGGTCGGGCGGCAGCGCGCCGCCGTTGGAGACGCGGGCCAGCTCGTCATTGGCGAAGGGCGAGCGGAAATGATCCGACGGCTTGGCCGGCCGCATGAACATGTCGCCGTTCTCGTCGGGGCCGTCCTCGACCTGCACCTTGGCGGCGATGCCCTTCACCTCATCCTGGGTGAAGCCGATGCCCTCCAGGTTGCGGTAATGGACATATTTGAGGGAATGGCAGCTGTTGCAGACATTCTCGAAGACGGTGAGGCCGCGCTGCACGGCGGCACGGTCGAAGGTGCCGAACGGCCCATGATGGGACCAGCCCGGATGCTTCAGCGCCACTTCGCTTTCGGCGGCGGAGGCGGCTCCGGCAAAGGCGGCAGCGCCCGTGAACGCCAGGGCAACACCGATTTTCAAGCTTTGTTTCATCGCTTTCACCTTTATTCCGGGGCTTACGCCGACTTCTTCTTGAGCACCGCTTCCGAAATGCTGGTCGGCAGCGGCAGCGGCTTCTCCAGGAAACCCAGGAGCGGCACCAGGACCAGGAAATGGAAGAAGTAGTAGAAGGTCAGGATCTGGCTGAACACCCCCACGGTAAAGGCCGAGCGGTTGCCCGGAGTCTCGACCATTTCATCGAATGCCTTCGGCGTGACGCCGACACGGGCGGCGAACGCCTTCACCGCATCCAGGTCATCGTGATCGATGGCGGCAAACTGCTCGCGCAGCACACGGGTATCGATACGGCTCTCCACCTGTTCGGCGATGCGATCGGTGTTCGGGCCGAGATCGATCATGATCTCGTCGGGCGTATGGGCACCGCACCAGCCGAGCCCCAGCACCACCGCGAACAGCAGCCAGAAGACCTGCTTGTAGACCGGCCGGAAGCGGGCGGAGCGCACCTTGGAGCGGTCCAGCCAGGGCATGAAGAACAGGATGAGGATCGAACCGAACATGGCGATCACACCCCACAGCTTGGCCGGGACGCCGAGGAAGTCGGCGGTCATGGCCTTCAGGATGGCGTAGAACGGCAGGTAGTACCATTCAGGCACAATGTGCGGCGGCGTCACCAGCGGATCGGCCGGGATGTAATTGTCCGGATGGCCGAGCGCGTTGGGCATGTAGAAGATGAAGATCGAGAAGAAGATGATGAAGAGGGCCACACCCACCGCATCCTTCGCCGTGTAGTAGGGGTGGAACGGCACGGTGTCCTGCGGCCCCTTCGGCTCGATGCCCAGCGGATTGTTGGAGCCCTGGATGTGCAGCGCCCAGATATGCATGCCGACGAAGGCGGCGATGACGAAGGGCAGCAGGTAATGCAGGGCGAAGAAGCGTTGCAGCGTCGGATTGTCGACGGAGAAGCCCCCCCACAGCCAGGTCACGATGCTGTCGCCCACCACCGGAATGGCGCTGAAGAAATTGGTGATGACCGTGGCACCCCAGAAGCTCATCTGACCCCAGGGCAGCACATAGCCCATGAAGCCGGTCGCCATCATCAGGAGATAGATGATGAGGCCAATGATCCAGACCATCTCGCGCGGCTCCTTGTAGGAGCCGTAATAGAGGCCGCGGAAAATATGGATATAGACCACAAGGAAGAACATGGACGCGCCGTTGGCATGTATGTAGCGCAGAAGCCAGCCATAATTGACGTCGCGCATGATGGCCTCGACGCTGCCGAAAGCCAGGTCGGCATTGGGCGTGTAGTGCATGGTCAGCACGATGCCGGTCGCCATCTGGATCACCAGCATCAGCCCCGCCAGGGAGCCGAACGTGTACCACCAGTTGAAGTTGCGCGGCACGGGATAAGCAACCATGGTGCCATGCATGAGCGACAGGATCGGAAGGCGGCTGTCGAACCAGCGCACAACCCGATTCTTCGGCTCGAATTTCGTCGTAGATGCCATTCTGCGCGCCCCTTAGCCTATCTGCACTGTAGTGTCACCGGTGAAGGTATACGGTGGCACGACCAGGTTGGCGGGAGCCGGTCCCTGCCGGATGCGCCCCGACGTATCGTAAACGGAGCCATGGCACGGGCAGAACCAGCCGCCATATTCGCCTTCATAATTGAGTGGAATGCACCCCAGATGCGTGCAGACGCCGACCACGATCAGCCATTCCGGCTTCATCACGCGGTCACTGTCCGCCTGCGGGTCCTTCAGCGCGCTCATCGGCGCATTTTCGGCTTCCTTAATTTCCTCTTCGTTGCGATGGCGGATGAACACCGGCTTGCCGCGCCACTTCACCTTGATGCTCTGGCCGACCGGAATGTCGGCGATGCTCACCTCGATGGACGCCAGCGCCAGCACGTCCGCCGCCGGGTTCATCTGGTCGATGAACGGCCATACGGCCATGGCCGTGCCGACCGCCGCGAACGCACCGCTGGCCACGAACAGAAAGTCGCGCCGCGATGCGGAATCGTGGATCGCCTCTGAATCTTGAGCCGCCATTTTGCGAATTCCTTCCTACTTGTATCCCAAGCCGGTCACGCCCGAACCGGCACCCGGGTGAACTGCGGTCTTCCGGGTAGCTGGAGCAATGCTATTAATGGCTTTGTCCCGGTGGAGAAACCGGTGTGCGTCACCATGCCGCAAGATACACTCCTACCCTCGAAATCGGTTGTGACAGACTTTTACCGACAGGTGTTGCCGGATGCAACGCCATTTTTCCCCTCTTGGAGCTTTCCGAAGGGTCCTCTAAACAGGCGTCATGCGCCTTGTTTTGTACCAGCCCGACATCCCCCAGAACACCGGCACGCTGATGCGTCTCGGCGCCTGTCTGGGTGTCGGGATAGACATCGTGGAACCCTGCGGTTTCCCCCTCTCCGACCGCGATCTGAAGCGCGCCGCCATGGACTATGGCGAGAGTGCGGATATCGTCCGTCACCGCTCCTGGGACCATTTCCGCGGATCGCTGGAGCCGGACACCCGCCTGGTGCTGCTCAGCACCCGCGGCGCCACACCCTATCCGGCCTTCGCATTCCGCCCCGCGGACCGGCTGGTGCTGGGGCGGGAAAGCGCCGGCGCGGGGCCGGATGTGTGGGCGAGCGTGCAGGAGAGCGTCACCGTGCCCATGCGGCCCGGCATGCGCTCCCTCAACGTGGCGGTGAGTGCCGCCATGGTGCTGGGCGAGGCCCTGCGGCAAACGGATGGCTTTGCCCTGGCCACCGGAAACCGCTAAAAGGGCGGACAACATAAAATCTGCACTGGAAAGACGCATGGCAACACAGGACAAAGAGGCCCGGAAGGCCCAGGCCCGCCAATGGTTTGAAGGGCTGCGCGACCGCATCTGCGCCGCCTTCGAGGCCATCGAGGACGAATATGACGGGCCGCTGGCCGCCGACATGCCGGCCGGCCGCTTCGAGCGCAAAAGCTGGCAGCGCGAGGAGGAGAATGGCGGCGGCGGCGTGATGGCCATCATGAAAGGCCGGGTCTTCGAGAAGGTGGGGGTGAACGTCTCCACGGTGCACGGCCGGTTTTCCGAGAAGTTCGCCAAGCAGATTCCGGGTGCCGAGGACAACCCCGCCTTCTGGGCCAGCGGCGTCTCGCTGGTCGCCCACATGCGCTCACCCAGGGTGCCGGCGGTGCATATGAACACCCGCCACATCGTCACCACCAAGAGCTGGTTCGGCGGCGGCGCCGACCTCAACCCGCCCATTCCAAACGACCGCGACACGGCGGATTTCCACGCCGCCTTCAAGGCCGCATGCGATGCGGCGGACCCCGACTATTACGAAAAATACAAGAAGTGGTGCGACGAGTATTTCTTCATCCGGCATCGCAACCGGGCGCGCGGCGTGGGCGGCATCTTCTACGACTATCTCAACAGCGGCGACTGGGCCGCCGATTTCACCTTCACGAAGGCCGTGGGCGAGACCTTCCTGGACATCTACCCCCGCCTGGTGCGCCGCCACATGGCCGAGCCCTGGACGGAGGCCGACCGCCATGCCCAGCTCATCTACCGGGGCCTTTATACCGAATTCAACCTGGTCTACGACCGGGGCACCAAGTTCGGCCTGGAAACCGGCGGCAACACCGACGCCATATTGATGTCCCTGCCCCCCGTGGCGGTGTGGGATTGATCGTCACGGCCGGGCATTAATTTTCCGCGGACCGGGGGAACCTGGCCGTCCGGGGAGCATTGCAGTGCCTCCCCGACAGCCACACGCACCGGAGCACCGCCATGTTCAATCCGCTTGAAGAGAAGGGCATCCCCCTGGAGGACCAGCTCCGCAACTGGTCCGAACTGAATGTCGAACCCTACGACAAGAACGAGGTCCATCCCTACAGCCGCACCCGCGGCATCCTGTTGAACGGCATCGAAGTGGAGGCGGTCATGTTCTCCCACCAGATGGCGCGCAACACGCTGGACCCGGACGTCAAGAAGAAGATCGCCTGGCTACGGCGCATCGAAGCCCAGCAGCAGAAGGCCATCAACTGGCTGATCCCCGGCGACGAGACCACCATCGAGGTGACCCTGGGCTATGAGCAGGTGGCCGTGGACCTGACCGCCTGGCTGGCCCGGCACGAGCCCGACCCCTACCTGAAGCAGGTCTACGACTTCGCCCTCCTGGAGGATTTCGACCATCTCTACCGCTACGCCAACCTCTATGAGATGATCGAAGGCAAGAAGGCCGAGCAGGTCTGCCAGGACCTCACCGAGATCATGCCCGGCCGCCCCACCTGCTTCGAGCACCGGGACCCGGCCGACGAAATCCGCCGGCCGATGACCGCCCTGGCCGCCGACCCGCAATCGGTGCTCAACGCCCTCACCATCGTCTCGGGCGAGCAGCAGACGATGAATTTCTACATGAACATCGGCAACCGCTATCAGGAGCCGGTGGCCCGCGCCACCTATGCCGAGATCGGCATGATCGAGGAGCAGCACGTCACCCATTACGAATCCATCCTCGACCCGGCGGCGAGCTGGTTCGAGAATCTGGTCCTCCATCAATGGCACGAGTGCTGGATGTACTGGTCGTGCAGCCAGGACGAGGTGGACGCCAGGGTGCGCCGGCTCTACGAGTTGCATCTGGCCATGGAGATCGAGCAGCTCCGCCTGGCCTGCGAGATGATGAAATCGGTCGAGCGGCGCGACCCCATGGAGATCCTCCCCGCCCCAGGCTTCGAGCGGCCCCTCTCCTTCCAGTCCAACAAGGAGTATGTCCGCGAGATTCTCGCCACCCAGATCGACCTGACGGCCAAGGACTCCGTCTTCGTGCCCATCGACACGCTGCCCAACAGCGACCGCTATTTCGAATATCAGCGGCGGGTCAATGACGGCTGGTCCCCGACGGAGGAGGTCATCCGCCAGAATGTGGAGAAGAACGGCCGGGAATACCGGCTGGAGACCGAGGGACCGCATCCCGTGCCGGGCCTGCGCGACGCAGGCGGCCGCAACGGCGCCACCACCCACTACGCCGACCGCGCGGCGTGAGGAGGCTCCCATGCGCCTGATGTTTGCCGAACGTGGCACGGGAGAGCCCATCTCCCTCGGCGGCGCCCTGTGGGCCGGCAAGAAGGTGCCGGCCAGCGCCATCAACCTGCTGCTGATGGACCACCGCACCGTGGAAGGCTGGTTCGACTGGTACGACAAGGCCGAGCCCGCACAAAAGCCGGAGATCGCCCGCAGAATATGCCTCGCCCTCACCGCCCACGAACGGGCCGAGGACGATGTCTTCTACGAGGCCGTGCGTCCGGTCATCGGCGACGAGCTGGCGACCCGCGCCCGCCAGCAGGAGGACGAGGCCCGGCAGATCATCGCCGGGATCGAGGAGAGGAACGGCGACGCGCCGGAGGCCGTGGCCCGGCTCAGGGCCGGCGTCGAAGCACATATCGCGACGGAAGAAGGCGAGGTCTTCCCTCGCGTGCTCGCCAGCGACATCGACCTTTATGATATCGGCCGCAACCTGGCGGCGCGCCGGCTCGAAATGCTCTTCAAGCTGACCGCCGCCGCCCCGCAATCCGAACCCCATCTGAAGGAACTGGCTGCCATGCATATCTCGAAAGACGAGGCACGCGATCTCTTTGTCGACGGTCTGCGCAACGCCCACGCCGTCGCCACCCAGGGCAGGACGGTGCTCGACGCCCAGCTCAGCCGCCTGGAAAACTACCCGAAGGTGAAGGCCAAGCTGGAGGAGAACCGGCGGCAGAAGGACCTGCAGCTTGAGCGTTTCGAGCAGATTCTGGAGTCTCTCGGCCACAGCCCGTCCAGCTTCAAGGACACCACCATGTCGATGGCCGGCTCGCTGACCAGCATGATGAATTCGGGCGCCGACGACGAGATTCTGAAGAACAGCTTCGCCACCTTCGCCCTGGCCAGCTATGAGGTGGCGGCCTTCGAAACCCTGCTGCTGCTGGCCGAGGCGGCGGGCGAAACGGCGGCCATGCCGCCCATCCAGGAATGCGTCAGCGAGGAACGGGCGGCAGCCGCCTTCATCGCCGATCATCTGCGCGAGACCGGCATGCGCTTCCTGCAGCTTCGCTCCGAAGGCCGGCAGGCCAGCCATTAGGCCGCAAGGCTCAGCGGTCCGCCGCCAGCGCCGCCAGCCTGGCGCGGACCTGCGCCTTGTCCGCCGGGAAATCCGCCTTCACCCACCAGTCCTCGAAGGCGTGGATGATAGCACCCACCTTCGGGCCGGCCGGCACGCCCAGGGCCAGTACGTCGCGGCCCTGCACCGGCAGGCGCGGCACCGGCAGCACGCCCATCGGCGCCAGCGGCAGGTCGCGGGCCGTGCCGTCGGCCATGGCCAGCAGGGCCACGTCGATGAGCCGCTGTCGCCCCCAGTGATAGAGGAGACGGCGCACCTCGTGCTCGCCCATGGCGGGGGGCAGGTCGGGCAGCGGGTTGGCCAGACCGGCCAGCCGCTCCTGCTGCGCGTTGGAGAGGCGGAGCGCCTGGCCGCAATGCCGGGCATAGGCGGCGCCCGCATCCAGCCAACCGGCCAGGCGGCGGATGGCGTCCGGCTCGGCGTATTGCGCCTCCAGGGCCGCCAGCCGGGCCAGCCGCTCCACCGACAGCGGCTTTTCGAACAGCTCATCCGTCACCCCCGCCGCCGCCATGGCGCGGACGGCCGGGATGGGATCGTCCGCCGCCAGCATCTTCAGCAGTTCGGCGGAGACGCGCTCGGCCGAGAGGATGCGCAGGCTGCCGCGCAGCGCCGCGCAGGCTTCCATGGCCTCATTGTCCCGGTGCCCGTGGCCGAACCAGGCGAGGAAGCGGAAATAGCGCAGGATGCGCAGCGCATCCTCGGTGATGCGCGCCCGGGCGTCGCCGATGAAGCGCACCACGCCGGCCTTGAGGTCGTCATAGCCGCCCACCGGGTCGTAGATGCTGCCGTCCAGGTCGGCATAGAGGGCGTTCATGGTGAAGTCGCGGCGCCGGGCGTCAGCCCGCCAGTCGTCGGTGAACTCCACCCGGGCGTGGCGGCCATAGGTCTCCACGTCGGTGCGCAGGGTCG
>Ga0180219_1002188_pt1 | contig 11824 bp, 12 predicted proteins | sample eDN3rd30CBELigMG_FD_151338 | JGI IMG/M metagenome (GOLD analysis project Ga0180219, IMG submission 151338) | Enriched Miracle-Growth compost microbial communities from Emeryville, California, USA - eDNA 3rd pass 30_C BE-Lig MG (version 2)... ...
AAGCCGGGCACAGAAGAGCCGGGCAGAGAAGGGCCGGGCCGCAGAACGCCTCTCGGCGCGAGGCCGCTCGGAGCGGCAGAAGTTGGAGCCCGGGGTTACTGCGGCCCGGCTGAAAGAGTCTAACCGACGTCTGGGCGCACCTATTCCCAGCGGCCCGCGCGCCCGTGTGCCCGCACGTCTCGCAGGACGTTTTCGCGATCTCGGGCGTCTCGACGGCGTGTCCGGCTGGCACGCGGCGAAAGTCCTGCGAGCGGTGCGCGTAGGCTCGTGCCATGGCCTGGCGCTTCGCCCTCATGATCGACCCCGCGGCGTCCGACGACGCGCGCACCGACTTCGCTGACACGTTCACCTCGGTGGATCCGTCCGCCCCGGCGCTGACGGTCGGCGAGCTGAGCACGCAGCGCGGCGACGGCATCTTCGAGTCGATCGGCGTGGTGGACGGGCACGCGCAGGAGGTCGCCGCACACCTTGACCGGCTCGCACACTCCGCCCGGCTGTGCGACCTTCCGCAGCCGCACGCCGAGCAGTGGCGGCAGGCCGTCGCACGTGCGGCAGCCGAGTGCGGTCAGGGGGAGGCCGTGATCAAGCTCATCCTCAGCCGCGGCATCGAGCACGGACCGACACCGACGGCCTGGGTCACCGCCGCCGAGGCCGCCGACAACACCGCTGCCCGCACCCACGGCATCCGCGTCGTCACACTCGACCGCGGCTACCGGCTCGACGTGCCGGCCCGCGCGCCCTGGCTGCTGCTCGGCGCCAAGACGCTCTCGTACGCGGTCAACATGGCCGCCATCCGTGAGGCGAAGCGGCGCGGCGCGGATGACGCCATCTTCACGACCAGCGACGGCTTCGTGCTCGAGGCCCCGACGGCCTCGCTCGTGCTGCGGCGCGGCGACACCTTCGTCACGCCGGCCCCGAATGCCGGCATCCTGCAGGGCACCACCCAGCTCAGTCTGTTCGAGCACCTCGAGACGCGGGGCTTCGCAACGGCGTACGCGACGATTCCGGTCGACGAGCTGACGAGCGCGGATGCCGCGTGGCTGCTCTCCAGCGTCCGGCTCGCGGCACCCATCCGGGAGATCGACGGCACGGGCATCCCCGTCGACGACGCGCTCACGGCGGCGATGAACGCCTACCTGCTCAGCCCGCGCGACTGACGCAACCCACGAAGGAAGCCGTCCGCCGGGTCACCCGAAGCGGCCGGACACGTAGTCCTCGGTCGCCTGCGCGGCCGGCGTGGTGAAGATCGTGTTGGTGTCGTCGTACTCGATGAGCTTGCCCGGCTTGCCGGTGCCGGCGATGTTGAAGAACGCCGTCCTGTCCGACACGCGCGAGGCCTGCTGCATGTTGTGCGTGACGATGACGATCGTGTACTCCTTCTTGAGCTCCTGGATGAGCTCCTCGATCGCGAAGGTCGAGATCGGATCGAGCGCCGAGCAGGGCTCGTCCATGAGCAGCACGTCGGGCGACACGGCGATGGCACGCGCGATGCACAGACGCTGCTGCTGACCGCCGGACAGGCCGGAGCCCGGCTTGTCGAGACGGTCCTTGACCTCGTTCCACAGGTTCGCGCCGGTGAGGGCCCGCTCGACGAGCGCGTCGGCATCGCCCTTGGAGATCTTCTTGTTGTTGAGCTTCACGCCCGCCAGCACGTTCTCCTTGATGCTCATCGTGGGGAACGGGTTGGGCCGCTGGAAGACCATGCCCACCTGACGGCGCACGAGCACCGGGTCGACGCCCGGACCGTACAGGTCCTCGCCGTCGAGGAGCACCTCGCCCTGCACACGCGCACCGGGGATGACCTCGTGCATGCGGTTCAGGGTGCGCAGGAAGGTGGACTTGCCGCAGCCGGACGGGCCGATGAAGGCCGTCACGCTGCGCGGGTCGATCTCGAGGGAGACGCCCTCGACGGCGAGGAAGTCGCCGTAGTAGACGTTGAGGTCGTTGACTTCGATGCTCTTGGACACGTTGTTCCTTGCTGGCGATTCGGTACGGCTCAGTGGCCGGTCTTGGGGGCGAACAGCTTCGCGACGAGACGCGCGACGAGGTTCAGCACCATGACGATGAGGATGAGGGTGAGCGCGGCGGCCCAGGCGCGGTCGACGTAGGCTTCGGCGGGGATGCCCTTGTAGGCGTACTGCGAGTAGATGTACACGGGCAGGGTCTGCATGCGGCCGTCGAACAGGTTGTAGTTCATGGCGTCGGTGAACCCGGCGGTGATCAGCAGGGGAGCCGTCTCGCCGATCACGCGCGCGATGGACAGCATGACGCCCGTGGTGATGCCGGCGATCGAGGTGGGCAGGACGACCTTGACGATCGTCAGCCACTTCGGCACGCCCAGTGCGAACGCGGCCTCGCGCAGCTCGTTGGGCACGAGGCGCAGCATCTCCTCGCTGGAGCGGACGACCACCGGGATCATCAGCACCGAGAGCGCGACAGCGCCGGCGAAGCCCATGCGCACGCCCGGACCGAAGATGAGCGCGAAGAGCGCGTAGGCGAACAGGCCGGCGACGATCGAGGGGATGCCGGTCATGACGTCCACGAGGAAGGTGATCGCCTTCGCCAGCCGCGACTCCTGGCCGTACTCGACGAGGTAGACCGCCGTCATCAGGCCGATCGGGATGGAGATGACGGCCGCAGCGAGGGTGATCAGCAGCGTTCCGGTGATCGCGTGGAGCGCGCCGCCGCCCTCGCCGAGCACGCCGCGCATGGAGTAGCTGAAGAACTCCGCGTCGAAGCGGGCGAGACCGGTCGTGATCACCGTGATGGCGACCGACACGAGCGGGACCATGGCGATGGCGAAGGCGACCGAGACCAGCCCGGTGACGAAGCGGTCGAAGGCCCGGCGGGCGCCTTCCACGATGCGGGAGAGCGCGTAGATCAGCACCAGGTAGACGATGGCGCTCGTGACGAGCCAGCCGGCCAGGCTGAACTCGGTGCCGCCGGCGGCGGCCAGCAGCCCGAACACGGCGCCCGCCACGGCGAGGCAGGCGCCCAGGAGGACCCAGGGGGTCCATCCGGGCAGGCGACCCGATGTGAGGCTGACGTGCGAGCGCGTCGTGTCGGGCGCGGGCGCGGGCGTGCGCGTCGAGGGGGGAGCGGGAAGGGTGGTCATCTCAGTTGGCTCCCGAGAATTCCTTGCGGCGGCTGACGATCCAGCGGGCAAGCGCGTTGACGGCGAAGGTGACGACGAACAGGATCAGACCGGTGGCGATCAGCACGTTGATGTTGAGGTTGTAGGCCTCGGGGAACGTGAGGGCGATGTTGGCCGCGATGGTCGAGGGGTTCTGCGAGGTGAGCAGTCGCAGCGTGACGACGTTGGTGGCCGAGAGCACCATCGCCACGGCCATGGTCTCGCCGAGCGCGCGGCCGAGGCCCAGCATGGATGCCGAGACGATGCCGGATCGGCCGAAGGGAAGCACCGCCATGCGGATCATCTCCCAGCGCGTGGCGCCCAGCGCCAGGGCCGCCTCCTCGTGCAGACGCGGCGTCTGCAGGAAGATCTCGCGGCAGATGGCGGTGATGATGGGTACGACCATGACGGCCAGCACGAGCGCCGCGGTGAGGATCGTACGGCCGGAGTTGAGCACCTGACCGGAGAACAGTGGAATCCATCCCAGGTTCTCGTTGAGCCAGGCGTAGCTCGGCACGATCGACGGCGCGAAGACCAGGATGCCCCAGAGGCCGAAGACGACGGAGGGGACTGCGGCCAGCAGGTCGACGATGTAGCCGAGGCCCTGCGCCAGTCGCCGCGGAGCGTAGTGCGTGATGAACAGCGCGATGCCCAGCGACAGCGGAACCGCCACCAGGAGGGCCAGGAACGCCGCCCAGACCGTGCCGAACAGGAGCGGCCCGACGTAGGCCCAGAAGTTCGTCTTCAGCAGCGACGCATCCTCGGCGGTGAGTCCGAAGGCCGGCAGCGACTGGACGATGAGGAAGATCGCGACGGCGGCGAGCGTCACGACGATCATCGAGCCGGCGAAGACCGCCGTGCCCGAGAACCAGAGGTCACCTGGCCGCTTCTTGGCGGCGATCCGCGGCGCGGCAGTCGCGGTGGAAGCTGTCATCGTCTGGCTTTCTGTTCGGGTGTGCAGGCGGCGGCCTCCCTGCGCGTCGCGCGAGGCGCGCGCACCGGAAGACCGCCGCCGAGGATCACTTGATCAGCTCGATCGCGGCGAGCGACTGCGTGCGCAGGTCGTCGGAGATCGGGGCGCTGCCGGCGTTCGTGGCGGCCGACTCCTGGCCCTCCACGCTGATGGCGGTCGAGAAGTAGCCCTTCACGAGTGCCGCGATGTTCGCGTCCTCGTACTGCTCGCAGCCGATCAGGTAGCTCACCAGAAGCACCGGGTAGGCGCCTTCGGCGGTCGTGGTGCGGTCGATCTCGAACGCGAGGTCACCCTCGGTGCGGCCGGACTCGATCTGCGAGGCATCGAGGGCCAGCGAGGCACCCTCGGCCGAGTGACCGACGAACGTGTCGCCGACCTTCACGTTCACCGACGAGATGCCGCCGGCCTGCGACGAGTCGGCGTAGCCGATCGAGCCCTCACCGATCTTGACGGCCTCGACGACACCGGAGGTCTTCTCCGCGGCCTCGCCGACGACGCCCGACGGCCACTCCTCGACGGAACCCCAGGTCCAGATGTCCTCGGCGTTCGCCGCGAGGTAGTCGGTGAAGTTGCCCGTGGTGCCGGACTTGTCGGAGCGGTGCACCGGGTTGATGGCCAGGTCGGGCAGGTCGACGCCGTCGTTGGTGGCGGCGATGGCCGGGTCGTTCCAGTTCGTGATCTGACCGGCGAAGATGCCGGCGACGGTCGCCGCGTCGAGGTCCAGCGCGTCGACGCCGGGGACGTTGAAGATGATCGCGATGGGGGAGATGTACGCGGGGATCTCGACGATGCCGGAATCCGCCGCGCACGCGCCGAAGCCGCCGGCGGCGATCTCGTCGGCCGTGAACGCGCGGTCCGAGCCGGCGAAGTCGACGGCTCCGGCCAGGAACGACTCACGGCCGGTGCCCGATCCGGCCGGGTCGTACTCGACGACGGCATCCGGGTTGGTCGCGTTGAAGGCGACGGTCCACGCCTGGATGGCGACCTGCTGCGACGAAGCGCCCTGGCCGACGAGCTTGCCCGTCAGCGCCTGCGCGGTGTCCGCCGTCTCGGAGGGCGTCGTGGCGCCTCCCGGAGTCTCGTTGGCGGCACACGCGGTCAGAGACAGGGCCGCGACGGCGGCGACAGCGCCCAGCTGGGCGATGCGGTTGAGCTTCACTGTGAATCCTTCACATTTGTCAGGGGATGTTGCCCGGTGCAGGGCACGTCCGTGACGTTAGGGAGCGACTCTTACGAGAGTGCGCTGTTCCGGTGAACGACAGGTGAACGGATTCCGTGTGATCAGGAGTGCTCAGGAGACTTTCGGCTCATGCGTTTCGATGGCCACGATCCCCGAGCCCGGGTTCGTCGCCGACAGGTGGACGACCGAGAACGAGCCGACCTCCAGCGCCGAGGCGCTGCCCAGGTACGAACCGCGGAGGGTCCCGGTGGCCAGGGCCAGCTCACTGAGGATGTCCGGCAGCACCGGCCCGTGACTGCACAGCACGGCGGGCTTGCGGGCGCGCACGCGCTTGCCGACGACACTGCGTACATCCGCCTCGCCGGCTTCCCACGCGTCCTGGCCGATCAACGGTGTCCGGTCGATGGTCTTGCCGAGGGATGCCGCGAGCGGCGCCACCGTGGTGACGCACCGCACCGCGTCGCTGGAGAGGATCTTGCGCACGCCGAAGGCGCGCAGCGGGCCCGCGACTGCCTTGGCCTGCTTGGTGCCGCGCGGTGTCAGGGGGCGGGCCGCGTCGGGGCCGTCCCAGTCGTCGCGGGACACCGCCTTGCCGTGCCGCAGCACGACGACGGGGAACGTGCCGAGCACGCCGTCGTCGACGATGCGCAGGAAATGCTCCAGGATCTCGACGTCCACCGGGTAGCTCAGGTGCTTCAGCGCCTTCCGGACGCCTACCCACTCGAGCGCGGCGATCTCCTTGTTCGGCACGAAGGCGGAGGCGCGGATCGCGGCATCCGTCGCCTCGCACGCCCAGTAGTGCACGATCTTCTGCCGTTTGCTCGGCATGCGGTAGCGGGAGACGCCGACCGGCACACCGAGGTGCACGCGGATGCCGGTCTCCTCGAACACCTCGCGCACGGCGGTCTCTGCGAGCATCTCGCCCGGGTCGACCTTGCCCTTGGGCAGGGTCACATCGGCATATGCGGTGCGATGGATGAGCAGCACCATGAGCTTGCCGTCGATCACCCGCCAGACGACGCCTCCTGCGGCGTAGACCGCAGTGTCGCTCATCGCACAGCCCGGGCGCGGCGGCGGCGCTGCAGCTGACTCATCGTCTTCTCCTGCAGGTCGACCAGCGCCGTGCCGCTCTCATCGCGGGAGTGGCGCGTCCAGGTGCCACCCTCGCCGAGGTGCCACGAACTCGTGGTGTCGGCCATCGCCAAGTCGAACAGGTCGACGAGCTCCTTGATGTGCGCGGGGGCGACCACGCGCACCAGCGCCTCGACGCGGCGATCGAGGTTGCGGTGCATCATGTCTGCGCTGCCGATGAACACCTGCGGATCGCCCGCGTTGTCGAACGCGAAGATGCGGGAGTGCTCCAGGTAGCGCCCCAGGATCGAGCGCACCGTGATGTTGTCGCTGACGCCGGGCAGGTCGGTGCGCAGCGAGCAGATGCCGCGGACCCACACGTCCACCCGCACGCCGGCCTGACTGGCCCGGTACAGGGCATCGATGATCTGCTCGTCGACCATCGAGTTGACCTTGATGCGGATGTGCGCGGGCTTGCCCTCCAGCGCGTGCCGCCGCTCGCGGTCGATGTGCCGCAGCAGCCCCTTGCGCAGATGCAGCGGTGCGACCAGCAGGCGCTTGAACTTCTTCTCGATCGCGTAGCCGGACAGCTCGTTGAACAGGCGGGTGAGGTCGCGACCCACCTGCTCGTCGCAGGTGAACAGGCCGAAGTCCTCGTAGAGCCGGCTGGTCTTGGGGTTGTAGTTGCCGGTGCCGATGTGGCTGTAGCTGCGCAGCGCGCCGTCCTCCTCGCGGATGACGTGCAGCAGCTTGCAGTGGGTCTTCAGGCCGACCAGGCCGTACACGACGTGCACACCGGCCTTCTCCAGCTTTCGCGCCCACACGATGTTCGCGGCCTCGTCGAAACGGGCCTTGACTTCGACGAGCGCGAGGACCTGCTTGCCGTTCTCCGCCGCATCGATCAGAGCCTCGACGATCGGACTGTCGCCCGACGTGCGATACAGGGTCTGCTTGATGGCGAGTACGTGCGGGTCGCGGGCGGCCTGTTCGAGGAAGGCGACGACACTCGTGTTGAACGACTCGTACGGATGGTGCACCAGGACGTCGCCCTTGCGGATCGCGGCGAAGATGTCGGCGCGCCCGTTCTGCTCGGAGGGCTGGAAGGCCGTGGCCGTCGATGGCACGTGTGCCGGATAGCGCAGCTCCGGCCGATCGATGCGCGCGAGGTCGAACAGGCCACGCAGATCCAGCGGCTCGGGCAGCCGGTAGACGCCCTGCTCGGAGATGTCGAGCTCGCTGAGCAGCAGGTCGAGCGTGACGTCGTCCATGCTCTCGGTGATCTCCAGCCGGATCGGCGGGCCGAACCGGCGACGCAGCAGCTCGGCCTCGAGGGCCTGGATGAGGTTCTCGGTCTCGTCCTCTTCGATGACCATGTCCTCGTTGCGGGTGAGCCGGAACGCGTGGTGCTCGAGGATCTCCATGCCGGGGAACAGGTCGCGGAGGTTCTCCGAGATCAGGACCTCGAGAGGGAGGTAGCGCGACCGACCGGGTGAGCCCGGGAGCGCGACGAAGCGGGGGAGCATCGGCGGCACCTTGAGGCGCGCGAACTCCTGGCGCCCGGTGCGCGCATTGCGGATGCGGACGGCGAGGTTCAGTGAGAGGCCGGAGATGTACGGGAACGGGTGCGCCGGGTCGACGGCCAGTGGCATGAGCACGGGAAAGACCTGCGCCTGGAAGTAGCCGTACAGGTCTGCCCGCTCCTGCTCGGTGAGCTCGTCCCAGGACACGACATCGATCCCCGACTCGGCGAGCGCGGGCCTGACCTGATCGGCCCACACGGCAGCGTGCCGCAGCTGCAGCGCGTGCGCCTCGCCCGAGATGTCCGAGAGGACTTCCTGTGGCGCGCGGCCGACGTTGGTCGGCACCGCGAGGCCGGTCAGGATGCGCCGCTTGAGACCCGCGACGCGCACCATGAAGAACTCGTCGAGGTTGCTGGCGAAGATCGCGAGGAAGTTGGCCCGTTCCAGTACCGGGATGCTCGGATCCTCAGCCAGCTCAAGGACGCGCTGGTTGAACGCGAGCCAACTCAGTTCCCGGTCGAGATACCGGCTGTCGGGAAGCTGCGCATCGTAGGCCTCGGACAGGTCGAAATCGTCGTCGTCCCCGTCGTCGAGACCGGTGTCCAGCACGTCTTGTTCCAGCATCCCCTCATCATGTCAGGGTCGGATGACGTGCGGGTTAACCGGCTGTAGGGACCTGATCGTCCTCGTACACGTTGAAGCGGTAGCCGACGTTGCGGACGGTGCCGATCAGCTGCTCGAGGTCGCCGAGTTTGGCGCGCAGTCGCCGCACGTGCACGTCGACGGTGCGGGTGCCGCCGAAGTAGTCGTAGCCCCACACTTCGCTGAGCAGCTGCTCGCGCGTGAACACCCGCGACGGATGCGTGGCGAAGAAGTGCAGCAGCTGGAACTCCTTGTAGGTGAGGTCCAGCGGCTTGCCGCGCACCTTCGCCGAGTAGGACGACTCGTCGATCGTGATCCCCGAGGTCTGAATGCGGCTGGATGCCGGGTCCGCACTCTGCCGGCCGACCGCGAGCCGGATGCGTGCGTCGACCTCCGCAGGCCCGGCGGTGAGCAGGATGACGTCGTCGATGCCCCAGTCGGTCGACACCGCTGTCAGCCCGCCTTCGGTGACGACGAGGATCAGCGGTGCATCCAGACCGGTCGTGTTCAGGATCTTGCACAGCGACTTCGCGCCGACCAGGTCGATGCGGGCGTCGAGGAAGATGACGTCGGCGCTGGGCGCGTTGACCAGCTGCGCGGGTTCGGCCGGGATCTGGCGGACCCGGTGGCTCAGCAGCTCCAGCGCGGGCAGGACGGGACCACCGCCTTGTGCGGAACTGAGGACGAGAAGCTGAGCCAAAAGCGGTCCCTCCCGGGCCGGGGGTCTGAGCCGTGCCCCAATCCTAAGACCTGCGCGGCAGCGCTCCCGCACACAGCCCGCGTGCGACACAATGGTTTCGTGAGCACTCCGGACCTCGCCCCGCGCACCTCCATGGTCGGCATCATCGCCGTCTGGGTCGTCGCCGCGGTCGCCGCACTCGCGGTCGGAGCGTTCGCTCCTGAGGACTGGCGGGCCGCCTGGATGCCGGTGGCGATGGGCGTCACGATCATCGTCGCGTTCGCGGTGCAGCTGTCGGGCGGTCATCCGCGCGGGTTCATCCAGCGGATGGCGATCAGTGTGATCGGCGCCCTGGCGGTCATGGGATTCATCGGCATCGGCCTGGGGCTCGCGACCCTGTTCGCGGGCTAGACTGAACACCATGGACCTCGTCGCACTCGAACTCTTCTTCGTCGGGCTGCTCGGACTCGCATCGCTCGCGATCGTCTTCGTCTCCGGCGTTGTGCTCAAGAACCTCTACCGCGGCCAGCGCTGACGACGTGATCGAGCTTCCGACCGATCTGCCGGCGGACCTCGTTCCGCTCTCCTGGTTGCTCGGCGTCTGGGAGGGCACCGGGGTCATCGACTACACGGCGGGCGACCAGCACTTCTCCGGCGAGTTCGCGCACCGCGTCAGCTTCAGCCATGACGGCGGGGATTTCCTGAACTACTCGGCCAGCGCCTGGCTGCTCGACTCTTCTGGCGAAGAGGCATCGGAGCAGACAGGCGATGCGGCCGACCGTTCGCCGCTCGTGGCAGAGACCGGCTACTGGCGGCTGGCCCGGCCGGCCACCGCAGAGGATGCCGGTCCGGGACTGCTCCCCGCGGTGACGCCGCGGGTCGCTGCACGGACCGTGGATGATGTGGAGGCCCTGCGCACCGCCGAGGGCGGCTTCGAGATCGAGGCGGCGGTGGTCCACTCCGACGGCATCAGCGAGCTGTACCTGGGCCAGGTGCGCGGTCCGCGCATCGATCTGGCCACCGACGCCGTCGTGCGTCCGGCCGGTGCGAAGCATTACGGCGCGGCGACGAGGATGTACGGGCTCGTCGAGGGACACCTGCTCTGGGCCTGGGACATCGCCGCACTCGGCGGCGAACTGGCATCCCACGCGTCGGCGCGCCTCGCGAAGGCGGACTGATGACGCCCCACACCTTCCCGTTCGCGCGTGTGCCCGGCGCCGTCGTGGATGCCGACGGGCTGCTGCACGTGGGCAACCCCCTGTCCGAGCAGCGCGCGCTCGCCGACGGCCGGGCCGTCGCGCCCCTCGGTGATCGTGCCGTTCTCACCGTCGCCGGCGAGGACCGACTGTCCTGGCTCGAGTCGCTGTGCTCGCAGGCGTTGGTCGGCCGCCCGGCCGGGGAGAGCGCCGAACTGCTGATCCTCGACCCGCAGGGGCACGTGGAGCACGCGGCATCGTTCGTCGACGACTCCGAGCGTGCGTGGCTGATCGTCGATCGTGCCGATGCAGAAGGCCTGCTGGCCTGGCTCACGCGCATGCGGTTCCGGCTGCGCGTCGACCCGCAGGACGTGTCGGAGTCTCATGTCGTCGTCGGCGGTACCTCCGAGGCCGTGGCGGCGCTGCCGTCGCGGGCGGTCTGGCGCGACCCGTGGCCCGCGGTGACGCCGGGCGGCTGGGGCTATGCCGCGACCGATCCGCATCCCGGTCTCGAGCGTGACTGGGCCGAGGCGATCGTCGCGCTCGCCGATGCCGAGGCGCTCGCCGACGAGGCCGCCGCCGGAGAACGCCGACTGGCGGGACGTCTCGCCGCCGATGCGCTGCGCATCGCCGCGTGGCGCCCGCGCGTGGCCGCTGAGGCCGACGGACGCACGCTGCCGCACGAGGTGGATTGGCTGCGCACGGCGGTGCATCTGTCCAAGGGCTGCTACCGCGGTCAGGAGACCGTCGCCAAGGTGCACAACCTCGGTCATCCGCCCCGGCGCCTGGTGGCGCTGCAGCTGGATGGCAGCGAGGCACAGCTGCCCGAGCCCGGCGCAGAGGTGCGCGCCGGTGGCGAGCCCGTCGGAGAGCTGACGTCCGTCGCACAGCACTACGAGGAGGGGCCGATCGCACTGGCCCTCCTGAAGCGCTCGACCCCGGTCGAGGCGGACCTGACGGTCGTCGTCGACGGCGGCGAGATCTCTGCCACGCAGGAGCAGATCGTGCCGCCGGATGCCGGGCGCACGGCCGCCGTCCCGCGGATGCCGCGGCTGTCCCGCCGACGCTGACCCTCTCTCTCGCTCGTTGAGCGGAGCGCGGAGCGCGAAGACGAAACGCCGCAAGGCGTCCCTCCCGCAACGCACAGGAGCGCGGAGCGCGCAGACGAAACGCCGGTGGTGTCTCCCGCTCGTTGAGCGGAGCGCGGAGCGCGAAGAGGAAACGCCGCAAGGCGTCCCTCCCGCAACGCACAGGCGTTTCGTCTGCGGCGCCTGCGGCGCCTTCGCTCAACGACCGGGGGAGCGCCTTCGCTCAACGACCGGGGGAGCGCCTTCGCTCAACGACCGGGGGGCTTCTCCTGCGGGGCGACGAGGGACCAGGGGACGGTGACCTCGCCGAGTCGCCAGCGGGAGCGGCCGCCCACAGGCCAT
>Ga0180219_1002190_pt1 | contig 11818 bp, 10 predicted proteins | sample eDN3rd30CBELigMG_FD_151338 | JGI IMG/M metagenome (GOLD analysis project Ga0180219, IMG submission 151338) | Enriched Miracle-Growth compost microbial communities from Emeryville, California, USA - eDNA 3rd pass 30_C BE-Lig MG (version 2)... ...
CCGGGCGCGCGGCGACCCGCAGCTTCGGCATCCGCAACGAGTTGCCCTGGCCGGTGAAGGTCACGCTGCTGGTGCATCCCGACAACCTCCGCCTCGAGGTGCAGGAGTCGACCGAGGTCACCGCCCAGGCCTCGAGCACCACCGCCGCTCATGTGCCGATCCGGGCGCAGATCGGCAACGGTGACGTGACGCTCAACCTGCGGTTGGAGAGCCCGACGGGCGTGCCGATCGGTCAGCCACGCGACGTCGTCGTGACGGTGCACGCCGATTGGGAGATCATCGGTCTCACCGTGCTCGGCATCGGCATCGGCGCCTTCCTGGTGATCGGCTTGGTCCGCACCGTCCTCTCCCGCCGCAAGCGGGCGATGGATGCCGCGGCCGCCGCCGGCGGCGAGGACGATGTGTCCGACTCCGACGCAACCGGGCCCGACCGCGCCTCGACCGACGGTGATGGGCCGGACGCGGCATCCACCCCCGATGACGGGCCGGCGCGATGACCGGCATCGGCCGCGCAAGCGTGCTGATCGGGGCCGGCACCGTCGTCTCGCGACTGAGCGGCTTCGTCCGCCAGCTGATCATGGTGGCAGCCCTCGGCAGCACACTCACCGCCGCCGGCAACGCCTTCGCCGTTGCGAACGGGCTGCCCAATGCGGTCTACGCGATCATCTCGACGGGACTTCTCGCCGCGGTCGTCGTTCCCCAGATCGTGCAAGCGGCGTCACACTCCGACGGCGGCACGGCGTTCATCTCGAAGCTGTTCACGCTCGGCACCGTCGCGCTGCTGGTGATCACGGCGATCGCGATGGTGTGCGCACCGCTGCTGGTCGAGCTGTACGCACGCGGGTTCACGCCCGACCAGAAGGCCCTCGCCACGGCCTTCGCGTATTGGTGCCTGCCGCAGATCCTCTTCTACGGGCTCTACGCGCTCGTCGGCGAGGCGCTGAACGCCCGCAACATCTACGGCCCGTTCACGTGGGCGCCGATCGTCAACAACGTCGTCTCGATCGCGGGGTTCGGGGCGTTCCTGCTGCTGTTCGGTCCGCTCGGTGACGTCGTCGACTGGACGCCGGGCCGCATCGCCCTCATGGGCGGCACTGCGACCGCCGGGATCGTTGTGCAGGCGCTCGTGCTGTTCCTGTTCTGGCCGAAGACCGGGCTGCGCATCCGCCCCGACTTCCGCTGGCGCGGTGTCGGCCTCAACCGCATCGGACGCCTCGCCGGCTGGACGTTCCTCATGGTGCTGCTCGCGCAGCTGGCCGGAATCGTCCAGTCCAGCGTGCTGTCGACGGCGACGAAGGGGCACGCGGGCGTCTTCGCGGGGCAGAACGCCTGGCTGTTGTACATGATCCCGTACTCGTTGATCGTGCTCTCGATCGGAACGCCGTACTTCACCCGCCTCAGCGAGCACGCGGCCGCGGGGCGCCATGAAGAGGTCCGCACCGACATCGGGCGCAGTATCCGCACCGTGGGCGTGTTCATCGTGTTCGCGACGTTCGCACTGGCCGCGGCATCCATCCCCGCCTCACGTATGTTCACCGATGACGCGAGCACCGCACCGATACTCGCGGGGGTGCTGGTCGCCTACTTGATCGGGCTGATCCCCAACGCGGTGCAGTTCACGATCCAGCGCACGTTCTACATGTACAACGACACGCGTACGCCGTTCCTCTTCACGATCGCGCAGGCCGGCATCGTCGCGCTCAGCGCGTGGCTCTCGGGGCTGTACGTGCCGATCGAGTACCTCGCCGTGTCCGTGGCCCTCGGTCAGTCGTTCGCGGCGATCGTGCAGCTGGTGCTGGCCACCTGGCTGCTGCGTCGCAAGATCGGACCGCTCGGCACACGCTCGTGGATGTGGGGGCTCACCCGCTTCGTCGTCGCCGGCGTGCCTGCGGCTGCCGTGGGCTGGGGTGTGTTCCTGCTGACCGGCGGCGTCGACGGATGGATGACCGCCGGAAAGGTGCTCGGCGCGATCGGCTCATGCGTCATCGGCGTCGTCGCGCTCATCGTCTACGTCGGGATGCTGGCTCTGCTGCGCGCGCCCGAACTGCGTCCGGCGCTCGACACACTGCGCCGCGTCACACGCCGCTGACCCCGTCCGCCCACCCCTGCCTCGCCGGAGTACGCGAACGGCCCCGCCGAATTCACATGGGTTTGTCTGGTGCACATCAAACCGGCGGCGGTTTGATGTGCACCAGACAGCTTCATGTGAAATTGGCGGAAGGGGCGAGAGTGGATGCCGCGGCCCGGCCGCTGCGCAACGCACCGACGCACGAGCCGGGTCGGAATGCCCCGCGGTTACGATGTGTTGAGGCATGCGGACGCTTCGACACGTCCGCCACAAGGGAGAAACCGTGCGTCAGCTCATCATCATCGGATCGGGTCCGGCCGGCTTGACGGCCGCCATCTACGCGGCCCGCGCCAACCTCAGCCCCCTCATCGTCGCGAGCAGCGTCGACGTCGGCGGTGAGTTGATGAACACGACCGAGGTCGAGAACTTCCCCGGCTTCCCCGAGGGCATCCAAGGCCCCGACCTGATGGCGAAGCTGCAGGCGCAGGCCGAGAAGTTCGGGGCTGAGGTCGCTTACGACGACGCGGTCGAGCTCGAGCTCGACGGCCCGGTCAAGCGCGTGACTCTGGGCTCGGGCAGGGTCGAAGAGGCCGACGCGGTCATCTTCGCGACCGGCTCGGCATACCGCAAGATCGGCATCGAAGGCGAGCAGCGCCTGTCGGGCCACGGTGTCTCGTGGTGCGCGACCTGCGACGGCTTCTTCTTCCGCGAGCAGGAGATCGCCGTCGTCGGCGGCGGCGACTCCGCGATGGAAGAGGCCACGTTCCTGACCCGCTTCGCGTCGAAGGTGTACGTCATCCACCGTCGCGACGAGCTGCGCGCGTCGAAGATCATGCAGGAGCGCGCGTTCGCCGACCCCAAGATCGAGTTCGTGTGGAACAGCGAGGTCGTCGACATCCTCGGCGACGCGGCCGTGACCGGTGTGAAGCTGCGTTCCACGGTCGACGGCAGTGAGAGCGAGCTGCCGCTGACGGGCGTGTTCGTCGCGATCGGCAACGACCCGCGCACGCACCTCGTGCACGGCAAGCTCGATCTGACGCCCGAGGGCACGGTCTGGGTCGACGGCCGGTCGTCGCGCACCTCTGTCGACGGCGTGTTCGCCGCCGGCGACGTCATCGACCCGACGTACCGCCAGGCCGTGACGGCGGCGGGATCCGGAACGGTCGCAGCCCTCGACGCCGAGCACTTCCTGGCCGCGCGCGGTGAGGCGGGTGCCCCCGAGGTCGACGCCGACGAGATCGGTGGTCGCCCCGAGGCTGAGGCCATCGCGTAGGAACAAATCGGCACCGTTTCACGTTTCACCAAGCAAGAGACTTTCCCACCGAAGGAGAACCATGACTGCGAAGGCGACCACGTCCGCCACATTCGAGCAGGACGTCCTGAACGCCGACGGCCCCGTGCTCGTCGACTTCTGGGCCGCGTGGTGCGGCCCGTGTCGCATGGTCTCGCCCGTGCTCGACGAGATCGCGGCCGAGAACCCCGACAAGATCACCGTCCTCAAGCTGAACGTCGACGAGAACCCCGACCTCGCGATGAAGTATCAGATCACGTCGATCCCCGCGATGAAGGTGTTCGAGAAGGGCGAGGTGAAGACCTCGATCATCGGCGCGAAGCCGAAGTTCGCGCTCGAGCAGGATCTCGCCTCCTACCTCAAGTAGACGCACAGACACCGAAAGCCCCCGCGCCCGTTCAGGTTCGCGGGGGCTTTCGTCATGAGGGTCAGGATGCCGCGGCTCCCCCCGCTGCGGCGGGCGGTGTCCCATCGGGTTGCGCCGCCGTCGCGGCGGTCGCGGCATCCGCCGTCGCCACGATGTCCTTGATCTCGTCGGTCGCGAAGCCACTGCGGATGGCCCAGATGTAGGCGACGATCCCGACGAGGACCTCGACGCCCATGCCCCAGGGGAAGCCCAGCGCCGGGTGCTCCATCGGGCCGTACTCGCCGAGGTAGCCGACGAGCATCGATGCGAGCAGCAACCAAATCAGCCACCAGTTCGCTGACACGGCGCGCTTTCCCTCCTTGCCCGAGGTCGCCCACACTGCGGCACAGAACGCTATCACCAGCGCACAGAACACGATGTAGTACACCGGGAACGGCCAGCCGCCCGCGCGCTGCTGCCCGTTCGTCGTCAGCACCCAGCCGCCGGCGGTGGCCACCCAGATCCAGGCGACGAAGAACACGACGCTGATGACGATGCTGGCCACGGCGTTCATCCACCGCATCTTCCATGCGTAGTAGGCGGTGAAGAACGGCAACCCGATGAACGTTGCGGTGATGACGTTCGTCAGTGTCGAGAAGCCGCTCCAGTACAGGATCAGCACGGCTGCCAGGAACGAGACCGGCGACCAGAATTTGTACCCCTTCAGCAGGAACGGCCGCTTCAGGCTCGGCGCGGTACGGCGCAGCACCGGGAGCCCTGCGCCGCCCATGATGTAGGTGAGCACGGCGGCCGAGCTGATGAATCCGACGAGCTGATACCAACTGGGCGCGGGCACGAAGAAGACGCAGCCGACGACGGTCGACACCAGCAACGGCAGCCAGGGGATGCCGAACCGGTTGTTCGATGTGAACACCTTCGGGATGTTGCGGTGCACGCCCAACCCGTACCCGGTGCGCGCACCGGTGCCGAGGTACACCCAGCCAGTCGCCAGTGGCGAGACGGCCGCATCGATGAGCAGGAACGTGCCGAGCGCCGCGAGAGCTGCCATGTTCGCTGAGTCGAGCGCGTGGAACAGCGGCCCGTCGGCCCATCCCCCTTGCACGAGCTTGTCCCATGAACCTGCCGTCAGCCCCATGTCCTTCCAGTTGATCGCCCCGATGAAAGCGACCTGCAGCAGCGTGTAGATCACTGCCGGAATGGCGATCGACCCGATCGTGGCGAGTGGCACATTGCGCTGCGGATTCTTCGCCTCACCGCCGTAGTCGAGCGCCTGGCGAAAACCGAGCAGCGAGAAGATGATGCCCGTCGTCGCGATCGCGTGGAAGATCGGCGGCACACCGAGCGGCGCGAACCCGCCATAGGTGGTGAAGTTCGTCCCCTTGAAGATGAAGAACAGGAAGATGAACGTCAGCGTCGGCAGGGCGATCTTCCAGATCGTGACCCAGCGGTTCGACTCTGCAAGGAAGCGTGCGCCGAAGAAGTTCAGGGCGAAGAACAGGATCATCAGCACGAAACCAGACACGATGCCCGTCGGCCAACTGAGCACCTGCACACCCTCGACCGTGGTGAGCAGGTGAAGATTCGGGAAGCGTCCGCCGAGATACGTCAGCGTCGCCTCCGCCTCGATCGGCGGAATCGAGACGACCGATAACCAGTACGCCCACCCGATGATCCAGCCCGACATCGCGCCGTGCGTGAGGTAGGTGTACCGCACGATAGCGCCCGACCGCGGCAGCATCGCGCCGAGTTCGAGATAGGTCAGTGCGATGAGGAAGACCAGCACCGACGCGATGATCCACGACAGGACGGCGGCGGGCCCCGCGACCCCCGCCGCGGCGAGGACACCGAACAGCCAGCCCGATCCGATCTGCGCGCTGACGCCGAGCAGCAGAAGCTGGGTGAGCGAGAGTCTGCGTTTGAGTCCACCGTCTGCGGTTTCGAAAGATCCTGTGACCGGTTCGGGTTCTGTTTTGGTCTGCGTCGCACTCATCACACACCCCACTTCGTTGTCGGTCGTGACGATCCGCCGGCGAGCGGCTCGCCGGTGCACACGGTACGCCGGGTTCACCGTGTTGTGGGGCGGATCACCGCAGTCAGGTACATGCCGTCAGCGGCATACGCAGCGGAGAAGCGGAGGTGGATGCCGCTCAGCGGGCTTCGCGCTGCACGACGGCATCCCAGCGGCGATGGGTGTTCGCTTCGCCGAGAAGCTTCCACACCGCCGGGGTGAGCGGCGGATAGTCGAGGGCGATCTGGCGGAGCACCCGATAGTGACGCGCTGCGTTCGGGCGCACACCACCGTTGGCCGCGATGTTCTCGGCGCGCAACGTGAAGACGACGAGCTCGTCGACGGACGGCAGCTCCTCCATGAACTCCCACGGGTCTTCCCCGCCGAGCAGCCGCTCTTCGATGATCACGGAGAGCTCGTCGGTCGCTTCGGCGCGCAGCAGTTCAAGACTCGCCCGCCGTCGCGGGGTCACCTCACGGGGCTGGTTGCCGGAAGAACTCACCCGACCAGCCTAAGCGCCTCGGGACATGTGCGCGTTCGACCTGCCGCGCTCAGGACGCGTAGCCGGACTCGCCGAGATCCTCGAGGATGCGGTTGAGATCCTGGATGCTCGCGAAGTCGATGCTGATCTGCCCCTTGCGAGCGCCGAGCGTCACACGCACCTTCGTGTTCAGTCTGTCGCCGAGCCGATCGCCCACCTCGTTGAGGTAGGCCTGTCGCGCACCAGCCTTCGGTGGAACGCGACGCGTGCCCGCATCGTTCTTCGTCTTCGCTGCGGCCTCGGCCGCGCGGACGGACAGGTCTTCGTTGACGATGCGATCCGCGAGCCGCTGCATCGCCTCTTCGTCATCGAGTGAAAGCACGGCACGAGCATGACCGGCGCTGAGCACTCCCGCGGCGACACGCTGCTGCACCGGAACGGGCAGGCGCAGCAGTCGGATCGTGTTGCTGATCTGCGGACGTGACCGACCGATGCGGGTGGCCAGTTCCTCCTGCGTGATGCCGAAGTCATCCAGAAGCTGCTGGTAGGCGGATGCCTCTTCCAACGGGTTGAGCTCGGAACGGTGCAGGTTCTCCAGCAGTGCATCGCGGAGCATGACATCGTCGGACGTGTCCCGGAGGATCGCGGGGATCGACTCCAGGCCGGCTTCCCGTGCCGCGCGCGTGCGTCGCTCACCCATGATGAGCTCATACTCGCCGACCGTGTTCTGTCGCACCACGACCGGTTGCAGAACGCCGAACTCCTTGACGCTGTGCACGAGCTCGGCAAGGTCGTCGGGGTCGAACACCGATCGCGGCTGACGCGGGTTCGGCACAATCTCGTTCGGGTTCACGCTGATCAACCGCGCGCCGGGCACGGTGACCAAGTCTTCGCTGGTCTCGACGGCGTCGACGGTCTCGACGGCGTCGGCGTCGGCATCCACCGGAGCATCGTCGGCCTTCTTGGAGGTCTTGGGCTTCGCAGGTCGGTCCTTGACGGCCGTGGCCGTAGCCGAGACACCGGGGAAGAACACGTCGACGGGCCGTTCACTCGTCGATTCCGTGGTCGGGATGAGCGCTCCGATGCCTCGACCGAGTCCTGTCCGCTTCGCCGCCATCAGGCGCCTCCTTCTTTCACTGCTGCCGCATTCTCACGCTGGATGATCTCCACCGCCGCTTCGCGGTACGCCACTGCGCCCGCTGACTGTCCGTCGTAGGCAATCACCGTCTGGCCGAAGCTCGGAGCTTCGGAGACTCTCACCGAACGCGGAATGACCGTCTCAAGCACTTCGCTCGGGAAGTGCGAGCGCACTTCTTCGGCGACCTGCTGGGCCAGCCGCGTGCGCGCGTCGTACATGGTGAGGAGAATCGTGGAGACGCGCAGCTTCTGGTTGAGATGCTTCTGGATCATCTGCACATTCCCGAGCAGCTGGCTGAGGCCCTCGAGTGCGTAGTACTCGCACTGGATCGGGATGAGCACTTCATCCGCCGCGGTGAACGCGTTGATCGTCAACAGTCCGAGCGACGGCGGGCAATCGATGAGGACGAAGTCAGGCTTCGCGTCTGCCGCATCGATGTAGTTCTCGAGTGCGGTGCGCAGTCTGTGCTCGCGCGCGACCTGGGAGACGAGTTCGATCTCGGCGCCGGCAAGGTGGATCGTGCTCGGCGCGCACGTCAAGAGGTCCGACTCCGGGCTGGTCTGGATGATGTCGACCATGGGGAATTCGTCGATCAGCACGTCGTAGATGCTGGGGGTGTCCGCGGTGTGCGTGATGTTCAGAGCGGTGGACGCGTTGCCCTGCGGATCGAGATCGATGACCAGAACCCGTGCACCGACGGTGGCAAGGGCTGCGGCAAGGTTCACCACCGAAGTCGTCTTGCCGACGCCGCCCTTCTGGTTCGACACCGTGATGACCCTGGTGTGCCCCGTCAGTTCGACGGTGGTCTCCTCGAGGGTGCGCTGCCGGGCGGTGAGATCAGCGAGTTCGCGGGCGATCGGGCTGTCTCCGATATCCGGCTGCTTGAACGTCGTCTCAGCGGTGGCGTCATCGGGCTGTTCCACGTGAAACGCACTCCTGTTCAGCGATTGTGTCGACTCCGTGATCGGCTCCGGGTCTGCCTCCGGCAAGGGCTCCGATTCCGGTGCGGTGTTGGACTGCGGGGCCGGTTTTGGATCCGGTTCCGGTTTTGGATCCGGTTCCGGTTTTGGATCCGGTTCCGGTTTTGGATCTGGATCCGGTTTTGGATCCGGTTCCGGTTCTGGATCCGGTTCCGGTTTTGGATCCGGTTCCGGTTCTGGATCCGGTTCCGGTTCGGACTGCGCTGCAGCATCCAACTCCAGCTCCGTTGGATCACCCACCGGTTCCGTGGGCTCCGCCCCCGAGTGCACGTCCACCGCATCGACCGGCTCCGCACCTGCCGAATCCGGCGAATCCGCCTCCAAGTCTAAGCGCGTCCCGACGACGGCATCGACAGGAGATCCCGATGTCGTGGCGTCTCGGCGCGGAACCCGCCACCGATCCCACAAGCGACGCTTCTTCTCCGAGGACTGCTGCTTCACGTGGCCCTTCCTGCACACGGATCTGGTGACATCATCGCCATCGAACAACGTATGCTCGTCGCTCCCAATCGCCTTCTCATTCGAGCGTATGCCATGGATCGGACCCTCCCGAGATCGTCGGCGCGTGTTCTGGAGAGCACTCTGCTCACTCTCTTCGGCTTCGTGTTCGGGAGCCGATTTCGTCGGCGAAGAGGCCCTGCACGCAGCATCCGCCACCCACTCGATCACCCGATTGCGCATCAGCTGCTCGCACGTCCGCACCGTGCTCGCATTGGTGTTTCACACCATGCCCGTCGAGTTCACGGAGCTCGCGCGCCGTCCCGTCCCACGCCCTTCTTCGAGACTCCCCCGCGCAATGCCACGAGTGCTGAACCGCTCAAGACGCGCGATGCACGTCCCCCGGCGGTCGGACCGCGACCTCGGCCTCTTGTCTTCTGGCACATTGCCAGAGAAGCCCACTCACGTGCCCTACAGCGGACGACCGAGTCGACCGTTTCACGTGAAACGGCGTCACCTGACGGCGGCGCGTTCGGTCAGCCCGCTCTGCATCCGCTCATGAAGGCAGCCGACCTTATCTCGACGTTCTTGCCTGCAGTCCCGCCAAGGATGGGGCGCGGCCGGCCTCCACTTCTTCTCACGACACCTGTCTTCTTGAAGCCTCCTCGCATCACGCGCCACTGGATAGCGAACAGCGACGAGCACCGCGCCGTGACACACTGGCTCTCCCTCGATCGCGCAGTCCCGACCGCAGCCGTGGCCCCGTGCTGCGCTGAGGAGCGCGCTGGTTGAGACTGATGCCTATTGCAGGCCGAAGGCCCTGGATCTTCTCGTGTCTCGGTCTGGGGGGCGGTACTCCCGCCCGTGATGTTTCACGTGAAACACGAGCCCTGCGCGATGACTCGCTATCTGAGGGCGTAGGCGCCCCTACATGGGAGGTCCGCCGCTCCTAGTGCATCTCAGACTGACGATCCGACCGTATGTCCGGCGATCGGCACGCTCGCTGCCGGGCCCTCACTTCACGCGTCAGGAGCCCTCCTCTGATCGAGCCCCTTCTCGGCGGGCGCCTCCATATCAGCAGTCATTCCCTTGTCGGCAGACGCCCACACCAGCGGGTGCGCCCTCATGCTCGGGCCTCTTCCTCATTACCAGGCGCCCGTTCTTTGGGTAGCGGGCGGTATGCGCAACGTTTCGCGTGAAACGGGCGGCGACACACCCCATAGAGAAGCCCCGGGCCCGGGTTGATGGATCGATGCACAGGAAAAGCCCCCACCCCCCGGTCTATCCGCAGTGACAACCCATTCACATGGCCCACGATCGCAAGCTGTTCACGGACAAGCGTCCGTCCCCCCATGGAGCGCGTCGGGTAGGCGCACTGTTTCACGTGAAACGTCGGCCGGCACGATCCTCTCGCGGCTCGAGGAGAGAGACACTTCGTACAACACGTGGGCCATCTGCGGTGGAGACTCCCACCGCAGAAGGCGACCACGCCGACTGTTCGGATCACCCGAGGGCACGTGAGCCAGCGCCGACCAGGTGCGGAACAACAGAAGGTCAAGTTCACGCCGTTCCACGTGAAACGGTGCCGTCTCGAAGCCCCGCGCAGCACGGGACGCCCCGCCACGCACGCCCTGGGCCTATAGGCAGCTTCGTCCTTGCGCGGTATGATCCCTGGACGGCTTGGGCCCATGCGCGTTGGTCCATCCGCGTTGGTCCATCCGCGTTGGTCCATCCGCGTTGGTCCATGTGCGTTGGTCCATGTGCGTTGGCTATGTGCGTTGGCTATGTGCGTTAGTCCATGCGCTGTGAAGTGGCCCGACGCCATCGTGCTCCACACCGCCAACTGTTCGCAGCTGTCAACGATCGCGAGCAGCTCAGGGGTCCGGCCGGCTAGGATCATTGGTTCACACCCCCACGTGTTTCACGTGAAACCGGGCCGCCACGGGGCCTGCGCCAGACCGGGTGGGCCGCCCACTGGCGGTGTTGCCCGGCGCACGGGGAGAAGCACCCCCATGGCCCTCTCACCGCGCCGGAACTCGCACCGAGGATCCGTCGGGCGGGCCGCCGGTGATCACACGGCTCATGGCCCACCCCATGTCCCGCAATGCGCAGCACCTCACCGCGTTTCACGTGAAACGTCGAACCACCTTCACGGCCCGGGCAACCGCTCTGTACCCTCCTCGGTACACCGGCGGGGCGCTGTGATCACACGCGCTGCACCCCTCTCCACGGCGCCGCTGGCCACGAGATCATCGCCCCCTGGTGTGCTGCCGCCAGTTGCCCGGCTACTGAGAGCACAACCCTTTCGCGTGAAACGGATCATCGGGGGGACATCCCACGCGTCTAAGGGAATTGTTCCCGCGAGAGACAGGACGACCCGCCTGCTCTCAGCACCTTTGATCCGGGAGTGCCGCGAACAACTGTCGAAGGCTCCTCTTATGCAACCATCTTTCGTCACTGCCACCATCTCAGCATCATCAGGGACCAGCAGTTTCACGTGAAACATGCGCGCCATGTTGGCGCTCGATCGTGGACAGCCTCAGTCCTGGTGCCGATCGTGCTCGACCGCACTGTCCATCAGCCCCTCCTCTGGTCCCGCCCGGCGTCGTAGTGCACCAATCAAGCGTCGGCCCGCCCAGACGGCTCACCCCTCGATGTCAACACTTCAGCCCAGCCGCCATCCACGGCCGTGCACAAGCTTCCTGGTCTCCGGCTCACACTGGACCTCCTATGGCCATCACTGACCACCGCCCACTTGCCGCGTCCACGGCGTCTGTTGTTTTGAGATGTCCTCCTGCGACCGGATGAGGAGTTCTCGGTCACCGTTTCACGTGAAACAATGCGGAATGCCACACGCAGTGCGCCCCGACCGAGGTGCGTGCCGATTTCGCCGATGTCGCGTCCTCTCTGCCGCTCAGCCCACTCGACACACAGTCTCCGCTCACCAACGGACCGACAGTAGCCTCCAACTAGGGCCGCGGTGGGTCGCAATATCCCAGGCACCGTTTCACGTGAAACTGTGCCAGCGCACGAAACTTTCCATGCAG
>Ga0180219_1002195_pt1 | contig 11795 bp, 6 predicted proteins | sample eDN3rd30CBELigMG_FD_151338 | JGI IMG/M metagenome (GOLD analysis project Ga0180219, IMG submission 151338) | Enriched Miracle-Growth compost microbial communities from Emeryville, California, USA - eDNA 3rd pass 30_C BE-Lig MG (version 2)... ...
GCGCCGTGTCGTTCCCCGCGCCACCGGTGAGGTGGTCGTTGCCCGCGTCCCCCGAGATCGTGTCGTTCCCGTCCCCACCATCGACGGTGTCGTTCCCGTCCCCACCGAAGATCGTGTCGCTACCCGCACCGCCCAAGAGCACGTCAGCACCCGCGCCGCCCACCAGCCGGTCGGCGCCCGCCTCACCCGTGATCCGGTCGTTGCCCGCACCGCCGTCGAGCGAGTCATCGCCCGCACCGCCGGACAGGACGTCGTCGCCGTCACCACCGGTGATCCGGTCGTTCCCCTCGCCACCGGAGACGGCGTCGTTGCCCGCGCCACCCGAGAGCACGTCAGCGCCCGCGCCACCGGTGAGGTGGTCGTTGCCCGCGTCCCCCGAGATCGTGTCGTTCCCGTCCCCACCATCGACGGTGTCGTTCCCGTCGCCACCGAAGATCGTGTCGCTGCCCGCACCGCCCGAGAGCACGTCGGCACCCGCGCCGCCCACCAGCCGGTCGGCGCCCGCCTCACCCGTGATCCGGTCGTTGCCCGCACCGCCGTCGAGCGAGTCGTCGCCCGCACCGCCCGCGATCTCGTCGTTGCCGTCACCTCCGCGCACCGTGTCGTTCCCGCCACCGCCGTTGATGCGGTCAGCCACGACCGACCCGACCAGCGTGTCGGGTCCAGGGCTGCCGACCAAGGTCGTGACGCCCGTGATCGTGTCGCTGCCGGCCGTCCCCGGCGCCAGGCTCGCCACCACGCCTCCCGGCACGTCGGCGTAGCTGACGGTGTCGGTGAGCCCGCCCGAGACCGTGTTCTGGCCCTTGCCCGGCAGGAAGGTGTCCGCTCCCGGCCCTCCCGTGAGCACGTCGTCACCATCACCGCCGATCACGACCGTGCCGGTCTCCAGCGCGTCGACGACGTCGTCGAACGCGGTCCCCACGATGCGTTCCGGCCAGGCGATGTGCCCCTGGGTCACGTTGTTCGCGCCGATCTCGTCGACCCCGCCCGCACCGGCGACGTTGGTGAACCCGCTGGCACAGGTGTCCGAGCAGATCCACACCCCGGTGTACGGCGCGGTCCCCGAGACGTAGGGCGCGGTGATGTCGGAGTAGCTGACCGTGTCGAAGCCCGCCTCGCCGAAGGCCGTGTCGGCACCGAGGCCGGGCAGCAGGACGTCGTCGCCGTCACCGCCGCGCAGCGTGTCGTTGCCGTCGCCGCCGACGATCGTGTCGTTGCCCGCCTCTCCGTAGATCTTGTCGTTCCCCGCACCGCCGTCGAGGATGTCGTCGCCCCCGCCGCCGCAGATCGTGTCGTTGCCGCCCAGACCGTTGATCGAGTCGTTGCCGGGAGTGCCGACGATGACGTCGTCGCCCTGGGTCGGGAGCTCACCGAGCCCGATCGCCACCGTCGCGGTCAGGCCGTTGCAGGTCAGGCCCGCGTCCGGCGCGGCGAAGGACTGCACGTCACCCCACACGATCTCGCCCGAGGGTGTGCTGCCGTTCGGGTACGGGACGTAGCCGTAGCGCCAGTAGTAGGTGGTGCCGTTCACCACGCTCATCGACGGGTTGCTGCCGTTGCCGGTCGGGCGCCAGTCGAACTCCGACTGGAAGGAGTCCCCGGCGTTGTCGATCGACCCCATCGCCCACTGCGCCACCTGGGTGGCATAGCCGTTGTTGAACCCCGCGACGGTGCTCGGTGCGGCTTGGACACGCGCCCGGTCGGTGTCGCGGACGAACACGACCTGGCCCGGCACGTGGTTGGTGAAGACCTCCGCCCGCGAGAGCACCCCGTAGGTGGTCGTCATCGACGCGTTCAGCTCGTAGGTGGGGCTCGTCTTCGTCGACGGGTTGTCGTACCGGACCCGGTACGCGTAGCCAGGGTCGGGCACGGTCGGGTTGCTCGGGCTGGCCGGCGGGGTCGTGCCGGTACCGGTGTTGGAGGCGAACACGTTGAGCGGAGCCTGCATCGGGTAGTAGGTGGGGACGTCGTTGGTGTTGATCACCGCACCACCTGTGACGGTGCCGTTGAAGGCTTTGGTCGCCTTGACCGGCACCGCGATCTCCACACCGTGCCCCATCACCGTCGGCCAGTAGTAGGTGTCGTAGCAGCCGGAGGCGTAGCCGCACAGGATCTGCCAGGAGTTGGCCTGGCCGGTGGTCGAGCTGGCCGACTGGAACTTGTCGGTACCCGGCTGCGGGCACGTCGCCGCGTTCTCCTCCGCACCGTCGAAGAAGCACACCGAGTGCCCCGCGGTGTCGATGCTCAGCCCGTCCGGGAGGGTGAAGACCGGCACCACGCCCTGGAACCCGCACGGTGTCGAGATCGAGCGCGCCCAGACGTGGATGTAGAACGACTCCCCCACCCGCGGGTGCCCAGCGTCGAGGTTGACCTCGGTGCCCATGGCACCGATGACGCCGGTGGACGGGGTCACCGTCTGGGGCGGCGTGTAGGTCCAGCCGCTCGAGTCGTACGAGGTCCCGCCGCTCATGTTCGCGATGATCGACGACTGGCAGTCGATGACGGTCGTCGACCGGGACGCCCCGTCCGCGAAGACCGACGTCGCGTGCCAGCCGTCCTGCGGGTAGGTGTAGGCGCTGGCCGGGGTGGCCGTGAGCACGGCGAGCCCCAGGGAACCGACGACGACGAGGACCAGGGACGCGAGGAGCGAGAGGGTGCGGCGCATAGCGCCACGCTAGGCACCCTGGGGCCGACAGCGCCTCAGGGTGCCGCCCTGAGGTTGCGGCGGGCGCGGCACGGATCGTGCGGGATCTAGGTCCCGGGACGGGGTCCGATGGAGAAGCGAACGGCCCCTGGTCTGCGTTTCCGCAGGTCAGGGGCCGTTCTTTTGTAGCGGGGACAGGATTTGAACCTGCGACCTCTGGGTTATGAGCCCAGCGAGCTACCGAGCTGCTCCACCCCGCGTCGGTAGTTACAGCCTACGGCACCCACGCCCCAGGACCAAACCGGGGCGCCGTCACCCCGCTCGCGACGGTCCGTCGCGAGCGGGGTGACCTGCTACTTCCCGAGGATCTTCTCCGCAGCGAGCGCGCGGTCGAGCGCGTTCTGCAAGGCGTCCTGCGCCTTGCCGTAGGCGGCGAAGTCGCCCTTCTGCAGCGCGGCGTCACCGTCCTTGACGGCCTGCTGCATGTCCGAGAGCGCCTGGGTGAGGTTCTTCTGCGCCTGCGCCTCGGTGGTGCCGCTCGACCCGCCGTCGTCCGTGCCCGTGCTGGGCGGGGTCGTCTCGGTCCCCGAGCCGTCGTCGGTGCCCGTGCCCGTCTCGGTGCCGTCGTCCGTCCCGGTCGCCGGCGGCGTGGTCGTCGACCCCGTCGCCCCGTCGCCGTCAGCGGTCTCGGCGCCCGAGTCGCCGCCGAACACCTGGTCGAGCGCGTCGGAGAGCGTCGTCGCGAAGCCGACCTTGTCGCCGAAGGCGACGAGCACGTACCGCAGCAGCGGGTACTGGGTGTTCTGCGAGGACTGCGCGTACACCGGCTGCACGTAGAGCAGGCCACCGCCCACCGGCAGCGTCAGCAGGTTGCCGAGCGTGGGCGTGGAGTTGCCCTGCTTGAGGTAGGTGAACGCCTGGGCCACCGCACTGTCGGTGTTGAACTGGTTCTGGATCTGCCCCGGCCCAGAGACCGTCGAGTTCCTGGGCAGCACGAGCAGCCGGAGCTTGCCGTAGCCGTCGGACTTCTCCCCGGCCACCGCCCCGGCGTCGGCGTCGGCCGCGAGGAACCCGGTGAGGATCTCTCGGCTCGACGACCCGCCCGGGATGAAGCTCGTCGTGAGCGAGAACGCCGACGACTGCTGCCCCGGCATCTGCAGCGTCACGTAGTACGGCGGCTGCGCGGGCTTGGTGCCCGTGCTCGAGGCTGACGACGTCGGGTCGGCCGGTACCTGCCAGAAGTCCTGCGCCGTGAAGAAGTCCGCGGCGTCGGTGACGTGGTACTTGCTGAGCACCGTGCGCTGCACCTTGAACAGGTCCTCGGGGTAGCGGATGTGGCTCATCAGGTTGCTCGAGATGTCGCTGAGCGGCTTGACGGTCGAGGGGAAGATCGCCTGCCACGCCTTGAGCACCGGGTCCGACTCGTCCCACGCGTACAGCGAGACGCTGCCGTCGTAGGCGTCCACGGTCGCCTTGACCGAGTTGCGGATGTAGTTGACCTTGTCCGGCTGCAGCGCCGAGACCGTCGAGGTGCTCGACTGCGTCAGGGAGTCCTGCGTCGCGGAGTCGAGCGTCTGGCTCGTCGAGTACGGGTAGTTCGGCGTCGTGGTGTAGCCGTCGACGATCCACACGACGCGCCCGTCGACGACGGCGGGGTACACGCGGCCGTCGAGCGTCAGGTAGGGCGCGACCTTCTGGACCCGCTCGGCGGGGTCGCGGTCGTACAGGATCTGCGACGCGTTCGTCACGCGGTCGGAGAAGAGGATCTGCTCGGACTGGAACCGCAACGCGTACAGCAGGCGCGAGAACGGCGAGCCGAGGCTCGGGCCGGCGGTGACGCTGTCGGTGGGGAACGTCGTCTTGGCCTGGCCCTCGGCGCTGTCGTCCGGGTAGTCCAGCTCCCACGAGGAGGTCCCCTCCGGCGCCCCGACGATCGAGTAGTCGGGCGACTTGGGGCTGAAGTAGATCCGCGACTGGTAGCCGTCGGGCGTGGAGGCCTCCGTGAGCTTGCCCGTCGAGGGGATGTCGCTCTCGAAGAACGCGGGACGACCGTCGGCCGTCACCTGGTTGCCGTAGGCGGCGACCACGCCGTAGCCGTGGGTGAAGACCGTGTGCTGGTTGACCCAGTTCTGCTGGTCCGCCCCGAGCCCGGACAGGTTGAGCTCACGCACACCGATCACGGTGTCGTGGCTCTCGCCGTCGAAGGTGTACTTGTCGACCGCGAGGGTGGAGGTGAAGTCGTAGTACTGCTTGTTCTGCTGCAGCTGACGGAACGCCGGGCTCACGATGTTCGGGTCGAGCAGGCGGATCGAGGCGGTCGTCTCGGCGTCCTCGCGCAGCGCGCCGGCCTCGGCCGTCGTCTTCGCGGAGTAGGTCTGGACGTCGATGTCGTCGAGCCCGTAAGCGGTGCGCGTCGCGTTGATGTTGCGCTGGATGTAGGGCGCCTCGAGCTCCTGGGCGTTCGGCTGCACCTGGAACCGTGCGACGACGGCGGGGTACGCCCCGCCCACGACGATGGCGGTCAGGAGCATGAGCGCGACACCGATGGCCGGCAGCCGCCAGTTGCCCCAGCGGGCCACGGCGGCGAAGAGCAGCGCCACGATGATCGCCACCCCGGCGAGGATCGCCTTGGCGGGGATGCCGGCGTGCACGTCGGTGTAGTCGGCGCCCTGCGCGACGGAGTTGGTCGCCATGAGCGTCGAGTAGCGGCCCAGCCAGTAGTGACCGGCGATGATCAGCAGCAGGACCGCTGCCGTGATCGACACCTGCGTGCGTGCCGCCCTGCTCACCCGCACCCGCGGGCGTCCGGCGACCTGCTCGATGCGGATGCCGCCGTAGACGAACTGCAGGAACGCCCCCACAACCAGGCTCAGCACGACGACAGCCGTGACGAACCCGAGCACGAACTTCAGCCCCGGCAGCACGAAGACGTAGAAGGAAAGGTCGTTGTGGAACTGGGGGTCGACCTGGCCGAAGGGCTGGGAGTGCAGCCACAGCTGCACGACCTGCCAGTTGGAGGCCGCCGCCACGCCGGCGAAGATCCCGAGCACAGCGGGGGCGACGATCGTCACGCCGCGTCGCAGGGGCTCGAAGGCCTCGCGATACTGACCGAAGGAGTCCTGCCCTCCCGCGGGGACGTAGACGGGCGCCGTGCGGTGCGCGATCGCGGCGGTGGCCCACAGCACCCCCGCCATCACGAGCAGGCCCGCGACGAAGAGCGCCGCCTGGGTGCCCCACTGCGTCCACAGCACACGGCCGAAGCCGAGCTCGTCGAACCACCACACCTCGGTGAGCGTCTGGGCGAGGATCGCCACGACGATCACGACGACGACCACGAAGATCAGCGTGATAGCGAGCGGTCCTAGCCTCCGGCGGCGCGCCGGCTGTCGCAGGTTGGGTGGGACGGCTGTCGTCACGTCGATCGACCTCTCCTTCGAGCCGTCGTCCCGGTCAGGCGCGGCTCGGTGGTGCGGATGGTCCCCGTCGTCCAGGATCCTGGGCTTCGAGGACTACCGAGTTGTGGGTGGCGGACCTCCAGCCTCCCACATCAGGGGGCTACCGCCCCCGTCGGTCCGCACACCGGAAGGTCTGCGGTGTCGCCCGTCCCGATCTTGGTGAGCGCCTCGCGAGCCTCGTGGAGCGTGCTGACCGCGTACACGGCGAGCCCGTCGGGCACGTTGCCGTAGACCTCGTTGCAGTTGCTCGCGGGCGCGAGGAAGGCGACGGCGCCCGCGTCGAGCGCCCCGTACATCTTGTGACGGATCCCACCGATCGCCCCGACGGCTCCGTCGAAGTCGATCGTGCCCGTGCCCGCGACGGTCTTGCCCCGTGTCAGGTCGCCGCCGCCCACCTTGTCGATGATGCCCAGCGCGAACATCGAGCCGGCACTCGGCCCGCCGATCTGGTCGCCGAGGGAGATGTCGACCTTCACGGGCGGGTCGAACGACGGGTCGAGGTACAGGCCGAGCAGCGCCGTGGCCGGGTCCGTGGGGTCCGCGATCGCGTGGAAGACCAGGTCCACGTCCTTGCCGTCGCGCGTGACACCGAGCGTGACCTCGTCGCCAGGCAGCACGTCCGCGACACCGTCGAGCAGGTCCTGGTACGTGGTGACCTTGGCGCCCTGCAGGGTCCGGACGACGTCGCCGTCCTTCACGACGTCGCCCGCGAGCGCGTCCGTGCTGGCCACCGGCTGCCCGGAGCCGAGGTCGGAGTAGGTGACGCCGCCGACCACCTTGATGGTGGCCGGGACCTCGTAGCCCAGCTCGGTGAGGGCGGCGACCACGGCCTTCTGCTGCGAGGTCGCCATGTCCGCGGCGTTCTGCTGGTCGGTCTCCTCCTGGGTCTGGGTGGGCGGGTAGAGCACCTCGATCGGCACGACGGCGGTGCGCCTCGAGGCCCAGGTCTTGAGGACGTCGAGGGCGTTGAGGGGGTTGCTCGGGCTGCCGTAGCCGCTGACGGTCGTCATGAGCAGCTTGCCGGTCGTCGGGTGGGTCTCGGTGCCGGTCACCGTGATGAGGGACGTGGCGTCAGCGGTGGTGCCGTCGGCGGCGCTCGTGGCGTCGTCTGAGCCCTGGCTCGACGTCGGCACGGAGCCGAGCACGTTCTCGGTCGGGCCGGGCGCCTCGATCGCGTAGGGCACGGGGACGACGACGAACAGCGCGAGCAGCACGACCGTCACCGTCGAGGTGACCCCGCGCAGGCTCCAGCGCGGCCGGGGACGACGCACGGGCGCGAGGGGATCGACGGGAGGAGGGCCCGCGACGAGCCCGGGGTCGGCCGGACCTCCGGCGGGGTCGCCCGTCGGGCTTCCGGCCGGGCTCTCGTGGTGGGGCGGGAACGGGATCGTCACCCCTCTATGGTGCCCGACGTTGCTGGAGACCCCGGCGACCGCCGCACGGCCCGCCCGGCTGCGCCGACAGCGAACCGCGGCACGTCATGTGCCGTCCGCACCCCAATTCGCAGCCTCGGCAGATACCGTGAAGCTCTCGCCACACGACACTGGAGCTGCGATGACCGACAGCCCGTCCGGACAGCCCGGCGCCTCTGACAGCGATGCCTGGGAGCAGATGCTGCGCTCGTTGTTCGGGGACGACAGCGAGGGCATCCTCGCCGAGATGCGCGCACGAGGCTTCTCCCCCGAGCAGATCTCCGCCGCGTCGGGGATCGCCGACAACCCCGCCGCGCTCGGGGCGGCGCTCGACCAGATCCGGCGCATGCTCGGCTCCGACGACGCCTCCCCGGTCAACACGACGGTCGCGCACGACGTCGCCCGGCACGTCGCGAGCTCCGAGGGCGACCCGACGGTGACCGAGGTGGACCGGCACCGGGTCAAAGAGGCGTTCACGGTGGCCGAGCTGTGGCTCGACGCCGTCACCGACCTGCCGCCCGCAGGCGGTACCGTCGCGGCCTGGAGCCGTGCTGAGTGGGTCGAGGCCACCCTCGCGACCTGGAACGCGCTCACCGCACCCGTCGCCACGGCCGTGGTCGGCGCGCTGACCGACCTGCTCGCGAGCCAGTCCGACGAGGACGGCGAGCCCGAGCACATCCCCGGCGCCGACCTGTTCGGCCCGGGCGCCACGAGCGACGTGGTGCTGCACCGGGTCGGATCCGCCGTGTTCGGCATGCAGGTGGGCCAGGCGACCGGCACGCTCGCCCGCGAGGTGTTCGGGACGACCGACGTCGGCGTGCCGCTGCTCGCCGGTCCGGGCACCGCTCTCGTGGTCCACAACGTCGACGACTTCGCCGAGGGCCTCGACGACATCCCGGTGGACGAGGTGCGGCTGTTCCTCGCGATGCGCGAGGCCGCGTCGTCGCGCCTCTTCACGCACGTCCCCTGGCTGCGCTCCCACGTGACCGGCCTGGTGGACGCCTATGCGCGCGGCGTGGTGATCGACCCCGACGAGCTCGAGCGGGCGATGCGCGACGTCGACCCGACGGACACCGCCGCCATGCAGCGCGCGCTGTCGTCCGGCGTCTTCGGCATCAACGCGACCGGCACCCAGCAGGCCACCCTGCTGCGGCTCGAGACCACGCTCGCCCTGTTCGAGGGCTGGGTCGACGCCGTCGTCGCCGAGGCCGCCGCCCCGCACCTGCCGCACGTGGTCCAGCTGCGAGAGATGATGCGCCGTCGGCGCGCCGCGGGCGGCCCGGCGGAGCAGACCTTCGCGACCCTCGTCGGCCTCGAGCTGCGGCCACGCCGCGCGCGGGAAGCCACCCGGCTGTGGGAGCTGCTCCGCGTCAAGCGCGGCAGCGAGGGCCGCGACGCCGTGTGGGACCACCCCGACTTCCTGCCCACCGCCGAGGACCTCGACGACGCCGACGCCTACGTCGCGCGCCGCGGTGACGTCGCCTCGGGCGAGGAGGACGTCGACGCCGCGCTGGAGGAGATCTTCGCGGAGGCGTTCGGTGACGGCGGCGGGGCGACACCGGAGGGCGCCGAGGGCGAGAACGCCGTCGACGACGGTCGCGCGCCCGGGAAGGCCTCCGGGGACGACGACGTGTCAGGGGACGGCGCGTCGGGGGACACGGACGCGTCCTGAGACGGTGGCCCGACGGCGTGCTGCGGGGTCGGCCTGGCCGTCCGGTGCGGACCGCTAGCCGACCTGATCGTCGTCGAGAGGGGTGCCCGTCTCCTCGGGCTCGTCCTCCTCGTCGAGCTGCAGCTCCTTGCTGAAGGCGACCCCCTCGAGGAAGCCGCGGGCACGCTCGGTGCGTGCATAGCCGTCGAGGAGCGCCCAGAACTCGATCCCGTGACCGGGCACGAGCGTGTGCGCGAGCTCGTGCAGCAGCACGTAGTCGATCACCCACTCGGGCATCCCACGAAGCCTGGTGGAGAGGCGGATGTCACCCGTCGCCACCGTGCACGATCCCCAGCGACGGCCCTGGTTCGAGGACCACTGCACCGACCCGATGCGAGCCCGGCCGGCCAGGTAGCGCTTCGACAGCTCGGTGGCGCGGCGTTGCAGCACGGCGTCCGAGGGGCGCCGGCGCTGCTCCTTCTCCTCGAGGCGCGCGAGCATGCGCGCGACCCACTCCCGCTCCTGGGCGCGCGAGAAGCGCGCGGGGATCGAGATCACCGTCCGGTCCCCGTCGCGGTAGGCGCTGACCGTGCTCTTGCGACGTCGGCTGCGCCTGACCTCAACGATCGTCGAGTCCTCGGGCACGAGACGACCGTATCCGAGCCTCTCCCCGCGCGCTAGGCAGTTCCCGCAGATCGTGGAGCCCCGGTGGTGGTTCCGGTCCCTGTGGAAAACCTCTCGGACGCTCTCCCGGCATGTCATCGTCAACGGACGGTCGCCCAGGAGAGGCGACGGCCGAGGAAGGCGGAGGGGCGATGACCACGTTCACGAGCGACGTGTCCTCGAACCAGGGCAGCGACCTGGTCCGGGAGCAGCAGCCGGTGCGGCGCCAGGAGCAGCGCGCCGATCCGCGCCCGCCGGCGTACTGCGCCGACGACGTGGACGCGCTGACCGCCGTCGCTCGTCCTGGCGGCGGTGCTGGTCCGCGATGTGTCCCCGACGCTCGAACGACCTCCGTGCGCCGGTGGTCGGCGACGATCGGGCTCGTGGGCATGGGCCGGACGGGGGTGCTGCTGGCGCACGCGCTCGCCTGCGCGGGGATAGGCGGCATCAAGGTCGACGACCCACGGCTCGTCGATGCCGCGGACGCCGGGCTGGGCGGCCATCACGTCGACGACGTCGGGGCTCGACGGGCGACCGCCGCCGCGGCGCGGCTGCGTGCCGAGTACTCCTCGACGGAGATCACGGTCGGCAACGTCGGAGCCTGCGACCTCGTGGTCCTCGCCTCGGCCCACGTCACCAACCCCACGGGCACAGCACGTCTGATCTGCGAAGGGGTGCCGCACCTGAGCCTGACGCACGGACCGGCACGTGCCGAGGTCGGCCCCCTGGTGGTCCCGGGTCGTACCGCCTGCCTGAACTGTGTCGACCTGCATCGCGTGGACCACGACCCAGGCTGGCGGGAGACCTGGCGCACGCTGCGTCGCGCCTCGGTCACGGAACGCACCCCTCAGCCCGCGCTGCTGACGATCGCCGCGGCGTCGCACGCGGCCGCGATGGTGCTCGAGGCCGTCGACGGCGGATGGCTCGAGCGGGGCGAGGAGGCCGGCAGGCGGTCGGCGCGGGGCACCTGGGCGATGTCCTCTGCGAGGTCGGTGTCGACCACGCTGCTGCCGGACCTCACGACCGTGCGCGACGAGTGGGACGTGCACCCGGGATGCGGTTGCACCGACATGGCGCCGCTGGCGGCGACGCTCCCCGCCGACGGCACAGCGCCACCGCAGGGTCAGAGCACCGCAGCACCGCCTCCCGGGACACCGTCCCGCGCCGCATGACGCGCACCGCGAGAACCACGCGGCCCCGAGCCCGGCAACCGCTATGCGGCGATCCCCATCCCCGCAGGACGGCCGTCCTTGCGCGGCCGGCCACGCCCCCGCTTCTGCGCGACGACAGCGCCGTCGACGAAGATCTGACCACCCCACACGCCCCAGGGCTCACGCCGCTCGAGCGCCATCTCCAGGCAGGCCTGCTGCAAGGGGCAGCCGGCGCACAACGCTTTGGCCACCTCGATGCGGGCAGGCTGCTCGGCGAACCACAGCTCCGGGTCGTTGGACCGGCACGGCAACGACTCCACACCCATGTCGTCTCGCACCGTCGACATCAACGGTTCGGCTACGACAGACATCTTCTTCTCCCTCGTTCTTCACATCATCGAGGGGTCGGCGGCCGTGGTCAGCGCTGGTGCTGAAAGGAAAGAGGCCGCGGACCCCATGGTCCACGGCCTCGTCAGATCTCGTCTGACGTTCAGGGTCAGACGGCGAAGAGACTCGCGGAAGGGTCGTGCGCGTAGCTGCCTGCAGGATCTGCCGCAGGCGACAGAGCGCGGAGGCGGACATGGGCAGCAAGCAGCCCGGTGGCTGCTGCGTTGATGAGGGTGATCATCGTGAGTCCTACCTCCTCTCGGCTCGTTCGTCGCTCACGGCGACGGCGCGGTTGTGCGGTCGTGGTCGAGCCTACGACCCGTGCCCGCAGGCGCGCAAAGTATTTATCGAAGAAGTCCTCCAGGCCCGCGCACGAGGCCGCTGCCCGCGGGGCTGAGCACGGCCAAGACCTCCGCGACGCCCCAGCCCGGG
>Ga0180219_1002197_pt1 | contig 11783 bp, 3 predicted proteins | sample eDN3rd30CBELigMG_FD_151338 | JGI IMG/M metagenome (GOLD analysis project Ga0180219, IMG submission 151338) | Enriched Miracle-Growth compost microbial communities from Emeryville, California, USA - eDNA 3rd pass 30_C BE-Lig MG (version 2)... ...
CGGCCTCCCACGGCGGCGTCCTCGACCAGGTGAGCTACGGCTCGACGGGCGCGGTCCTGGCGCTGCTCGTGCGACCGGACCAGACCGCGACCCTCGCCGCGGACCTCGCCGTCATGAGCGGAGGGACGCTCCACGCCCGCGTGGCGGAGCAGCGGGTCGTCGACCTCCCTGCCACGCAGCGCTCCGGCTGAGCCCTTCGGCTCCGAAGGGTCGCCCGACAAGCCCGGCGCGCCCGATCGCCCCCGCTGACCGCAGCGGATCGTTGCTGATTCACGACCTTCGCGGTAACGTGTCGTTGATCACAAACTGAATCGTTACAATTCGAGAGGCGCTAGTCATGCCCCTGATCGGCCGGTCCTCGCAGCGCAACGACGCCCTGCGACCCGCAACCAGGCGACGCTCATCCAAGGCCCGCGCCGGCATCGTGCTGGCTGCCGCCGTCGCGCTGCTGACCTCCCTGCTCGGCGCGACGCCAGCGGGAGCGGCACCCGTCACCATCGCCGCCAGCGACCTCGCCGTCGCGTCACTGACGACCAACGGCCGCGTCGACCCGCTGGGCATCCCGGGCACCGCCCCGACGTTCGGCTGGGCAGCCACGGCTGCGACCCGCGGCGTCGTGCAGAGCGCCTACGAGCTCCGGGTCGGGACGACGCCCGGCGCCAGCGACGTCTGGGCCACCGGCAAGGTCGCCTCCGCCCAGCAGGTCGGTGTCGACTATGCCGGCACCGCCCTCGCCTCGCAGACGCGCTACTACTGGCAGGTGCGCATCTGGGACGCCACCGACGCGGCGAGCGACTGGAGCGAGTCCGCCTGGTTCGAGACCGGCGTGCTGACCGCGGGCGAGTGGAGCGCCGACTGGATCGGCCAGCCGAACCCGATCGACCGGTGGACCGACTACACCGCCGAGTTCGACTTCACGATCGTCGACTTCTCCTTCGGGGCCTACGTGCGTGCGCCGTCGGTCAACGACGGCCTCATGTGGCAGGTGTCCGTGGCTGACGGCACCCCACGGCTACGACCGCACCGCAAGGTGGGCGGTGCCTTCACGCTGCTGGGAAACATCGACATCTCCGCCGCCGTCTCGCTGGCACAGCTGACCTCCCAGGTCAACAGGCTCACGGTCACCGTCAGCCCCGGTACCGACGCCTCCAGCGTCACCGTCGTGACCAAGATCAACGGCGCCCAGATCGACTCGCGCGTGGTCACCTCGGCGAGCACCCTGCAGCACGGCTACGTCGGGTTCCGCGCGGACAACAACAACGGTCCCGCCGAGAAGTTCACGGTCCAGCGTGTCAAGGTGACCGCGACCACCGACGGCGCCACCCTGCTCGACACCGACTTCTCGGACGGAAACCCGTTCGACGGCGGGACCGTCGTCGACGGTTCACTAGCTGTCAACGGCCCGACGAACCAGTTCCTCTGGCACGCGGGCACAAGGCTGCCGCTGCTGCGCAAGGAGTTCACGACGGCTCCCGGCAAGACCGTCACGTCGGCTCGCGTGTACGCGGCCGCGCACGGTGTCTACGAGCTGAGCATCAACGGCGAGAAGGTCGGCGACCAGTACCTGGCGCCGGGCTGGACCGACTATCGCACCCTGATCCAGCACCAGACCTATGACGTGACCTCGCTGCTGACGTCCGGCGACAACGCCATCGGGGGCATGCTCGCCGACGGCTGGTGGTCCGGGACGCTCGCCAGCTTCGGGACCGACCACTACGGCGACTCGGACGCCCTGATCGCCCAGCTGCGCATCGACTACACCGACGGCACCCACGACGTGATCGGGACCGACGACTCCTGGACGACCGCCCCGGGCCCGTTCACCGCCGCAGACCTGATCGACGGGGAGAGCTACGACGCCCGCGCCGAGAACCCGGGCTGGAAGCTGGCGGGCTACGACGACGCCACGTGGAGCCCCGCCGTCGTCGAGCCCGCGACGAGCACCGCCGTACTCGCACCGCAGCCCGACGAGCCCGTCCGGGTCACCGGTCACCAGCACGTCCTGAAGCGCACCGAGCCGACGCCCGGTGCCTTCGTCTACGACCTGGGCCAGAACATGGTCGGCGTCGTCCACGTCCGCCTCCAGGGAGTCGCGGGCCAGAAGGTCACGCTGCGCTACGGAGAGATGCTCAACCCCGACGGCTCGCTGTACACCGCCAACCTCCGCAGCGCCAAGGTGACCGACACCTACACGTTCGCCACCACCGGCACGGTCGACTACCAGCCGACCTTCACCTCCCACGGGTTCCGCTACCTGGAGATCACCGGTGCCACGACGGGACCGACGGCCGAGGACGTCACCGGCGTCGTGCTCGGTTCCGACCTGACCGTCACGGGATCGTTCGAGACCTCCGACGCCCGCCTCAACCAGCTGCAGAGCAACATCACCTGGGGCCAGCGCGGCAACTTCCTGTCCATCCCCACCGACACCCCCGCTCGCGACGAGCGGCTGGGCTGGACCGGCGACATCAACGTGTTCGCGCCCACGGCTGCCTTCAACCAGGACACCCGGGCGTTCCTCTCGAAGTGGCTGGTCGATCTGCGCACCACCCAGCGCCCGAACGGCGACATCGCGAGCGTCGCTCCTGAGGCTCCCAACATGACCTTCGGCGGCGCGACCGGCTGGTCGGACGCGATGATCACGGTTCCCTACAGCCTGTTCCACGCATACGACGACACCCAGGCCGTGGCCGAGAACTTCGACGCGATGCGTGACTACTTCGAGATGATCCGCGCGGCGGACGATGGCGCACTCGTCAAGACCCGGGGCGGCTACCTGGACTGGCTCCACCTCGACGACCCGACGCCGGCCTCCGTCCTGAGCACCGCGTACTTCGCCGAGGACGCACGGATGCTCAGCGAGATGGCGGCCGCCATCGGGCAGACCGCGTATGCGGCCGAGCTGGCCACCCTTTCCCAGGACGTCCGCGACGCCTTCACCGACCGGCTCGTGTCCGCGGACGGCACGGTCTCCGGCAACAGCCAGGCCGGGTACGCCCTCGCCCTCGGCATGAACCTCGTGCCGCAGGACCTGCGTCCCCTCCTCGCCGCAAAGCTCGTCGCCAAGATCAAGGCGGCAGGCGGGCACCTGACCACCGGCTTCCTCGGCACCCCCTGGCTCCTGCAGGCGCTCAGCGGAGCAGGTCAGACCGATGCGGCCTACGACCTGCTCATGCAGGACACCATGCCCTCCTGGCTCTACGAGGTCGCCAGCGGCGCCACCACGATGTGGGAGCGCTGGGACTCGCTGCGCCCCGACGGCTCCTTCGGCGACGTGAGCATGAACTCGTTCAACCACTATGCCTTCGGCGCGGTCGGCAGCTGGATGTACCAGAACATCACCGGGCTGCAGGCCCTCGAGCCCGGCTACAAGAAGAGCCTGATCGCCCCGCTCGTCGACGGCAGCGGGCTGACGCACGCGTCCGGCTCGTTGCAGACCGTGTACGGCACGCTCTCGTCGGCCTGGGAGCAGACCGACGACGGTCTGAGCCTCGACATCGAGGTGCCCGTCAACACCACGGCCGAGGTCCGCGTCCCCGCCAGTCACGTGCTGCAGGTGACCGAGTCCGGGGCACCGGTCGCAGACGCCGACGGCGTGCGCGACGTCGCGCGCTCCGACGGGACCGTGACGCTGACGGTGGGCTCGGGCACCTACCACCTTGAGGTGCACTCCTCCCTGGCCCCGCTGACCACCGCCATCGACGCGATCGCACCGGTGCAGCAGCGGGTGGCGGAGCACGCCGACGTGGGCGACCTCGCGGCCGCCACGCGTGCCGACCTCGACGGCCTCCTCGAGGGCGCCTCCACCGACCTGACCGACGCGATCGCCGCCTCGCTCGCCGGTGACGACGCACGGGTCTCCCAGCGGCTTCAGTCTGCGTACGTCAGGGTCAGCACCGCACGCACGCACCTGGCCGCGGCCGGCACGACGGCGCCGGTCCGCACCGACCTCGACCGGCGGCTCGCCGCTCTCCAGGCGACGCTCGGCAGCGCGGTGGCGTGGAGCCACGGCATCACCGTGGCGCTCGTCCCTGGCGGCGACGCACTGCCCGGCGACGCGGTGACAGGGACGCTGCAGGTGGCCAGCACGGGTGACGTCGCGGCGACGCACCTCTCCGCGCAGGTCGACGTCGACGGCTGGACGGTCGACTCCTCGAAGGCCGCTCGCGACACGCTGGCCGCGGGCGAGAGCGCGCAGCTCCCGTTCTCGGCCTTCGTCCCGAGGACGGCTGTGCCCGGTGCCGTCGAGGCCCGGACCACGGTGTCGCTGACGATCGCGGGTGAGGCCATCACCCTCGCGTCGACGAGCCCGTGGCTCACCGTCGGCTCGGTGCTCGCTGTCAGCGGCATCACGTCGAGCCACGTGCCCGGTGCCGAGCAGGCTCAGGTCACGGTCACGGTGAGCAACTCCGGCACCGCCGCGGCCAGCGGCCAGGTCTGGTTGACCGTGCCGAGCGGGTGGGCCGCCCCGCCGCCGTCGGGCACGGTGCTCGTGCCGGCTGGCGGGACAGCGACCGCGACCGTCACCGTGTTCGTCCCCCGCAAGGTCGTGGGCGGAGCGTACGCAGTCACCGCGACCCTGCGCCAGGGCGGTTCCACGTATGCCACCGGCACCGGGTCTTTCGTGGTGAACCTCTCGGCGCCCGCCGCCGGGGCGGCGATCGACTACGTCGACTTCGGAGAGGGCACCTCCGAGGCTGCGCACGCGGTCACGGGCTCCGCATCGAGCGGGACGAACACCGAGGCCGGATACACCCGTCGCTACTCGAACTCGGCGACCCCCGGCTCGTGGTACTCGGCCGAGGTCGCCGTAGAGCCCGGCAAGCCCTTCATCGGGCTGGTCCGGGAGACCTACGACGGCGCACGGACGAAGAAGTACAACGTGTATGTCGACGATGTGCTGAAGGATCAGCTGGTCGTGCCGCGCGCGGAGTCCGGTGCGGGCGCGCTGCTGCACCAGTTCGTGATCGCTGACCCCGGAGCCGGTGCCGCCGACGGAAAGGTGCGGATCAAGTTCGAGTTCCCGGCGGACGCCGCCGGGTTCTACGACCCGTCGATCGCGGACCTGTGGATCCTGCCTGCCGGGGACGACGACGTCGCTCCCGCGGTCGGCGCGGTGCCCACGAGCACGCAGCCCGGCGACGACGGCTGGAGCCAGGGACCGGTGAGCGTCAGCCTCCACGCCACCGACAACCTCGACCCCCACCCCGTGATCCAGGTCGGGACCGACGACGGCTGGGCCGCGTACACGGCCCCCATCGAGGTCAGCGCGCAGGGCGAGACCGAGGTGACCTACCGGGCGAAGGACGCTGCGGGCAACACCTCGGCACCGGCGACCACGACCGTGCGCATCGACCGTACGTCTCCGACGACGCAGACCTCCGTCGGAGCGCTCACCGGGTCGTCACGCACCGTGACGTTCTCGGCGCAGGACGCCCACTCGGGCGTGGCAGCGACCTACGCACGGGCAGACGCCGGCACCTGGGTGGAGGTCGGACAGCAGGGCCTCACGGTGACCGGCTACGGATCGCACGCCGTGGAGCTCTACTCCGTCGACGTCGCCGGCAACGTCGAGTCGCGCCGGTCGGTCCAGGTCGACCTCGTCGCCCCGGCCACGCCGGTCGAGCCCGGGACCGTGCTCAAGGCAGCACCCCAGGCGAAGGCCGCACCGTCCGTCACCGGTGCCACCAGGCCCCGGATCGGCGCGACCCTCACGGCGAGCGCGGGAACCTGGTCCGTCGGCGGTCTCACGCTCGGCTACCAGTGGTTGCGCGGCAGCACGGTGATCTCGGGAGCCACCGCGAAGCAGTACCGGCTCACCGCAGCCGACCTGGGCAACCGGATCAGCGTGCGGGTGACCGCCCTGCGCGAGGGATACCGCAACGGGGTGAGCACGTCACGGCCCACCGCTGCGGTGCTCGCCGCCACGTCGACCACGACCGTGAAGACGAAGACCGTCAGGCTCGGCAAGAAGGCCACGATCACCGTCACCGTCCGGTCGGCGGTGCGTCCCACGGGCAAGGTGACCGTGACGCTCCGGAACAAGAAGACCGGGAAGAAGATCTCTGCGAAGACGTCGTCGCTCCCGGCGGACGGGACGGTGAGGACGAGGTCGCCCAAGCTCAAGAAGAAGGGCAAGGTCATCGTGACGGTCACCTATGCGGGGAACAGGTCGGTGACGAAGAGCAAGGCCTCGACGACCCTCAAGGTCGCTCGCCGCTGAAGCTTCACCTCTCCCGCGTCTCAGATCCTGGACTTATCGGTGTCATCGTTGACACTCGCCACTGAAGTCGACTAGAAAACTCTAGAAGGAAGTCGACCGAAAGGTCACTCAAGGTCACGAGCGTCTCCGACAAGCCCCGGCTAGGAGACCGGCAACCCTCCGTCCGTGGTGGGGTGCCCCGGGTGACGACCTGGCTGTCGCGCACCCCGCGTGACGGCAAGCACGGCGCCGAGCGATCGACGCCCCGAACGACGAGGAGCACCGACGTGAGGCACGACGGCGAGCAGCGGCAGCATCGATGTGCCGGCTCACCCGCCCGCGGCACGTCGATGCTCGTGCGCGAGGTCCCACCGCCTCGCGCCTGAAGCATCCACCACCCACCACCCCTGAGGTGGCCTCGGGGACGCGAGAGCGGTCACCGAGCTCGGCCCCTCCTCCTCGCTCGCACGAACGGAGCACCCCTTGAACGTATGGGACGCGACTGCGCTCGCTGTCACCGTCGGCCTGTTCGCAGGCATCCTCGCACTCTCCCGCAAGCGGGTGAACTTCAGCCTGCTGACCTTCGTCGCGCTCTTCCTCGGCATCGGCGTGGGCATCGTCTTCCGGGACCACGTCCAGTACATCCAGCCGCTGGGTCGCGTCTACGTGAACCTCCTGCTCACGATCGTCGCCCCGCTCGTGATCGTCTCGATCCTGTCGAGCATCACGTCGCTCGGTTCGACGGCGCAGCTCAAGACCATCGGCGGCCGTTCCGTCTACTGGCTGCTCGGCCTCAACCTGGTCGCGATCTTCCTCGCCCTGGGCACGGCCCTGCTGGTGAACCTGGGCAAGGGTGCACAGCTCGTCACCGACGGTGTCGACACGCGGTCGCTCGACTCGGTCAAGAAGCCGATCACCGACGTCTTCATCAGCTTCTTCCCGACGAACATCGTCAAGGACATCTCCGAGAACAACATCATCCCGATCATCCTCGTGAGCATCCTCGTGGCGGTGTCGTGCTCGGTGATCGCGGACAAGCACCCGCAGAAGGTCGCCCCGTTCAAGGCCCTCGTCGAGTCGCTGCGCGAGATCATCTACCGCGCCGTCGGCTTCGTCATCGGCCTCACCCCCTACGCGGTGCTGGCGCTCACGGCCTCGTTCACGTCGACCGTGACGGCCGACACCAGCCAGCTGTGGCCGCTCTTCACGCTCCTCGTCGTGGCGTTCATCGTCTGCTTCGCGCACACGTACGTCGTCAACGGGTTGTTCCTGCGGGTCTCCGCGAACGTGAACCCGGTCGCTTTCTTCCGCAAGATCCTGCCCGCCCAGCTCGCCGCGTTCTCCACGCAGAGCAGCGCCGGGACGCTGCCGCTCACCACGAGCCTGCTGCGCAGCCGGGTCGGGGTCTCCTCCGAGATCGCCGGTTTCACGGCGCCGCTCGGCACCACGATCGGGATGCCCGGCTGCGCCGGCGTCTGGCCGATCCTCCTGGCGGTCTACGCGATCAACGCGCTGGGCATCCCGTACGGCCTCGGCAACTACGCCGTGCTGGTGATCCTGGGCCTGCTCGTGTCGATCGGCACGGCTGGCGTCCCCGGGACGGCCACCGTCACGGCCACCACGGTGCTCACGGCGGCCGGCCTGCCGCTCGAGGTCGTGATCCTGACGCTGCCGATCAGCGCCATCGCCGACATGGCCCGCACCACGAACAACGTGACCTCCGCCGCCGTGGCCGCCACGATCGTCGCCCGCAAGGAGGGTCGCCTCGACGACGCGATCTTCGACGCCCCGGACGCGGACGTGACCGCCGCGCTGTCGACCCCGACGCCGGAGGACGACCTCCGCGCAGCCGAGGCGCAGCCGGCGGCCGCCGACACGCTCGACGACGACCTGTGGGGCGGGGTGCCGGTCGGCGCCTGCGCCATCGACTCCAGCCCGCGCGAGCGCGTCGGCGCCCGCTGACCCACCGCACGCCTTCTCTCCCGCCTTCTCCCCAGAAAGCACCGCATCGTGAACCTCTCTCTCAAGCTCGACCGCCGCGCCCGGCTGCTGGCCACCTTCGTCGCCGTGAGCACCGTGGCCATCGGCCTGCCCGTCATCCACCCCGGCCAGGCGCACGCCTCCACGGTCTCCTGGGTCGACGGCGGCGACGACCAGCCGTGCCTCCAGGACGACATGGGCGCCGCCCTCAGCAGCCTCGCCGAGGACAAGTGGTGCCAGCCCATCCCGTCCTGCCACGAGGTGCCCCAGGACCCGAAGATCAACTCGAAGTACTACGGGAAGTTCATCTACGACAGCGCCAGCACCGGCATCTGGCAGGGCGAGGCCGGCGGCGCGCTCTACGAGGACGCGCTCCCCTCCGACTACTACGTCAGCACCTCGAGCCCGTCGCCCACGAGCGGCACGACGAAGACGCCGACGAGCACGTCCTCCTCGTCGTCCGGCACGAAGTCCTCCTCGGGCTCGAAGTCGTCGACGGGCACCAAGTCCTCGGGCTCCAAGTCCTCGTCCAGCACGAAGTCGTCGTCGACCTCGAAGTCGTCGTCCAGCACGAGCGCGACGTCGACCGGCACGACGACCTCCACCAGCACGACCGACGACCTCGGCATCGACCCGGAGGAGAACGTGGCAGAGGGTGCGCCCACCGCCCCCGAGAGCCCGACCCTCACGGTGCGGGGCTCGTCGATCGTGGTGAAGTGGAAGCCCTCCGCCGACGTCGACCTGGACGGCGTGACCGGCTACGTCATCCAGCTCAGCGGCGACAACCGTGCCGAGGTGGACGCGGACACCACCCGCTACGTGTTCCGTGACCTGCCCGACGGCAGCTACCGGGCCGCCGTGCGCGCGGTGAACGACGCCGGCGAGTCCGCCGCGTCCACGCCCTCCGACGCGGTCACCGTCGGCACGCCCGTCACCTCGGTGGTTGGCACGCTGACCTGGACGGGCGACGTCTCGCCCGGTGCGACCGTGACTCTCGAGGGCTCCGGCTACGCCGCGAACGTCGACCTGGACATCGAGCTGCACTCCGACCCGGTGCTGCTCACCACGGTCACGACCGACGACCAGGGCTCCTTCAGCACGGACGTCGTCGTCCCTGACGACGCTCCCGAGGGCGCGCACAACTTCGTCGTCGCCTACCAGGGCGCGACCGTCTCCGAGAGTCCCGTCACCGTGGTCGCCGCCGAGCCGGTCGTGACCGCGGCCACCGACGAGGCCACGACGACCGCGGCCGTGACCGAGACCGTGCCGCCGCTCACCGGTCTCCTGATCCTCGTCGCGCTCGCCATCGCGGGCCTGGTGCTGCTGTTCGCGCACTTCGCCCGCGGCGGCTCGCGGCGCAAGACGGTCGCAGCGGGGGCCGGCCCCTCGCCCGAGGCGCTGACGGCCGACACGGCCGCGCAGACGGCGACCTTCGCCCCGTTCCAGCTCAACAAGCCAGTCATCCCGGCGTTCGCCCCGGCGGGCGCCACACCTCCGGCCCGGCCCTCCTCGGGGGTCCACCGGACGCCAGAGGCGGGCTGACACCAGCACGACCCCCGCAGTGCACGAGTGGCTGGGCCGCACAGCATCCCCCGACGCCCGCGACCCAGCCACCTCGTTGATCGGATCATCCAACCCCTGACCAACCCGTCCATTATGGCGGGAGAAAGTGACGACGCACTCATGTCGACATCACAACTGCGACGCAGGATCGCTGCGGTCGTGGTGGCAGCACTGGTCGCCGCCCCGGCATACGCGCTCACCGCGCCGACCGCCCTCGCCGCGACCACCGTCCCGACGGCTGCCCCCTCCATCACCTCCAGCGTGGACTTCGACTACTTCGCGGACAAGTACCCCGCTCTCGCGTCCAAGCGCGGGAACACGGTGTTCGAGTCCGTGACCATCGAGCGCTTCAAGTACCTGCTGCGCTTCAAGGCGGGCAACTACGCCTTCCTCATCGGCGACCCGACGAACGCCACCACCCAGGCCGAGATCGGCTACATCGACGATGTCGCCAAAGGCCTCGGCATCACGAAGATCTACAACTTCAACCCCCGCATCGACGGAGCGAAGCTGAACGTCTTCGACTGGACCGAGCTGTCCAGCGAGCTCACGGGCGCGGGCCTCACCTACTGGAAGCAGGAGGGCCCCGCCGCCACGACGGGCGGCACGCTGCTCGACCTGATCAACGGGGACAGCCCGGCGCCGAAGTTCGTCCGCGACGCCGACGGCAAGGTCACCGCCCCGTACCTGGTCGTCCTCAACAAGGACCGCGTCGACTCCGGCGGCAAGGCGGACCGCGTGGTCGCCTCCCTCTCCGACACGAAGACCGCGGCCGACCTCGACACGACCGCGAAGGTGAACGCGTACAAGGCTCAGGTCAGCGCCGTGCTGAGCGCCGCGCCGCTGAGCGTGAGCACGCAGTTCGACTTCTACAAGGACGAGGTCAACCGCCGCCACACCGCGACCTACACGGACGCGACGAAGTACGGCGGCGCGATCCTCGACGACGCGGACAACACCGACGGCTGGCGCATCCAGTCCCTGACGTACCCCGAGACGATCGACCTGCTGAGCAACCCGGCGTACGCGAGCAGCGACGTGCCCCTGCTCTTCGGCGGGACGTGGTGCCACAACACGCGGGCCGTCATCAAGTACGTCAACGAGTTCGCTCAGGAGAGCGGCGTCAAGACGGTCTACAACCTCGACTACTCGCTCTTCTCGACCTCCAACGGCGGGACGAACTACGACCACATCCGCACCTCCGGCACGCCCACGGTGACGGACGGCAAGCTGCTCGCCCCCGGACAGCTGTACGGCGACCTGTTCAACACCTACCTCTACAACGCCGTCGCGGAGTACGCGGCAGCCGGTGAGGCCGGCGCCAGCCCGAACCTGTACTACCCGGGCGGCGACACCACCAAGACGCTCCAGTCGGCCCGTCGGCTCCAGGTGCCCGCGCTGCTCGTCTACAACAAGAACCACAAGGACGCCCTGGGCAACCCCGCGCCCGTCGTCGACCAGGCCATCCGCTACAACGACAACGGCACCTACACGGAGTACATGACCGAGAACTGGTACGTCGCCGGTCGCAACCTGCCGAACACCGCGGACACCACCCTCACCGGGACCCTGGCCGCCGGCGGCAACGCGCTGACCAACGCTCGTGACTTCGCTCGCGAGGGCATCGACGAGTACCAGCAGGTCCTCGGCTCGCTGGCCACCGACCGTCACACCAGCACCACCACGGCGACCGTCGCGGGTACGGAGTCGAGCGACCTGGTGCCGGGCACCACGCCGACGCTCAACGTGACCGTCGCCTCGGCCACGTTCAAGCCGTTCATCACCTTCAACAAGAACGCCGCCAGCACCGACCAGAGCGTCGGCACGGGCAGCCCCCGCGGCTACGTCGTCGTCCTCGACCAGGACGGCGACCAGGTCGGTTCGCCGGTCGCCCTCACCCGCGACGGCGCCCCGGTCTCCATCACGCTGCCGGCCATCACCTCCGACCAGGTCGGCGACACGTGGAAGGTCGAGTACCTCGGCCGCGGCTACTCGATCGCGACGTCGTCCGCAGACCTGCGCGTCGGCAAGCGCTCGG
>Ga0180219_1002198_pt1 | contig 11783 bp, 9 predicted proteins | sample eDN3rd30CBELigMG_FD_151338 | JGI IMG/M metagenome (GOLD analysis project Ga0180219, IMG submission 151338) | Enriched Miracle-Growth compost microbial communities from Emeryville, California, USA - eDNA 3rd pass 30_C BE-Lig MG (version 2)... ...
AGAAGCGGAGCTTCCAATCAAACAAACCGGAAGGATTTCTGAAAGATAATAGTGCTTCCGAAAATTAAAAAAGCACTTGCTTTTTGGTGCAAATGCTTTTTATAAAATTATAATCGGAAAAATAACCGTGGTTTATTCAACAATAAATTTCGTATTAAGCTCATCTGTTTTCAGGATGTATATACCTTTTGGAAGTGTTTTCAGTGTAATGGTATTTCCATTTTTGAAAGGTTGATCGATCTCCTGAACTTTTTGACCAATAAGGTTGAATATATAAGCTTTCGGATATTTTTTCAGATCATTGCCCTGAACGGTGATTGTGCTTCCGCTTTTCACAGGATTTGGGGAGATTTTGTAATTTTTAGAAAATCCATTATCATTCGCTGATAATACGGTTCCGAAAATTTCTGCTACCCATTCCGGATGATCCACATATGGATTTCTGTTTTTCTGATAATTGTATACTGCATTGTTACGCGCTATTTCTTTATCGGAAACAGGATCCTGCTGATGCCATTTGATCAGCATTGATAGAAACGGTTCTTTGATATTCTTATAATTGCTTTTGTCCCACATCTCATAAGTAAAACCGGAAATTTTGCTTTGATAACGGGTAACAAAATAAAAATAAATTCTTGCGATATCACCTTTAAATTCGTCAATCGGTTCGAACACTGTTCCGCTGTAACCCTGCAAAGAGCTGCTTCCTAATTTGGATCCGTTTTTAGATTTAAAAGTATAATTTGCGACTTCACCGTATGGATAATTACTTCTCATACCATTCACTTTTCCATCGGTTGGAAGCAAGTGGTGATAATCGTCGTGCATAGGTTTTGCATCATCAAAAGTAGATTTTGGAATCGTGTGCTCTCTGTTGTAGCAATCTCCTTCTGACTGATAATTCCCGCACTGATCGCCCGGTATTGAAAAATTATAAGGATCTGTACCATCGGGATTTTCTGAATAAATATCCAGAAGTGAATTGTCGTTTTCGTAATATTTATCACGATCTGCGGAACTGAAAACTGTCCAATTGTATCCTTTATCAATATGACCATTGGTAATAATGTCACTCAATTTTGTTTTGAGTGCCGCTCCAGTTAATCCATCGGTTCCGTTATAATAACCGTTTGGTATTTGTGCTTTACCAATGCCAAATGCAAAAAGTAAAGACAATAATAATGTTTTTTTCATTTACAAAGTTTTAAAAAAATGGGGCGGTAAAGTTATAAAAAATTATCAGTTCAATATTATTTTTGAAGATAATTTTTATTTAATTTTGAAAATATCAAAGAAACGATAATTCCAAAAAAACCGGCAGTTCCTGCAACGATCAGATAATTGGCAAGATTAATATTTACCGGAAAAGGAAGATTGGGAGCCGCTGAAAAGAAACCGGTGTACCATTGGAAAACGCAGAGAATACTTCCTATAATCAATCCGCTGATAATCCCAAAAACCACAATCAGAATTCCGGTATAGAAATAAATATTCCGAAGCTTCCTTATAGGCAAACCTATGGATATCAAAGATTTAGACTGCTCTCTTTTGTCAAGTTGAAGGATGATAATTGCTCCTGCAAGATTGAAAGTGGTGATGATAATTACCAATCCGAAGATGAGATAAATAAAAATTTTCTCGGTATTGATCATTTTCCAGAAAGCTGCATTTTCTTCTGCCTTGGTCGTAATCACATAATTTTTCCCGAGCTGCTGAGAAAGCGTTTCTTTTACCGCATCTGCATTTTCAGGATTTTTGAGTTTGATTACGATTTCGTATGCTGAATTTTTCGGGAGATTCAGCAACTGTTGCGAGAGTTCCAATGGTGCCATAATCATATTCTCCAACTGTCCGTTTCCCGGAAAAACACCTGTAACAAAGATGTCTTTTTTATTAAAAATATCTTCTTCTTTGTTTATAATTCCTGTTCCGGGTTTGGGCATCATCACGGTAGCGTGATCTGCATTTCCACCGACAGGAATAGACAAGCGGTTATCCAGCTGGTTTTCCATCAGCACTTCATTGGAATATCTGAAACTTGGATACGTTCCGTAGAAAATATCTTTATTAATAGGATTAACACCTGTATATGCAGAATCTACACCGCGCAATGTAGCGATATCTCCATTATCACCATAAGTAAGATATACTTTTTCCTCAATTGTTTTGGAAAATACTGTAATCTCGGGATTTTTACTAAGAATTTGTATTGCTTTATTGATATCCGGAAGTGTTTTTCCCGCATTGCTTTTTATCGTAAGATCAGCGTGAAGATTGGCGATCATCACCCTGTTCAGATCCTCTAATCCGGAAAATACAGAAATAATAATAAACATTGCAGCCACAGCGCCCATCATTGCAATTGCCGACAGCCACGTAATAAAAGTAACTGCCGTGCTGCCTTTTTTCGCAATCAGATATCTTTGTGCAATGTAGAAAGCTGTATTTTTCAAACGCATTTTTTATGAGAGCCTGTCTAAATTAGTAATTTAATTTTACCATTAAGGGATGAAGAACATTTAGCTAAATTAATTTGATAAAATCAATTCATTGATTTGACTTCGTTGAACCTTAATGCTACTTAATTTCTTTTATGTTAATTGATTGATAATCTTAATGTTATAAAAAAAAAGAATAAACTAAGTTTATTTTAATTTAGAAAATTAAGAAAAACCTATATAAAATTTATTGAATAAAATTTAAACAGGTTCTAAATTTATAAAACAGGATTATCGCCATCACCCCGTAACTCGCGTTCCAGTTTTTCCACATCATCCAGAGAAGTATCGAGATAAAACTGGAGCTCGGGAATAATGCGCACCTGCTTCCCCATTTTCTGACCGATGAAATTTCGGTACTGTGGTTTATTCCCCTCAATTTCTTTCATAATCGGTTTCCGGAAATCCTGCGGAAAAATACTTAAATATATTTTAGCAATACCCAAATCCGCTGTAACCTTCACATCGGAAACACTTACCAGAAAATTCTGCTTGCTGTCCGCTGCCTGTTTACGGAAAAGCTCTGCAAAATCTTCCTGAATAATCTGGGCCACTTTTCTTTGTCTGTTGCTTTCATTCATAGCGCAAATTTAGTACTTTTGTTTGAATAATTTGGGCGTGTCCTTTTTTGCCAAAGCAAATTGCGACACCAAAAAAAGGTCGGTCTTCGTGCAGTCGCTTTTTCCGGCGGCGGCTTCGCCGCCGCCGGAAAAGAGCTCCAACAATGCACTTCGCCCTCACGCAATGCAGTTATAAAAAACAGACCACGTATGAAAATAGAACATTTGGGTATCGCGGTAAAATCTTTAGAAACTTCCGATCATTTATTCGCAAGATTATTAGGAAAAGAAAATTACAAACAAGAATCCGTAGAACGCGAAGGCGTTGTTACCTCATTTTACAAAGTCGGTGAAAGTAAAATTGAACTTCTGGAAGCCTCCAATACGGAAAGTCCGATTGCAAAATTCATTGATAAGAAAGGGGAAGGCATTCATCATATTGCTTTTGGTGTGGACAATATTTATAAAGAAATTGAACGTCTGAAAAAAGAAGGATTTCAGTTTATTTCAGAACAACCTAAAGACGGAGCCGATAATAAATTGGTTGTTTTTCTGCATCCCAAATCCACGAATGGCGTATTGGTAGAATTATGTCAGGAAAAGGCATAAATTATTTTGAAATAAAATAAAAAAGTTTATTTTTGCACTCACAAAATTTAACCAAAATTTTGAGGTCCTATAGCTCAGTTGGTTAGAGCACCTGACTCATAATCAGGTGGTCCCTGGTTCGAGCCCAGGTGGGACCACGAGTAAAATCAAGCCTTACAGAAATGTGAAGGCTTTTTTGTTTCATACTCGCTAACATTTGATGAATATTTCATTTTTTTATCAAACCCGTAGTACATTTATAAAAAAGGTTACTCATAATACTAAATTTCGTATATTGTATTGACTACCAATCTAATATACTATTAATAACCTAGATGCAATTTACGATTTTATTTTAAATGAATTAAGGAAATTAACCATCAAAGAAAATTTCTTTTTCAAACCAATTAAACCGAAATTGTCTGATTTAGAACTTATTGCAATAAACATTTCTGCGGAATATTTATCAAAGCTTTTCTTGCACTTGGAAAATATTAGAAAACTCATGGTTACTGAGTTTAAAGCATTTTTATAGTAGATTCGATGCCTTTAGAGATCTGTAAAAACGCAAGAGCAAACCGCTCTAAAATTTGTAAGGAAAATGTATTTTCGTTTCCCGGCAAAGAGTATTGCGCTTCTCAGTCGAGTTATTATTATGGTTACAAATTGTATGCAGTTTGTTCTGTTTCCGGAGTTTTCCAAAGTTTCTATATTTCCAGCAAGCATTCAAGATATTCATTTTTTGCAGGATATTAAGCATCAAATGAACAATGGTATATTAATCGGAGACAGAGGTTATTTATCCACCCAGGTGCAAACAGATTTGTTCAATTATGCAAAATCCTTTAATGGTTTTAAAACAAGGATATTGAGTAAAATAACAACTCTAACTTTTATCCAATTTGTCAATATTTTTCTTTTTAACAGGAAAATGAACAATATAAAAATTGCATTGGTTTAATAATGCAATACGAGTTTTATTCAAGTTAATAACTATTTTTTGAAGAAACAATAAGCCATGAGCCTCCCAGAATATCTATCATAAATTTGTTCGTTGCTGTGTCTGGAATGTTCTACCGAATAAGATTTTTTTTATCTCATCATTAATAGTTTCGATAATAAATCTTTTGAGGTTTAAAATCTTACCTTTTATTTTTATGATTCTTACTAAAAAATATTTCCGAAATTTGGACAAAAATTTTTCCTTGAATGAATGCCGCGCTCATCATCATCGGAGACGAAATACTCTCCGGAAATACCTTCGATACCAATTCCGCTTTTATCGCTTCGGAATTTAAAAACATCGGAATAAAAATTTCACAAATCTTCACCATTTCCGACGAGGTGGAAATCATAAAATCTACATTGGAATCAGCATTTAAGGTTGCAGATCTGGTGCTTACAACAGGAGGTTTGGGACCAACACGCGATGACAAAACTAAAAAAGCTTTCGCTGAATTTTTTAATGACGAAATCATTCTGGATCCGGAAACGCTCGCTCATCTAAAAGAACTTTTGGAAAAAAGAAACCGCCTGCAATTGCTGGATATCAACATCGGACAGGCAGAAATCCTCTCCAGAGCAAAAGTAATTCAGAACGAAAACGGAACTGCGCCTTGCCAAATGTTGGAGCAAAACGGGAAAATGGTTTTTTGTCTTCCCGGTGTTCCTTATGAAGTGAAACCGCTGATTAAAGACAAAATAATTCCCATTCTGAAACAGAAATTTCATCTGAATTCCATTGTTTCCAGAATTGTTTCTGTAGTGGGAATCCCGGAAAGTTTGCTTGCCCTGCAGATTGAAAGCTGGGAGCTTTCGTTTCCCGAAAATATGTCGCTGTCATATCTTCCGGTTGGCAACCGCATAAAACTCAGAATCACAATGTCGGGAGAAAATGAAAAAGAATTATGTAAAACAATCACCCAAAAAATTGAAGAATTAAAAGAAATAATCGGAGAAAATATCATTTCTGAAAATGGTGATGCCGTTCAGGAAATTCTGGCGGATCTTTTAGCCCGGGAAAATCTAACAATTTCCACCGCAGAAAGCTGTACAGGCGGAGAAATTTCGCGTTTGCTTACTTCCGTTCCCGGAATTTCAAAACATTATGTTGGCGGAATCTGTACCTATCAAACCGAGAAAAAAACTGAAATTCTTGGCGTTCCGGAAAAAGTTATCGAAGAATTTACCGTGGTTTCCGAGCAAGTGGCAAAAGCAATGAGCTTAGGCTGTCAAAAATTATTCAGAACCGATATTGCGGTTTCCACAACCGGAGTTGCGGGTCCTAGTTCGGATGCTTACAATAATGAAATCGGATTGGTGTATTATTCCATAAGAATTGGGAATTTCGAGAAAACTTCAAAATTATTTCTCCCGCATCTGGAAAGGGAGGATTTTATGAATTTTGTTGCGCAAAGGGTTTTGCAGGATGTTGCCACTTATTTGGCTCATCCGGAAAGCAATGTTAAAAAATCATAAAACCATCTTTAATCAATATTTTGGTGTAATATTTTCATTTTTTGATTGTTTAAAAAAAGAGAACAATTATCCCGAAATTCACTTTGTCAAAGTTTTTCTGCGTAATGATGATACTTTGACAAAGTTTTACATAATAATTAATAAAAATTTTAAAATGAAAAAAATAGTATTTACTTTTCTAATTTTCGCTTCTACTTTCGCATTTGCACAAACTACAAGAAATGTTGGCGATTTTTCGTTGCTAAAAGTGTATGACAGGATTAATGCAGAACTAATTCCGTCCGATAAAAATGAAGTTGAAATCCTTGGAAATTCTGATGCAGATGTAGAAACCGTGAACAAAAACGGTGAGCTGAAAATCCGGATGACAACCACAAAAGTTTTGCAGGGAAACGATACAAAAGTGAAAGTATATTATCGTACTATAACAGATATCCAAGGAAGTCAGGGCGCAATAATCACATCTCCTGAACCGGTGGAAAGCAGTATGTTGTCTTTAACATCGAATGAAGGTTCCAGCATTGTACTGAAAATAAATTCCGACAAATTGAATGTGAAAGCCAATTCCGGCGGAGAAATCAATGTAAGCGGAACCGCAGAAAGTCAGGATATTGTAGTGAATTCCGGAGCGAAATTTTATGGTAAAGACCTTGATTCCCGAAACGCAGATGTAACGGTAAATGCAGGAGGTTTTGCACAGGTTTTTGCAGATGATACGGTACAAACCACTACAAGAGCCGGCGGAAATATTGAAGTTTTCGGAAATCCGGATAACCGCAACAGCAAAAAAGTAGTCGGCGGAAAAGTTATTTTTAAATAGAATTTCAAAGATTTTTTTCCTTAATATAAAACAGTCAAAATCATTTCACTGCATTTTCCGGTGAGATGATTTTTTTTATAAAAGTAACAATTTCGTTATCTTTAAGACTTATTTACAAATTATTTAAACAATGAAAAAAATAAACATTAAAATTCTTGCATTAACAGGAATTTTAACATTAAACCTTAGTGGAACCGCTATTATGAAAGCACAAACCACCGCCGAAAAAGGGCTAGACCTTAGTACAATGGACAAATCTGTACGTCCACAAGACGATTTCTATAACTTCGTGAACGGAAGCTGGATGAAAACCGCAAAAATCCCGGCAGATAAATCAACCTGGGGAAGTTTCAATAAACTTGCGGAAGATACCGATAACAATTCGATGACCATCCTCAACTCGCTTCTTACCGATCAATTTTCCCAAGGCAGCGAAGGAAAGAAAATTCAGGATTTGTATGCAAGCTATATGGATATGAGCAAAAGAAATGCAGACGGTATCAATCCTATAAAATCTGATCTTGCAGCCATTGACGCGATTAAAACAGTAGCAGATTTGCAAAAATACCTTATTGAATCTACACCAAAAGGGCAAAATCCTTTCTATTCTTGGGGTGTAGATGCGGATCTGAAAGACAGCAAAATGAACGCTGTATATCTGGGAAGCGCAGATTTAGGTTTGGGAAGAGATTATTATCAGAAAGACAACGAGAAAAATACCGAAACATTAGCAGAATATACCAAATATGTTGCTTCGATGCTGGATGTTCTGGGTTATAAAAATACTCCGTACACTGCGGCGCAGATTGTAACTTTCGAAAAATCCATCGCCAAAACATTGCTTACCAACGAGCAGATTCGTGATGCAACTTTACAGTACAATCCCGAAACAATGGAGCAGCTTTCCGGAATGGTGAAGAATGTGGATCTTCCGAAATTCCTGAAAAATGTAGGCGTGAATACCGATAAGGTAATTGTTGGAGAACTGGATTATTATAAAAATCTGGATAAATTCATCAACGAAAAAAATATCCCGCTCATCAAAGATTATATGAAATTTCATCTGATTTCCGGAAGCGCAGGTTATCTCTCCGAAAAGCTGGATAATATGAGATTTGGTTTTTACGGAAAATATCTGAATGGGCAGCAAGAACAAAGAGCACTTAACAAAAGAGGTTTCCAGCTGATCAGCGGAACAATGGGTGAAGCCTTCGGAAAACTGTATGTAGAAAAATATTTTCCTGCCGAAGCAAAAGCGCAAATGGTGGAACTTATTGATTATCTGAAGAAAAGCTTTGCGCAACACATCAAAGATCTCAACTGGATGTCTTCCACCACTAAAGAAAAAGCACTTGCAAAACTCAATAAATTTGGGTTGAAAGTTGCCTATCCGGATGTATGGAAAGATTATTCGAAACTGAATATTCTTTCTAAAAATCAGGGAGGAACACTTTATAAAAATCTTGAAAATTATACCGAATGGCATTATCAGAAAGAATTGGATAAAATCGGAAAACCGGTAGACAAATCCGAATGGTTGATGTCGCCACAAACCGTAAATGCATATTACAATCCTCTGAATAACGAAATTGTTTTTCCAGCAGCAATTCTTCAACCACCTTTCTTTAATCCGGCAGCAGATCCAGCTGTAAATTTCGGTGGAATCGGAGCGGTAATCGGGCACGAAATTACTCATGGTTTCGATGATTCCGGAGCGCAGTTTGATGCCGATGGGAACCTTACAGACTGGTGGACTCCGGAAGATAAAGCCAGCTTCGAAAAAGTAACCAAAGCTCTTGCAGCGCAATATGACACCTACGAACCGGTGAAAGGAACGCACGTAAACGGAACCTTTACCAACGGAGAAAATATTGCGGATTTGGGCGGAGTGAATATCGCTTATGACGCATTGCAAATGTATCTGAAAGATCACGGAAATCCAGGATTAATCAGCGGATATACCCAAGATCAGCGGTTTTTTATGAGTTGGGCAACCGTTTGGAGAACGCTGCAAAAAGAAGCCGCACTTGTGAACCAGATTAAAACCAACGAGCACGCTCCAGGATTATACAGAGCTTTCGGGCCATTGGTGAATACCGATGCATTCTACAAAGCATTTGAACTGAAAGAAGGCGATAAACTCTACAAAAAACCTGAAGACAGAATAAAAATCTGGTAATTGTTTTTTTAGTTTAACCAATATCAAGGCACGGGAAATCTTCCGTGTCTTTTTGTGTATTGCCATTCCGGATCATCCACGAAATATTTCCTATCTTTGGTAAACCGACTTAGCAAAAAAATCAAGGTCTTGATTTTTTGATTCTTTTGCATCAAGGTAAAAAAACAGATTAAAAAACAGGCTTTAACATCACTTCAAATAAGATTAAAAAATTCTATGAAAAAAATCACCATCAGCATCCTTGCTTTTACAGGCATTGTATATCTCAATTCTTGTGGAACAACCAAATCTGCAGCACCAGAATCTGAACCCGTAAATGTAGAAACTACAAAAAATGAAGCAATGACAGAAGAAGGACTCAATCTTAGCTATATGGATACAGCTGTTCGTCCGCAAGATGATTTTTTTAATTATGTAAATGGGAACTGGGTGAAAACTGCGGAAATCCCTGCAGATAAGCCAACTTGGGGATCTTTCAACCAGCTTCGGGAAGATGTAGATGTGGCATCACTGGAAATCCTGAATAAAATCCTTTCCAAAAAATATCCCGCCAATTCCGAAGGTGAAAAAATCCAGGCACTCTACGGAACTTTCACCGATTGGAGCAAAAGAAACGCAGAAGGAATTTCCCCGATCAAAGCCCAGTTGGCGAAAATTGATGCTATAAAATCAGTTGCCGATCTTCAAAAATATTTAATAGAAGCCACACCAACAGGTGACAATCCTTTATATTCTTGGAGAGTAGGAGCAGATATGAAAAACTCTGTAATGAACGCAGTTTATCTTGGTGGTCCGAGTCTTGGTTTGGGAAAAGATTATTATCAGAAAGTAAATGAATCCAATACCAAAACCCTGGCAGAATATCAAAAATATGTTACCCAACTTTTTTCTGTTTTAGGAAATAAAACTCCTGAACAAACCGCAAAAAATGTAGTGGATTTCGAAAAAAAACTCGCTAAAGATCTGCTGACTTTAGAACAGGGAAGAGATGCCAATCTTCGGTATAATCCAAAAACTATAGCAGAACTTTCTTCTTTGGTAAAAAGCGTAAATCTTCCTGATTATCTGAAAAAATCGGGTGTGGATACGGATAAAGTAATCATCGGCGAACTGAAATATTATCAAAATATGGATTCCTGGATGAATGCCAAAAACCTTCCGCTCATCAAGGAATATATGAAATATGATCTGCTGAACAGCAATGCCGGAAATCTGGATGAAAATCTCGACAATATCCGTTTCGGTTTCTATTCCACTTATCTGCAGGGACAAAAACAGCAGCGCCCGATGGATAAACGCGGATTGGCGGTAGTGAACGGAACTTTGGGCGAAGCTTTCGGGAAATTGTATGTGGAAAAATATTTCCCTGCCGAAGCCAAACAGAAAATGGAAACCTATATTGATTATCTGAAGAAATCATTTAAAATCCATATCGAAAACCTGGATTGGATGTCACCGGAAACCAAAGAAAAAGCTTTGGAAAAATTATCAAAATTCTCAGTGAAAATCGCATATCCCGATAAATGGAAAGACTATTCGAAACTGGATTTGCTTCTGCCTTCACAAGGCGGAACCTACTTCGGAAACCGCGAAAAAATTTCGGAATGGTATTATCAAAAAAACCTTGCGAAAGTGGGAAAACCAGTTGATAAAACCGAATGGGGAATGACACCACAAACCGTAAACGCTTATTATAGTTCTTCTAATAACGAGATCGTTTTTCCGGCGGCAATTTTACAGCCTCCTTTCTTCAATTTCAAAGCAGATCCTGCTGTGAATTTCGGAGGAATCGGTGCGGTAATCGGTCACGAGATTTCCCACGGATTTGATGATTCCGGTTCCAGATTCGACGGAGACGGAAACCTGAACAACTGGTGGACAGAAAGTGATCGCAAAAACTTCGATGTAAAAGTAGCGCAACTTGCTGCGCAATACGATCAATATGAGCCGGTAAAAGGAAGCTTCGTAAACGGGAAGTTTACAAGCGGCGAAAATATTGGTGATTTAGGTGGCGTTGCTGTTGCATATGATGCATTGCAAATGTACCTGAAAGATCACGGAAATCCGGGGGAAATAAGTGGATTTACCCAAGATCAGCGGTTTTTTATGAGTTGGGCAACGGTTTGGAGAACCAAATCTACTGATCAGTATATGACCAATCAGGTGAAAACAGATCCACATTCTCCGGGATATTTCCGAAGTTTCGGACCATTGGTGAATCAGGATTCTTTCCAGAAAGCCTTTGATATTAAAGAAGGCGACAAGCTGTATGTAGCTCCGGAAAACAGAATTAAAATCTGGTAGAATTTTTTAGAAATCGATGTTGTGCATTTAGGCTAATTTTTCATTTTTAAAAATATTTTGAACTCCTGAATGCACGACAATTAGAAAATTATTTGAAGAAAACCCCTTTCAAATTTGAATATTGAAAGGGATTTTTTAGTGGACATTAGTGAAGTTTTTTAAATTCTTATAATGCCTGTATCTATTTTCAGTTTTATTCCAATTTCCGATAAGCATCTTCTTTTTCGTAGTGGAAATTTTTTTCTTTTTCTCTTTTATCCGAAATCAAAATTCCGGAAAGATGATCGATTTCGTGCTGGAAAATAACAGCCGTGAAACCTTCTACAATCTCCGTATGCTTTTTGCCTTTCAGATCG
>Ga0180219_1002200_pt1 | contig 11778 bp, 14 predicted proteins | sample eDN3rd30CBELigMG_FD_151338 | JGI IMG/M metagenome (GOLD analysis project Ga0180219, IMG submission 151338) | Enriched Miracle-Growth compost microbial communities from Emeryville, California, USA - eDNA 3rd pass 30_C BE-Lig MG (version 2)... ...
TTTGCGGCCCATCAGCATTCGGCCGCGCAATACGCGACGACTTGATCGCCCACGGCCTGAATCCGAATGATTTCCATCAGGAGTTGTTTCAGATGAGATAAAACCACGGCAGCCTATTTACCTCCGGTCGCCGCGGTAACGATAATCTCTACCAGTACGTCGGGCGCAGCCATTTCGCATTGCGCCGTAGCGCGTGTAGGTGCGGCGTCTGGCGCTGTCCATGCATCCCAGATTTCATTCATTCCCGCAAAGTCGTTTTTAATGTCCTTCAGCCAGATCTGCGCGGTGAGCAGGCGGCTCTTGTCGGTACCCGTTTCGGCGAGGAATTTCTCGATCTTCGCCAACGCTTGCCGGGTTTGCCCGCGAATGTCCTGACTACGGTCGTCGGCGGTTTGCCCGCCGGTAATCCCCCCATATTTAGCAGTAAGCGGCAGTAGAATCGGTTAAATATTTACTGGCTAGTTTTTGTTTGGGGGTGATGCCGCCCAGTGCCATGTTGGGCCTCTCATTGTTGTAGGTCCAGAGCCAGGCGGTGGCGCCAAGCTGAACTTCGTCCAGACTGCTAAACAGGTTTTGGGCGAGCCAATCATAACGCACGGTTCGGTTGTAGCGTTCGACATAGGCGTTTTGCTGTGGGTTTCCGGGTTGCGTGTGGATCAGCGTAATGCGTCGCCTGGCGGCCCATTCGAGCATCGTTTTACCGATGTATTCCGGGCCATTGTCGCATCGTAAACAAGCCGGCTTGCCGCGCCATTCGATGATCTGATCCAAGGCGCGCGTCACGCGCTCTGCCGGCAGTGAAAAGTCCACCTCAATGCCTAAACCCTCACGGTTAAAGTCATCGACAACGTTAAGCAACCGGATACCGCGACCATCGGTCAGTTGATCATGCATAAAATCCATTGACCAGACCTGGTTGATATCGGTGGCGGTGCCCAGCGGATCGGGTCGCTCGCGCACGAGGCGTTTCTTGGGTTTAATGCGCAGGTTCAGCTCCAGTTCGCGATAGATGCGGTACACCCTTTTGTGGTTCCACGTAAAGCCCTTGATGTTGCGCAAGTACAGGAAACATAAGCCAAATCCCCAGTTCCGTTGGGCTGTCGTTAATCGAATCAACCAGTCGGCGATGACCTCGTTTTCATCGGCGTGTTTGGCCTGATAATGGTAGGCGCTTTCGCTGATGCCAAACGCCTGGCAGGCCAGGCGGATGCTGGATTTAAAGCGATCAATCGCACGCCGCGCCATCTCTTTGCGTCGAGATGGCGCTACCACTTTTTTCGTAGCGCTTCCTGCACCATTTCAGCCTTCAGGCGCTCTTCGGCGTACATCTTCTTAAGCTGCCTGTTTTCAGTCTCAAGCTCCTTCAGGCGTGCCATCATCGAGGTGTCCATGCCGCCATACTTGGCGCGCCACTTGTAAAAGGAGGCGCTGCTCATGCCGTGTTCACGGCACAGTTGCGGCACCGGTGTGCCGGCTTCGGCTTGTTTGAGGATCGCCATGATCTGGCTGTCGGTGAATCGGGCTTGCTTCATTGCTTGAATTTCCTTGTTGTGGAAATTCTACTTCAGCTCACTGCGGTTTTACGGGGGGATTACCGCTCGAACTATGTGTCGCACCTAAGGCGTGAGAAGGGCGATAGCGCGGCGAATGACGCCCAAGCAAGGTTTGAGCGATGGGTGAGCCCCTACCTGCCCGACAGCCACCATTATCAATACGATATGGATCCGACCCGGCAAGATAGACAGATGATTACGCGGCGGTGCGTTAAACCCTCTTCGATACCGACCACAGAGATCTTTGCTGCCTCTCCTGCCTTCTAATTTCTAATCAGTAGGCCATGAATATCGGCCATTGAGTCAGCCGCCCTGATGCTTCATTGGGCTACAGCAGGAACTACGAGGCGTGTGCCCAACCCATTCGATCCCGTCGTAGCAAATAGGTAAGTACACCCACCTCTCACCCCAGTATGGATGTCGGTAGGCGTATATGCCTGCTGCTTATTCCATCAGAACAGAAACGTACTTAGCTGGGCCATGCATAGACTTTCAAGTTACCGTCGCGAGGGCTGATGTGAACAAAGAATCTCAAGCCGGCGCTGCTCTCAAATCCCCAAATACTGCGTAACCAGGTCGGGCTGCTCCTGCAGCGCTTGCGAGTTGCCACCCCACACAATGCGCCCTTTCTCAATGATGTAATGCCTGTCGACCAGGTGATGCATTTCTTTAAGGTTCTTGTCGATCAGAAAAATGGTCTGGCCCTCGTCGCAACGCCAAACTGGGCTTTGGCCTGGTGCCCGCAATGTCCAATCAAAGCCGTCTTGCTGCCATCCAGTCCATACGATTTAAAATCGTCAAATACGCGTAGATGTGATGGATCAACAGATTTAAAACACCGCACTCGTCCTCTGATCGACTTCTTAACGTCCTCAGAAAATCGCCGCCGGCGATGGTAGGACGCAAATAAAGATAGGGCGAGATTCATTCACCCTCATTTGATCGCGCTTCAAATCTAAATTTGTCCGGCAAACCTCAATCTAAAGCCAGCCGAAAGTGCTCCTGGTCATATAGCCATGCATTGCCTTCACAGAACTGCTCTGGGCTGCGGCCACGTAAGAAAGCATTGCGAAGATCACGAGTAGCCCCTGCGGCGTGATATACGTGGCCATACAAACGCGCTGTCAATTGTGCTCGCGCGGTGCGTAGATAGCGTGTGTCCTGATAGCTCAAAAAGGCAGCTGGCAAATCACCTCCTGACTTATCCACCTTATGAGCAAGGCAGAAAGCATCTTCCATGGCCATGCAAGCGCCTTGCGCCAGATATTGCAGCATGGGATGAGCGGCATCCCCCAGCAGGGTGACGCGTCCTTTACTCCACTGACTGACCGGCTCACGATCACACAGCACCCACATGCGCCACGATTCGATCTTGCCCAGCATCTGCTTTACCTCAGGCACCACGCCTTCGAAGCGAAGCTTCAACTCGTCGGTGTCCCCATAGGAATCCCAGCCTTCTTCGTAGCGGTCGCTGTGAAACACCGCAACGAGATTGAAGAGCCGGCCGCCCCGCAACGGATAATGAACCAGGTGATTCTTTGGGCCCGCCCATAAAGTCATGGCGTTGCGTCGATTCGCCTCGGGAACGTCTTCGATGGGCAGAACGGCGCGATAAGCGATGTGTCCAGAGATGCGCGGCTTGCCGTCGCCCACCACCTTGGCACGGACTTGGGACCACAAGCCGTCGGCTCCGACCAGGGCATCACCCTCATAGGCTTGACCCGACTCCAGTCTTACGATGACCCGATCGCCGCGGTCTTCAAAATCCGACACCTTGCAACCCGCGTGCATCTCGATGCTCGGATACTTTGCGCACTCGTCCAGCAGCACGGCATGCAGGTCGGCCCGGTGGATCAGGCCATAGGGATAACCGAAGCGCTTGCGTATGAGAGTCGCTGCCGGAATCGATGTGATCTCGTCGCCCGATACACTATCCATGACGACTAGGTCCTCGGGGAAGGCCGCCAATTCGGAAATTCTGTCGGTCAGGCCCAATTGCTCGAACAAATAGAATACGTTCGGCCCCAACTGTATCCCTGCGCCTATTTCCTTGAACTCGGCCGCCTGTTCAAAGACGTGTGCGCGATGGCCAAGTTTGGCAAGCGCCAATGCCGCAGCGACGCCGCCGATGCCGCCTCCGACGATCAATAGAGTGTGTTTGCTGTCGCGCATGATGTTTCCGTCCTTCCTTCGTGTCGTATGAACAACATGGTAAAGAGGCGCTGTACGCACGACAATGCACCGCCTTTGATAGCCGCAATTGTTCCACTCAATAGTGGTTTGGAACCAAAGCTGAAGCGGTCTGAACGAAGGTATCGCAGCGCGAGCTATTCGACAAAAATCGACGCCACCACGCTGCGCAGCCACTGGTTGGCGAAGTCGCGATGATAGCGTTCATGCCAGAACTGCTTTACGGGATAGGTGGGCAAAGGAAACGGTAGGGCAAAAAGACGCAACTGCTTGTCAACTGCCAATATGCGCCCCAAGTGCAAGGGCACGATGGCCAGCAGATCAGACTGCGCCACAATGCCCGCTACTCCCAGAAACGATGGCACCCTTAGCACCACATTGCGGACAACGCCCTGCTCCTGCAGCGCCTTGTCGAGTATTCCGTGTCCCGTACCCGGCGGCAGCCTGACGTCCAGATGCTGCTCGTGCAAGAAGTCGTCCATGCTCATCCCGCCTTGCAAGCGAGGATGTTCGCCGCTCGCCAGGCAGACGAAACCTTCTTCGAACAGCCTCTGCTGGTAGAACGGCGCCGGAATGTCCAAAGTAAAGCCCATTGCCAAATCAGCCTCGCCCGACTCAAGCAGCAAGGCGGCGCTTTCGCTAAGGTTGACGGCATCGAGCCGAACGCCGGGGGCGGCGCTTCGCAAATGAGCCTGCAAGCGGGGAAGAATGACTGTCTGGCCAACATCGGTCATGCATATGCGGAACAGGCGTTCAGCCGTGGCCGGATCGAACGGCTGGGGCAGGCCCGCTTCGCCCGTGCATAACGCAAGCGCGTTGCGTACTGCGGGTATCATCGCTTCAAGGCGCGGCGTGGGTTGCATGCCATCCGACGTCCGCACGAAGAGCGGGTCATTGAAATGCTTGCGCAACTTCCCAAGCCGGATGCTTATTGACGACTGGCCCAGGCCGATCTTTTCCGCTGTGGCCGTCACGCTTCCAGTTCGAAATATTTCGTCGAGAATCTGAAAATCCTTGACGTCTATGTCTAGCATGCGGATATTCTACGGCCTTTCGAAGCGGCGGCGCCATCACCGCCGGGGACGTTAAATATAAGGGCGGATCTGAAGGCGCCACTATGTATTCTAATTATATAGAATCCGTCCCACTTCCCCTCAAGTGCACCTTTCGCGCCAAAGGCCAAGCGCCTTTTGAGCCGGTCGATCCGAGAAGCTGAACAAAACGACCTCATCGTCGCAGTAATGTTGCACAGGCAGCCATGAAGGAACGACGAAGACATCGTTCTGGCGCCATTGAAGAACCTGCGTACCGATGTGACTTTGCCCGCTTCCCTCCAGGACGCAGTAGACGGCACCGTCGGTGGATTGATATGGCGCGCCTTGAAAACCCTTGGGCATGTACTGCAGGAAAGCACCGATCGTCGGCATGGGGGCGCCACCTGTGGTCGGGTTCACGTACTGCAGCTTGACTCCGTGGCATGCATCCAATGGCCCATTCTTCGACAGCGTATCCAGCGCTTCTCGGCTACGCGAGTAGGGGTAGGAAAACAAGGGCGAAGACAAACTCGAAGAGCGATACTCCAAGGGCAGTAGCGCAGACCCGTACCGGGCAGCGGCATCGCCTTCCGGACGTGTGATCGCTTGTGTTTCTTCTGGATAGCTTTGAGCAAAGCTGGTGGTGAAAGCGTTGACGATGGGCACGTCCAGCCCATCGAGCCAAATTACGGGCTCATCCCCGGGATTGCCATGATCGTGGTAAGTCCATGATGGCGTCAGGATAAAATCGCCGCGATGCATCATAATGCGCTCGCCATCCACGGCCGTATACGCGCCCTTCCCCTCAATGACTAGCCTTAAGGCTGCGGCAGCATGGCGATGACTAGGAGCCACCTCGCCCGGCAGAATCAATTGCAGTCCCGCATACAGGCTTTGAGTGATTTGAGACATGCCCGGCAGGCCGGGGTTCTCGAGTATAAGCACACGACGCTCCGCCTCGCGCGCGCTTATTTGCGTGCCCGCCTCCATAAGCAGGGAACGCAGCTTTTCATACCGCCAGCAAAAAGGCACGTAGGCCGGCCAGGGCTCCGGCGTGACAAGTTTGCTCATGGCTTTCCAAAGCGGAGCCACGTCGTTTTTCCCGAGCCGTTCGTAGAAATCGCTTCGTGCCAGTTCGCTGCCTGCGCCGGCCAAGACTGGATCATTATTCATTTTTACCCCCCCTACCGCAGTAATCGAAGAGTCAGGCGGCAGCACGAACCGCCACACGCAGATCGCCAATACCCTCGATCCAGGCGTGCATGGCATCTCCTGGAACCAATGGGCCTACACCTTCCGGTGTGCCTGTGATGATGACATCACCCGGATGCAGGGTATAAAAACCGGAAGCGAATTCAATAAGCTCGCGCACACCCAAGATCAAATCGCTCGTATTCGCTTTTTGACGCGGTTCGCCGTTGACCGTCAGGCTCAAGTCCAACGAGGACGCATCCGACAGTTCATCCGAGGTAACCAGCCAAGGACCAAGGACGGTATAACCATCAGGAGATTTCCGCAGGCTGCGCTCTTCGGGGCCCCTTATGGTGATGTCCAGCCCAATGCAATACCCGGCGACGTAATCGAGAGCGTCCTCACGGCTGATGTTATTGCCTCGTTTGCCGATGACGACCGCCAGTTCGACCTCGTGGTCATTGCGGCGCTCGAGCTTGCGCAGCGGTATCCCGGCTCCGGCACCCACCAAAGAGCTCGTCGCCTTGAGAAACAAGCCGGCACGCTGGATATGGTTGATCTGGTTATCGTGATGCAAGTTGTGATCATCCAGCACTTCTTGGAGATGCTTGACATAGTTCACCGGCGCCGCGATGATTTTGCCTGGACTCGCAACCGGCGACAATAGCTCGGCCTCGGAAAGGGGTACTGTGGATGCCGTACCACTGATCTCGTCAATGCGTCGACGAACCACTTCTAGATTCGCAATTAATGGATCTTCGTCAGGCAAGGGATAACGATGCGCAGGCAAAACCTCAAGCGCCTCAGTGACATCAAGTATCCTCTCGCCTTCCACGATGCCCAACTGGTTGTTGCCGAATCTGCATAGCTTCATTGTGCTGCTCCAAATACTGTTTTATGTTGTGCCATAAGCCCCACGGCTAACAGGCAGTTACTAAGTCAGCGACCTTGGGCGCTCGCTTCGTGCATATCCCGCACGAGGGGCACCGGTCTCACTACGTGTTCTGAATTAGCCGCTTCGGCTTTAACATGGCCGTCCAACAAGCGCCTCGCGCGTAACGGAGCCTCGTCAAGCCGTATCGCTACCCGAGGAACCACCGCATTGCGTGTCTCAATCTGACGCTGCTGCTCCTCTAATACTGTCTTGTCCTCATCAAAGGTAGCCAGTACTGCCTGCCTGATGGTCTCCGTGAGCTCAGTATCCTCCAACCTGTAATTGCGCACGTTTGCCCAAAAGTAATGGGTGGAGTTTTCTGTTTCTGGTGTCAATAAATGCATGACATAACTAATCGACGCCTGGTCGCGACCGACGCCGACGGGACACACCGTTGCCACAGTGATGTTTAGGCCGGAAACAAAATTTATCGCCGTCTGCCAGCGATCAATGGCCCCCTGATGACCCAGAATCATGGCGAAAAACGGCGGAGCTTCAATGTTCGACATCTCGCGATGCGCCCGAACCACACTATCGGCCTCCGTCGTTACCGTCAATGGATAACTCGCGATGGTTTCTTCTTCACCATTTCCTATCGTCTTGTTATGCACATAGGTCTCGTGGCTCAGATCCAGGAGATTGTCGTTCATCAAACGAAAGTCAGCCTGAACATGGTGGTATCCCCGGGAGCAAGTCCAGCCCGGATCGTCATGCCAATGCAGATCAGGAATCAAAGAAGGGTCCGCCAATTCTCGGCTACCCAGCCAAATCCATATAAGCCCATACATCGCGGTAATTGGATAGGTCGTGACGCATGCCGCCGCGGGAATTTGCTGTTGCCCAGGAACTTCGGTACATTTTCCTTCGGACGAGAATCGCATACCGTGGTAGCCACACTGGATTTCATCGTCCACACGTTTCCCGCAGGATAAGGGCAATAGGCGGTGCGGACAGACGTCCTCCAACGCGGCATATGAACCGTCACTGGTCCGGTACATAATAATAGGCACGTCTAATAATCGACGAGCAACCAACGGCTGGTCGAACTCATGCTCGAACGCAGCGATATACCAAGTATTCTTAAGCCACATGATTTCGTCCTCCTTCAGGGCACTTTTTCAATATCATTGGCCTGTCACCAGGCCTTAGAATGCTAGCCCTCCCGACACGGCGTAACAATGCAGTCCAGTCAATATCGCACATTGGACAGCACAATATGACTTGGCCTCTGTCGCGGTTCGCGACGACCCTCTATGCGTTCTATGCAAGCAGAGAAATAGTCACCTCATAAAATATTGGCGGCATCAATTCAAGGTATTGTTATGGCCGCATTGACCCCCTATCACCAGAACCCGTAAGGTCAACTCCTGACGTCGCACCTATACCCATAACGACCCCGGAGACAACAATGACGATCAAACGGTTAACCAGCGCCCTACTCATGGTCGCAGCCTCAACCCTCACTTACGCACAGGAAAGTCAATCGCCAATCAAGATTGGCGTCGTCGCCTCCCTGTCCGGCATGTATGAAGTCGGGGGCAGACAGCTAAGGAACGGCATCAACACCTTTCTGGCGCAGAACGACGGAAAGCTGGCTGGTCGCGATGTGAATATCATCTATCGCGACACTGGCGGCGCCAATCCCGACGTGGCGAAACGCGTGGCACAAGAGCTTGTTACCCGTGACAAGGTCGATATTCTTACCGGATTCGATTTCACGCCCGGAGCCATGGCGGTTGCACCCATCGCGACACAAGCAAAAATTCCCATGGTGTTGATGAATGCGTCCTCGTCTGTGATACCCACCCGGTCGCCCTATATCGTCCGCACCTCGTTTACGCCGGGACAAACCGCCCATCCACTAGGCACTTGGGCGGTAGAAAATGGCATCAAGAATGTCTACATGGTTCTTGCGGATTTCGCTCCGGCCAAGGAAGCAGCTACTTGGTTCGGGAAGTCTTTCGTAGAAGCGGGCGGCACGATAAGCGGAGAAGTAGCTGTTCCGCTGAACGATATCAATTTTGCGCCATACCTTCAAAAAGCCAAAGACGTAAAGCCGGACGCCATATTCGCCTTCTTTCCTGTCGGCGAACCCGTAATTCTGTTTTACAAATCCTATCATGAGCGGGGGTTGGCCAAAGAAGGAATCAAACTGATCTCCCCTGAAGGATGGGTGGATCAGGATGTGCTGGACGCTTCGGGCGATGCCGCGCTGGGCGCGATATCAACCGGTTTCTACACCCTATCGCATGACAGCGAAAAAAATCGGCAATTCCGCGAAACTTATGCAAAAGTAACCGACAGAAAAATGGAGCCAAATTACCTTGCGGTGGGCGCTTACGACGGCATGGCTCTGATCGACGCCGCCATCAGAAAGGCAGGTCTGCCTGAAGACCGCAGTGCCCTCGTCGAAGCAATGAAAGGCATGACGATCGATAGCCCACGCGGGCCCATGACAATCGACCGAGAGACACGAGATGTCGTCAACACGGTCTACCTGCGGAAAATCGAGAAGACCGACGGCAAAGTAGCGGCAATCGAGTTTGGGCAATTCGATGCTGTTAAAGATCCAGTGGAATAGGTCGGCGTAGCATCCGTCTGTTATATGCCATGAGCATCAAGGGGGGGCAACGAGACTCGCCTCCCCCCTATGCCGAAGAAGTATAAAAGCAACCGGAAATACAGCGTAAAGTGGTAGAAAAATTGCTTGAAAGCCAACGTTTCAGCCGGAGACAGAACAAGCGGGTGGTTTTTTATACTTTTCACACCAAAGAAAAAAGAGCTTTTCGAAATTTCGTTGTGACGACAAGCATAAAGTGGCCGTAAAACAATCATAAAGTGGCCGCTTTCCCCTGAGATGCTGTGAAGACCAACCCAGGAATACACCCATAAAGTGGCCGAAGGTGAGAAAAACAACCATAAATTGGCCATCCCAAATTTCATGATATTTCTCTAACGAAGCTACGGGCCCAATAGCTAAGGCCCTCCCTGCCATACCGTATCGCATAGACTCACATAAGGAGAGAGTCGTAGAACCATACGGGTGCCAACATTGCTAAACGCTGCTGCACGCATGAGCTCAAAGAATATTTCTAACTCCGCAGCCATCCCTCTTCCTAGGTTCAAAAATCACTCCTACCATTAAGTCGTAGATCAACAGTCTTTGACGACGGTAGGAGATGGATATGGATTCGCCGGTTATCGATATAGCTCATGAAGACCTAGAGGGCGAAGAAATTTTCGAGGAGTCGGTGTTCGCCCCGTTTGGAAGATTCTTCGATGATGACTTATTTATGCTCATCTATACGAGCCAAGGAGTATTGCCCGCTAATCTAAGGGTATTGAGGAATAAACTACAGGTCGTCTCCGATAGGAAGATCAGGAAACGCTCCAGAGCTAAAGCTGCGCTCCACTTAGGGCGCGAAGTCGTTAAGCGCGCAGAGACGCGTGACGCACTCGTATCCACAGATTTTTCCTGTGCTATCAAATGGTTCGATTTGGCTATTCAGTTAAATGAATCGGCCAGACTTTTATAGACAGTTCGTTGCCTCAGATGGACTGACCAGCGAATCGCACGCACTTCCGGCCTATGATTTGAGCATAGGAGGATGTCCATGAGCTCTCAACGTTTTACCGCAGAATTCAAACAAGAAGCCGTTAGACAGGTTACCGAACGTGGCTACTCCGTGGCCGAAGTGGCGGCTCGAGTGGGGGTTTCAACCCATAGTCTTTACAAATGGGTCAAGGCCGTTTCACCCGATAAAACAGAACAACAGGCAGGCGAACTGCTCGAGGCCAGAAGTGAGGTGTTGCGTCTGCGCGCCCAACTTCGTCGTACCGAAGAGGAGCGAGACATATTAAAAAAGGCCGCGCGGTACTTTGCCAGGGAACCCGAGTGAAGTACCGTTTCATTAACGACCATCGCCATGAGTATCGCGTGGCCACCATGTGCCGCGTGCTGCGGGTATCACGCGGAGGCTTTTACCAGTGGATGCATAAACCTTTATCGGATAAAGCTCAGGAGGATCAACGGCTGCTCGGCCTGATTCGTCATTCCTATCACGCCAGCAGTGGCGTCTACGGCTACCGACGCGTACTGGGCGATTTGCGCGAGGTCGGTGAGCTGTGCAGCAAGCACCGTGTCGCCAAGATCATGCGTGCGCATAAGATTAAAGCGATCCGCGGCTACAAGGCGCCACGTCGCATTGCTGGGCGCCCTTCGATCATCGCGCCGAACCGTTTGCAGCGTCAGTTTACCGTCGATAGCCCGGATCAGGCCTGGGTAACCGATATCACGTATCTACGCACCTGGCAGGGATGGCTTTATCTCGCGGTGGTGATTGACCTGCATTCGCGCAAAGTCGTGGGCTGGTCCATGAAGCCCACGTTGGCCCGCGAGCTCGCCATCGACGCGTTACTGATGGCAGTACTTCGCCGCAAACCTAAAAATCCCGTGATGGTCCACTCAGATCAGGGCTCACAAGGTGTATTCAACCGGTCGTCGCAACACCCTTAATCATGGAGGTGTTTATGGGACGACCAGCGGGGTGGATACAGAAGTTGACAGGGCGAGGGGCGATGCGCTCGCCAGGTGCGCCGTCACTTCGGTGTGAGATTGAACGTAAATTTTGGGATCAGATCGCGACCGGGATCACAAGTGAGAAGGCTGCTGAAGCGGTTGGCGTGTCGCAAGCAGTCGGCTCCCGCTGGTTCCGTTATCGTGGAGGGATGCCATTGTTTATGTCTAACTGTCAACGTCGGTTTAAAACTGACCCACTTTCCGGCTTTTCGGTCGGAGTAAATCTGACCCACCCGGGCATCGTATTTCTCTAAGCTTTTGCCTTTATCTGGCCGGCTTTGAGCTTGTCTTTTAGTC
>Ga0180219_1002204_pt1 | contig 11769 bp, 9 predicted proteins | sample eDN3rd30CBELigMG_FD_151338 | JGI IMG/M metagenome (GOLD analysis project Ga0180219, IMG submission 151338) | Enriched Miracle-Growth compost microbial communities from Emeryville, California, USA - eDNA 3rd pass 30_C BE-Lig MG (version 2)... ...
GGAACGAGTAGACCCACCAGGCGCCGTAGTCGGTCGGGTTCGAGCTCGCCTTGCCGAACTCGCCGTCGCCGACGGCCGTGATGCCGACGTCGAGCTGGTGCTGCACGAGACCCGTGACGGCGTCCTGTAGGAGCGCGTCGTACTCGGGCGAGCGCTTGAGCGTGAAGCCGTCGTCCTCGAACTCGCGTGCGGCGTTCGCCGCGACGAGCTCGGTCGTGCGCGGGAGGCTCCCGGCGTGGGAGACCTGGATGCGGTCGGTGCTGGCCTGCATGGCTGCCTCGTTTCGATCGATCAGACGTGATCGCAGCGCGGCCCGGGCGGGAGCCCTCACGGCGCGAGGCTTCGCATGCGCGCTGCGCGCCCAGTCTTCCACGGGTGCCGCCCCGGGCGCAGAAGGTTTCCGATCGTGTCGGTGCCTCGCGTTCTACAGTTGTCGGCATGATCGCGAACCCGCTCGACGACCCGCACGCCGACCCGAAGGCGGTCGCCGCGGAGGCGGCCGCGCAGCTCGCCTCCGCGACCGGTGTCGCGCGTCACGAGCTCGCCTTCACCCTCGGCTCCGGCTGGGCGCGTGCGGCCGACCTCATGGGCGAGACCGTCGCCGAGATCCCCGCGACGGACATCCTCGGCTTCGGCGCGCCCGCGGTCGTCGGACACGTCGGCACGCTGCGCTCGGTGCGCCTGCCGGACGGTCGGCACGCGCTCGTCATCGGCGCCCGGACCCACTACTACGAGGGCCACGGCGTGCGTCGCGTCGCGCATGGGGTGCGCACCGCGGCGGCGGCCGGTGCGAAGGTCATGGTGCTGACGAACGGCGCCGGCGGCATCAAGGACACCTGGGGTCCCGGCACCGTCGCGCTCATCGCCGACCACATCAACCTCACGGCCGACTCGCCGCTCGAGGGCGCGACGTTCGTCGACCTGACCGACCTCTACTCGGCGCGGCTGCGGGACATCGCCCGCTCCGTCGACGCGGGGCTCGACGAGGGCGTCTACGTGCAGTTCCGCGGCCCGCACTACGAGACGCCCGCCGAGGTCCAGATGGCCAAGGCGATCGGCGGCCACATCGTCGGCATGTCGACCGCGCTCGAGGCGATCGCCGCGCGCGAGGCCGGCATGGAGCTCCTCGGGCTCTCGCTCATCACGAACCTCGCCGCGGGCATCTCCCCGACGCCGCTCTCCCACGCGGAGGTCATCGCCGCGGGGCGCGAGGCGGAGGCGCGGATCGGCCGTCTGCTCGCCGACATCGCGGTGCGGCTGTGACCGCGTCGCCCCCTGAGCGCGCCGGACGAGTCGAAGGGAGCGCGCGCGCCTGGCTCGCGCAGGACCCGGATCCGAGCACGCGCGCGGAGCTCGAGGCGCTGCTCGCGGGCGGCGAGACGACGACGGCAGAACTCCATGCTCGGTTCTCCGGACGACTCGCATTCGGCACGGCGGGCCTGCGCGCCGAACTCGGCGCCGGGCCGACGCGGATGAACCGCGTCGTCGTCGCCCAGGCGGCCGGCGGGCTCGCCTCGTACCTGAACGCTCGCGTTCCGAGCGACGGCGGGGACCGAGTCGAAGGACGACACGATTCGCCCTCCGTCGTCATCGGCTACGACGGCCGCACCAACTCCGACGTCTTCGCGCGGGATGTCGCCGAGATCATGGCGGGGGCGGGCATCCGCGCGGCGCTCCTGCCGCGCGCCCTGCCGTCGCCCGTGCTCGCGTTCGCGGTCCGCCATCTCGACGCCTCCGCCGGAGTCATGATCACGGCCTCGCACAATCCGCCGCGCGACAACGGCGTCAAGGTGTACCTCGGCGGCGCGGACTGCGGCTCGCAGATCGTCCCGCCGGCGGACGCCGCGATCGCTGCGGAGATCGCGCGGGTCGCGGAAGGGTCGATCCTCGACCTGCCGCGGGCGACGGACTATCGGGTCCTCGACGACGCGGTCCTGGGCGCCTATGTCGCCGCCACGGCGGCGGTCGCCGCCCCTTCGACTCGGGCTGCGCCCTCGCTCAGGGACCCGCGGGAGTCCGCGCGCGAGGCTGCCATCGGCGCGCGCGGATCCCTGAGCGAGGGCGCAGCAGGCGCCCCCACCGGCTCCCTGAGCGAGGGCGCAGCCCGAGTCGAAGGGCGGCCCCGCCTCAGGGTCGCCTACACGGCGATGCACGGCGTCGGGCTCGAGACCGCCCGACTCGCGTTCGCTGCGGCCGGACTCCCCCCGCTCGCCGCGGTGCCCGAGCAGGCGGAGCCGGACGGCGCGTTCCCCACCGTCGCGTTCCCGAACCCGGAGGAACCCGGCGCGCTCGACCTCGCATTCTCCTTCGCGACCGCGAATCGCGCCGACCTCATCGTCGCCAACGACCCCGACGCGGACCGGCTCGCCATCGCGATCCCCGACCCCGCCGAGGCGGCCGGCTGGCGCCGACTGACCGGCAACGAGATCGGGCTGCTGCTCGGCTGGGATGCCGCCCGGTCGGCGGCCACCCGCGCGACGCCGGACGCGGGCAGGCCGACCCTCGCGAACTCGCTCGTCTCCTCCCCCGGACTCGCACGGATCGCCGAGCACTGGGGACTCGCGCACGCCGAGACGCTGACCGGCTTCAAGTGGATCTCCCGAGTGCCGGGGCTCATCTACGGCTACGAGGAGGCGCTCGGCTACCTCGTCAACCCCGACACCGTCCGCGACAAGGACGGGATCTCGGCCGCGGTGCGCTTCGTCGCCCTCGCCGAGCAGTGGCACGCCGAAGGGCGTGGTGTCGACGACGCCCTCGACGAGATCGCGGCGGCCGTCGGCGGCTACGCCTCGGGCCAGGTGAGCATCCGCGTCGAGGACCTCGCCGACATCAGCCGCCTCATGGCGCGCCTGCGCGCGACGCCGCCCATCGCGTTCTGCGGCATCGACGTCGCCCGCACCACCGACTACCTCCGCCCAGATGGGCCCGGTGTGCCGAGCGTTGCGGCCCCGCACGCCGATCTCGGCACACGGGGCCCATCTGGGGAGACCGGCGGGGGCGGCGCCGACATCCTGCGCTACGACCTCGCCGACGGCTCGCGCGTCATCGTCCGGCCGTCCGGCACCGAGCCGAAGCTCAAGGCGTACCTCGACAGCCACTCGGCCGTCGGGACGGGACGCGAACGTCGATCGAATGCGGGAGCAATCATTGTCGAACTCGCACAAGCGGTCCGCGAACTCCTCGACTGATAGCGTGTCGGGGTGTCAACCACCACTGAACACGCTGCAGATCTGAAGGCCGCCGCGCTCGACTACCACGAGCATCCCCGACCCGGGAAGCTGAGCGTCCAGCTCACCAAGCCCGCCGAGACCTCGCGCGACCTCACCCTCGCCTACAGCCCCGGCGTCGCGTCCCCCGTCCTCGAGATCGCCGACGACCCCGAGAACGCGTTCCGCTACACGAACAAGGGCAACCTCGTCGCCGTCATCAGCAACGGCACCGCCATCCTCGGGCTCGGCGACCGCGGCGCGCTCGCCTCCAAGCCCGTCATGGAGGGCAAGGGCGTCCTCTTCCGCCGCTTCGCCGGCATCGACGTCTTCGACATCGAGGTCGCCACCAAGGACCCCGAGGAGTTCATCAAGGCGGTCTCCCTCATCTCCGGCACCTTCGGCGGCATCAACCTCGAGGACATCGCCGCCCCCGAGGCCTTCGAGATCGAGCGCCGGCTCATCGAGGAATGCGACATCCCCGTCTTCCACGACGACCAGCACGGGACCGCCGTCATCGGCGGCGCGGCGCTGCTCAACGCCCTCGAGATCAAGGGCAAGCGCCTCGAGGACGCGAGGATCGTCACGGTCGGCGCGGGCGCCGCGGGCATCTCGGTGCTCCGCCACCTCGTCGACCTCGGCGCGCACCGGAAGAACATCCTGCTCGTCGACTCCAAGGGCGTCGCCCACAGCGACCGCGTCGACCTCAACCAGTACAAGCAGCCGTTCGCGGTGGAGACGCAGGCCCGGACCCTCGCCGACGCGCTCGTCGGCGCCGACGTCTTCATCGGCGTCTCGCAGCCCGGCATCCTCACCCCCGACATGCTGCGCTCGATGGCCGACGGACCGATCGTCTTCGCGCTCGCGAACCCCGACCCCGAGATCACGCCGGCCGACGCCCTCGCGACGCGCGACGACGTCATCATCGCGACCGGCCGCAGCGACTACCCGAACCAGGTCAACAACGTGCTCGGCTTCCCGTTCATCTTCCGCGGCGCCCTCGACGTGCGGGCGACGCGGATCAACTCGGAGATGAAGGTCGCGGCGACGCACGCCCTGCGTGACCTCGCGAAGCTGCCGGTCCCGGCCGAGGTCGAGGCCGCGTACGGCGGCGAGCACTTCGAGTTCGGCCCGAACTACATCATCCCGAAGCCCATGGACCCCAGGCTGCTCGGCCTCGTCGCGACCGCGGTCGCGCAGGCCGCGATCGACTCGGGCGTCGCGCGCAAGCCGCTCCCGGCGAACTACCCGCTCGGCTCGGTCGACGACATCTGGGCGTAGAACGCGATTCGCCGGCCGTCACGAATAGGCGGCGGCGATGAGGTCCGAGAGGGCGTCGCGGTCCTCGACCGGCAGGAACGCGGACGCCGCGGCGTTGAGCTGGAAGACCGCCAGGTCGTCGAGGTCGTAGCCGAACGCGTGGCTCAGGATCGCGAGCTCGCGGGTGATCGACGTGCGGCTCATGAGCCGGTTGTCGGGGTTGACCGTGACCCGGAAGCCGAGCTGGTAGAGCAGGTCGAAGGGGTGGTCCTCGATCGTGCGGCCGTGCGCCCCCGTCTGCAGGTTCGACGTCGGCGCGATCTCGAGCGCGATCTCGCGGTCCTTGACCCACTGCGCGACCGTGCCGAGCGTCGCGTACGAGGTCGGTCCGTCGTCCTCGAGCAGGATGTCCTCGACGATCCGCACGCCGTGCCCGAGCCGCAGCGCCCGGCCGTCGATGAGCGCACCGCGGATCGACTCGACGCCGTCCGCCTCGCCCGCGTGCACCGTCACGGGCAGGAAGGAGTCGGCGAGCAGGTCGAAAGCCTCGCGGTGCAGGGCCGCGGGGAAGCCGGCCTCGGGGCCGGCGATGTCGAAGCCGACGACACCGCGTTCTCTCCAGCGCAGCGCGATCTCGGCCGCCTCGGTCGCATTGCCGAACTGCCGCAGCGCGTCGATGAGCTGCCCGATGCGGATCGTGCGACCGCCGGCCGCGGCGACCTCGATGCCGGCCTCGATCCCCCGCTGCACGGCCTCGACCGCCTCATCGGGCGTGAGCCCGCGGGTCAGGTGCTGCTCGGGCGCCCAGCGGATCTCGGCGTAGACGACGCCGTCGGCCGCGAGGTCCTCGACGTACTCGCGCGCGACCCGCTCGAGCCCCTCGGCGGTCTGCATGCACGCGATCGTGATGTCGAAGGTCTTCAGGTACTCGACGAGATCCCCGCCCGTGCACTGGTCGACGAACCAGTCGGCGAGCGCCGCCGGGGTCGACGCGGGCAGCTCGAGGCCGATCTCGCCGGCGAGCTCGATGATGGTCTCCGGCCGGACGCCGCCGTCGAGGTGCTCGTGGAGGCCGATCTTCGGCAGCGGCTGGATCGCCTGGCCGCCGGGGAGCCGGTACTGGGAGAGATCGTCCGTCATTCCCCTACGCTACTCGCTCGTCCCTGCGCGAGGGCGGGGCGGGAGGCGGCGCGCTGGTGACGCAGCGGTGAACGCGAGCGTCCCGGCGCGACAGGAGGGGAATCGGCCCGCGCGAGGGCCCACAGCCCGAAAGCGCCCTCCCCTCGGCCGATCGCCCTCGTCTCGGACGAGACGGCGCCGACCTCAGGCGATGCGGTCGAGGATGAGCGGCCCGCCGTCGATGACCGGCTCGCCGGCGTCGCCGATCCGCAGCGCGCCCTCGAGCGCCTCATACGCGCGCGCGAAGCGGGCCGGGTCGTCGGCGCTCAGCGTGTAGAGCGGCTGACCGGCCATGACCGCGTCCCCGATCTCGACGTGCAGGTCGATCCCGGCCGCGTGCACGACCGGGTCCTCCTTACGGGCGCGCCCCGCGCCGAGCCGCCAGGCCGCGACGCCGAAGGGCAGGGCGGGCAGATCGACGACGACGCCATCGCGTTCTGCGACGACCGTCTCGGACTCCTTCGCGACGGGGAGCGCCGCGTCGGGGTCGCCGCCCTGCGCCTGGATCATCGCCTGCCAGGCGTCCATCGCCTGCCCGCCGGCGAGATGACCGGCGACATCCGCGTCAGGCTGCCCGGCGAGCGCGAGCATCTCGCGGGCGAGCGCGAGGGTGAGCTCGACGACGTCGGCCGGGCCGCCGCCCGCGAGCACCTCGACGGACTCGCGCACCTCGTTCGCGTTGCCGATCGCGCGTCCGAGCGGTGTCTGCATGTTCGTGAGCAGCGCGACCGTCCCGACGCCCGCGTCCTGGCCGAGCCGCACCATCGTCTCGGCGAGCGCCCGGCCCATCTCGGGGTCCTTGAGGAACGCGCCGGAGCCGTGCTTGACGTCGAGGACGAGCGAGGCGGTGCCCTCGGCGATCTTCTTCGACATGATCGAGGAGGCGATGAGCGGGATGCACTCGACCGTGCCGGTGATGTCCCGCAGGGCATAGAGCTTGCCGTCGGCGGGCGCGAGGCCGGAGCCGGCCGCGGAGATGACCGCGCCGACGCCGCGCAGCTGCGCCATGAACTCGTCATTCGTCAGCCGCGCCCGCCAACCCGGGATCGACTCGAGCTTGTCGAGCGTCCCGCCGGTGTGGCCGAGCCCGCGGCCGGACAGCTGGGGCACGGCGACGCCGAACGACGCGACGAGCGGCGCGAGCGGGAGCGTGATCTTGTCGCCGACGCCGCCCGTGGAGTGCTTGTCCGTCGTCGGCTTGCCGAGCCCGGAGAACGACATGCGCTCGCCGCTGGCAACCATCGCGAGCGTGAGGTCGCGGATCTCGCGCGGCGCCATCCCGCGGATGAAGACCGCCATCGCCCACGCGGACATCTGCTCGTCGGCGACGACGCCACGCGTGTACGCGTCGACGAGCCACTGGATCTGGGCGGTCGTCAGCTCCCCGCCGTCGCGCTTGGCGCGGATCAGGTCGACGACGTCAAACGGCTCGATCATGGCGTTCTGCTGCCTCCTTATTTCAGGAGTGCGGCGGGGTACGGGCGCAATGCGCACGCCGACCCCCGCGGACTCCTGAATTGCGTGGGTGCGGATCACGGGGTGCGGTAGGCCTCGAGAGTGCGGGGGCCGAACGCGTCGGGGATCACCTCGTCGATCGTGCGGATGCCCGAGACCGTCTCGAGGAGCATCCCCGGCGCCGAGTGCTCGAAGAGCAGCTGACGGCAGCGGCCGCACGGCATGAGCGCGTTTCCATGGCCGTCGACGCAGGAGAACGCGACGAGCCGAGGAGGCGGGCCGTCCGGCGAGCCGCCCATCCACAGCGCCGAGACGAGCGAGCACTCCGCGCACAGGGTGAGCCCGTAGCTCGCGTTCTCGATGTTCGCCCCCGTGATGATCCGACCGTCGTCGACGAGCGCGGCGACGCCGACGGGGAACTTGGAGTATGGGACGTAGGCGTGCTCGAGTGCGCCGATGGCAGCCTCGCGGAGGGCCGCCCAGTCGATGTCGGACATGGTCCTCCCCGCTACTTGATGTACGGCTGGCCCGCCGCCGCAGGACCGCGCGAGACGCCGACGAAGCCGGCGACCGCGAGGATCGTCACGACGTACGGGAGCATGAGCATGAACTGGCTCGGCACCGGCGAGCCGATGATCGACAGCGTGTTCTGCAGGCTCGTCGTGAAGCCGAACAGCAGCGCCGCAGCCGCCGCGCGCACGGGATGCCACTTGCCGAAGATGACGGCCGCGAGCGCGATGTAGCCGGCACCGTTCGTCATCTCCTGGCCGAAGGCGCCGACGAGGCCGAGCGTGTAGAACGAGCCGCCGAGCCCCGCGATCCCGCCCGCGAGCGACACGTTCCAGAACCGGGTGCGCTCGACGTTGATGCCGACCGTGTCGGCGGCGGTCGGGTGCTCGCCGACCGAGCGCAGGCGCAGCCCCCAGCGGGTGCGGAACAGGCCCCACCACACGAGGAACACCGCGATGTACGCGAGGTAGACGATCGGCGTCTGGCGGAACAGCATCGGGCCGATGAGCGGGATCTCCGCCAGGCCCGGGATGGGCCAGACGTCGAACCGCGGCGGAGTGTTGAGCGCGGCGGCGTTCGGCGTCAGCAGCTCCGAGTAGAGGAAGCTCGTGAGGCCGACGATGAGGACGTTGAGGACGACGCCGACGATGATCTGGTCGACGAAGTACTTGATCGAGAAGACCGCGAGGACCATGCCGACGAGCACGCCGGCGACGGCCGCCGCGATGAGTCCCGCCCAGACGCTGCCCGTGATCGACGCGACGAGCGCCGACGAGAACGCGCCGAAGAGCAGCTGGCCCTCGATCGCGATGTTGACGACGCCGACGCGCTCCCCGATCACGCCCGCGAGCGAGCCGTAGATGAGCGGCACCGCGAGGCTCAGCGATCCCGCGAGCAGGCCCGCGAGCGGGATGACGTTCGTCTGCGCGGACGACGCCGCCCAGGCGAGGAACGCGACGAGGAGGACGGCGATGTAGATCGCGGCGAGCCAGATGGGCGTGCGACGCCGACGCGACGTCAGCCAGATCGACACGATGCTGATGACCGCGAGCAGCAGCACCCCGACGACGCCCACGGGCCGGGAGGCGAACAGGAGCGCGGGGATCTGCCACGGGTCGCCGGTCGGCGAGAACTGGAAGAGCGCCTTCCCGTCGTTGGAGAACCCGATGAACAGCAGCGCCGACACGAGCGTGAACAGCGTGAAGACGATCGGCGCCTTCCAGCTGACGCGCGTCGCACGATCGAGGGTCGGGGACAGCGTCACGGCGTCCTCGCCCTGAGCCTGACGAAGGGTCATGCCTTCGCCTCCTTGACCTTGCGCTTCGCGCCCGGCTCGGGGAGGTGGAACATCGCGCGGATGAGCGGCGGCGCCGCGAGGAAGAGCACGATGAGCGCCTGCACGACGGTGACGATGTCGATCTGGACGCCCTCCGCGGCCTGCATCGAGTAGCCGCCCGCCTTGAACGCGCCGAAGAGGATGCCCGCCGCGAGGATGCCCCAAGGACGCGAGCGGCCGAGGAGGGCGACCGTGATCGCGTCGAAGCCGATGCCGGCGTCGATGCCCGCTGAGAACCCGGTCGTGACGGTCCCGAGCACCTGCTGGACCCCGGCGAGGCCGAGCAGCGCGCCCGACATGCACATCGCGATGATCGTGACGCGCTTCGTGTTGATGCCGGCGGTCTGCGCGGCGCGGGGGTTGAGGCCGACCGCCCGGAAGGCGAAGCCGAGGCTCGAGCGCTCGAGGATCCACCACACGACGACGACCGCCGCGATCGAGATAAGGAATCCGACGTGCAGGTTGTACTGGTCGCCGATGAGCGGCGGGAAGACCGCGGTCTCGGCCATCGGCGGGCTCTTCGGGTTGTTGGAGCCCGGCGCCTGCAGGAGCCCCTTCGTCGAGAGCATCCAGAAGACGAGGTAGTACCCGACGTAGTTGAGCATGATCGTCACGATGACCTCGTGCGCGCCCGTGTACGCCTTGAGCACGCCCGCGATGGCGGCCCAGAAGGCGCCGGCGGCCATGCCGACGATGACGACCACGATGGGGTGCAGCACGATCGGCAGCGGGGCGGCGAAGCCGATCCAGCCGCCGATCGCGGCGCCGAGCAGCATCTGCCCGCGACCGCCGATGTTGAACAGCCCCGCGCGGAAGGTCAGCCCGACGCCGAGGCCCGCGACGATGAGCGGCGTCGCGAACGTGAGCGTCTCCGTGAGCGGCTTGATCCCCGAGGCGAAGTCGGGCCGGTTGAAGTTGTAGACGGCGCCGCGGAAGAACGCCGTGTACGCGCCGGAGATCGACTCCCAGATCGCGCCGAACGTGTCCCCGGGTCGGGAGAAGAAGTAGCCGGCCGCCTCGGCGACCTTCGGGTCGGTCGCCGCGATGAGGATCGAGCCGACGAGCATCGCGAGGAGCACCGAGATGAGTCCGATGAGCGGACCGCCAAGCGTGATCTCACGGATCGCCCGGCGCCACCGCTCCCGCTGCAGCTCCTTCGCGGTCGGCGACTCCTCGGGGGTCTGCGGCCCCTCGGGAACCGGCGGCGCCGTCTGCACGTCGCTCATGCCGCGGCCCCTGCCGGCGTCTCGCCGGCCATCATGAGGCCGAGCGTCTCGCGGCTCGCGTCACCCGGCACGATGCCGACGATGCGTCCGCGGTACATCACGATGATGCGGTCGGAGAGCGCCTGGATCTCCTCGAGCTCGGTCGACACGACGAGCACCGCGACGCCCGCGTCGCGCGCGGCGACGATGCGCTTGTGGATGAACTCGATCGACCCGACGTCGACGCCGCGGGTCGGCTGCGAGGCGATGAGGACCCCGATCTCGCGGGAGAGCTCGCGCGCGACGACGACCTTCTGCTGGTTGCCGCCCGAGAGCCGGCCCGCCTGCTCGGCGATCGACGGGGTCCTGATGTCGAACTCCTCGACCGTCTCCTCCGCGAACCGCGCGAGGACGCCGCGCTGGAGCGCCCCGAAGCGCACGAACGGCGCGCCGTTGGAGCGGTCGAGCATGAGGTTCTCGGCGACCGTGAACTGCTTGACGAGCCCGTCGGCCGAGCGGTCCTCGGGGATGTAGCCGACGCCGGCGTCGAGGACGGCGCGCACCTTGTCCTTCGTGACGTCGTCGCCGTCGAGCTCGACGCGGCCGCGCAGCAGGTGCCTGAGCCCGACGAGGGCCTCCGTCAGCTCGGTCTGCCCGTTGCCCTGCACGCCGGCGACGCCGACGATCTCCCCCGCGCGGACCTCGAACGACACGTCGTTGACGACGACGTTGCCCATGTGGTCGGCGACGGTGAGCCCCTCGACGACGAGCCGCGGCGCACCCGGCTGCGCGGGCTCCCGGTCGACGACGAGGTCGACGTCGCGGCCGACCATGAGCGTCGCGAGCTCCTCGTTCGACGCGGTCGGCGACGCCTCGCCGACGACCTTGCCGAGCCGGATGACGGTGATCCGGTCGGCGACCTCGCGCACCTCGCGCAGCTTGTGGGTGATGAATACGATCGCGGTGCCGGACTCGCTCAGCTGGCGCATGATGGCCATCAGCTCGTCGGTCTCCTGGGGGGTGAGCACCGCGGTCGGCTCGTCGAAGACGAGGACCTGCGCGTCGCGGGAGAGCGCCTTGATGATCTCCACCCGCTGCTGCACGCCGACGGGCAGGTCCTCCACGAGCGCGTCCGGGTCGACGTCGAAGCCGAAGCGGGCGGAGATCTCGCGCACCCGCTCGCGCGCCGTCGCGAGGTCGAGCGCGCCCGCGAACTTCGTCGGCTCGTGTCCGAGCATGACGTTCTCCGCGACCGTGAACACGGGGATGAGCATGAAGTGCTGGTGCACCATGCCGATGCCCGCCTTCATCGCGTCGCGCGGGCCCTTGAAGTGCTGCACGACGTCGTCGAGGAGGATCTCGCCGGAGTCGGCCTGCAGCAGTCCGTAGAGGACGTTCATGAGGGTCGACTTGCCGGCGCCGTTCTCGCCGAGGAGGCAGTGGATCTCGCCCGGCTCGACCGTGAGGTCGATGTGATCGTTGGCGACCAGAGCCCCGAAGGTCTTCGTGATGCCCCGGAGCTCGAGCTTCATGCCGATGATCCTATCCACGAACGAGGGCCGGGGAGGCGGCTTTCGCCGACCTCCCCGGCCCCTGGATCGTTCTCGACTCGGCTCAG
>Ga0180219_1002205_pt1 | contig 11766 bp, 8 predicted proteins | sample eDN3rd30CBELigMG_FD_151338 | JGI IMG/M metagenome (GOLD analysis project Ga0180219, IMG submission 151338) | Enriched Miracle-Growth compost microbial communities from Emeryville, California, USA - eDNA 3rd pass 30_C BE-Lig MG (version 2)... ...
TGGACATCCTCATCGTCCGCGAGCTGACCGGCGGCATCTACTTCGGCGCCCCGCGCGGCACCCGCGAGCTGGAGAACGGCGAGCGCCAGTCCTACGACACCCTGCCGTACAGCGAGAGCGAGATCCGCCGCATCGCCCGCGTCGGCTTCGACATGGCCCGCGTGCGCGGCAACAAGCTGTGCTCGGTGGACAAGGCCAACGTCCTGGCCTCCAGCCAGCTGTGGCGCGAGATCGTCGAAGAAGTGGCCAAGGACTACCCGGACGTCGAGCTGAGCCACATGTACGTCGACAACGCCGCCATGCAGCTGGTGCGCGCGCCCAAGCAGTTCGACGTGATGGTCACCGACAACATGTTCGGCGACATCCTGTCGGATGAGGCTTCCATGCTCACCGGTTCCATCGGCATGCTGCCTTCAGCGTCCCTGGATGCGAACAACAAGGGCATGTACGAGCCGTGCCACGGTTCGGCCCCGGACATTGCCGGCCAGGGCATCGCCAACCCGCTGGCGACCATCCTCTCGGTGTCCATGATGCTGCGCTACAGCTTCAACCAGGGCGCCGCGGCGGACGCCATCGAGCAGGCGGTGAGCCAGGTCCTCGACCAGGGCCTGCGCACCGGCGACATCTGGTCCGAAGGCTGCAAGAAGGTCGGAACCCGCGAAATGGGCGATGCGGTAGTCGCCGCGCTGCGGAATCTGTAATCTCTCCGGTTCGCCCGCCCCTGGGCACCCGCACAGAACGGGCAGGGGCGGCGGTCCACTACTTATTCGAAGGTGTAGTAGCGATGAAGCGTGTAGGTCTGATCGGTTGGCGTGGCATGGTGGGTTCGGTGCTCATGCAGCGGATGCTGGAAGAGCGGGACTTCGACCTGATCGAGCCGGTGTTCTTCACCACCTCCAACGTCGGTGGCGAAGGTCCGTCCATCGGCAAGGACATCGCCACCCTCAAGGACGCCTACAGCATCGAGGAACTCAAGACCCTCGACGTCATCCTGACCTGCCAGGGCGGCGACTACACCAACGAAGTCTTCCCCAAGCTGCGTGAAGCCGGCTGGCAGGGCTACTGGATCGACGCCGCCTCCAGCCTGCGCATGCAGGACGACGCGGTGATCGTCCTCGACCCGGTGAACCGCCGCGTTATCGACCAGTCGCTGGACGCCGGCGCCAAGAACTACATCGGCGGCAACTGCACCGTCAGCCTGATGCTGATGGCCCTGGGCGGCCTGTTCGAAGCCGGCCTGGTCGAGTGGATGAGCGCCATGACCTACCAGGCCGCCTCCGGCGCCGGCGCGCAGAACATGCGCGAGCTGATCAAGCAGATGGGCGCGATCAACGCCGCCGTGGCCGACGACCTGGCCAACCCGGCCAGCGCCATCCTCGACATCGACCGCAAGGTCGCCGAGGCCATCCGCAGCGAAGCCCTGCCCACCGAGCACTTCGGCGCGCCCCTGGCCGGCAGCCTGATCCCCTGGATCGACAAGGAACTGCCCAACGGCCAGAGCCGCGAGGAGTGGAAGGGCCAGGCCGAGACCAACAAGATCCTCGGCCGCTTCAAGAACCCGATCCCGGTGGACGGCATCTGCGTGCGCATCGGCGCCATGCGCTGCCACAGCCAGGCGCTGACCATCAAGCTGAACAAGGACGTGCCGCTGACCGACATCGAAGGCCTGATCAGCCAGCACAACCCCTGGGTCAAGCTGATCCCCAACCAGCGCGAAGCCAGCATGCGCGAGCTGACCCCGGCCGCCGTTACCGGCACCCTGAGCGTCCCGGTCGGCCGCCTGCGCAAGCTCAACATGGGCTCGCAGTACCTCGGCGCCTTCACCGTCGGCGACCAACTGCTGTGGGGCGCGGCCGAGCCGCTGCGGCGCATGCTGCGCATCCTGCTGGAGCGCTGATCGCAGCCTCCCCGAAGACGCCGGCCCTGTGCCGGCGTCTTGCTTTGTACAGGCGGAAAAAGTCGATCACTCGACAGAACGGCGAAGTCGCCGGCGCTGGCGTCGTTTTCTGTGACGGAGCGCGGGCTGGCGTCCGGCGCCCTGTGATTATCCTCGCTGCCCGGCCCGTTCGGGCCGGCCGGTGGGTTGGGGCCGCCGGGGGAGTCATCGACAGCAGGGGATGGGGATGTTCCGCTTCGCGCACGTATTTCTGGCCGCCGCCGTCGCGGCCGCTTTCCTGCCGGCACGCGCCAGCGCGCTGGAACTGGGGGATATCGCTTCGCAGGCCGCGCTGGGCCAGACGCTGGACGCGCGGATCGAACTGCGCGGCATGGGCGATCTCGGCGCCGATGACCTCAAGGTCAGCCTGGTGCCGCAGCAGGAGGCCGAGCGGCTGGGCATGGAGCCCAACTACGTCTTCCTTTCCGGATTGCGCTTCACTCCGGAGGTCGGGCGCAACGGCCGCGGGGTGATCCGCGTGCAATCCAGCGGCCCGGTGCGCGAGCCCTACGTCAATTTCGTCCTGCAGGTGGCCTGGCCGCAAGGGCGGGCCATGCGCGAATACACCCTGCTGCTCGATCCGCCGAACTACCAGGCCGTCGCCCAGGCGCCCAGCGCGCCGGTCGTCTCTGCCGTGCCGTCGGCGGCCATCGCGGCGCCGGTGAAGGCGCCGGGCGTCGCCGCGTCGGCGCCCTCGGGCAGCCACCGCATCGCCACCGGCGACACCCTGTGGGCCATCGCCTCCCGCCACCGCCCGGCCGGGGATGCCTCGGTGATGCAGACCATGCGGGCGATCCAGGCGCTGAACCCGCAGGCCTTCATCGACGGCAACGCCAACCTGCCGCGGGTCGGCGCCGTGCTGCGCCTGCCCGACGCCAGCCAGGTCCGTGCCCAGGGGCATGCCGAGGCGGTGAGCCACTTCCAGGCCCAGGAAGCCCGCTGGCGCGAACGCCCCCGCGCACTGGACGCCACCCGCAAGGCGGCGCCCGGCGCCGCGCCTGCCGTGGCGGAGGTGCGCGACCAACTGCGCCTGCAGTCCGGGCAGGCCTCGAAGCAACCCCAGGCGAAGGCCGCCGCGGAACGCCTGGCGCTGCTGCAGGAAGACCTGGACAGCGCGCGCCGCCAGGGCGAGGAGCTGACCAGCCGGATCGGCGACCTGCAGAGCCAGCTGGACAAGCTGAACAAGCTGATCGAACTCAAGGACGCGCAGATCGCCACCCTGGTGGCGCGCCTGGCAGCGCAGTCGCGGCAACAGGCCGCGGGTGCTCCGGCCGAGCCGCCGGTCGCCGTGGCGGGCAGCCCAACGCCGCAGGCGGCGCCGGTTGCCGCGCAGGAAGTCGCCCGATAGGGGGAGGGCGCACGGCGATCGACGGGCACGGGCGCGATTGCCTGGGCAGGGAAGGGGGCAGTAAAGTGCTGCGTCTTGTTTCCTTCTAGCCCATGGGATTTTCGATGTCCGTCGACGTTGCTGTAGTAGGGGCCACCGGTCTGGTTGGCGAAGCGCTGGTCGAATTGCTGGAAGAGCTGGATTGCCCCGTGGCCGAGCTGCACCTGCTGGCCAGCGGCGAGTCCGCCGGCAAGAGCGTGCCCTTCCGCGGCCGCAACCTGCGGGTGCGCGAGCTGGACGGTTTCTCCTTCGCCCAGGTGAAGCTGGCGCTGTTCGCCACCTCGGCCGAGGTCGCCGGCGAGCACGCCGCGCGCGCCCTGGCCCAGGGTTGCACGGTGATCGACCTGAGCGGCAGCGTGGAAGGCGCCCTGGTGCTGCCGGCGCTGAACCCGGCGCGCCTGGACGAACTCAGCTTCCCGGCGCTGCTGCGCGTGCCCTGCGCCCCGGCTGCCGAGGTGGCCGAAGTGGTCGCCGCCCTGGGCGATTGCGTCGAACTGCAGGAACTGTCGCTGACCGCCTGCCTGTCCGCCTCGCAACTGGGCCGCGAAGGCGTGCAGGAGCTGGCCCGGCAGACCGCCGAGCTGCTCAACGCGCGCCCGGTGGAGCCGCGCCTCGTCGACCGCCAGTACGCCTTCAACCTGCTGGGCCTGGTCGGTGCGGCCGACGCCTCGGGCTACAGCGCCATCGAGCGGCGCCTGAACGCCGAGCTGAACGAACTGCTGCCGCAACTGCAGGGCAGGGTGCAGGCGGACTGCCTGCTGGCCCCGGTGTTCTTCGGCGACGCCCTGAACCTCAACTTGCGCAGCGCCGTGCCGATAGCCTTGTCGGAAGTCCGGGCCGCTCTGGAGGCGGCCGAGGGCATCGAGCTGGTCGAGGACGATTACCCGACGGTGATCGGCGATGCCCTGGGCCAGGATGCCATCCACGTCGGCCGGGTGCGTCAGGGTGCCGCCGGCCCTTGCAACCTCAATTTGTGGATTGCGTCTGATAATGTGCGAAAAGGCCTGGGACTGAATGCTGCGAACCTGGCTGCATTATTGATAAAACACTATCTGTAAAAGATACTTATCGAATATTTGAAGAAGCATTCTAGCTTGGCAATACTGGCTTGGACGGCCCTGGCGGGGGGATATCCCGGCGTTTTCGACGCCGGGCATAGCGGGCGCCAGGTGTTGTTCCGAAACGCTCGAATCCAGAAGAAAGCTGTTAAAACAAGGGATTAGATTATGGTCCGGCTTCGTAAACTGGTGCAGGCAATTGCGGCTGCTTCGGCGTTGACCACCGGCATGGCGCATGCGCTGGGGTTGGGAGACATCCACCTGCACTCGGCGCTGAACCAGCCGCTGAATGCCGATATCGACGTGACGGACGTCCGCGACCTGACGGCCGGCGAGATCATTCCCAAGCTGGCTTCGCCGGAGGACTTCAGCAAGTCCGGCGTCGATCGCAACTTCTTCCTCACCGGGCTCAAGTTCACCGCGGTGGTCCAGCCCAACGGCAAGAGCGTCATCCATGTGACCTCCGACAAGCCGGTGCAGGAGCCCTACCTGAACTTCCTCGTGGAAGTGCTCTGGCCCAGTGGCCGGGTGCTTCGCGAATACACCGTGCTGCTCGACCCGCCGCTGTACTCGCCGCAGGTGGCTGCCGCCGCCGCGCCGCGTGCGCCGGTCGCCGCGCCCGCGCCCATCGCGCGCCAGCCCGTGGCCCCGGCCGCGCCCCGCGCCGTGGAGCCGGCCCCCGCGGCCAGCGCGCCGCGCCAGGCCCGCCTGGACGGTAACGAGTACCGCACCGGTTCCCGCGACACCCTGTGGGAAATCGCCTCCCGCGCGCGTCCCGACGGCAGCGTGACCGTCAACCAGACCATGCTAGCGATCCAGGACCTCAACCCCGACGCCTTCCTCGACGGCAACATCAACCGTCTGAAGAGCGGCCAGGTGCTGCGCCTGCCCGATGCCGAGCAGATCCGCAGCCGCTCCGCGGGCGAGGCCGACGTGCAGGTGCGCGAGCAGCGCAGCGCCTGGCGCGAAGGCCGCAGCCTGGCCGGTTCCTCCCGCCAGCTGGACGCCACCCGCCGCGCCAATGCCGGCGCTGCGCCCGAGCAGGCCGAGAGCAAGGACAACCTGCGCCTGGTCTCCGGCGAAGCCGGCAAGGCCAAGGGCTCCGACAAGGGCGCGAAGAACGGCAAGGCGCTTTCCGACAAGCTGGCCGTCACCCAGGAAAGCCTGGACAGCACCCGCCGCGAGAACGACGAACTGCAGAGCCGCATGACCGACCTGCAGAGCCAGTTGGACAAGCTGCAGAAGCTGATCGAGCTGAAGGACGCGCAACTGGCCAAGTTGCAGGGCGAGCTGGCGACTACGCCGCAGCCCGCCGCGCCGGGCTCCGCGCCCGCGGGACAGCCGCCGGCGCCTGGCGCCGAAGCTCCGGCCGCCCCGGCAGCGGCTCAGCAGCCCGATGCCACGCCTGCCGCCCCCGCTCAACCGGCCGCGCCGGCAGCCGCCAAGCCGGCCGAACCCAAACCGGCGGCGCCCAAGCCCGCTGCACCTGCACCGGCCGCCGAAAACGAGCCGGGGCTGATCGAGGAACTGCTGGCCAACCCGACGCTGCTGGCCGCCATCGGCGGCAGCCTGGTGCTGGTCCTGCTGCTGGTGCTGCTCCTGCTGCGCCGCCGCGCGGCCCAGGCCGAGGCCGCCAAGGTCGAGCCCGCCGCGGCCGGCCCGAGCGGAACGGACGAGCCGCTGGAACTGGCTGCCGGCGAATTCGACAGCCTGAGCCTGGAAGACGAGGACGCAGCCCCGGCAAGCGCGCCGGCCGCCGGTGAAAAGGTCGCCGCGCAGACCAGCGATCCGCTGGGCGAGGCCGACATCTACATCGCCTACGGCCGCTTCAACCAGGCCGCCGAACTGCTGCAGGGCGCCATCTACGACGAACCGCAGCGCGCCGACCTGCGCCTGAAGCTGATGGAGGTCCTGGCCGAGATCGGCGACCGCGAAGGCTTCGCCCGCCAGGAAAACGAACTGCGCGAACTGGGCGGCGCCGAACCGCAGGTGGAGCAGCTGAAGTCGCGCTACCCGGGCATGGTCGCGGCGGCTGCCGTGGCCGGCGGCCTGGCCGCGGCCGCAGCCAGCAGCGACGAGCTGGATCACTTCAGCCTCGATGACCTCGACCTGACCCACGACGGCGCTGCGCCCGCCGGCGAACCGGTCGCACAGGCCGCCGGCGACCTGGACGACGCCTTCGACCTGGGCCTGGACGACCTGCAGCTCGACGACGAGGTGCCGCACGCCGCAGCCGAGCCGCAAGCCAAGGCCGACGAACTGTCGCTGGAAGACTTCGACCTCGAAGACGACCTGCGCCTGGACGAGCCCGCCGCGGTGGCCCAGCCGGCCCAATCGGCGAAGACGGACGACGACTTCGCCTTCGACCTCGACCTGGAAGACGACCTGGCCAAGGCCGCCCCCGCGGCGCCCACGGCCAGCGATGCGCTGGACGATTTCACCCTGGACCTGCCGGACGAGCCGGCGGCCCCCGCGGCCAAGGACGAGGACTTCCTCTTCGACCTGGGCGAGGAGGGCGCCGGGCTCGCCGCGAGCGCCGACGACGACTTCAGCTTCGACCTGGGCGCCGAGAGCGAGCCCGCGGCCAAGCCGGTCGAGGGCCTGGCGGACGACTTCGACCTGTCGCTGCCCGAAGAGGCTCCCCAGGAGCTGCCGGCCGACGACAGCTTCGCGGCCCAGCTGGACCAGGTCAGCGCCGAGCTGGACAAGCTCGCCAGCGACCTCGAGCAGCCGGCCAGTCCGGCGGCGCCGCTGGAGCCCGAGACCGAGCCGTCGCTGGACTCCGCGCTGGACGAGGGCGACATGGACGACGAGTTCGACTTCCTCTCCGGCGCCGACGAGGCCGCGACCAAGCTCGACCTGGCCCGTGCCTACATCGACATGGGCGACGCCGAGGGCGCGCGCGACATCCTCGACGAGGTCATCAGCGAAGGCAGCGACCAGCAGCAGCAGGAAGCCCGCGAGCTGCTCGAACGCCTGTCCTGAGCAGGTCGCAGGTAAAGCGATGGCAGCCTTCGGGCTGCCATCGTCGTTTCAGGGCGCGGACATTGCGCGCCTGGCGGCGCCGCGCCGATCGCGGCGCATCGCCCGGGCGCGGCAATCCAGGCAGAATAGCCCGCTGAATTGCCTTTTCGGGATGGCCTGAGCAGTTGAACGAGTTCGAGAGCGCGGTGGGCGAGGTCGCCACCGCTGACGTCACCAGGATCGCCCTGGGCGTCGAATACAAGGGCGCGCGCTACCGCGGCTGGCAGCGCCAGGAGGACGGCGTGCCGTCGGTGCAGGGAGCGCTGGAGCGCGCCCTGTCCAAGGTGGCCGCCGAGCCGGTGAGCGTCATGTGCGCCGGGCGCACCGACGCCTCGGTGCACGGCAGTGGCCAGGTGGTGCACTTCGACACCCGCGTCGAGCGCCCGCTGAAGGCCTGGGTGATGGGCAGCAATGCCAACCTGCCGGCGGATATCAGCGTGACCTGGGCCAAGGTCATGCCGGCAGACTTCCATGCGCGCTTCTCGGCCGTGGCGCGGCGTTACCGCTACGTCATCTACAACGATCCGATCCGCCCGGCGCACATGGCCGAGGAGGTCACCTGGAACCACCGGCCGCTGGACGTCGAGCGCATGCGCGCGGCGGCGCAGAAGCTGGTCGGCACCCATGACTTCACCTCGTTCCGCGCCGTGCAGTGCCAGGCCAAGTCGCCGATCAAGACGGTGCACCACCTGCAGGTGCTGGAGCATGGCCGCTTCATCGTGCTGGACGTGCGCGCCAACGCCTTCCTCCACCACATGGTGCGCAACTTCGCCGGGGTGTTGATGACGGTAGGGGCGGGCGAGCGGGAGCCGGAATGGGTCGACGAGGTGCTGGCGGCGCGCGACCGCCGCGCCGGCGGCGTGACCGCGCACCCCTTCGGGCTCTACCTGGTGCGGGTGGAATACCCGGAAGCCTTCGAGCTGCCGCAGCGCTACCTGGGGCCACATTTCCTTTCATCTTTGCCCGATACGCTCGGCTGACGCTGTCCGGGGCATTTGCTACCATCGACGGATTGCTTTGAAGGAAGGTCGCCGCATCTTGTCCGCCGTTCGCATCAAAATCTGTGGCATTACCCGTGTCGAGGACGCCCTGGCCGCCGCCGAGGCGGGCGCCGACGCCATCGGCATGGTGTTCTACGCCAGGAGCCCGCGCGCGGTCAGCGTGCAGCAGGCGCGCGCCATAGTCGCGGCGCTGCCGCCCTTCGTCACCAGCGTGGGCCTGTTCGTCAATGCCAGCCGCTGCGAGCTGGGGGAAATCCTCGATGCGGTGCCGCTGGACATGCTGCAGTTCCATGGCGACGAGCGCGCCGCGGACTGCGAGGGCTACCACAAGCCGTACCTGAAGGCGCTGCGGGTGAAGGCCGGCGACGACATCGCCGCCCAGGCCGCGCTTTATCCCGGCGCCGCCGGCATCCTGCTGGACACCTACGTCGAGGGCGTTCCCGGTGGAACCGGCGCGGCCTTCGACTGGTCCCTGATTCCCGAAGCCCTGCCGCGCCCGCTGGTGCTGGCCGGCGGCCTGAACGCCGACAACGTCGCCGCGGCGATCCGCCAGGTGCGCCCCTATGCCGTGGACGTCAGCGGCGGGGTGGAGGCGAGCAAGGGAATCAAGGACGCCGAGAAGATCCGCGCCTTCATCCGCCGCTGCCGCGAGGCGGATTCCCGGTGAGATGCATGTGACGGCAGGCGGTCTGCCACCGTCATTAGGAGCTGTTGACGTTTTGTCATGCGAGCGCCGACCCCGTGTCGGCCTGGCGAAGGCGCCGCCCAGGGCGCGCCGCGATTTCGAGGGGCCGTGGCCGAGCCACGGCGCCGATGGTGATTTTTTCTGCTCACGGGCAGGCGCAAGGCTTCGGGCCGCTGAGCGCACTGTCCCCGCATTGGAGAACAGAGCATGAGCAACTGGCTGGTAGACAAGCTGATCCCTTCCATCATGCGTTCCGAGGCGAAGAAGAGCTCGGTACCGGAAGGCCTGTGGCACAAGTGCCCGTCCTGCGACGCCGTGCTGTATCGGCCGGAGCTGGAAAAGACCCTGGACGTCTGCCCCAAGTGCGACCACCACATGCGCATTGGCGCGCGCACCCGCCTGGACATCTTCCTCGACGAGGAAGGCCGCGAGGAGCTGGGCGCCGAGCTGGAGCCGGTGGACCGCCTGAAGTTCCGCGACACCAAGAAGTACAAGGACCGCCTGGCCGCCGCGCAGAAGGACACCGGCGAGAAGGACGCGCTGATCGCCATGAGCGGCAAGCTGCAGGGCCTGCCCGTCGTGGCCGCGGCCTTCGAGTTCTCGTTCATGGGCGGTTCCATGGGCTCCATCGTCGGTGAGCGCTTCGTGCGCGCCGCCAACTACGCCCTGGAGCACCGCTGCCCGATGATCTGCTTCTCCGCCTCCGGCGGCGCGCGCATGCAGGAAGCGCTGATCTCGCTGATGCAGATGGCCAAGACCTCCGCCGCCCTGGCGCGCCTGCGCGAGGAAGGCATCCCGTTCATCTCCGTGCTGACCGACCCGGTCTACGGCGGCGTTTCCGCAAGCCTCGCCATGCTCGGCGACGTGATCGTCGGCGAGCCCAAGGCCCTGGTCGGCTTCGCCGGCCCGCGGGTGATCGAGCAGACCGTGCGCGAGAAGCTGCCCGAAGGCTTCCAGCGCAGCGAGTTCCTCCTCGAACACGGCGCCATCGACATGATCGTGCACCGCGCGGAAATGCGCGACCGCCTGGCCAAGCTGCTGGCCAAGTTCACCAACACCCCCAGCACCGCCCTCGCAGGATGAGCCAGCGTTCCCTGGCCGACTGGCTCGGCTACCTCGAACAGCTGCATCCCTCGGCCATCGACATGGGCCTGGAGCGCTCCCGCGAGGTGGCCGTCCGCCTCGGCCTGGGGCGCCCGGCGCCGCGCGTGGTGACCGTCACCGGCACCAACGGCAAGGGCTCCACCTGCGCCTTCCTCGCCGAGCTGCTCGGCGAGCAGGGCCTGAAGGTCGGCGTGTACGCCTCGCCGCACCTGCTGCGCTACAACGAGCGCGTGCTCATTCAGGGCCGCGAGGCCAGCGATGAAGCGCTCTGCGAGGCCTTCGCCGCGGTCGAGGCGGCGCGCGGCGAAATCTCCCTGACCTATTTCGAGATGGGCACCCTGGCGGCCTTCTGGCTGTTCGAGCGCGCCGGTCTCGATGCGGTTGTGCTGGAAGTCGGCCTTGGCGGCCGGCTGGACGCGGTGAACCTGGTGGACGCCGACGTCGCCGTGGTCACCAGCATCGGCCTCGACCATGCCGAATGGCTGGGCGACAACCGCGACAGCGTGGCCTTCGAGAAGGCCGGCATCTTCCGCGCCGGCAAGCCGGCCGTGTGCGGCGACCTGGAACCGCCGCAGCCGCTGCTGGACCAGGCCCGCGCCCTGGGCGCGCCGCTGCTGCTGCGCGGCCGCGACTTCGACCTGGCCATCGGCGAGCACGACTGGCACTGGCACGGCCGTGGCGCCGACGGCACCCCGCTGCGCCTGCACCACCTGAGCCTGCTCGACCTGCCCATGGAGAATGCCGCCCTGGCGCTGCAGGTCTATGCGCTGCTGGGCCTGCCTTGGCAGCCCGAGCGCCTGCTCGCGGCCCTGCTGCGGACCCGCGTGAGCGGCCGCCTGGACCGCCGCGTGGCGACCTGGCAGGGGCAGCCGCGCCACCTGCTGCTGGACGTCGGGCACAACCCCCATGCCGCCGACTACCTGGCCCGCCGCCTTGCCGCGCGGCCGCCGAAGGGCCGGCGCCTGGCGGTTTTCGGCCTGCTTTCGGACAAGGATCTGGACGGGGTGCTGGAACCCTTGCTCGGCTTGGTGCAGGATTGGGCGGTCGCCCCCTTGCCCACGCCGCGCTCGCGCCCGGCCGGCGAGCTGGCGGCAGCCTTGCTTGCGCGTGGCGCGCAGGCCAGCGTGCATGACGACATCGCCGCGGCGCTCGAAGCACAGTGCGCGCAGGCGACGGCGGACGACGAGATCCTGGTGTTCGGCTCCTTCTACAGCGTGGCGGATGCCCTGAGCTGGCTGGACGGCAACCAGGACTGACAAGCGGTCAAGAAACGGGGGAGTGGCAATGGCTTTGCTGGATAAGGGGCTCAAGCAGCGGATCGTCGGTGCGCTGGTGTTGCTGGCGCTGGCGGTGATCTTCCTGCCGATGCTGTTCAGCCGCCAGGACGAGGTGCGCCAGGTGACGGTCGACGCCCCGGCGATGCCGAAGACGCCGGCCATGCCTGCGGTGGAAGTGCAGCCGACGCCGGTGCCCGAACCCCAGGCCCCGGTGGCCGAAGCGCCACAGGCCCCCGACGCTCAGCCCCAGGTTCAGGCGCCGGTGCCCAGTCCCGCGCCGACCACTGCGCCTTC
>Ga0180219_1002207_pt1 | contig 11759 bp, 6 predicted proteins | sample eDN3rd30CBELigMG_FD_151338 | JGI IMG/M metagenome (GOLD analysis project Ga0180219, IMG submission 151338) | Enriched Miracle-Growth compost microbial communities from Emeryville, California, USA - eDNA 3rd pass 30_C BE-Lig MG (version 2)... ...
TCGCGGCGGCCGATCCGGTCAAGCTGCCGATGAAGGAATTCATGGGCCATGTGATGCAGTTTGCCGGTGAGAATGTCTGGAAGTGGCAAGGCTCCATCACCGACGCGAATGGCGAACGCGACCTGCGACCCAAGACCGAAGAGGATTGGGAGCATGCCGAGAGCGCGAGCCTGACGCTGGCGGAAGTCACCAATCTGCTGCTCACCGCCGACCGCCGGGTCGATGACCCGCGCTGGGACGCGGCGGTGGCGAAGGTCCGCGACGTGGCGCTGCGCGAGGCTGCGGCTGCCGAGAAGAAGGACTATGATTCCTACTTCGAGATTGGCGGCGAACTGGATGCAGCCTGCGAGAGTTGCCACGAGCATTTCGCGCCCGGTTACACCGCGCCGCCTGAGTTGAAGCTGGCACCCCCGCCGGGATCGGCCAACGCGGCGAGTTGAGGAGCGAAGGCTTTGCGCGAGGCTCAGTAGGGAGTTGCGCGCGCAAAGGAGGGCGGTTCGTGCGTAGGGGGGGCGGATTTCCGCTCGCGGCCGGATTTCCGCATGTAGATTTGGCCGCTCACGACGGGAAAGGCCCGTTGCCGCCCGGAGCGCTCTTAATTCGCTGCCTCCGCTCGTGCCGTTGGGATATGTTGGAGGCGGCCCGCACGAGAAACCTCCATGCTCCTTTGAAAGTAGGAGTCCAGGATGAGATCAATTTCGTGCTCCTGCGAAGGCAGGAGCCCAGGGCGCATGGGCGGTTCCGTCCACCACGGCTCCTGCCTTCGCAGGAGCGCAAGCTAGGTGCAGACGCGTTCTAAGCCTTCCCACTGGGCCTGTCTTAGCGAGAGCAAGCTCCCCTATGTGACACATATCGAATGGCCGGGATGAGGAGCTCATGCGCCTCCACCCGGCGCTATCTACCCGCCTGACCACGCCTCCTCACGGCATCGCCGCCGCTGTGTCGAGATCGAGCAGGGATGTCCATATCCGGGATTCGCGGGCGCGGCGGTCGCCATAAGCCATCAGGCAGGCCATGAAGGCGGGGGTGAATTGCGCATCCTTTCCGGCGGTCTTGAGGGCGCGGCAGGTGGGCGCATCCGGGGTAAGAGGATCGACCCGCTCGTCCTGCCAGCCATCGGCGCTGGCAAAGCCGATCGGGCCGTGCGGCATTTGCAGCCGCAGGGCCGAGACGGAGCCGACCTCGACCTGATTGACGATAATCGCCTCCGCCCGCAGCGCGGCGCTCAGGGCGTTCAGCCGCCCGTCCGCCTTGTCGTCGCTGTCCGTCTCCGTCGGGCCGTTGCGCAGCACGAACAGCGGCAGCGGCTCGGCGGCATGGCCCATTTGTGCGGCAATGGCGCGCTGGACGAAGGTTGCGAACACGGATTGGCGCACGCCGCCGTCGAAATAGGTTTTTCCGCCGACCTGCACCTGCTGGAAGAACACCGGCATGGCGGCGGAGGCGAGCGCGGCGCCGGCGATGCAGGTGCGTTTCTGGCGCGCGGTGAGGTCGGGGTCGGCGGCCATGGCGTTGATGTCTGCGAACTGGAAGCGCCCATCCCGCGCCTCGACAAAGCCGGCGAGCAGGATGACCGAACTGGCGGCGAGCCGATCGAGCACGGGGCATGCGGGGGCGATCTCGGCGCGCTCGGCCTGTTCCAGCGCTTCGTCCGGGCAAAGCGCCGCCTCGATCCGATGGCGCAGCGGCTTGAGGCCGGACATGGCGCCGGTGAGGATTGCCAGCGCCTTGGGCTGACGGTCGACAATTTCGCTCTCCGAGGCTGGAGAATAGGCCGAGCGCAGCGCTGCCCGCACATCTTCATGCTCCAGCCCCGCGCCGACGAACAGCATCTGCAGCGCACCCGTGCTCACGCCGGTAATGGCGATGGGATTGGGGCGGGAGGGCGCGTTGTCCGCGGCGAGGGTGGTGAGCAGGCCCGCGCCGAACGCGCCCCATTGGCCACCGCCTGAGAGCAATAGGACGGACGGCGTCTCCGGTCCTGGCAGGGCGCTGGTGGCTGCTGCGATGGTGGCGTCTGGCGGGGCGATGCGCCGCGCGGAGGGCAGGGAACGCTCTGTCGATGGCGCGGGCGGCGGAAGGGGAGCCGCCGGCGGTATGCGCGCGGCTTGCACTGCCTGCGCGGCGGAGACGGCCTTGCGGATGCGATCCGCCGTGAGCGGGCCAAGCCGCGCGGCGGAGGGCGGCGCGATGGCCTCTGCCGCTGGCGGCGCAGGCGGGGCGGCGGGCCGAATGCGGTTGGCTGTGTTGATCGCAATCGTCTGCTCGCCGGCGCTGTCCGGCTGCGGCGGCCAGCTATGGCGGATCTGCTCCTCAAGCGGCGAGTAGGGCAAATCCTGCACGAAACGGTCGAAGTCGCCGCAATCGACCGCGAGCGGCCCGCGCGTGGCGCAGGCGCCGAGCAGGGATGTCAGGACGGTCAGCGCCATGGCGCGCGGAATGGATCGCATCGCTTGCCTCATCGTTCGATACTCAGGATGCGACCCTTTTTGTGCGGCGGCGTTAACATCCTTTGCCTTGCTTCGCCAATCCGCTAGTTGGCGGGCTTGCGAATTTGCTGCCATGCGGGAGGGAAAGCCCTTGGGATATCGTGTCGTCGTCGTAGGGGCCACCGGCAATGTCGGTCGGGAAATGCTCAACATCCTCGCCGAGCGGGAGTTTCCGGCCGATGAGATCGCGGCGGTCGCCAGCGCGCGCTCGACCGGCGACGAGATCGAATATGGCGAGAGCGGCAAGATGCTCAAGGTGAAGAACCTGGAGCATTTCGATTTTGCCGGCTGGGATATCGCCCTGTTCGCCGTCGGTTCCGCTGCGACGAAGACCTATGCGCCCAAGGCCGCCGCGGCCGGCTGCGTGGTGATCGACAACAGCTCGCTCTACCGCATGGACCCGGACGTGCCGCTGGTCGTGCCGGAAGTGAACCCGGATGCGATCGACGGCTACACGCGCAAGAACATCATCGCCAACCCGAACTGCTCCACCGCGCAGCTGGTGGTGGCGCTCAAGCCGCTGCACGATGCGGCGACGATCCTGCGTGTGGTGGTGGCGACCTATCAGTCCGTCTCGGGCGCGGGCAAGGATGGGATGAACGAACTGTTCGAGCAGAGCCGCAACATCTTCGTCGGCGATACGGTCGAGCCGGTGAAGTTCACCAAGCAGATCGCGTTCAACGTCATCCCGCATATCGACGTGTTCCTCGATGACGGCTCCACCAAGGAAGAGTGGAAGATGGTGGTCGAAACCAAGAAAATCCTCGATTCCAGGATAAAGGTGACGGCGACCTGCGTGCGCGTGCCGGTGTTCGTGGGCCATAGCGAGGCGGTGAACATCGAGTTCGAGAAGGAGATCGACGCGAAGGAGGCGCAAAAACTGCTGCGCGAGGCGCCGGGCATCATGCTCGTCGATAAGCGCGAGGATGGTGGCTATGTCACGCCCGTGGAGTGCGTGGGCGATTACGCCACCTTCGTCAGCCGCGTGCGCGAGGACCCGACCGTGGAGAACGGCCTCTCGCTCTGGTGCGTCTCCGATAATCTGCGCAAGGGCGCGGCGCTCAACGCGGTGCAGATCGCCGAGTTGCTCGGTCGTCGGCATTTGAAGAAGGGCTGATCCGGCGCGGAGTGCGCGCAGATCGCTCCGCAGCAGAGACGGATTTGCCACGACGGCGCAGCATCTCCGTTTCCAGGATCGCTTGCCGGAGGGATGGGGTGGAACTCCGCACTGCCGGATACCCGCCAATCGGCCATTGGCTGAGATAGGCTTGGGCGATCAGGCCTTTTACATCCAGCCGAATACGCCCCTCTCATCCATCATCGCTCATCATCGGGTGGCTTTGACATAGCTGGGCCGTCCAAGAGGTTCGTGGGCACCTTCGCCGCTGCTCCAGGTGCCGACAGATGCCCGCTCGATGATCTTGTAGGGCAAGGTGATCTGGCGAGGCCCCGTATCGGCATCGGCGCCCTCAGAGGCGAGCAGCCGCACGGCCGCACTCGCCATTGCCCCGAACGATTGCCGCACTGTGGTCAGCGCGGGCGCGGTGATATGCGCGATGGCGGAATCATCGAAGCCGGCGATGGAAAGCTGGTCCGGCACGCGAATCCCGCGCCGGGATGCCGCCGCGATCGCACCCGCCGCCATATCGTCATTGGCGCAGAAGATGGCCGTGGGCGGCTCCGCCATGGCGAGCAGGGCCTCCGTTGCGCGGTAGCCGGAGGCGAACGTGAAGGCGCCTTGCTCGATCAGGGGCTGGAGGGCCGGGTCGCAGGCGGCGAGCGTGTCGCGATAGGCGCGTAGCCGGGCGGCCGCGGCGCGATGGCCCTCCGGTCCCTGGATGAAGGCGATATGCCGGTGGCCATGATCGAGCAGATACCGGGTCATGGCCGCCGCACCGCCATATTCGTCGGTCGCGACCGATCGTGCGTCCGGCACCTCAAGGCCGGGGGCGATGCGGACATAAGGGATGCCGGAGGCGTCCAGCGCGGCGATCATCTCGATCTGGTCGCACAGGGGCGGGGCGACGATGATTCCGTCGATATCCGTTCTGGTGATGCCGGCAGGCAAGGCGGGGGGCGGGGCACTGGCGGATGTGTCGCAAATCTCGATGGTCAGCCGGTAGCCGGCCTTCTGGCAGGCCAGCATCGCGGCGAATTGGAGATCGGAGAGAAATGCGGGAAGATACCAGTCATCCTCGCTATCCATATCTGTCATGCGGATCGCGATCAGCAAGGCCAGTGTGTAGGTGCGCTGACCGGCCAGCGATCGCGCGGCCACGTTGGCGCGATAGTCGAGATCGGCGGCGGCCTTGAGAACCCGTTCGCGCAGTTCGGTGGCGACATGGGGGTTGTTGTTAAGCACGCGTGACACGGTTTTGAAGGAGACGCCGGCACGGCGCGCCACGTCGATGATTGTGGGTCGCCCTTCGCGCCTTGCCATGTCGATGCTCTCCCTTGGTGGATTGCCGCTGTTCCGCCTCGTCCCGATCGTCCTGACTGGCGCAGACGTTTTGAATTGACAAGCAGGAGGAGCAGCTTCAAAAATGACAACGTTGTCAAAGCGACGTGTCGAGGATCTGGGCGGACGATCGGGACCGGCAATGTCGCGGTGGGGCAATAGAGGAGAGGCATGATGAGGCACCGGTTCCGGTATCTGGCCGTTATGGCGGCGACTCTGGCGATCAGTATCCCCGCTTATGCGCAAGACGGCGTGCAGGTGACGCTCGATAGTGGGGTGGTTGCAGGCAGCGAGGAAGCCGGGATCCTCTCCTGGAAGGGCATTCCGTTCGCGGCGCCGCCGGTCGGCGCGCTGCGCTGGCGCGCCCCGCAGCCGGTCGCGCCATGGTCGGGCGTTCGGCAGGCCACGGCTTATGGCCATGATTGCATGCAGGTGCCGTTCCCCAGCGATGCCGCGCCGCTCGGCACCGCGCCGGCAGAGGATTGCCTGGTGCTCAATGTCTGGAAGCCGGCCAAGGCGGCGGCAGGCAAGAAGCTGCCGGTGATGGTGTGGATCTACGGCGGCGGGTTCGTGAATGGCGGTTCGTCTCCGCCCACCTATTCCGGTGCCGAACTGGCCCGGCAAGGCATCATGGTGGTGAGTTTCAACTATCGGGTCGGCCGCTTCGGCACCTTCGCCCATCCGGCGCTGACGCGGGCCGATGAGGACGGCGGCCTCCTCGGCAATTACGGCTATATGGACCAGCTTGCGGCGCTCAAATGGATCCAGCGTAATATTGCGGCCTTCGGCGGCGATCCGAAGGACGTGACCATCGTCGGTGAGTCGGCCGGCGGCATGTCGGTTCACATGCTGGTGACGTCGCCCATGGCGAAGGGCCTGTTCACCAAGGCGGTGGTGATGTCCGGCGGCGATGGAAACGGCATGGGGGCGGACGGTCTTGCCCAGGCGGAGCGGATCGGCCTTGCCTTCGCCGGGAAGATGGGCATCGCCGCGGACGACCCGCAGGCGCTCGCCAAATTGCGGGCGCTGAGCGCGGAGCAGGTGACGGATGGCCTCAGCATGATGGCGCTATTCGCGCCCGGTGGCGAGCGGACCTTCGCCAGTCCCTTCGCGGACGGCAAGCTGGCGGTCGATGCGGCCGCCGCTTATGCCTCGGGCAATTTTGCGCATGTGCCGATGATGATCGGCGCCACCAGTGCGGATATTGGCGGGCCGACCGGCATGATGGTGGCCGGCGCGCGGCATATCGCCGGTGAGGTCGCCGCGCAGGGCGTGCCCGCTTATCATTACCGCTTCTCCTACGTCGCGGAGTCGATCGGCAAGCCCGGCGCCGGCCATGCAACGGATATTCCGTTCTTCTTCGACACGACGGCGCTCAAATATGAAGGTGCCACGACGCCGAAGGATATCGACATGGGCAAGGCGATGAGCGGCTATCTGGTCAACTTCGTCAAGACGGGCGACCCGAATGGCAAGGGCCTGCCCGCCTGGCCGCGTTACGCAAAAGCGAGCGATCAGCTCATGGATTTTGCGGAGAATGGCAAGGCGCAGCCGGAAAAAGACCCGCTGGGAGCGACGATCGACGTCGCCCCGACCTCACCGCCGTCGCGCTGAGTTTGCCTTAGGGGAGGCGGAGAGAGTCGACTTGAGACAACGTTGCCAATATTATATGACAACGCTGTCAAAAACATAAGAACCGCCCATGAGGCGGGGACCTGAAAAGGAAGCGCGCATGGCCTCGATCCGGCCGGCGCCGGTTTGAGGAGGGGGATCAATGCGGACAGTGCAGACTCTATTGCGTGCCGGTGCCAGCCCTGCGGCCATGGCCTTGCTGGCATGTATGGCAGCCTTGCCGGGAGCGGCTCTCGCGCAGGACCAGGCGCAGGACGATGCCCGGGACGAAGTGGCGCCGCCGTCACGAAATGCTGCGCAGCAAGATGAGCTGGAGACGCAGGACATTGTCGTGACCGGCACGAATATTTCGGGCGTCAAGGCGGTTGGCAGCCAGGCGATCTCGATCGGCCGCACGGAATTGATGAGCATGGGCAAGTCCAGCCTCACCGAAGTGCTCCAGACCTTGCCGCAGGTGCAAAATGCGGCGGGCACGTTCAGTTCCGCCGCCAATGGCGGCAGTGGCAATGCGCAGGGTGGCGCGGGCGGCAACACGACGCGCGGCAACGCCATCAACTTCCGCGGCGTGGGGCAGGGCGCGACGCTGACGCTGGTCGATGGCCACCGCATCACGCCGAACGGCACCGCGACCGCGTTCACCGAGGCGAACCAGGTGCCGATGGCCGCCGTCGAGCGCATCGAAGTCATCGCCGACGGCGCATCGGCCATCTACGGATCGGACGCGATCGCCGGTGTCATCAACTATGTGTTGCGCAAGGACTTCACCGGCATCGAGACGAGCGGCCGCTATACGTTCGGCGCCCATGGTAATGACGAATACGCCCTGAGTGTGACCGGCGGGCTGAACTGGAACCCGGATTTCGGCCGGGGCAGCATCATCGCCACCTTCGAATATGGCCATCGCTCGCCCTATGTGCGCGGCCGCAATCCCCGTCTGCGCGAGGACCAGCGGCCCTATGGGGGCAACGACAATCGGGTGAACGGCAACGCGGCGACCGTGCCGCTCAACGGCAATATCGTCATCCCGACCGCGGATGGCCTCACCAATGCCAACTTCCCGCAGGGCGGCGCCTATACTTATTATGCATTGCCCTACCGGACCGGCGGCGATGTGCTGCTGACGGTGGCTGATCTGCAGGAGGTCAGTGCAAATTGCACCGGCGCGGCCACGCCGAGTTGCGCCAGCTATCCCAATGTCACCGACCGCTCGGACTATGAGGATTATATCGGCGGACAGAAGCGATATCAGGCCGCCGTCTTCTTCAGTCAGGAGGTCGGCAATCTCGAATTTTACGATGAGTTCTTCTGGACGCGCACCAAGCAGTTCACCCGCACCTATGCGGGCGGCGTGCAGAGCACCAATCCGCTGATCGCGATCAATCCGGGCAGTCCCTATTATCTGTTTCTGCCCAATGTCGTTCGCGAGCCGTTTCCCGGCGCCGGCTTCTCGGTGCCGATGCCCTATGATGTGCAGGTCAATCTGCTGGCGCGGATGCCGGCCGGCACGCCGCGCTTCGGCAACCAGAACCCGGATGAGAGCTTCAACAATACGTTCGGCGTGAAAGCGGGTCTGTTCTCCGACTGGCGCGGTGAAGCCTATTATACCTTCGGTCAGGACAAGAATTGCGGCGTTTGCTACCTCGGCAACTATATCACGCTCGAAACCACGGATCTCGCCGGCAATGCGGCGGTCAGCGCGTTGCAGCAACTCGTCAACCTGCCGCTCTCCGACCCGTTGCACGTCAATCCCTATTCGGCCGATCCGTTTACCCAGGCGCAGCTTGATTATATTCTCGGCACCAACTCCCAATATGCGCAGAACTGGAGCCATGACGTGGTGGCGAAGGTGGACGGGAGTCTGTTCGATCTCCCCGCCGGTCCGCTCAAGATCGCGCTGGGCGGCGAATATTATTACGGCATCCAGAAGCTCCAGAACGACGCGAACAGGCCGCCCGATCCGGGATCGGTCACGACGCCGGACGCCCGCGCCCGCACGACGCGCACGCAGTGGGCCGCCTTCGCCGAAACCTATGTCCCGCTCGTCGGGCGTGACATGGCGGTGCCGCTGGTCCAGTCGCTGACCTTCAGCGCGGCCTTGCGCTACGATCATTATTCCGACTTCGGTTCCACCACCAACGGCAAGCTCAGCGCGACTTGGGAATTGAACGATTCCCTGCTCATCCGCGGGTCATGGGGCACGTCGTTCCGCGCGCCCGGTCTGCCGGAGCTGAACGGCGGCGTCTTCTCGGTCGGGCTGGGGTCGTTCGCCATGCCCGGTGCCGACGTAACCGGAATCCCCGTGCAGCCGAACGGCATGGCCAATGTGCTCAACTATATCGGCAACAACCCCAATCTGAAGCCCGAGAAGGGTCGCAACTGGCAGGTCGGCGCGGATTTTACGCCGACAGCGCTTCCCGGCCTGCGGCTCTCGGCCACTTATTATAATATCAGCTACAAGAACAAACTGGGCGGTTCCGGCGTCCCGACGGCGTTGTTCGGCGATGGCGGGCCTTTCGCCTCCACTAATCTCATGAACCTCTATGGCGCCTATGTGATCCCCATCCACAACACCGCTGTGACGGGAGGCGGCTGCACGCTTGATCCCGCGCTCGAACCTTATACCAACTTCCTCTATTCGGCGAACCTCGGCTTCAACCCGCGCGATTATTGCAACATCGATGTCGTGGTCGACGGGCGGAGCATCAGCGCGGCCGAAACCTTCCAGGATGGCCTCGACCTCTCCGCCCATTATGCCGCTCGGGCCAAGGTCGGCACCTTCACCTTCGATCTTTCCGCCAGCAAGATTTTCAGCAATACCCAGCGCACGGTCGCCGGCGCGCCGCTGGTGAGCGTGCTCGATACCATCGCCAACCCGATAAGCTGGCGCGGGCGGGGCAGCATCGGTTTCGCCAGCGGACCGTTCTCGGCGACGCTGATGGGCAATTATGTCGGCTCCTATACCAATGACAAGCCGATCACGATCCTCGGCGTCGTCCAGCCCGTCTCTCGGGTCGGATCATGGACGACCTTCGACCTGAATCTTTCGGTCGGATTCCCGCGCGGCGATGATCGCTATTCGGTGATGAACGGCCTGCGCCTCGGCGTCACGGTTACCAACCTGTTCGACAAGGAGCCGCCGCTCGTCCAGTCGAGCATGTCGGGCAGTAGCTCGATCGACCTGTTCACGCACAATGCACTGGGGCGGTTCTTCCAGGTGCAGCTCACCAAGGCGTTCTGAGGGGGCGCACGCGGCGGATGCCGTGAACGGAAAGAGCCGATTTCGGGGAAACCGAAGCCGGCTCTTTCCCCATATGGGTCAGGGCAGGTAAGGACCGGGGGCGACAGAGCTGCGAATGACAAGCTCGAAATCGAGCGAAACGGTCCGCGCGGGGCCGCCCTCGATAAGCATTCGGGTCGCGGTGTCGGCCATCTCCGCGGTCGGCTGGCGCACCGTCGTCAGCAACGGATGCAGCGAGCGGGCGATGGGCGAATCGTCGAAGCCGACCACCGAAAGCGCGCCGGGCAGGTCGATGCCGGCCTGATAGGCGGCGATCATGACCCCGGTCGCCATATCGTCATTGGATGCGAAGATCGCCGTTGGGCGATCCCGCAAGGTCAGCAACGCCTGCCCGGCCGACAGGCCGGAAACGGTCGTGAAGGCGCCCTCCTGCATGAAGCCCGGTTTTACCGTGCCACCGCGCTCGCTCATGGCGTGCAGGAAGCCGTCCCGTCGGCGGGCGGCCGCTGCGTGCCCAGAGGGAGGCGCGATGAAGGCAATATCGCGATGGCCCTGTTCCCAGAGATGAAAGGTCATCTGCATGGCGGCAAGCCGGTCGTCTATGCCGACGCTCGGGGCACGACCCGGATAGAGATAGGGCGCGATCCGCACATAGGGGATGGCCAATGTCTCCAGTTCCGACATGATCCGATCGTCGTCGCTGAGCGGAGGGGAGAGCAGCACCCCATCCAGCCTCAAGGTCCCGACCGCATCGCGAATAACGCTGCGCACGTTCGGACCCGCGGAATCGATCTGCTCGATGACGAGATGATAGCCCGCGCGCTTGCAGGCGGTCATGGCGCCGATCTGCAACTCGCTCACATAGTTGGAACTTGGATTATCGTAGATGAGGCCGATCAGATAGGAGCGTGCGCCCGCCAGCGCCCGCGCAGAGATATTGGGCCGGTAATTGAGATCCGCCACCGCATGTTCGACCGCCTCGCGAATGGCGGCGCTGACGGCTGGCTCCTTGTTGAGAACGCGCGATACGCTCTTGATCGAGACGCCCGCCCGCTGTGCGACGTGCCTGATGGTGACGTGCCGCTCGGCCCGGTCTGGCCGTTCCGGCCCGGTTTCATCGTTCACGCTGCTGCCTGCGCCTGCTTCATGGTTGTTCTTTCATCTCCACTGCGGAGCCGGCTGTGCGGGCCTGTCGGGTCATCCACCCTGCGCGACAATGAACGTGATCCGCCATTGGGGCAAATTGGATGCAGGCTTTCATGGCGTCTCCTAGCTGGCAGGCAACGGGTTGGGATGCGAGAAAAATATTGTGAGAGGGGACGGCATAACCAGCGCAATAGCGGATTGACAGCGTTGTCTCAATAGGATTGGATGCTGCCCGGAAGAAGAGGTGGGCGGCGCCTGATCGGGCGGACGTGGGCGAATGGAGAGGGGCATGATGACAGTGGCGATGCGGTGCGCGAGCCTGGCTTTAACGGCATGGATGCTGGCGATTCCGATGGAACTCGCCGCGCAACCGGCATCCGCGCCCGGCGGAGCGACGGCTTCATGCCTGCCGCAAGGGATGTTCGCGCCGCCACCGGCTTATAAGCCGGTGGAGCAACTGCCGGATGGACGCATCACCTTCCGCATTTGCGCTCCCGAGGCGCGCGAGGTGAAGGTCACGAGCACGGACATTGCCGATATCATCCCGATGGGCTTTCCGCCCGGTAGCCCCGTTGGCCTCGCCATGACGAAGGACGCGACCGGCCTGTGGAGTGTGACGACCGGCAAGCCGGTGCCGGCGGACACCTACCGCTTCAACTTCCAGGTCGATGGCGCGCGCGTGCCCAATCCGATGGGGACCAGCTGGTCCGAGGAGCGCATGGGCATCAACTCGACCTTCGAGGCGATGGGGCCGGAGGGCGCCTTCCAGAGCTACGACCAGACGGTGCCGCACGGC
>Ga0180219_1002212_pt1 | contig 11734 bp, 11 predicted proteins | sample eDN3rd30CBELigMG_FD_151338 | JGI IMG/M metagenome (GOLD analysis project Ga0180219, IMG submission 151338) | Enriched Miracle-Growth compost microbial communities from Emeryville, California, USA - eDNA 3rd pass 30_C BE-Lig MG (version 2)... ...
AGATGCCTTGACCGGGGACGCGCGGAGTTTCTTAGAGACTGCGATCTCGGACTACAACCGCATGTTCGGCACCAGCTTTGATACCAGTTCTGACTCGTTCCAGAACTATTACAAAGACCTCTCGCAGAAACTCAAGACCCGCGAGATTGATCTTGTCATTGTAGTGAACATGTTCCTCACCGGCTTTGACGCAACCACCCTGAACACGTTGTGGGTTGATAAGAATCTGCGCAGCCATGGTTTGATTCAGGCGTACTCGCGCACGAACCGCATCTTGAACTCGGTGAAGACATACGGCAATATCGTGAACTTCCGTGACCTCGAGGAAGCGACGAACGACGCGATCGCCCTGTTCGGGAACAAGGACGCTGCGGGAATTGTGTTGCTCAAGCCTTACCGTGAGTACTTTGACAGTTACGCCGAGAAAGTCTCGCAGCTCATGGAGCAGTATGAGCCGGGCGTGTTGATTATTGGTGAAGAGAATCAAGTCGAGTTCATCAAGCTGTACGGTGAAATTCTGAAGTTGCGCAACATTCTGACCTCCTTCGACGACTTCGCCAGTGAAGAGATCTTGTCTGAACGCGACCGGCAGGATTATCAGTCCACCTATCTTGATCTGTGGAATGAACGTAAGCGTGCGGCACAAGGGGAGAAGGAAAGCATCGTCGAAGATGTGGTGTTCGAGATCGAACTGATCAAACAGGTTGAGATCAACGTCGACTACATCCTGCTGCTCGTGCAGAAATACCGCGAAGAGCGCGGCGATGGTGATGACAAGGAACTGCGTGCAGGAATTAGTCGTGCGATCGACTCGAGCCCAACCTTGCGGAACAAGAAGGACCTCATTGAGAACTTTGTTGATTCTGTGTCCAACAAGGGGGATGTCGAGCAGGAATGGCGTGAATACGTTGCTGCGCAGCGTGAGAAGGAACTTGCCCAGATCATCGCAAGCGAGAACCTGAAACCCGAAGAGACTGCACGCTTCATTGAGACAGCGTTCAGAGACAAGCAACTTCGCACGACAGGAACCGCGATAACTAAGGTGCTACCGCCCGTCTCGCGCTTCTCGAAAGACAAGAACCATAGCGCGAAGAAGCAGCGCGTGATTCAGAAGCTCGGTGACTATTTTGAACGCTTCTTCGGGCTGAGTGCGAGGTAAGTAAGTGCCCAGTATCGATCCGTTCAGCTCAGATTCCCTTGACAGTCTGCTCAAGGTTTCAACCCGGGACGAAGTGTTGCGTGCCGTAACTCATGAGGGAGTTCAGAAGGAATTCAAGGAGTCTTTCACCTGGGGGTCGATCGGCCTATATGCAAGAACAATGGCAGCGTTTGCGAATGCTCGTGGTGGATACATTATTTTTGGCGTCACAGATACGCCTCGAGTGGTCATCGGATTAACCGACGCTGGAAGAACTTCCTTTGATGAACTTGATCGTGCAAAGCTGACTAGCGGACTGAACGACCTGTTCTCTCCGGAAATCCACTGGGACAGTTCTCTATTCGAGCTTGAAGGAAGAACCCTGGGACTGCTTTACGTATTTGAGAGCGATAACAAACCAGTAATTGCTAGGAAAGCCTTTCAACAACAGAATGCAAACCTCCGCGAAGGGGACATTCTCTACAGATATAACTCTCGAACCGAAAGAGCAAAGTTTCCAGAGCTAAAGAGAATAATCGACGATGCGAAGTCGAAGGAACAGCGAGCGATGATGAGGCACATCGAAGAACTTGTGAAGGCCGGTGCTTCTAACGCCGCTATCCTTGATTTTGGCTCGAGCACCCTTCAAGGTCCTACCGGCGAGAAAGTCCTCATTTCTCAGGAAGTCATCGAAAAGATCTCCTTTATTAAGGAGGGCGAGTTTAAGGAAGTTGAGGGCGCTCCAGCACTTCGCCTCATTGGAGATGTCGTGCCCACCAACATGATTAGCCTGGGTGCGGAGCGAGTAGTGCACCAAGCAATAACAACAGAAGATGTCATTACGGACTTTCTAGATCAAAGCCACGGACCTGACCCTCGTCAGTACATTCGGCAGGCTGCTTCCGGCAGCACTTCTTTCGCTCCGATTCACTTCTATAGAGTCGCAGCAGAGATGAGCGTTTCTCAGCTTATCGATTTCGTAGGCGATGTCAGCACTCGCTCGCAGGCAAAGCCCAAGCTCTTGTCGCGTCTGCGCTCTCAAGATGAGATGAAGCTAGCCCCGCCATCATCCTCCAAGCAACATCAGTCGACGGTTATCCGCAAGGAGTATTACGAAGCACTACTCTTGGGCCAACTGCCGGACCTGCCTATCACCGAAGTAACTTCCGCGAAGGCATTTCTTGATGCCATTCGTTCGCTTGACGACTCCTTGATTGTGTACTTACGTGAGCCGCTTTTGGAGGCAGTAAAGATTTCCTTCGAGCTGCACTATGAGGCAGCTGGGAAAATTTCAGATTCGATTAGGAGGGCAGCATGCCGAATCGACTATGCCCTTTACGGAGCGAGCGGAGATGGATAGCGTGAGCAAGGGAGCGGGCAGCTCGACGGCTGGGAAAATCACTGAGACCAAGAAGTTCGCGGAAACTATCGACACTCTAGCCACTGAGTCTCTCGACCCATGGATTCTCCTGCAAAAATTCACGGCTTCCCTGCGCGAGGGACACTCCGGCTTGGAGTTTCAACGTACTGAAGTAATTTGCGCTCTGGAGCGAGCTCTCGCCTACTCCATTGAGGATGATCCCAAGTATTATGGTGCGTCAACTCTTGGTGTGCAGTTTTCATCTGCATTGAATGACTGGCCCCCTGCGATCAATCTCGTCTCAACAGAAGAAAAGAAGATCTGGCAAGAGGCTGCGGCTGCGCTGGAGCATCCACTCCCGAAGGCTCATTTCCTTGACCTTGTGTATTCTGCTGGAATCGAAGCGACGCCTACCGCCGGCACGGAGGTCGTCGCTCTCTACCTCGAACTTGCAACCGTAAGTCATCTCGATGAGTACTATCGTGCCTCTTGTTTGCGTCGTGCCTGGAGCATTTCTCGTCGGCTATCGCTTCCAGCTGAACAGGATGCAAGGCAATCGCTCTGGGGAATGTGCCAGTCGCTTTCGGCGCGAGAAGGCACTCCTGCTGGCGTTCTGCTCCAACCGTTTGCGCCTCTTGTGGTCGCCCCTCGAACGGGGGCATTTGAGTCACCCAGCCGAGCTGAAGTTCAGGAGAGGCTCGAATCGATTCGGGCTTCCCGTTGGCCATATGCGCCGATAGTCGAGGAAGTAACTGGGCTTCTTGAGAAGTTGGCCGTGTCCCCCACAGAACTCGAGGACGCTAGGCGGAAGCTAGTTGAGGCGTATTTTGACTTGGCTGAGCTGCAGCCGGGGATTGCTGCGAGTAGCTGGTATGACGCCGCCTACAAAGCTGCAGAGAAGTACGGGTTCGTAGATCTGCGTGAGCAGGTCGTAAGTGCACGACAGGAAATGCCGCTTAGCGCTCTCGAGATGCGGTCGCACATTATTGAAGCGCAGCTGCCCCGACATCTCACCGATGTGCATCTGTCTAGGTATCGGCATGCGGGAGATAGTCGCGTCGCACTTGATCTTTGGCTCACTAGTTCGGCTCCGACAGGGTGTTATGAAGACAACCTCAAGAGCGCGAGGGAGTCCACATCCGGCGGCAGCATTATGCAGTTGGTAACTCGGTCTACCTTCAATTCTGATGGTCTGCCCGTCAAGACCTCCACAGGCGCTGAGGACTATGAAAAGGAAATGCTTGAGCGGCTTGAGTTGATGGGAATTGGAATTCATGGCGTAAGCCTTGCCCGAGAGCTCTACACGATCAAAACTAACTACGGTGTAGTAACACCTGCGGAGATAGGTGCGCACTTGTCGCTCCGGTATGAATGCGACTACGAGCTCGCAGAGGCCTTCGGGGAAGCTCTAAACAGTTTCTGGGAGGGTCGCTACTCGGATGCAGGACGCGCTGCTTTCCCCCTCGTTGAGGCTGGCGCGAGAGGGTTACTGCTTTCGCTCGGAGACCCTCTCTACCGCATGCCGACGGAGACTCGCGATGGTAGATTCCCGTCCCTTGGCGAATACAGTAAGAGGCTCGAGAAGCACAATTTTGATATGGACTGGCAGCGATGCCTAGTTAACCCAGTAGCTTCTCTCCGAAACTCGCTTGCGCACGGACACTTGCATCAACTCAAGAATTATGAAGCAGCAACACTTCTGCGAATGGCTGGACTGCTAGTGATTCTGACTCCAGAAAAGTCAAGCGAGGTTGATCGTGACGAGGTAGCCCGACGCTTACGAGATCCAATCGGATGGGCAGCTGGAAAAGTGCAGCTCACCAAGCGGGTAAAGGAAGTTTGGGTCATCGACTCACTCGAGATTGATCAAGAATCGTCTCCAAGCTAAGGCGAGAGATACTTCCGGATCGTCTTGTGGTTTCGCCCTACTCGCCTCGCAATCGTCTTGAAACCGAGGCCTTCGGCCTGCAATTCCTTCCATTTGAAGATTTCCTCGTCGCTGGGTACTGCAACTCGTGAGCGTATCCCGGCCTTAGCTAAGTACTTCATGATGGTGTCGCGATGGTGACCGTACTTGTCTGCGAGTTCGTAGGCTGACATTCCAGACTCGTAGTCCGCGGCCATGAGTCGTAACTTTTCTTCAGTGATACGGGCAAGTGAGCGCGGCGGTTTTTGTAACTCGACGAGTTCCTGTAAGGGTGCAACCTCGCGGAGTAGTTTTGACCCCTGTTCTAATTGTTTCGAATACGAGGAGAACACCCCGACATTTTTCAACAGCTCTCGGTGATTTTCACCGGGAGCTGTTGGTGTTTCCAAGGGTCGCACGCAGAACCCCGATCTCGTATCGTCTGACAACAAGAGATTTTTGGTGCTAGGCAACCAACGCCACCGCCGCAAGACGGGCTATTGCGCTAAAAAAGTTGTCACATATCGTTTCCTATGGCTTAAGTGTAGAGTCTGTTAGATGAAAAAGGCCTTATTCTCTCTGCTTCGATACTTCTGCTTACTGCGTGCACCGCAGCAGAGGAGCCTCCAGCGTATGTGACTTCGGTAGTAGAAAGTTCTCCTTCAACAACTTCCGTGCCTGCTCCAGTAGATAGTGGATCGACTTTAGAGATTACGGAGTCGGTACTGTTTAGTGATAGAGCAGTTGATGTGTTGAATGCTTTCGATCTAAGTGATCGAATTGGAAAACTCGAAATCTGCCGAGATACGTCTGAAGTACTGGCAAGGCTTACGAGTGAAGAACTTCATCTCAAGACAGCTACTATGTCGGACTACTCGTTCAGCACCTTGCAATCCCTAGCCACCGATTGCAACTCGTTGATTCAATGAAACATCATGGACAGCGACACGATGTAGATCATGGGGTTCCCCGCTAGTAGTGGACATGTGACCCACCTCGTCAACTAAGTAAGCACAACCCGCTAGTTGCTGTCCCACTTTGAGCAGAGTAGCAAGGAGGTCTCCCTCGGACTGGTGATCGATTTCTTCCGTGCCTTCAATATTAAGTTATCCGCAACGCTCAAGGCCTCCCGCTTGATGCTGACGGCTACGAGTGTGTGTTCAAAAAGAAGGATTAGGCGGGGCTGCGACGTATTACTTCGCGTACTGTTGACGTCTCCGCGATGTAAGTGGCGAGTTCGGGCAGGAGCATCTGGGCGACCTCTATGATCGCGGCCTGTGCTCGGACAACCTCTACCTGACGGCGTGAGTCAAACATCTGCTCATGGTGGGAGGCCCGGTTTCGCACATTGTTAATCAGTGCGAGTTTGCGTTCTACCTGTCTGCGATCTGCCCTGTGAGGGAATGCCCAACTCAGAATCGGTATCCACAACGTCTTCTCGTGAGCAGCATCGGTCAGATGCCGCCAAAACCCGAACGGCAACTCAGCGATCACCTGCCCGGATGTTGGTGAAGACGAACGCACCCGGTGGATTGCATCGCTGATACTCGCCCGATTTCGTGCATTCAGGTCTATACTTCTGCCGCCTCGGCTCCGCAACAGTGGAGCATTCACAGGCGAGGCAGCGTCAAGCAGCCAATGCGCGGCGCCTTGCCACTTGGAGGTGATCGTCTGGTCGTAGACGTTACGAATCGCAACCTCAATGTGCGCGATATCGTGCATCAACGCACCCGAAAGGTTGACATTCCACTCATAGAGATTCAAAGCCTTGTCGGCATTGCCCTCGCAATGGTCAAGGTAGCGCTGCCAGCGAACCGGTGATAGCCACGCCTTAACCCAAACGTTGGGTTCAGCGGCTGAGGTCACCGGGTGCTCCTCGAATACTAGGGGGTACGTCAATGCCCCGGCGAGAATACCTCGTCAGTTGAGACTGACAGGTAGCGCTCCACCGGGGCTTCGGAAATATATTAGCATGAGTCAGGCCGAGGTGCTGCTTGAATTCTTGGACTAGCCGACAGCGCCAGTCGGGGCGAGCGAGTGGTGGCGAAACCTCTAGACACGCCGGACTATGCCGGGCGCTGATGGAACGCTCGCGTTACGCTCTAGAAATACAGACCATTAAGAGGGGCGAGCGTAATGGTAATTTCCGATGCCACAGAGCTAGGCGCACTCGTGCGCAAAACCCGAACAGCACAGTCACTGAGCCAATCCGAACTCGCCCAAAAAGTAGGCACAACACGCCAATGGCTGTCCCGCTTTGAACAAGGCAGTAACGACGTCTCCCTCACCCTAGTCATCGACATCCTGCGCGCCCTCGACATTCAAATCAGCGCACACACACCACAAGACGCCACTGAAGAGCCGGCACCGGAATCACTGGCATCCGGACAGCAGCCTGCAGCCAAAGAACAAGCCGCCGAACCGCCTACGCCAACACCAGTAGCCGTGCCGAGCCTGCCCACTAAACCAGCCGGCGCCAAAGACCGGCGTGCCATGCTGCGCACCCGAGACTCCCTAGCCGGACTCAAACTGCCAGGCCTGCCCACAAAAAATGAGGCACCTGCAGACAGTCAAGCAGTCCCACGCGATCAGGAAGATCCACACAAACAGATAAAGCCCGCAACGCCGCGTCGGGTTACCAGCGCAGGATGTGAGGCGGCAGGCTACTCAATTGACCGAGACATCGCCCGGATCTCGCAATCCACGCTGTTTAACCGTGGCAAACGTCCGCCCCAAGGCCACAGCAAATAACCCGAACGCGATCTAGCCTGCTGGCAGGCCAGACCCAGTGCGGCACTCCAACGCCACGCCACCACAAAACAACCCAGCGCAAAACACCCCAGCGCAAAACAGGAGGAGGTGCGCACCGCAGTGGTGCGCACCTCCTCCTGATGAGTAATGGGCTAGGGCAGGTTTATCTGAAGAAGAACATCGGGTGGATTTCCTGGTAGCTGGTTGCGCGCGTGTGAGCCCGCCCAAACCGCCATGACCGAGTTTTGTCTTCCTTAAGGATCCAAGGAATCATCTGAATTACCTGCCTTCACCTGAGCAATTGTGTCACTGAGGCAAACGGTCTTATCGCGTTGCACGATCTCCGTTGACCATGTGTGCTTCCGGGGTGTGGAAGCACCTCCATTGTCTCAAAAAATGAGATCAGAGCCTAGGTCTAACGTCCCATGCGCCGCGCAATGTGGCCTAAAATTCGATGCCACCAGCGCGCAGCAGATCCTCAAAGTCCGGCGTGGCGAGTTCCTCAAGGTCCTGCTTATCCTCCAAGCGATTACCCAGCAGCAACTCCACAAACTCAGCTGCCCCGCGCTCAACCCGGTGCTCAAGATCGTTAGACGCACCACCCGTAGCACCCCAGTCCTCTGAGGCCGCAAAAACCGCGGTGGGGGAGACTGCCGCACGGAAGTACGCAAACACGGGGCGGATAGCAAACTCGAGCGCCAGCGAGTGACGTGCCGTGCCTGCAGTAGCGCCAAGGTAAACGGGCTTGTTGATCAGTGCCTTCTGGTCTAATACATCCAGGAATGACTTAAACAAGCCGGAGAAAGACTGCGAGAAGATTGGCGTGGCGGCAATAATGCCATCTGCGGCAACCAGCTTGTCCTTAAGCTCCTCAAGGCGAGGCGCAGCAAAGCCGGTGAGCATGTTGTCAACGATCTCATGTGCGTAATCGCGCAGTTCCACAATCTCGATGCCACCCTCATCTGAGGAGCCGTGCTCAGCTAATTGGCCAGAAGTATGAGCGGCCATCCGCTCCACAAGCAGTCGGGTGGAAGAAGGCTTAGATAGTCCGGCGCTCAGTGCAATGATGCGAGTCATGGGAAGTTCCTTATTGGTAAAAGGCTAACTAGCGGGTGTTAGCGGGAGTATTAACAAGTTTGACGTGTCGGCCGGCGGGCTTGAAGTGCTAGAAACGCGTGAAATGCCAGAAACGCTTGAAGTGCTAGAAACGGCAGGGGACTAGCTGGAAGCTGGCTGGTAGCTGGGGATTGAGCGTTGGGCGCTGCGCAGTTTGCCAGTCAGCGTGCGCAGCGTCTCCAACTCTTCAGGCTCCAAAGCACCACCAACATATGAGGCAATCTGTTCAATGTGGATGCGAGCCATCCGCCCCTGTACATCCAAGCCCTGCTCGGTGATGTGGATGGTGGTGCCGCGCAGATCGTCGGGACACCGCTCACGCGTCACCAACCCGCGGGCTTCAAGGCGCTCAACCAGCCGGGATAGTGCCGACTGATGCAGCAGCACATGCTCGTTCAGTTCCTTAAGGCGCAGTGCCCGGTTAGGTGCGCCACGCAACGTAAACAAGACGTCGTATTCCTTAAGTGAAAGCTCAGGCATCAAGTTATCCGCTTCAAACCGACGCATGATGTCCACCTGGGAGCGCAGTAACGACTCCCACGCAAGCGAGGCCAATTTCTTGTCCACTGCCGTCATCGTTCCATCACCTCTCACGCCATTGCCTCTCTCGCCATTGCCTTCCACGCTAGCCACTTACACTCGCTGCTCAAACCCACCTCTGACACTTACGCATCACGCCGTGGGGCTGGCACCCGTCACATCGTCGGCCTGCGCATACACGGTGGTGTCCTTGGACCCACCAGCCGCCGCCACCCGAGCCGCATGAGTTGGCGCATCAGGAACATTAGCTGGACGGTTAACTTCCATCTCCTTGCGCAGCACTGGAACAACCTCAGAACCAAGCATCTCAATCTGATCCAACACAACACCCAGCGGCAAACCAGCGTGGTCCATCAAGAACAGTTGACGCTGGTAGTCACCCACGTGCTCACGCATCGCGGCATACCGGTCAATAACCTGCTGCGGGCTTCCCACCGTCAGCGGAGTCTGCGCGGCAAAGTCCTCAAGGCTAGGCCCGTGACCATACACCGGCGCGTTATCAAAGTACGGACGGAACTGACGCACCGCATCCTGGCTGTTCTTAGCCATAAACGCCTGACCACCCAAGCCCACAATCGCCTCGCTGGCCTTACCGTGGCCATAGTGCTCAAAGCGGTGACGGTACAGGTTCACCATCTGCTTAGTGTGAGAGATAGGCCAGAAGATGTTGTTGTGGAAGAAGCCATCACCGTAGTAGGCGGCCTGCTCCGCAATCTCAGGCGTGCGGATCGAGCCATGCCACACAAATGGCGCTACTCCATCAAGCGGCCGAGGCGTGGAAGTAAAGCCCTGCAGCGGCGTGCGGAACTTACCCTGCCAGTTCACTACATCCTCATCCCACAGCTTGCGCAGCAGCGCGTAATTCTCCACGGCCAACTCCACACCCTGACGGATATCGCGGCCAAACCATGGATAAACCGGTCCGGTGTTACCGCGTCCCAGCGTCAGGTCCAACCGGCCCTCAGCCAAGTGCTGCACATACGCGTAGTCCTCAGCAATACGCACCGGGTCATTGGTGGTGATCAGAGTAGTTGCGGTGGACAAGATGATGTTCTTGGTTTCCGCTGCGAGGTAGGCCAGCAGCACGGTTGGGTTGGCAGGCGCCGCAAACGGCGGGTTGTGGTGCTCACCGGTGGCAAACACGTCCAAGCCGACTTCCTCAGCCTTCTTGGCAATAGCCACCGTGTTCTTGATGCGCTCATGCTCAGTGGGGGTTGCGCCGTTAGTGGGATCGGTTGTGACATCACCTACGGTGAAAATTCCGAACTGCATTATTCCTCCTCAGATTTTCATGCATTTGCATGTACTGTCTGGTTCAACCCGACACCCCACCAATTCATTCCCACCAATTTTGTGGCCTCGTTCACACCACACCACTAGCCCCCAAAACCCATCCGCGCAGGCCCACGCACTACCATGTGACAATGGCGTCCTACCGACTCATCATCACCGTAGCCAACACCCCACCCACCATCCCCGCACAATCCGTCCTGCCCACCGCAGCAAACGCCCTACGCACACACGCAAACGTCGAAGCATACGACCTACGCATCTCCCGCGGCCGCCCACAACTAGTCCTGCGCTACACCGCAGACAACCCCACCCACGCCCTCACCGCAGCACAAGGCGCCCTGACCACAATCCGCACCTTCATCCAGATCGACCGCTACGAAATCCTGAACCGCGTGCGCACACGCTGGGAAACAATCACCGTGGGTCAATAAATAAATACCCTGCCCACCAAATACACGGCACCTCATGCGCTCGCGGAGGTGCTGTGGTGTTGTGGTCAGGTTTGAGTGCGGTGGTCAGGTTTGATTACCGACGATTCACGCAGGAACGTCAACCACGTTCTGTGAGAGGAACTCAAGTGTGCAGGCGCCTGAGGTGAACGCTGCCAAACTCGCAGACAGTTCTGCCTCGTGCTCGGGGGAGATGCTGACCTGAAACGACACCCGATGGGTATACGTTGGTTGGCCGAAGGCGCCTTCATGGTTGGCAAGCCAGTCACGTAGGAAGAACTCGATGCGGCCCGCATCGGCGTGAAAGGTGCTGATCTCGTAGGTGTTAAGCAGTCGGCGTTCTACCAGCGTGGCCTGATCAAGTAATTGGGATACGGACTGCGAGTATGCGCGCACCAGTCCGCCGGCGCCGAGCAGAACACCACCAAAATACCGGGTGACTACCACGCACAGGTCCGTGAGGTGGCGTTGGCGTAAGACCTCAAGCATCGGAATACCCGCGGTGCCAGACGGTTCGCCGTCATCACTTGAGCGCTGTGAGTCCGCAGTTTGGCCTACTACAAGTGCGGTGCAGTTATGGCGGGCATCCCAGTAGGTGCTGCGGATCTGCGCAATGAACTCATCGGCTTGGGCAACCGTTGTTACGTGCCGGCCGTGCGCAAGGAACCGTGACTTTTTGATCACGATTTCATGCGAGAGTTCGCCGGCAATGGTGGCGGGGAATCTGGAAGGAGAGGCAGTCATGGTTCTTACTTTGTGGGCCCAGCTGTTCTGGATTCAGCGGCGCTGTGTTCATTGTTGCTGTGTTCACTCTTTTGCGGTGCGGAACGCCGCAGTCCGCGGATAAGTAATGTAATCACGAGCGCAATCGCAACCACGGCAAGACCAAGACCCACGCGCTGGCGCAGTTGGGCATCTTCAAGTGCATCCTGGATCAGCGTGGTGTGCAGCATAACCTGCGCGAGCAGCGTGAGCAGCCACGTACCAGTGCTCAGCATGCCGATCCGTATAAGTTCAGCGCTTAAAAGTTGGGTTTCAATGCGGGTGGAGCGATCAAGCAGCCGGATATACGCACTCGTGCGCAGCACAACAATGAGGCAGGTGGCTGCGCCCGCAATAAACCACAGGTGATCTTCTGCGCGACCAGAAACAAGCGCGGCAAGAACGCTTATTGCGATCAG
>Ga0180219_1002213_pt1 | contig 11730 bp, 18 predicted proteins | sample eDN3rd30CBELigMG_FD_151338 | JGI IMG/M metagenome (GOLD analysis project Ga0180219, IMG submission 151338) | Enriched Miracle-Growth compost microbial communities from Emeryville, California, USA - eDNA 3rd pass 30_C BE-Lig MG (version 2)... ...
CCGAGGAAATGATGCTGGCGCCGTTGGCCATGCCCAGGTACAGGTTCAGGATCGGGCCGAGGGTGTAGCCCATGAAGCCGGTGAGGGCGAAGGTGGTGACCAGGCCCCAGCCGCTGTCGCGCAGCTTCATGGTGAGGAAGAACAGACCGTAGAAGCCGACCAGCATCAGCAGCAGGCCCGGATGGGGCAGGTGCAGCTGTTGCGAGACGTAGGCGACCAGGCCGCTGAAGGCCAGGGTCATGGCCAGCAGGCCGTAGGTGTTGCGCAGGACTCCGCTGACTTCCCGTTGCTCCGCCGCGGCGGGGTTGAGATATTGCCGTTCTTGCATGGCTAGACACTCCTGTAAGCGGAATGGGATTCCGTGACCATAGTTGCAGCTATGATAACAAAGCTGTCTGACAGACGTGGGAACAGAGTTTGACAGTGTGTTGCGATCCGGTACTATGCGCCCCCGAAAGGAAGTGTGGCCGAGTGGTTTAAGGCAGCGGTCTTGAAAACCGCCGGGTGTAACAGCCTCCAGAGTTCGAATCTCTGCGCTTCCGCCATCTTGCCCAAGCTGAAAGCCCCGCACTGCGGGGCTTTTGCGTTTCTGGACTCGCCTCATGACGAAGATGCTGCCAGCGGATCATTTCCGTAACCTTAACGGCAGTTTCCGTAACTATCGACCTATCGAGTGGGATCTACGACTTCACCGACGCGCCGATAGACCGTCTCGGTGATGCGCTTGTCGGTATGCCCGAGCAACTTCGAGGCACGGCCCAGGTCGTCGATTTCCGAGGCGGCCTTGGGGCGGATGTCGCGGAACTGGAATTGCCGGACGGCAGCTGCCAACGTCTCGTCGAGATTCTCCAGTGCCGTCCTGGCAGCAGCCTCCCGGGCCTCATCGAATCGAATGCGCAACATCGAGGTGGTTAGCCTGCGCCCGTCTGGGGTGGTTACCAGGTAGGGGCCAACGATGTGCCGATCCTTCCGCTGCTGCAGCAGACGATCAATCAGGATACCGAGATCGGTCTTTCCAGTTGCATTGATCAGACGAATTCGCAGCTTTTTCGAGGTTTTCCCCTGGGAGACCCTGAGGAAGTCGCCGTCGATGTCAGGCGCGCGGGCGATCAGCACGTCGCTCGGCCGCTGGGCCGTCAGGTACGCCAAGTCCATCGCGTCACGCAGTTCGATGCACGCCTGGGCGTACACAGCATTCCAGACCTCGTCCCGGGCGTAGAAGTCGCGAGGCGTTTCCTTGTTCTTCCTGACGCCCTTGCAGGGGTTCTCCATGGTGGTGATGCCCCATTCCCTGGCGATGTTGTAGATGTGCGAGAGCAGGGCTATCTCCCGGTTCGCCCTCACCTTGGCGGTCCGCCTGTCGCGATACTGGGCGATGGCCTGGGGTGTCACCGACTCGATAGGGGCTTGGGCGAAACTCTGCCGGAGCTTCTTGAGGCAGAGCAGGTTGTCGCGTTGAGTGCGAGGCGCCTTGGTCGGGATGATTTCGCGCTCGTAGCGATCGAAGACGTCGCCGAGGAGCTTCGACGACTTCGGCAGCGTGGTGCGCTCGAGCCTGGCCCATTCTGCTTTAGCTTCGTCGAGATCCCTGCCGAGTGGGATTTCCTTCTGGCCGCCGTCCGGCAGTGTCTGGTTGTAGTAGTACGCAACCCAGACCTTGCCGGATTTCAACTTGCGGACGCGCCGGATCATCCGTGGGGGCAGGTCCCTGTTGGCGGGTTGCTTGGGGCGCATGGTCAGTCCACCGTCGAAAGGTCCAGAGTCCAGGGCTCAGCTACTGCGGCGGCGCCGCTCGGCTTTACGCCTGCGAGTTTCAGTCGCGCATAGACGCGGCCAACAATCGGGCGGCGCGCGGCGTTCAGTTCGTACCTCCAGCCATGGTCGGCCAGCCAGCGAATCTGTTTCCTGGCGGACGGGGCGCCGATCATGGCGGTCAGCTCCTCGGGCGAGAGGAACTCAGATTGGGTTTCCATAGGCGATACCTCATCGCGCCAGCGGGCGGCCGGCGATGGTGGAATGGGGATGCATACCCTGGTGGTGCCGCAGGAGCGAGCCGGGCCTTATCAAGGGCGAGGCTCAGCAGCCATGCGGCTTTCACCGTAGGAGCGGGGTGGTGCTGAAGGAGTTAGCGCTGGAGCGGTGCGCGCGGTCGCGCGGTTTTGGTGGCTGCCACTCGAGCAGCGGCCGGTGCTGGCGAGGCAGCTTTTCGGCGGGACGGCCTGGCCTTCGGGCTGTCGCGCCAGGTACGCAGGCGCTGGCGCTGGGTCATGCCGGCAGTGCCCCTGATGAAGATGCTGCCCAGCACCTCTCGCTTGCTGGTGCCGCTGGCCATGATCGGCTGGCACCCATCGCGAAACTGGCCATGGCGGACCAGCACATAGACGTGAGTGCCGCGCTTCTCGGCGATGAGTTTGTCGACTGCGAGCCGTAGCGCGTCAGTCCAGCTGTCGCACTTGTCGGTCGGCTTCAGCCGGCGAACGTAGAGGATGCCCTGGCGGTACTTACTCATCGCGACCTCCTTGCGCCGGAGCGGCAGCACGGTCCAGGCGTTCGATCTCGGCCAGGATCAGTGCGGCGGCGCGCACCAGGTTCTCGCGCGCCGACTTGGGCTTCCACCACTCCCTATCCCAGGGCCAGAACAGTGCCGAGCCATTCCGAATGCCGTCCGGCCAGTCCGTGCCAATGCCGCTGGCATGGAGCGCGTAACAGCTGGCCGCCCGGGCGATCTGTCCCTGGGTGGCCATGTCGTCGTGGCCTGCGTCGAAGCCTTTGGATTCAACCTGCCGGCGGCGCTCGGCTACCACGTCGCGCCAGGCGGCGATGTCCGGCTCGTACTTGGCCAGCTCCAACTCCAGCTTATCGATGCGGGCGCAGCTGAGGAGATGGAAGTCCACCAGTTCACTGATTGCCTGCTGCTTGCTCTTACGCTCGAAGCGCAAGATCAGGCTGCGGCGGTCACCACCGCTCACCACTTCGAAGACAGCCATCACTCACCTCCTTTGGCCGGCAGATGGTTTACCGATCCGGCCGTTTGCTCACCCTGGGTGAGTGTTTGATGCTGTTCGGTGAACTGGGCTCCGGGCTGAGGCGCAGCGGGGAGCAGGTCGGCCGCGAGCAGGAACAGCACCGACTCGGCGATACCGCTGGCGCCTTCGCGCGCGGCTGCGTAGCCGGCGCCGCTCGGCAGTTGCTGGACCACGATGCGATCGCTGGTTCGCTCGATGCGCCAGCCGGCCGGAATCCGCCCAGCCCGGGCGACCAGCGCTCCGTTGTGCTCGCGCTCCTGCTCGGCGAGGTACTTCCAGTGCTCGGCCGCCGGCCAGGGCGAGGCGACCACCACAGCGCTGACGGAGATTCCTTCTGGCATCGGTAGGGCATTCAGCTCGGCGGCGTGCTTCTCTGCATCTTCCCGGCTGAATGCGGCATACAGGTCGTCCGGGCCTTTGGCATGGACAGCCCACAGATCCCCCTGCGCGCTCTCTTCCTGCCGCTTCACTGCCCCGGCTATCTCTTCGCACGCATCGGCCCAGGCATCCCCTTCCATGTTCTCCAGCCAGTCGCAGGCGTTCTTCTCTTGTTCCTTGCTCATGGTTTAGTCCTCGGCGGGGTAGAGGCGGATGCCGCGCTCGCCCTGCTGGGCGACGATGGCGGCCTGGATCAGCTGGCGCCCGAGCTGCAGCGCCTGCTCGGGGTCGAGTTCGGCGCCGAGGCGGGGGAGGCCTTCGACGACCATGAAGGGTTTGCCGTCTCGCCCGTGGCGGTGCTCGACGGTCAGTTGGATGGGTTGCATGGTGCGGGCTCCCTTGCCGGCGGGGTGCAGCGCAGGCAGTCGCATTCGTTGGTGGGGCGGCCGGTGCCGCGGCAGTAGGTCGGGCGGGTCATGGCTGCCCGCCAATCGACAGCGCATGAGCCAGGTGCCGCGCGTATGTGGAGACGGCGCGCCAGTACGCTGCCATGGGGCCTTTCCGGCGTTGCCAGGCCAGTTCGGCCTCGGTATTAGCCTGATCGCGAAGCTCGCGCATTACTGCCTCGATGCGGGCCTTGTCCTCCGGCGGAAGGCTCAGCAGAGCCTGGCCGGCTGGCAGCCGCAAAAGCGGGTTGATGTAGCCCATCAGGCGGCACTCCTTGCGGGTTCGGTGATATGGCTGGCGGTGAACACCTGCATGCCCAGCTCGCTGGCGACGTGGTACTCAAGGCGGGCGCCCTTGGACTTGTCCCAGCCAGGCAGCATGGCGATGGCCTCGCAGGTGATCAGCTTCTGAAGGTCCAGGCGCAGGTAGTCGGCCCACTCGTAGCCGTCGATCACGCCGTGGTCGGCCGGGTTCTCGACGTGGTAGCCGAGCTGGCGCAGGCGCGCGGCCTCGGCGTTGAACGCTGGGTAGTTGAGGGCGGGCAGGCCGGTCACTGGGCCGGCCAGGTAGATACGCTGGCTCATGCGGACTCTCCCGGCGCCGCCGGCAGCGGCATCCAGTGCGTCACCTCGTCGCCTTCGGTGTCGATCAGGGGGGAATACAAGCCGTCGTAGTCGGCGCTTTCCTTGACGTCATGCCAGCCGGTAGCCAGGAACATGCCTTCGTCGTCGGCATCTGGGTTCCACTCGCTGTGCAGCGGGTACTGGTTCAGGAAGCGGGCGGCGAAGACGTAGCTCTTGCCGTTGCTCGCCCTGCGGACACAAACGATGACCTCTTCTTCCTCGCCTTCCTTCACGTCAGGGAGGCGGTCGGCAACTGCAATCCAGGCCGGGCCATCCTTCTGGCCCCGGGCGCGGCCCATCGCGTAGGCCTCGTCCTGGAACATCAGCAGGCTGTCACTGGTGCGTCCGGCCAGGACATCCAGGTAGCGGGTGTGCAGGGCTTCGATTGCGGTCTGGTCGGCGGGGTGGTTGTTCGCGGGCATGACGATTCCTCGGCGCCTGGCTGGCGCGGTTTGCATTGCGGGAGTAGGTTGGAAAGCTCTAGATCTCCGAGAAGGAGGGCTTCCTGTGAAATGCCAATCAGAGTCGTGCGGCAAGGAATTCACTGCCGCCGAAGGTAAGCTTCGAGATGACGGCGACCGCGGCCAGGTTGTGGATTGCCCGCATTGTGGCGCGAGGCATATTGAGTGCGGTCGAACTCAGGTTCCTGGCGGCCCTGTGATCATTCAGTTCCGACTGGATCCGGACGGTGTTGGCTACGACCACGGCAATGGTTGAGCTGCGCAGTCCCTTGTCCGTAGTGGCGAAATGGCATGGAGTGGGGTAGGTTGCAGTGCTGACACTGCTACGACACATTGAGGTGCGCAGGAATGGCTGTTAGTTACATTGCTGATAGTACGGATGGAGCGATATATAAAGTCTTGTGCGAAGTCTGCAAGATTCCGCAGAAACATATAGTTCTTAAGTCACTTAGAAGAAAAAATGATGTCGACGAATTCACGTCAATTACTGAGTACGAAATAGTACAGTGCCAGAATTGTGACTCTCTCTCATTCAGGAAGGAATACTCTAATAGCGAAAACTACTACCAAGATGAGGAGACAGGGGAATATGAGACGCTTCTAGATGTTGATATATTTCCAAGTCGAACTGCCGGTAGATTCAAGATTGAGAGGGCTCACTTTCTCCCGCTTGAGGTTCGCGCAGCTTACGATGAGTTGATTTTGGCAATGAATGGTGGCCAAAACATGCTTGCAGGGCTTGGCGTAAGGGTTCTTATAGAAATGATCTGCCGAGATAAGAAGGCGGCCGGAGATAATCTATATAAAAAACTGGATGCCCTCCGGGTCAATGGGGAGATAACTGTTTCTGATCTGGAGATTCTCCATAAAATAAGGGCAATGGGGAACTATGCTGCCCATGAAGCCAAGGCCAGTACTTCGGCGCAGTTAACACTTGCCATGAATGTTGTAGAGAATCTTCTTAAGAGTGTCTACATACATCCGAAACTGGCGGCGACTGCCTTCAAGGAATAGTTTTAGAGCGTCCGGCACGGAGCCGGACCAAGGAGGTGTTATGGAGTGCTTTATCTGCGACAACGAGGTTGGGAACGCTGGGCCGCGTGAAGGCGATTGGATTTTGGTGCGCTGCGATTGGTGTACTCCTTATCGGGTATCCGGCTCTCTGGCGGCAGAGTTACAGATCGCAGGCCAGAGACTGGAACCGAAGGAAAGCAGGGCCTGGATTGAAGAGCGGCGGAAGGAGGGGGAGGCTGAACCTATGTTCACCACTTACTTCCAGGGGCGTAGGGACTACCCCTGAACTGCTGCAATAGCCTCTGCCCTATCCATCGCACCAGGGGGACAGCCTTGCTGTTCCCGATGGCCTTGTAGCGCGGTCCGTCGGGGCATTCCTCGGCGGACTTCCCGCGCCAGGGAATCAGCGTGTAGTTGTCCGGGAAGCCCTGCAGTCGCTCACACTCGCGCGGTGTAAGTCGGCGAACGGCGCTGCCGATCTGAACTGAAGGCATGCCTTGGCCGCATTTTCCGCCGCCGCAACTCAGGGATCCAGATACTGCGCCGTCGCCATCCTCATAGCGGACCTCCGCTCGGGAGTTCTCGGCAAAGGCGGCCACTATCAAGTGCCCATGGCCGTGATTTGCATCCTGACCGCTGCAGCCCTGTAGCCTCCCGAAGCTGGCGTCTAGAGTTGGCGCGACGCAGAAAGTCTCGCTCTCCATGTCCAGGCGTGTGTCCTTGGCTGTTAGCGTGGCTGCTTGGCTGACAGAGCCATGCAGGCTGTGACCACCATAGGCTGGTACGCCGGCCAGTACTTCGACTGCAGGGCCTTCGTCGCCCTCACAGTTCGGACAACCCCAATGGCCCAGCGTCAGGCTGAAGAGGTACCCGCATCCGCACTGCAGCGAAGGGCCGAAAGGAGCGTGTCCGGCAAGGTCTTGCCCCTCGCCTCGGCGCGGCGGATGATCCCGGCGCAGGCCTTCGCGCTCAAAAAGTACCGCGGCGGGATCGAACCCTGCTCGAGCACTTGCGACAACGAACACACGCTTGCGTCGTTGGGCCAGTCCGAAATATTGGGCATCCAGAACCCGCCATGCGGCTGCTCGGCGGGGTCCATACACACAACCAGCGTTCGTCCATCGGGGCCCTGACGGCTCCAGCGCTTCGGATTCGCCCACCAGGGCTGCGAGGAAGTTGCCGAACGCGTTGCCTTTGTCGGACAGGACGCCTGGGACGTTTTCCCAGACGACGACGCACTCGTCTCCGTCTGGTCGAACATGGTCAATTGCATCTGCGAGCTCCACGAATTTCATTGTCAGGGCGCCGCGCTCGCCGGCCAGTCCGGCGCGCATGCCGGCTACGGAGAAGTCTTGGCACGGCGTGCCGCCCACCAGGATCAGCGGTGCGGCGATGATTCCCAGCAGCACCTCGCGGGCGAGCTTGGTCATGTCGCCCAGGTTGGGCACCGCCGGCCAGCGGTGGGCCAGTACCGCGGATGGGAATGGCTCGATCTCGGCGAACCAACTGGCGCGGAAACCCAGCATATGCCAGGCCACGCTTGCGGCCTCGATGCCGCTGCAGACCGAGCCGTAGCTGATGTGCCAGTTCATGCCGGCTCCTTGTGGTCCAGAAGGACATCCATCTGCGCGGCGCCCTCCAGCCAGGCAGCAGCCAGGCGGGTGCGAGCGATCGCGGCATATTCGGGGTTGAGTTCGAGGAGCACCGAGCGGCGCCCCTCCTGCATGGCGACAAGGCCGGTGGTGCCGGCGCCGCCGAATGGGTCGAGGATCAGGCCGTCGCGCGGCGCGCCGGCGAGAACGCACGGGCGGATCAGGTCGGGCGGGAAGGTGGCGAAGTGCGCACCGCGGAAGCCGCCGGTTGGCACCGACCAGACGCTGCGCTTGTTCCGCGTGGCGCTGTAGTCGATGTCGGGGCGGTCAGGCCGGTGCTGCGCCTTCTGGCCGTGGGTTCCGGCGGTGCTCTTGGTCTCCCGGGCGAAGCTGTAGCGCCTGCTCCGGCTGCCGCCCACGGCCTTCATGGCGCCGTTGTCCTTGCCTGGCGTGGCAGATCCTTGCTGCTGCTCCCAGGTAGGCTGGGCCAAGCGCGCGGCAGTTGCTGGCGCCAGGGGTTCGGCAATCGCCTCCCGGTCGAAGTAGTAGCGCGGCGACTTCGCCAGCAGGAACAGGTACTCGTGCGACTTCGTGCAGCGGTCGCGCACGCTCTCAGGCATGGGGTTCGGCTTGTGCCAGATGATGTCCTGGCGTAGATACCAGCCGTCGTCTTGCAAGGCGAAAGCGAGGCGCCAAGGTATGCCCATCAGGTCTTTCTGCTTCAGGCCTTCCGCCGGGTTTCGGCGGTGGCCGCGCCGCACCGCGCCGCGCGTGTTTCGCGAAACGATGTCGTGCTTGCCTGCCGAACCTTCCGGCGCGTACCCGCCGGCGATGGAGGCATAGCTATCGCCCATGTTCACCCAGACCGTGCCGTCCTTGCGGAGTACTCGGCGCACCTCGCGGAACACTTCGACCAGTTTGGCTAGGAATTCCGCCGGAGTTTCTTCCAGGCCTATCTGTCCGTCGACGCCGTAGTCGCGCAGGCCGAAGTAGGGCGGGCTGGTGATGCAGCAGTGCACCGATTCGTCGGGCATCGCCCGGAGCAGTTCCAGGCAGTTGCCGACCAGTATCTGGTGGGCTGGCGTCATGGTTTCTCCAGGGCAAGCGCCACCGTGCCGCCGGCGAAGCCGCGGCGTGCAGCGCGGGAGGGGTTACAGGAGGACGATGCTGCGGGCGACCTTGGCGTCGCGCCGGATGTGGCCCTTGCTTTCCAGGGCGTCGAGGCGTTGCTGCATGGCGAAGGGGCGGACGCCGGCCTTGGCGGCCAGCTCGGCTACGGTGGGCGCGTAGCCTTTCTCCGCCCAGAACGCTCGGATGTGCCCGAGCGTTTCGTCCTGCATCGGGGAGGGCTGCCGCTTCACGACGGCAGCCCGGCCGGCACGCCCAGGCGCTGCTCGACGGCGGCCAGGCGTTCGTTGAGCTGGCCGAGCAGGTCCGGCGCGCCGGCATCGCGCGCCAGCTTTTCCTCGATCGCCAGGACGACGAAGGTATTCATGCTGGTGTGCGCGGCGCGGCTCTTTTCTTCGACCTGGCCGCGCACGCCCTCGGGCATGCGGACCACGAACTTGTCGGCGGTGCGGGAGTTTCCGTTACGCATGGGCGGCCTCCTTGGGCTTGGTTGCGTTTTCTTTCCGGTCGCGGGCGGCGAAGTAGACGCTGGAGAGGATTTCCTCGGCGCCTTCGATCCACCCATAGGAGGGTTGGTGGTTGGCGGTCTTGGCCAGGTGCTCGTGCTCGTTGATCGGGAAGCCGAGGTTGAAGTAGGCGGCGCCGCCGACCTCGAACATGACGCCGCCGCTCAGCAGCAGGTTGCCGGTGTTGATGCCGAGCTGCTGCCAGGTGCTGTGGCTGCTGATCCGTTTCGGGCAGTGCTCCTGCCACAGCTCGACCAGGCGCGCGTGCTCCTTGCGGATCGCCGCGCGCTCGGCCTTGCTGACCCCCTTGGGTGGCTGGCCGGCGGTGCGCAGGTTGCGGAAGCCGTAGTTGTCCTGTTGGCGCCAGTGCACATCGAGGTCGGGCGCCGGGGGCAGCTTCAGGCCGCCGATGTACTGGGAGTCGATGCCGCGCATCGTCGAGGCCTGGCCACCGAAGGCCTCGCCGAGCTGCTTGCGCTGGGCCTCGAACACATCGCGCTGCAGATACCAGGCGCGCACCAGGGCGACGATGCGCGGGGTGGTGGAGCGGTAGTAGAAGCTATCCATGGGCCAGCACCTCGCGCGAGCCATCGTTTTTCATGGGGCCGACGATGTCGAGCAGTTCCATGTCCTCAATGAGGCGGGCCGCGCGGTTGTAGCCGATCTTCAGTTTGCGCTGCACGGCGGAAATGGATGCTCGCCGGGTTTCGCGGACGAAGCGGATAGCCTCGTCCAACAACTGGTCGCTGCCGGCCTGGTCGGTAGCCGCTGACACGCCGTGTTGGTGTGCAGCTTCGGCGCTCGGTGCCGCCTTGCGGAGCTGGTTCTTGAGTTGGTCGGGCAGGCCGTGGATCAGTAGCGTGTCGCGGCTCTGGTCGAACTCCACCTTGCTACCCAGCAGGTGCGCCTCGAAGCTGATCGACAGGCCTTCGGCGCGGCCAGTGAAGCGGCGGAACTGGTTGAGGGTTCGCTTGTCTGCCGGGATTTCCGGCGCCAAGCCGTAGTCCTTGTTGCGGATGAAGTCGTAGAAGGCGCGCAGCGCCTGGTCGTCCATCAGCTCCGAGAGCGCGTCGAGGGTGATCGGCTCGCCGTGCTTGGCCTGGGCGACCGCGTAGTTCACCAGGGTGTCGGTCTTCTCGCGCGCCTGGTCTTCCGGCAGGTCCTCGGCTTCGACGAAGTCGCTGAAGGCCTTGAGCAGTGTCCGGGTCTCGCTGGGCGCATCGGCGGCTTCCTGGCAGCCGATGAAGTCGCGGAAGTAGTCCGCGCGCTTGCGCCCGCCCTTGGCGCGGAGGAACGAAACGTACTGGCGAGAGGCCTTGTTGTTGCGCCACTCCGACAGATTGATGCGGGCCGCGAAGTTGAGTTGACCCAGGTCGAGGCGGCGCGTGGTGACCACCTCCAGGCTGTCGTTGACGGTGATGCTCTCGCTCTGCTGCAGCAGCGCCACCACCAGGTAGTCGGTCATGCCCTGCTGGTAGTGGGTGAGCAACAGGTGGCCGCCGGTGCTGAGGTTGGATTCTTCGAGCAGCGCCTTCAGGTGCTCAGCGGCCAACTGGCTGAAGGTGAGGAAGTCCTTGCCGCCGTCCAGGTACTCGCTGAGCCAGCCGCGGAACGGGTAGGCGCCGGACTCTTCCTGGAAAATGCCCCAGGCCTTGCCCGGCTTGGCGTTGTAGCTCTCGTTGAAGTCGGCCAGCAGATTGTCGCTGGCGTCAGTGGCGGGCAACTCGGCGCTGCGTGCATGCAGGACAGCGGGGTTGCCGTCGGGCTTTTTGTCGATCAGGTGGATGATGCTGTGGCGGATGGGCATCGTTTTCTCCTTGGTGCGCCGGTCAGATGCCGGCGGGCGCTTCTTCGCCGCCCAGGGCCTCGAAAAGCGCGGGCAGGAACTGGCGGAAGGTGAGCATCATCAGGACGAAGCTGGCGTCGCGCTGGCCCGCGGCGTCGTCGCCGCCGTCCTTCTCGGCCTGCTCCTGCAGCAGGTTCTCGAAGCGCAGGCGCTTGATCGCCAGCTTGTCGTCGATGACGAAGCTGAGCTTGTCCGACCAGGCCAGCGAGGCCTGGGTGACCAGCTTCCCGGCGGTCAGGTGCAACTGCATTTCCTCGCTGGTCATGTCCTGGCGGGTGGCCACGACCTTGCCGCCGTCCTCGTGGGTATCGGCGAGCACCGCGCTGTCCAGCACGTGGAAGTCGCTGTCGGCGGCCTGGTTCTTCATCCAGTCGGTGAGGGTGGCGCTGGGCGCGACCTTCACGCTGAGCGGGCGCACCGGCAGCGAGCCCAGGGCTTCGCGCAGGGTGGACAGCAGGTCCTCGGCCTTCTTTGCGCTGTTGGTGTCGATCAGCACCAGGCCTTGCTCAAGGTCCAGCGCAGCGAACGTGCTGGATTTGCGAATGAAAGCCCGCGGCAGCAAGGCCTGCACGATTTCGTCCTTGAGCTGGTCGCGCTCCTTCTTGAACACCTTGCGCATCTGGTCGGTTTCGATTTGCTCGACCTTCTCGGCCAGTTCGTCGCGCACCACGCTGCCGGGCAGCAGGCGCTCCTGCTTTCGGGTGGAGAT
>Ga0180219_1002217_pt1 | contig 11726 bp, 13 predicted proteins | sample eDN3rd30CBELigMG_FD_151338 | JGI IMG/M metagenome (GOLD analysis project Ga0180219, IMG submission 151338) | Enriched Miracle-Growth compost microbial communities from Emeryville, California, USA - eDNA 3rd pass 30_C BE-Lig MG (version 2)... ...
GAAAGAGCGCGGCCATTCTTTGAAGGTGGCGCTCGAGTGCCCTTATATTCTCGCCGTGCCGGCCATCGTGGCGGGCACGGATTACATCGCCACCGTGCCTGACGAACTGGCCGGCCTGTTCCAGCGCCTGGCCGAGATCGAGACCTTCCAGCTGCCGCTGCCCATGCCCGACATCACCGTCAAGCAGCATTGGCATGCGCGCTTCAACGACGATGCAGGCCATCGGTGGTTCCGGGCCAAGGTGTTCGAGTGCGTATCGGGCCACGGAGAGGCTGGTGATACCGATACGGATTCAAAATAAAGGCGAAAAGCCCAGGTAATCGAAGGACCCGACGGCCGCCCGGCTAGCCGATGCTTGAATTGCCGATTTCCCTGACGGGCGCCTTGCGGCCGCTCTCGCGCTTGCCGGCGTCGAAGTGCGGCGTCGTGATGTCCAGAAGCTTACTCAGCAGCCGCAAGAGCGTCGAGGCCTCTTCGGGGGTCAGATTTCTTAGCAGTTTATGCTGCGTCAGAACTATCTTCGGATGCAAGTCCTTATAGAAGGCTTGTCCCTCTTCGGTGAGGTAAATCTGCCGTCCCCGCGACGATCGCGTACTGCTCCGGCGTTCGATGTAGCCGTTCTTCTCCAGCCGCCGGATCATGCCACCCATTGTGGCCTCATCCCAGTTCAGCAGCGCGGCCAGCTCCAATTGCTGCAAGCCAGGCTCCAGCGAAATGGCCAGCAAGACAGTCATTTGCCCGGCGGTGACGCCCGCATCGCTGGCCACCTTATCGAATGTCGAGGTGACAAATTGGCCGCTTCGGCGCAGCAGATAGCCGGGGCTGCCATAAAAATTAAAGATGTTATCGAGTTTTATGGTTTTTTTTGAACGTTTCAACACGGCAAGGTCTTCTTAAAAAAATAAATAAACAAGGGCGAAATCCAGCAGCCCCCATCAGTATCAGCAGGGGACGCACTGTGTCGAGTAAGGGCTATCCCGGTCTCGGGTTTTCTCTAATGACATCGGAAAAACTAAGTTGCTAGGATTCTAAATAAGCATACTATCTTTGTACACTTATTTTGGACTGAGTGCTTAGCATGGTTTCTTGATTGCTTGGTTGTTCTGTCGTTCGTAGTGCTTTCTTGATTGCCGTGTTGTCTGAACGGATTCCTGCAAGTTGTCATCCACTACCAAAGGAGCAGTCTCATGAGGATTAAAGCAACGTTGGCTGGGCTGGGTCTATGCGCGCTTGGCGTAATGACCGCTCAGGCTCAAACAGCACAGCCGTTGAAAATCGGTTTTCTGGCTGAAATGGCGGGCATCTACGGCGCGCCGGGGCAAGACCAGTACGACGCTTTCATGCTGGCAGTCGAAGAGCGCGGCGGAAAACTGGGTGATGTGCCCGTTCAAATCTTCAAGGAAGATACGCAATTCAAGCCAGATGTGGCCAGCCAGATCGTCGACCGCCTGATGGATCGGGAAAAGGTCGAGCTTTTTACCGGATTGACCTACACCCACATCGCATTGGCCGTCTACAAAAAAATCAATGATAAGGGCGGTTTCATGATTGCGTCCAATACAGGGCCGGCTCCCATAGCCGGCGCAGGCTGTGTGCCCAACTTCTTTGCAAGCACTTGGCAGAACGACCAGTTGTCGGAAGTGGTTGGCAAGTACGCCGCTGAAAAAGGCTACAAGAACGTCTTCGCGCTGGCACCCAACTATCAGGCCGGAAGAGACTTTGTCGCAGGCTTCAAAGAAACTTACGGCAAGCCTTTGCTTGACGAGGTCTATACCCCAGTAGCACAGCAGGACTTCTCGGCTGAGCTTTCCATGATCCAGGCGGCCAATCCCGATGCCGTCTATGTATTTTATCCGGGTGCGCTGGGTGTCAACTTCGTCAAGCAGTATCACCAGGCCGGCCTGAGCAATATCCCCTTGCTCAACACTGCCACCACCGAGGGCATCAACCTGCCGGCGCAGGGCGAAACTGCCATAGGTGCGGTGAATGGTTCGTTCTGGGGCCCCGATTTCGACAATGACACCAGCAAGCATTTCGTCGAGGCGTTCGAAGCCAAGTACAAGAGGATTCCTTCACAGTACGCCGCGCAGGCCTACGACTCCGCCTTGTTGATCGATTCGGCGTTGCGCAAGGTTCAGGGAGACATCTCTGATAAGGATGCGTTTCGCGCCGCGCTCAAAGAAGCCGATTTCAAGTCGCTGCGGGGTGACTTTAAGTTTGGGAACAACCATTTCCCCATCCAGGATTTCCATATCTTTGAAGCATACAAAGACGACAAGGGACGCATGAACGTGCGGCGTATTGCAACGCCCATGGTGCAGGCGCAAGACAAGTATGCCGCCCAGTGCCCCATGAAGTGAAGATGAACATGTCTTTATTCGTTGCGCAAATTCTTAATAGTTTTCAGCTTGGGGCATTGCTGTTCCTGATGTCGGCGGGCTTGACGCTGGTTTTCGGAATCATGAATTTTCTGAATCTGGCGCACGGCTCTTTATTCATGGTGGGGGCGTATGTCGGTGCGACAGTGGCTGCGAAAACGGGTTCTTTCACGATGGCAATCGTTGCCGCCATCGTGATCACGATGCTGCTGGGCGTCGTGGCGGAAAGGACGCTGCTGCGCCAGCTATACGCACGAGACCATCTGGATCAGGTGCTTTGCACGTTCGGACTGCTGCTCATTGCCAACGAGGCGGTGCGCTACATCTGGGGGCCTTCCCCGTTGTTCATCAACGTGCCGTCAATGCTTGACGGCACCGTCAGGATCTTCGGGCAAAACTACCCGGCCTATCGCTTCGCCATCATATTGGCCGGCATCGCCGTGGTGGTCGGGCTTTACCTCCTCATCAGCCGCACTCGCCTGGGAATGTTGATTCGTGCGGGGGCCAACAACGCCAACATGGTTTCCGCACTGGGTGTGAACATCAAGTTCCTGAATACGGTCGTATTTGCGTTGGGAGCGGGGCTGGCCGGCTTGGGCGGACTACTGGTCGCCCCATTGGTTTCAGTGCAGCCGGGCATGGGCGAGCCGGTGTTGATCCTGACCCTGGTGGTCATCGTGGTGGGCGGAATCGGCTCGATACGGGGAGCGCTGTACGGCGCCCTGATTGTCGGCTTGATCGACACCGCGGCTCGCGTCTACATGCAAATCGGCTTGCTGCAGATCTTTGAGCGCTCGGTAGGGCAAGCCATCGGGCCAGCCATCGCCTCGATGTTGATCTACATCCTGATGGCGATCGTGCTGGCGTTCAAACCCCAAGGCCTCTTTCCGGTGAAGCATGGCTAAATTAGATATTCGTGAATTGAAAACATGGGTCGCAGGGCTGGTCATCCTGCTGTTTGCTGCCGTGCCGATCGTGTCGATACTGACCGACCAGGCGTTTTACATGGCGCAGTATTCGCGCATCATGATCTATGCGCTGGCCGCCGTGGCACTGAATCTCATCTTGGGCTTCGGGGGCATGGTCAGCCTCGGTCATGCCTTGTATATCGGAATCGGTGCCTACGGCGTGGGCATTCTTGATTTCCACGGCGTTACGAACGGATGGCTGCAACTGCTCGCGGCCCTGGGCGTGGGTGGCTTGTTTGCCACGGCCATAGGCGCCGTGGTGGTCAGGCTTAAAGGCATGACCTTCATCATGATCACGCTGGCGTTTGCGCAAATGGGCTACTTCCTGGCGGTAACGCTGCGTACATACGGCGGCGAAGACGGCCGGGCGATCGGCATGCGCAGCCAGATGCACTTGTTCGATTTTTCGAACCCCGTAGTGCTGTATTACGTCATTTTCGTCTGTTTGATGGGGACGGTGTGGTGGATCAACCGCAGCATTACCTCCCGTTTCGGCATGGTGATCCGGGGAAGCAAGTCGAACGAACGGCGGATGCTGGCCCTGGGTTTCTCTACGTTCCGCTACAAGCTTGCCGCTTATGTGATCTCGGCCCAGATCTGCGTTGTCGCCGGGTTCCTGCTGGCCAATCTGACCTTGTACGCCTCGCCGTCCTACATGCAATGGATGGTGTCGGCCGAGCTCATCATCATGGTGATTCTTGGCGGCATGTTCACGGTGTTCGGCCCCGTCATCGGAGCCATGGTGTTTCTGCTGCTCGAAGAGTGGCTGTCGAACTTCCACTCCGTCAGTTTTCCCGCCTTTGGAGAACTTGTCAACGAGCATTGGCTGGCGGTGCTGGGCGCGTTCGTCATTGTGGTGGTACTGACGGCACGCAATGGCGTCTATGGATATGTCGGCAGAAGGGGGCGCACTCAATGATCGATGCGAAACCCATACTCAGCGTCCGGGGCCTGGTCAAGCGCTTCGGCGGGCTGCTGGCCACAGACCATATCGACTTCGACCTGATACCAGGAGAGGTCCATGCCGTCATCGGTCCCAACGGCGCGGGTAAAACCACCTTTCTGTCTCAGCTGGCCGGCGAGCTCAGGCCGGATGAGGGCAGCATCACGTTCGGCGATGTCGACATAACGCACAAGTCGGTTCCCGAGCGGGCCCGGGCCGGCGTCGGCCGTTCGTATCAGATCAGCCAGGTCTTTCGCGACATGACCGTGCTCGAGAACGTGCTGCTTGCGGCTCAGGCGACCGAAGCCAGCAGTTTTTCATTCCTGGCCAGCGTGTTCGATGATGAGAAGCTGCTCGAGGCGGCCAGGCACCATCTGCGCTTGTGCGGCCTGGGCGCTCGCGAAGACAGGGTCGTTTCGATTCTCGCCCACGGCGAACATCGGCAGCTGGAGCTGGCCATGACCCTGGCCACCCGCCCAAGCGTGCTGTTGCTCGACGAGCCAATGGCCGGCATGAGCCAGGCCGAATCGGTCGAGATGATCAAGCTGCTCAAGGAAATCAAGAAGCACTACGCCATGGTCCTGGTAGAGCACGACATGGATGCGGTCTTCTCATTGGCCGACCGGATTTCCGTGCTGGTTTACGGCAGGGTCCTGGTCACCGGCACACCCGAAGAAATCCGCGAGAACGAACTCGTCAAAGAGGCCTATCTGGGCGATCAGGAGGAGATGTGATGGCGCGGCCCTTGTTGGAGGTGAAGAGCATCGAGTCCTTTTACGACAAAAGCCAGGCTCTTTTCGGCATGTCGTTCTCGGTACAGGAGGGTGAGTTCTGCACCCTTATGGGCCGCAACGGCATGGGCAAGACCACGACGGTCAAGAGCGTCATGGGCCTGCTCAGTCCGGCGCATGGCCAGGTTCTTTTCGAAGGGCGGCCGCTCGAGAAGCTGCCTCCCTACCGAGTGGCGCGTTTCGGCCTGGGGCTGGTGCCCGAGGGGCGCCAGGTTTTCACGAACCTGACGGTTCATGAAAACCTGGTGGCCACGGCTCGCCACGCAAGCCGCTCCGGCAATGACTGGACCCTGGAGCGCATCTACGCGCTCTTTCCATCGCTTGCGCGGCGCGACAAGAACCTGGGAAGCAATCTGTCTGGAGGAGAGCAGCAAATGCTGGCGATAGGGCGGGCGCTGATGACCAATCCCAGGCTTCTCATTCTGGACGAGGCCACAGAAGGCTTGGCTCCCCTGGTCAGAAAGGAAATCTGGGCCTGCCTGACGGAGCTCAAGCGCATGGGGCAAACGGTGATCGTGATCGACAAGAACATTGGGCCGTTGTTGCGCCTTGCCGACTGCCATCACATTGTAGAGAAGGGACAAGTTGTCTGGTCGGGATCATCCGCCAGTCTAAGAGCTCGGCCGGAGTTGCTCGAGCGTTATGTCGGAGTCTAAGCCCGCAAGCGGGCTTGAAAGTCAAAGGAGTGGCAAAGATGTTGAACGTCGATTACGAGCGTGAGAGCTTGACAAAGAGTTCCAGGCAGTTGGGCCTGGCTGAATACTGGGTCGAGCGTGAAATTATCGAAGACCCCGCCTATCGCACCACGGCGGTCCCTTTCGTCTGGCATTGGAAAGACATGCAGCCGCTGTTGGCCAAGGCCTCTGACATCGTGCCGATGGAAGAGGCGTATCGCCGCGCCTTGTTGTTTGCCAATCCCTCCTTGGCCCCCAAGGCCTGGATGACCACGACTATCTACGGTGGGTGTTCCTGGTACAACCCCGGCGAATCGGCCGAAGTGCACCGGCATCCGCCCAGCGCGAGCCGCTTCGTACTGCACGGTGACGGAGGCTGGACCGCGGTCGAGGGCGAGAAGTGCATGATGTCGCGCGGCGACCTGATACTGACGCCCAACGGCACCTGGCATAACCATGGCAATGACGGCAAAGAGCCCGTTATCTGGGTGGATATTCTGGATTTGCCGCTTGCCGAGAACCTCAATAACCGGTGGGTCATGGAGTATGACTACTTCGAAGCCAAGCCGGGCGAGGCGGCTTTGCAGAAGAAAACCCAGACCATCACCAAAGCCGATGACTACTCGGTCAAGCTGTATGCCATCGGAGGCATCAAGCCGACGTTCATCGACCATCAGCGTGGCCTTAGCACAGGATCGCCGATGTTTGTGTATCGCTGGGCCGATACCGTCAAAGCGTTGAATCAGCTGCGCGAGTTCGAGGCCGATCCCTGCGATGGCATCTCGGTTGAATATATCGACCCCGTCACCGGCGTCTCCGTGGTGCCGACCATGTCGTTCGGAGTGCATATGTTCGAAGCGGGCTTTCAGCCTGACTTCCAACGCAAAAGCTCCAGCACGGTGTACTGCGTCATCCAGGGCCAGGGCCGTACAGAGCTCGAAGATGGAAAAACCCTCGAGTGGGTGGAGAACGACGTGTTCGTAGTGCCAAGCGGTACATGGTACCGGCATGTCAACACCGATCCGAACAATGATCTGATGCTGTATGCGGTCAGTGATGAGCCGACCTTGAAGAAGCTGGGGTTCTTCAAGTGCCTGCGCCGCCTGGCCGACGGCACTGTCGTGGCCCGATAAGCGGAGAAAACCGTGGAAATCGAACACATCAATCCGCAGGACACATACGACTCGCTGCACACCCGGGGCTACACCCAGGTAGTGGCCGCTGCAGGGCTGCAAAGACTTGTCGTCGTTTCCGGGCAGTTGCCTCTGGACGAGGACAACAAGCTCATCGGCGAGGGCGATATCGAGGCCCAGACTCGAGCCTGCTACGAAAACTTGAAGCGTTCGCTTGCCGCTGCGGGCGCCGATCTGTCCAACGTGATCCGCATGACCACCTATGTCACGGATCTGGTTGCGCATCCGAAGGGGGTGCGGAAGGTGCGGGCCGAGTACTTCGGCACCGACAGGCCGCCCGCCTCGACCATGATCGAGGTGCCCAGGTTGTTGAACAACATGCTTATCGAAGTCGAGGCTATGGCCGTCGTTTGACGAGCATTCGTATTGAGGAGAGTGGTAAATGCTAGCTAAAACAGGCGACGATGTCTGGCCTGCCAAAGATTATGCCCGGATTCCATACTGGCTGTTTACCGACGAAGAGCTATACCAGCAGGAACTCGAGAAGATTTTTCGCGGATCGACGTGGAACTATGTCGGCCTCGAAGTCGAGGTTCCCGACTGGGGCGATTTCAAGACGACCTACGTCGGCGAAACTCCGATTATCGTCAGCCGCGGCAAAGACGGAGACCTGATCGCCCTGGTGAATCGTTGCGGCCATCGCGGAGCCATGGTCCGTCGTGAAACCTACGGCAACGAGCGGACGCATACATGTATCTACCACCGCTGGTGTTATTCACTGGAAGGCGATCTGATCGGCATCCCGTTCAAGCGCGGCGTGAATGGCAAGGGCGGTCTCGATGCGACGTTCGACCAGAAAGAGCACGGCCTGCAGCGCCTGCGCATCGAATCGTACAAGGGCATGATGTTTGTCACGTTCGACCGCGAGATGCAATCGCTGCATGATTACCTGGGGCCGTTGAACCGCGAGCAGATCTCGCGCATCATGTGCAGGCCTATCAAGCTCCTTGGCTTTCAAAAGCAAATCATCAAGGGCAACTGGAAGCTATACCAGGAAAACCTGCGTGATACCTATCACGCCAGTCTGCTGCATTCGTTCTTCGTCACATTCGGGCTCGATCGGGTGACGAACCCCGGGGGAACGCGGCTCGACGAGTCGAAAGGGCACAGCTTCGTGTTCAACCGTCCCGATCCGGCGGCGGCCGACACGCTGGTCAACGAGGCCTCGTCGCAAGTCTATGCCTCCGAAGGCGTAAAGGCCGAGCGCGTCAATCTCGAAGACACCTGGTTCCTGAGTTTCCACAAGCAGTACGACGACGACATGCGTTTGTATCTCGCCTGCCTGTTTCCCAACGCTCATTATCAGCAGATGAACAATTGCCTGAATACGAGGCAAATGATTCCCCGTGGCCCGGACATGTTCGAAGTGGTGTGGACGGTCTTTGGCTACGAAGACGACACGGAAGACCTGGCCGAGTTGCGCAAGTTCCAAGCCAACTTCATCGGGCCCGCCGGTTTTGTATCGATGGAGGACGCCGAGGTCATCGAGAATATGCAAACCGCTTTCCGCAACGAGCGCGAAGCGTGCGCGGTAGTGGAAATGGGTGGACGCGGGGCGATTCTGACCGATTGCGACAACAAAGTGAACGAGATCCCGATTCGCGGCTTCTGGTCGAGATATGCCAGGTTGATGGGTTTGGAACCTACCGGAGCAGAGCGATGACACCATATCGAGAACGAGTCGAGGATCTGCTGGCCGACTATGCATGGCGGCTGGATAACGACAAGCTTGAAGAGTGGACGGAACTCTTTACCGAGGATGCGCGCTACGAAATATTGCCCCGCGACAACGTCGACCGTGGCTATCCCCTCGCGTTGATGTGTTGCCGGAACCAGGCCATGCTGCGTGATCGGGTGCTCGCCTTGCGCGTAGCGAACGAATACAACCTGCACTACGACCGGCATGTCATCGGCGTTCCCAAGTACCTGCGGGTCAGCGACGAGGAGGTCGCTTTCGAAGCCAATTACGTCGTGATTCAAACCGACCAGCATGGCGCCAGCAAAGTATTCAGTTCAGGAGTTTACAGGGACCGCGTGGTCATGCGGGACGGCGCCATGCGCATCAAGGAAAAATTGGTGGTGGTCGACACGTTCTGTGTTCCCACCCTTATTGCCACGCCTTTATAGGGCTGGCATTTCATCAGGAGACTAGCTATGAAGTTGAATCACGAATTGGTTGCTTCGATTACAGCACGCGCGATAGACGAGGGCTTGAAGCGTGGCTTCAACGTATCGTGCGCCCTGGTCGACGACGCGGGACGCACTGTTAGTGTGCTTCGCCATGCCGATGCCAGCTGGCAGACGCCCGAGTTCGCTCTGGGCAAAGCGCGCTTGGCCAGCGCTTTCAAGACCAGCACGGGCGCCATGTATGCCCGCCTGCAGAAAGAGCGCCCCTTGTACGGCACGATGCTGACCTCGCTCAACGCCCGCAACGACTGGATGCTTGCCGAAGGCGGCGCGGCGATCAAGCTGGAAGCGGAGGCAGGCGAGAACCATGGCGGGCTGGCTGTGGGCGCCATCGGCATCAGTGGCTGCTTTCCAGCCACGATCGACCAGGAAATCGCCGATCAGCTGGTCGACTGGGTCAGGACACAGGTCTGACGTGGCGGCTGCTTTGAGCGGCCGTATTTGATAATGGATGGGAATCGTCATGGAAGTTAAAGAGTCGATCGCCGCGCAGGCCGTGGAGAACAGTTTGATCGGTTTGTGGCAAATCGTTCGCGAGGTAGAGGGGGCCGAGCTGCAGAAAGGATTTGTGCCGCACTTGTGGCGCTGGGATATCTTGAGGCCCTTGATGGATGAGGTCAGCGAAAACATCACGCTGGAAGACGCAGACCGTCGCGTGATCATCATGTCGAACCCGGGTGCCCGGCACAAGCATCACTCCACCAATACCCTGTATTTAAGTTGTTCCATCTACAATCCGGGCGAAACCGCGCCGGTGCACCGCCATACCTCCAACGCCAGCCGTTTCGTGCTGGAAGGCGGCGGGGGCTACACCACCATCGAAGGCGAGAAATGCACCATGTCGCGCGGCGACCTGATCATCACTCCGGCCGGCACATGGCACGATCATGGGAACGAAGGCGCCGAACCTGTCATCTGGGTCGACGTACTGGATCTGCCGCTGGTCGAGAACCTGGCCGTCAGCAAGTTCGAGTTCGAATACTATGAAGAGGACGACGCGGGCAATGCCGCCAGAAAAGACATCCAAAAGGTCAGTTTGCCCGATGACTACTCGAGCATGGTTTACGGCTATGGCGGTTTCCTGCCCACGTTCGTCGACCATCAGCGCGGTGAAAGCGCAGGGTCGCCCATGTTCGTCTATCGCTGGGCCGACGCCAAAGCCGCATTGAATCGTATGCGCCACCTCGAGGGATGCCCCTACGACGGCATCATTCTCGAGTACGTCAACCCCGTCAACGGCAAGTCGGTCACGACGACGACCGCCTTCTTTGTCCAGCTTCTGCGTCCCGGCGAGGCCACCAAGGCGCACCGCCAGACCAGCAGCTCGGCATATTGCTGCCTGGAAGGGCGAGGCCGTACCTATGTGGGCGATACGGTGCTCGAGTGGGGTCCGAACGACATGTTCGTTATCCCGAACGGCATGCCGCATCGCCATGAAAATCTTAGCTCGACGCAGGACGCTTACCTGTATTCGGTGACCGATGCGCCCGCAATGAAGTTCCTCAACCTGTATCGCGAAGAAGCTGTTTAAGGGCCGATCATTGACCAAGGAAATGCCATGGCAATAAGTAGCGGCCGTGCAGCCGCCGAGAACCCGTTCAAGGCCGCATTACGGGGCAGTGATCCGATATTGGGCTTCTGGAGCTCGCTGGCCAACCCCGTGTTGGCGGAACTGGTCGCCGAGCATTCCGGTTTTCAGTGGATGCTGTTCGACACGGAGCATGCGCCCAACGACGTCCATACTCTGCTGGCCCAACTGCAGGCGATTCGTTTCTCAGGCGTGTCGGCTGTCGTCCGGCCGGCGCGCAACCATCCGGTCGAGATAAAGCGCGTGATGGACATTGGTTTCAGAAACCTGCTGATTCCCTGTGTCCAGTCGGCGGACGAGGCCCGCGAGGCGGTACGGGCGAGCCGCTATCCCCCGGCTGGAGTACGCGGTGTGTCAGGCTACCATCGCAACAACGGCTACGGCCGCATCGCGGACTATTTCGAGTTTATCGATGATGTGATCGCGATCATCGCGCAAATCGAAACGCGGGAGGCTATGGAGCAGCTGGAAGACATTGCCGCAGTCGAAGGCGTGGATGCCTTGTTTGTCGGTCCGGGAGACCTGGCGGCGAGCTTGGGTCATCTGGGACAAATCAAGGCTGAGCCGGTTCAGGAGGCTATCCGCGCCATCGGTCAGCGTGCCCGGGCCCAAGGCTGCAAAATCGGCATTGCGGCCGGCACCATTGAAGACGTTGCCCGTTACCGCGATTGGGGTTATAGCCTGTTTACAGTCGGCAGCGACGTGAATTTGTTCAGGGGGGCCGTTGAAGGCCTGTCAGACGCGCTGCGAAATTATGCTTGACGAAAGCGGCTCAAACCAAGAGGGCACCAAAGGCTGAACAAGCATTCAGCCTTTGGTGCCCAAGCTGCCTCTTTTGACTATTGCCGAAACGGCCGATCAGCTCGCGCGCGCGTCAGTCAGTTCCACCGCCGTAAGCTTTTGCAGTTCTTCAAAGCTGAGGCCGGGCACGATGTCGATGACCTGGGTGCCTTCGGGGGTAAGGTCGAAGACCGCGACGTCGGTGTACACGCGGCTGACGCAGG
>Ga0180219_1002220_pt1 | contig 11721 bp, 11 predicted proteins | sample eDN3rd30CBELigMG_FD_151338 | JGI IMG/M metagenome (GOLD analysis project Ga0180219, IMG submission 151338) | Enriched Miracle-Growth compost microbial communities from Emeryville, California, USA - eDNA 3rd pass 30_C BE-Lig MG (version 2)... ...
CTCTTGTTCTTGAAATCGGAAAGGTGCCCGCCAGGACGGGCGCACAGGCCTGGGCCCAATTCACGGAGCGCGGACAAGCCGAACCCGTGCCGCCTGCCCTGGCTGCCGGCAAATACGAAGGGAATGCGGACCGGGAGCGACGCGTGCCGGTCCCGGTGTCGAAGCTGAAACGGCCTGGGGGCGAGGCCTCCAGCGCTCTCGACGTAGCCGACGGCAGTCACGGTAATTCCGCAACGATGTTGCCGGTAGTCGCGCCAAATGGCCTTCAGCGTTCCATTATGTGAACGCTGGACGGCGGCAAGCACGGGTGCATTCAAACGCACCCGCGCGTTGATCGTTGGAGACACGTGCAACAAGGGCAGGCACGTCCGTGCTGCCGCCCTCCTCCTCTCTGAAAGGCCCGGCTTTGAGCCACCGGACATGCGGTATTGCGAATCCTTCTCGACTAAATGTAATATTATTACATTACATACAGGAGGCACCATGAAACCAGGCATCCACCCCGAGTACCGCCCCGTGCTGTTCCACGACACGGCCGCCGACGTGTTCTACCTGATCCGCTCCACCGCGCAGACGGACAAGACCCACACCTACGTCGACGGCAACACCTACCCCTACATGACCCTGGACGTGTCCAGCGCCTCGCACCCGGTCTACACCGGCGAGCAGCGCAAGACCAAGGCCGAGGGCCGCGTGGCCGGCTTCAACAAGCGCTTTGCCGGGTTCGTCGGCAACAAGGGGGCGTGATGAAAGTCCTCGCCTCGCTGAAGAAGGCCAAGCTGCGCCACCGCGATTGCCAGGTGGTGAAACGGCGCGGCCGGCTGTACGTGATCTGCAAGTCCAACCCGCGCTTCAAGTGCGTACAGGGCCGGCCGAAGCCGAAGGTTCGGCGTTGAGCCTGACCTGCAATCACAGGCGGTGACCGAACCGAAGCCTGGTTCGGCGCCGCCGCCTCGCCTCTTGGCCAAGACGTCTTTTCCTGGACGGTTCAGCGACATCTGCGACAAGCGCATGGCCTCCTTCTGTCCTGGGTCCTTCATGCGCCATCACGTGATTCCGTCACGCATATGAACAGCGGGTTGTCGAGAATGACACTCGTGAGGCTCATCGCTGAAGGGAAAAAGCCGGAGCGATCGATCGTTTGCCACCGAAGATGACCTCCGCTCCAGCGGCCTTCGCGACAGCGATCTGCTACAGGAGCATCTCCAGGGCACGTTCGCCGGTCACTGGCTCGATGTCGGTCGCCTCATTCGGAGGCGCCAATCTGATCGCTGCGAAGCGGGCCTGCAAAGTCGTCGCCTTAATCAAACATAGCCACAAGAACAAACTCATAACAGGGCATCTTTATACCCCTAAGGACGGCCTGAGAAAGGTCACCTGCTGCATCGGGAAACCCGGCCAGTGACGTCCCGGGATTTTGCCAACGTCAGGAAGTCTTTTTCAGGGCTCCCCTGAAGTTCTGGTTCCTTCTCGCTCTACCAGTACTATGGCTTGCATTTTCTATGGGTGGCTCGGGCCGCGTTTTCAGGTTTCCGAGAATATCCACGGCTCAAGTAAACGTCGTGATTCCTCATAACGGCGGATGTCGGCCTCCCGCTCCAGGGTCAAGGCGATATCGTCCAGGCCATTGATCAAGCAGTGCTTGCGGAACGGGTCAATGTTGAAGTCGATAATCCGGCCATCCGCGGTGCTGATGGTCTGGGCGGCAAGATCGACGGCGAGGCTGTAGTGGGGCTGGGCTGCGACTTCCTCGAATAGCCATTGCACCTGCGGCTCGGGCAGGACGATGGGGAGCATGCCGTTCTTGAAGCAGTTGCCGTAGAAGATATCGGCAAAGCTTGGCGCAATAAGCACCCTTATGCCGTAGTCGTGCAACGCCCAGGGGGCATGCTCGCGGCTCGACCCGCAGCCAAAGTTCGCGCGTGTCAGCAGGATGGAGGCACCCTGGTAACGCGCATGGTTCAACACGAAGTCCGGGTTGCGCGGCCGCAGGGAGCAGTCCTGGCCCGGTTCCCCGTGGTCCAGGTAACGCCACTCGTCGAACAGGTTGTCACCAAAGCCGGTACGCTGGATCGACTTCATGAACTGCTTGGGGATGACCGCATCGGTATCGACGTTGGCTCGATCGAGCGGTACGACGAGGCCGTCCAGGCGAGTGAAGGGTTGCATCAGCGTGACTCCGGAACGTGGGTGAAGTGGCCGGCGATGGCCGCTGCCGCTGCCATTGCCGGGCTGACCAGGTGGCTGCGCCCGCCGGCCCCTTGCCGTCCTTCGAAATTACGGTTGGAGGTCGAGGCACAACGCTCGCCCGGCACCAGCCGGTCCTCGTTCATGCCCAGGCACATGGAGCAGCCGGGCTCGCGCCATTCGAAGCCGGCATCGATGAACACGCGGTCCAGCCCTTCGGCCTCGGCCTGCGCCTTCACCAGACCCGAGCCTGGAACAGCCAGGGCCAGCTTGATGGTCGCGGCGATGTGCCGGCCCTTGAGCACGGCGGCGGCGGCGCGCAGGTCTTCGATGCGGGCGTTGGTGCACGAGCCTATGAATATCTTGTCGGGACGAAGAGCGCTGATGGCGGTGCCAGGCTCTATTCCCATGTACGCAAGCGCGGCCTGCATGCCGGCGCGCTTCACGGGGTCCGGCTCATGCGCGGGGTCGGGAACGCAACCGTCGATGGGGGCGACCATCTCCGGGGAGGTTCCCCAGGTCACCATGGGTTTCACATCGCTCGCATCGATTTCGATGGTCTTGTCGAAATGAGCCTCCGCATCGCTGACCAGGGTGCGCCAGTAGGCGACCGCTTGGTTCCATTGTTCGCAGCGCGGGGCGAAGGGGCGCCCCTCGAGGTAGTCGATTGTGGTCTGGTCCACGCCAACCAGGCCAACGCGCGCGCCTGCCTCGATGGCCATGTTGCACAGCGTCATTCGGCCTTCCATCGACAGCGCCCTGACCGTGCTGCCGCCGAACTCGATGGCGTAGCCCGTGCCGCCGGAGGTGCCGATCCGGCCGATGATGTGCAGTATCAGGTCCTTTGCCGTCACGCCGGCGGGCAGCTCACCCTCGATGCGCAGCAGCATCGGCTTCATCCGGCCGACGGACAGGCACTGGGTGGCCAGCACATGCTCGACCTCGGAGGTGCCCACGCCGAATGCCAATGCCCCGAATGCACCGTGCGTACTGGTGTGCGAGTCGCCGGCGACCACCGTCATGCCGGGCAGGGTGGCGCCTTGCTCCGGTCCGACCACGTGGATGATCCCCTGGCGCCGGTCCGCCAGGCCAAACTCGGTGATGCCGAACTCTTTGCAGTTGCGGCTCAGCTGTTCCACCTGGATGCGCGAGAGCGGGTCGGCGATCCCCTGCGAACGCGTGGTCGTCGGCACATTGTGGTCCGCCGTGGCCAGGACCGTGCGCGGATGTCGCGGCTTGCGCCCGCCGAGCCGCAAACCTTCGAAGGCCTGCGGGCTCGTCACCTCGTAAACCAGGTGGCGATCGACATACAGCAACGCAGAGCCATCTGCTGCCTCATGCACGACGTGCCGGCGCCAGAGCTTTTCGACGAGTGTGGTTGGCATCATGCGCGCTCCTGGCTGGTAGTGGCGGCGGCCAGCGGAGCACCGCACGGACCGCTGGGGCGAGGTTGGCCGGCGACGCCTTCCAGGCGTGGCGGGACGGGATAGCGGCGCGTCCACGGACCGGCTTTCGCCACCTGTCCGGGAACCTCATGGCCGACGATCTGCGGCAGGCCCCGGGCAAGCACGAGCAGCGTGTCGAGGTCGACACCCGTGTCGTAGCCCATTGCCTCGAACATATGAACCAGATCCTCGGTGCAGACGTTGCCGCTTGCCCCCGGGGCGAACGGACAGCCACCGAGCCCACCGAGCGAGGCATCGAAGCGCTCGACCCCGGCTTGCAGCGCGGCCAGCGCGTTGGCCAACCCCATCGAGCGGGTATCGTGAAAATGGGCCGTGAGCGTCAGCTCCGGCCAGGCGCTTCTGACCTCGCGGCACAAGCGCTCGACCTGCACCGGGTTGGCCATGCCTGTCGTGTCGCACAGGGTGATGTGCTGCACGCCGATGCGCGCCAGGCGCTGCAGCATTCCCAGCACCACGGCATCGGCAATCTCGCCTTCGAAGGGGCAGCCAAAGGCCGTGGAAAGCGACACGTTGACCTGGGCCTGGCCGGCCACCATGGCGACGATGTCGGCGAACTGGGCCAACGACTGCTCCTGGCTCATGCGCAGGTTGGCGAGGTTGTGCGTGTCGCTGGCGGATATCACCAGGTTCAGTTCGTCCACGTTGCAGGCGAGCGCGCGTTCCGCGCCCCGCGCATTGGGTACCAGTGCCGCATACTGCACGCCGGCAACGCGGTCGATCCGGCGCATCACCTGCTCGGCGTCGGCAAGCGCCGGTATGGCCTTGGGAGAGGTGAAGGACGTAACCTCGATCTTGGCCAGGCCGGTGCGGCTCAGTGCGTTGATCAGCTCGATCTTCTGCTCGGTAGGCACGAACCGAGGTTCGATCTGGAAGCCGTCGCGTACCGACACTTCCTGGATGTATAGGCGTTGCCGTGCAACTGTGTTCATCGACACCTCCTCAAACCACGCCGTCGAGGCGCAGGCGGGCGATCTGCTCAGGACCCATGCCCAGCGATGCCAGGACTTCGTCCGTATGGGCGCCCAGCGCGGGGCCGACCCAGCGGGTGCGCCCCGGCGTGGCGCTCAGCTTCGGTACGATACCCGGCAGGTCGATGGGCTCGCCGTCCGGCAAGGTGTTGCGCTGGATCATTTCCCGCGCCTGGTAGTGCGGGTCCTCGGCGATGTCGGCTGCGGTATAGACACGGCCACTGGGCACCTCGGCAACCTCCAGGGTATCCAGCACCTGCGCCAGGGAGCGTTGCGCGGTCCACTCGGAAATCGCCTGGTCGAGCCGGTCGTTGTGCCTGGCGCGGCCGTCGTTGTGGGCCAGTTCGGGGGCTTCGCCGAGATCGTCGCGGCCGATGGCGTGCATCAACCGTTTGAAGATGGCATCGCCGTTTCCGGCGATCACCACATACTCACCGTCGCCGCACCGGTAGGTATTCGACGGGGAGATACCTGGCAGGCTGGCACCCGAGCGCTCACGCACGAAGCCGAACTCGGAGTACTCGGGGACCAGGCTTTCCATCACGGCGAAGACCGACTCGTACAGTGCGACATCGATGAGTTGCCCCTTGCCGCCGGGGCTCTTCAGGTGATGCATCGCCACCAGTGCGCCGATGGTGCCGTACAGCGACGCCAGTGTATCGCCCAGGCTCACGCCAACCCTCACGGGCGGCCGGTCCGGGAAGCCGGTGACGTGGCGCAGACCGCCCATGCATTCGGCGATGGCCGCGAATCCAGGCCGCTCCCTGTACGGGCCCGATTGCCCGTAGCCGGAAATACGCACCATGATCAGTTTCGGGTTCAGCGCTGCGAGTTGTTCCCAGCCCAGCCCCCATTTCTCGAGGGTGCCGGGACGGAAGTTCTCTATGACGATATCGGCTTGCGCCGCCAGCTGGCGGACGATTTCACGCGCCTGTTCACGCCTGAGGTCGAGGGTGACCGACTTCTTGTTGCGGCTTTGCACGTACCACCACAAGGACGTGTCCTTGTGCAGCTTGCGCCACTTGCGCAACGGGTCCCCGCCCTGCGGCGGCTCGATCTTGATGACTTCCGCGCCAAACTGGGCGAGCAGCGCGCTGGCGTAGGGGCCGGCGATCAGCGAACCCAGTTCGAGCACCTTGACGCCCGCAAGAGGCATCACCTCCTCCGTGGGTTCGCTGGCTTGCGAGATTGAGGTTTCGGTCATGGCTGGGCAATCCGCATCGTCAGTTCACCCAGGCCGTCCACCTGCGCGTGCATCACGTCGCCGGGCTTCACCGGGCCTACCCCTGCGGGGGTGCCGGTCATGATGATGTCGCCCGGCTGCAGGGTGTACATCGCCGAGGCGTATTCGATCAGGCGCTGGACGTTGAAGATCAGGTACTGGGTGTTGGACTTCTGGCGCACCTGGTCATTGACCGAGAGTTTGAAGTCGAGGGCGTTCGGATCGGCGATCTCGTCGGCGGTGGTGATCCACGGGCCAATCACCGCAAAGGTGTCGGCCGACTTGCGGAAGCCCGCGAACTCCGGACCGCGTACGGTCATGTCCAGGGCCACGCAATAGCCGAACACGTGCTCGAGTGCGTGCTCGCGGGAAACCCGCTTGGCCTGCTTGCCGATGATCACACCCAGCTCGATCTCGTGATCGGTACGGCGTTCCGGGAACGGGATCTCGACGATGCCGTCCGGACCGTTCAATGCCGTCGGCGCCTTCAGGAACAGGCCGAACTGGTCGAGAGTGGTGAAGGTCTTGCCATGGGCGATCTGCTGATCGGCATTGGCCTCGGTGATGTGGTCGCGGTAGTTGATGGGCGCACCGATGATCTTGCCGGGGTTTGCCACCGGGGCCCGGAGCGTCACCGCCGACAGGGGGAAGGTCGCTGCGCGACCCAGGAAGGGTTCGATCTGTTCCTGTACACGCGGGAAGTTGCCGATGATCCAGTCGTAGGAGGGATACGGCCAACCCGGCTCGCCCAGGGCGGTGAACAGGGGCGTGATGTCATGGACCACATCCTCGCGGATGACGCCAACACGGTTATCGTTGAAACGGCAGATTTTCATGGTTCATTCCTGGCTCAAGAGGGGGTCAACCGCGCTTTTCGCGGTAAAGGCCGAGTTTTTCGTAGACCGGGCGGTCGGAGTAGGCGAACAGCACCGCGTCGCCGCCGGCTCCGGCGCTCATGCGCCAGCGGCTCCAGCCAGGCACCACGAACACGTCGTTGAGGGCGATGTCGAAGCGGCCGGCACCTTCGATCTCGATCGACGAAGCCCCTTCGACGCCCACCAGCACAGTGCCCTCCACCGACTGGAAGAATTCGCTGGTAAAGCCACGGGGAAGCAGGCGCATCGAGGCGGCGATGGTCGGGATGGCCCAGCCGCCGGTCAGCGGGTTGGCATAGCGCACGTTGACGCCGTGGCAGGGGTCGATGTCAGAGTAACGGGCGAGCCGGTCAAGGACTTCGCGGGTGCGGGCATAGGGGTAGTTGAAGATCGGCGAGGTAGCGCCCGTATGCCGGTTCTCCAACGGCAGCAGCGCATCGGCGTAGCGCACGAACACCTGGTCGGAGTCGCCGCAGCGCGGGAACTGCGTGGCGGCCTCGTATTCTTCGCGGAACCCCGCGCGCAGGAAGCTCACCAGCGGCACATCCAGCCCGTCGAGCCACATCACCGGGCCAGTGCCGTCGTTGCCATGGTCGTGCCAGGTCCACGCGGGTGTCACGATGAAATCGCCGCGCAGCATTTCCGTGCGAACGCCATCGACGGAGGTATAGCCGCCGACGCCTTCGAGCACGAAGCGCAGGGCCGACTGGGTGTGTCGATGCGCACGGGCGATTTCACCAGGAAGGATCAGTTGCAAGCCGGCATATATCGTATCGGTCGCATACGGCTGCCCGTCCATGCCGGGGTTGCCCAGCATCAGCACGCGTCGTTCCGCTTCTTCGGCGCTTACCACGCTACCCGACTCGATAAGTCGCTCACGCATCTCGGCCCACCGCCAGTTATGCGGCTTGGCTTTGGGACGGGGCTCCGTTGGCACCAACCCCTTCAGAACATCCCACAAGGGGGCGACATTCAGCGCCGCCAGGCGTTCGCGATAGGCAATGCCATCATTTGCACAGTGATCTTGCGCAGCGATTTCCAGGGGTGCACTCATGATGTGTTCCTTGTTCTTGAAATTATCCGGCAACCTGCACAGGGTCAGGCTTGAGTGAGAGAAGGGTCGCCCTTCCAGATCCATTCGAGGCAGTCGTAGTAGTCGTCCTCGCCGCGCTCTTTCAACCCGGCATCCCGTACTTCGCGGGCGACACCCTCGGCGTGATAGAACTCCCACAGTTCGCGTGAGCCGAGCTGGATGCGCGCGCTGCGCACCAGGCGCCGCCGCGGGTACTCGTTGAATGCGCGTTCGTAGTCGTAGTCCATACGGTGCAGCAGGTCAGCCAGGCAGACCGCATCCTCGATGGCCATGCCCGCGCCTTGCGCCAATGACTGCAATGTCGGGTGCACGGCATCGCCCAGTAGGGCCACGCGTCCGCGAGCCCATTGCCGGATCGGGTCCCTGTCGGTCAGAACCCAGCGGCGTTCCAGGTTCATCATCGACAGCAGCTTCTTCAGCGCGGGGTGCGCCTGGGCATAGACATGCCGGACGTCTTCCTCGTGGGTGACGCGCAGATCACCATGCCCGGGAGCGGGGTCCTTGAAGACGGCGACGATGTTGAAAATGGTGCTGTTTCGAAGCGGATAGTGCACCACGTGATAACCGGGCCCGGCCCATAGCACCACGTCTTGCTGATGAGGCAGGTCAGCGGGTACGTCCTTTATGTCGATGATGGTGCGATGCGCGACATAGCCGACCGATCGCGCCGGGATTTCGCCGGCGACATGACTGCGTACCTTGCTGTTGATGCCGTCGGCGCCGATCAGCGCGGCACCGTTGAAGCTGCGGCCATCGGCACAGGTAACGCAGACACCGTCCCGGCCAAGGTCTTCGAAGTGCACGGCCGTTGCGTTGACCGTCAGTTCCACGCCGGGGGTACGACGGCAGGCATCGAGCAGGATGTTATGGATGTCCGCCCGGTGGATCACGATGTACGGATTATCGAAGCGCTGGTTGAACTGCTCCGACCTCAAGGGCACTTGTGCGAGCGTTTGACCGCTGTCCGCATCCGGCATGACCAGGGAGATCGGAAAGTCCGCGGCAGCTTTGACCGTCTCCGAAATACCCAGGCGCTCGAAAGCCTTGAACACGTTGGGCCCGAGCTGAATGCCATAGCCGATGGGGGATATCTGCTCAGCCTGCTCCAGGATACGCACTCGGCGCCCATTGCGGCCCAGTGCCAGGGCAAGGCTCAGCCCGCCAAGACCACCACCCACTATAATGATGGGAAGATCCATATTTGACTCCTTGTTTTTATTTGAGTGGGGCGTAGCGCACCGCGATGCCCCATTGACACGATGGTCGAATTCTGAGGACTATTCGTCAATCAGCTAAACTTAATAGCGGGAATTCGAAATTTGAATTTTGGTAAGCTGGATTTGAATCTGCTGGTGGTGTTCAACGCGATGATGCAGTACCGCAACGTGACCGTTGCGGGGCGTGAACTGGGGCTGAGCCAGCCGGCGATGAGCCACGCCTTGCTGAAGATGCGCAAGGCCTTCGACGATCCGCTGTTCGTGCGCGTCAAGTCGGGTATGCAGCCGACGCCGAAGGCATTGGCCATGGTCGATGCCGTGGGCGATGTTCTGCAGCGCATCCAGATGGATTTGCTGAGCCCGGTGGTATTCGACCCCGCGAGTTCGAATCGAAAGTTCCGTATCGCGATGAGCGACGTCGGCGAAAGTTTCTTCACCGCGCCCTTGATCCGTGCCCTGCGCAGCCAGGGGCAGCACATGCGGCTTCAGGTGTTTTCACCTACACCCTCGGCCCTGGCGCAGCAATTGGAGTCTGGCGATGTGGACCTGGCTATTGGCAACTACCCCGACCTGATAGGCGCCGACTTCTACCAGCAAGCCCTCTTCACCAGTCGCTTCGTGGCTATCGCCGCAAGGGATAACCCTTATCTGCAAGACAGTGAATTGACGATGGAAAAGTTTCTTGAGGCGCCCCATATAGACGTCACGACGCCGGGGAGAACCCAGGAAATCATCTTGCGCTATATGGCGGACAAGAAAATCCTGCGGCAGGTGCCACTGCAGATTTCGCGGTTTCTAAGCCTGCTCGAGATCGTTCCGCAATCGGACCTCATCGCCATAGTGCCCCTGGAGGCCGCGGAGTTGTTTCGGAGCGCGGGAGGAGTCGCTGTCCATGCGCTGCCATTCGGTTCGCCGACTTTTCGTCTTCGCCAATATTGGCACAAGCGCTTTCATGACGATGTTGCCATCCGCTGGCTAAGGGCCTTGGTTCACGAGCAGTTCAAGGACCTGGACGTTTCTCGAAACGTCAGCTCCTGGTAAGCAAGCAGACCCGCAAGGAGTTGTTCCTGATCGAAATGGATCAGGTGGTGCCGTGGCAGGGTTTGATCGCCCTGATCGAACCGCATTACCCGAAGGGCGAAGGTGGTCGTCCGGCCTATCCGCTGATGGCGATGCTGCGCGTGCATCTCATGCAGAACTGGTTCGGCTACAGCGATCCGGCGATGGAGGAAGCGCTCCATGAGACAACCATCCTGCGCCAGTTCGCCGGTCTGAGCCTGGAGCGCATACCCGACGAAACCACCATCCTCAACTTCCGGCGCCTGCTGGAGAAACACGAGTTGGCGGCGGGGATTCTGGCGGTGATCAACGGCTACCTGGGTGACCGAGGCCTGTCGCTGCGCCAGGGCACCATCGTCGATGCCACGCTGATCCACGCGCCGAGTTCGACCAAGAACAAGGACGGCAAGCGCGATCCGGAAATGCACCAGACCAAGAAGGGCAACCAGTACTATTTTGGCGCGAAAGCGCACATTGGCGCCGACGAGGACTCCGGCCTGGTACACAGCGTGGTGGTCACGGCGGCGAATGTCGCGGACCTCACCCAGGTCGACCAACTGCTGCACGGCGAGGAAAACGTAGTGTGTGCTGACGCGGGTTACACCGGAGTCGAAAAGCGTCCTGAACATGAAGGCCGGCCAGTCATCTGGCAGATCGCGGCTCGGCGCAGCACTTACAAGAAACATGGCAAGCGCAGCGCCTTGTACAACGCGATCCGCAAGATCGAGAAAGCCAAGGCGCAGACCCGCGCCAAGGTTGAGCACCCATTCCGAGTGGTCAAGCGGCAGTTTGGTTACACCAAGGTGCGTTTCCGCGGATTGGCCAAGAATGCCGCGCAAATGGTGACGCTGTTTGCCCTGTCGAATCTGTGGATGGCTCGCCGGCATTTGCTGGCCGGCATAGGAGAGATGCGCCTGTAGTGCGGAAGATGGCTGCTGCGAGGGGCTCGCGGCGGCTAAAAACACAGAAATGAGCGGCTGACCTGATGGCTTTTGATCGATTGGTCGCTTTCAAAATCGGCAGGCGCTGAAGTCGGTCAGATATTCATCACTATTTCAGACCATCCCTAACTGCACAGGCAGCTTTATAAATTCCCCCCCTCTTAAGTACCTTGTTCAATATAAGCCCGCATTACGGCCAGCCGATCAATGAACGGCTGCTATCGCGCCAAAAACGAATGCATCATTTATCAGGCATTTACTATATTTACCTCAAAAAATACGAAATATTATTCAACCTATTGACTCATAAGACTTTTAGCGAGAGTAAAATCTACCGTCTCACGGACAAGAGCACTATTCATGAAAGCCTGGTTCCTGATCTGCCTCGCCCTCGGCCTCACCGGTTGCGCCACCACCAAGACCGACGTTCGCAATGAAGCCGAAGCTGCCAAGTACGATCCCGCCACCACTGCCCGAGTCCGGTTCATCACCGGTGAAGGTAGCCACGGTGGATTCATCAGCGGTCAATCCTGCGAAACGTTCTTCAACGAAACCACCAAGACCATGCCGCGCGAGCAGACCGGCTGGAAAGACGCACATATCGACACCTCCGGTCTTTACCCCTGGCGTGATTCGGACAAGCGCAACCTGGTCATCGGCATACCCGCGACCAAGGCATCGCAGGCCATCAAC
>Ga0180219_1002223_pt1 | contig 11715 bp, 8 predicted proteins | sample eDN3rd30CBELigMG_FD_151338 | JGI IMG/M metagenome (GOLD analysis project Ga0180219, IMG submission 151338) | Enriched Miracle-Growth compost microbial communities from Emeryville, California, USA - eDNA 3rd pass 30_C BE-Lig MG (version 2)... ...
CGACGTCGTCGTGCACGGTCACCGGGCCGCGCAGCTGCACGGCGGAGTAGTTCCACGTCGGAACGACCTTGCCGTGCTCGGCCTTGGCGGCGTACCACGACGGGGTCACGTACGCGTCGGGCCCGTAGACGATGAACAGGCCGGGGGCGCCGTCGGCAATGCGCTTCCAGTGCTCGTTGGCCCGGGCGAAGTGGGCGATGACGCGATCGCCGTGCCACATGATCGGCAGCAGCGTGGCGTCGGGTGCGCCGTCGAGCCCGGTCGTGACGAGGGTGGCGACGGATGCCGCGGCCACGAATCCGCGCGCCACGTCGAGGTCTTCGATCCGGTTGAAGTGGGGGACGTACATAGAAGGAGCGTACGCGGCTATCGTGGGCGCAAAGGTCGGAGGCGGCATGCACAGGCTCGTCGGACTCGTGGTGGGCACGGTGGCACTCGTCGGTGCCCTCGCCGGCTGCTCGGCGCCGGGCGTGAGCTACGAGCGGGTCACGGCGTTTCCGACGGATGCGCCGATCGCGAGCATCGCGCCCGAAGACATGGGCACGCCGCTCGCCCTCGCACACGGCGCGGATGCGCTCATCGTCGTGGTGTGGGGCAGCTCGTCGTGCCGGCCGACGCCGACCGGCATCGATGCCGGCGCTGCCGTGCCGGTGATCACGTTCGCCGCCGACAGCAAGGGCGGGGCCGCGTGCACGGCCGACCTGACGTCGACGATGTACTCCTTCCCGGTCTCCGAGCTCGGTGGAGCCATGCCGGCGAAGGTCGTCATCGTGACCGACGGGGTGCGCAGCACGGTGACCGTCGTCGACTGAGACGGGATGCCGCGGGCGGGTCGCGCCCCTGGGCTCCGCCCGTGGCGCGGATCGTGACGCGCCGGCGTCACTTCGTCGGCACCAGGGCCGCGTCGGTGCCGACCTCCGATACCGCGACGTCGACGAGACGCGGGTCGCCGGGCGTCACACGGTGCACGTCGCCGGTGATCTCGATCACGGCGCTCGTCTCGTGCTCCTCGCACGACGGTCCGACCCAGAGCTCGACGTGGCCGGGCTCGACGATGCGCACGCCGTCGCGCCCGGTGAACGCCAGACGCTGCGTGGGCACGGTGAACGTGACGTCGGCCGACGCCCCCGGCTCGAGCTCGACGCGCCGGTATCCGAGCAGCTGAGCGACCGGACGCGTGACGCTCGCATACACGTCTCGCGCGTACAGCTGCGCGACGTCGGCGCCGCTTCGGTCGCCGGTGTTCGTCACCCGCACGGTCGCGGTGAACGCGTCGCCTGCATGCACCGCGTCGGAGACCTGCAGCGCTTCGTGGGCGAACGACGCGTACGACAGGCCGAAGCCGAACGGCGCCGCCGGCGTCGAGTCGGCGCTGGTCACCTCGGTCGGCCCGCCCAGGATCGGATGCAGGTAGGTGTACGGCTGCGCGCCCGCCGAGCGCGGCAGCGACACGGGCAGCCGTCCCGAGGGGTTGACCCGGCCCGACAGCACGCCGGCGATCGCCGGCCCGCCCTCTTCGCCGGGGAAGAACGCCTGCACGACTGCAGCGGGCGCAGGCGCGTCGCGCTGCAGCGCCCAGTCGAGCGCGTACGGGCGCCCCGACAGCACCACGAGCACGACGGGCGTCCCGGTCGCGATCGTGGCCTCGACGAGCTCGCGCTGCACACCGGGCAGGTCGAGGCTCTCAACGTCATTGCCCTCGCCGACGGTTCCGCGCCCGAACAAGCCCGCGCGATCACCCACGACGACCACTGCGACGTCTGCCTCGGCTGCGGCAGCGGCCGCGGCATCCACCCTCGTCCGGTCGTCGCCCTCGACCTCGCAGCCAGCGACGTGCACGAGCCGCGCATCGGGGAGCTCTGCGCGCAACGCGTCGAGCACGGAGGGGATCTCGAAGCCCAGCGGCGTCTCGGGATGGTGTGCGAGCACGTGGTTCGCGAACGAGTAGCAGCCCATGAGCGCCTCGGGGGCGGCGGCGTTCGGCCCGAGCACGGCGATGCGCCGCGCGGTCGCCGACAGCGGCAGGGCCCCGTCGTTGCGCAGCAGCACGATGGATCGCTCGGCGAGCACGCGGGCGGCGGCGCGATGCGCGGGAGAGTCGAGGTCGACCGATGTCGGCGGCTGGGCGAAGTCGTCGTCGAGCAGGCCGAGCTCTTCCTTCTGCGCCAGTACGCGCAGGACGGCGCGGTCGACGAGCGTCTCAGCGGTGCGCCCGTCGGCGATGCGGTCGGCGAGCTCGAGGAACGCGTCGCCCGTGGGCAGCTCGACGTCGACGCCGGCCTCGAGGGCGAGTGCCGCGGCCTCGCCGCGGTCGACGGCCACTGCATGCATCGTGTGCAGGAACGCGACCGCGAAGTAGTCGGAGACCACGGCTCCCGCGAAGCCCCACTCGTCGCGCAGGATCCCGGTGAGGTAGGCGGGGGTGGATGCCACGGGCAGGCCGTCGATCTCGGCATACGAGTTCATCACCGAGCGCACTCCGCCGTCGCGCACGGCCATTTCGAAGGGGGGCAGGAGCACATCGGCGAGCTCTCGCGTGCCCACGTGCACGGGTGCGTGGTTGCGGCCGGCCTGCGACGCCGAGTAGCCGACGAAGTGCTTCAGAGTGGCGTGGACTCCGGCATCCTGCAGTCCGCGTACGTAAGCGGTGCCGATCGTGCCGACCACGTACGGGTCTTCAGCGATGCACTCGTCGACGCGGCCCCAGCGAGGGTCGCGGATCACGTCGAGCACGGGTGCGAGCCCCTGGTGGATGCCGAGCTCCCGCATCGAGGCGCCGATCGTTCCGGCCATCTGCGCGACCGCATCGGGGTCGAACGACGCACCCCAGGCCAGCGGCGTCGGGAATGTGGCCGCCTGCCAGGCGGCGAGGCCCGTCAGGCACTCCTCGTGGACGATCGCGGGGATGCCGAGCCGGGTCTGCGTGCGCAGGCGGCGCTGCTGCTCCCACAGCCACGCCGCGCGCTCGACCGGGTCCACGGGGCGCGTGCCGTAGACGCGCGTCAGGTGCCCGATGCCGTGCACGATGGCCTCGTCGTAACGCGTCGAGGTCGCCATCTCACCGGCCATGGGCGCGACCAGGTCATCGCCCTGATCGACCCAGAATCCGATGAGCTGCGCGATCTTCTCGTCGAGCGTCATGGCGGCGAGGATGCCGCGCACGCGCTCGGATGCCGTCGGGCTCATCCCTTGACCGCCCCCGTCAGGCCGCCGACGATGCGGCGCTCGAAGATGCTGAAGAAGATCAGCGCGGGCAGCATCGACAGCGAGACGAAGGCAAGGACCTTCGCGGTGTCCATCGAGTACTGCGATGAGAACGCCTGCACGCCCAGCGGCAGCGTGAACGACGTGTCGTCGTTGAGGATGAACAGCGGCAGCATGTAGCTGTTCCAACTCGCGATGAAGGCGAGGATGCCGACGGTCACCACTCCGGGACGCGACAGAGGCAGCACCATCCGCCAGAAGAAGCCCAGGCGTCCGCATCCGTCGATCGAGGCGGCCTCCTGCAGCTCAGCGGGGATCGCCTGCAGGAACGGCACGAGGATCACGATCGTCATCGGCAGGGCGAAGGCGACCTGCGGGATGATGACGCCGGCGAGCGAGTTCATCAGACCGAGCGAGCGAACGAGGATGTAGAGCGGCGTGATCGCGACGGTGATCGGGAACATCAGCCCCGCGGTGAACAGCGTGTAGATGAGCCCGCGACCGCGGAACGAGTACCGCGCGAGCGCGAAGCTGGCCATGAGACCCAGCACGACGACGAGAAGGGTGGTGGCCACGGCCGCGATGACGGAGTTGCCCGCCTCGCGCCAGAACACCTCGCTGCTCAGGACGTCGAGGTAGTTCGACACATGCCAGACGGTGGGCAGTCCCGCCGGATCCTGCGAGATCTCCGAGTTCGTGCGGAACCCGCCGATCACGATGTAGGCGACCGGCGCGAGCATCGCGGCCACCAGGATCAGCGCGATGAAGTAGATCACCGGCTTGCTCCACGTGATGCGGCGTCGGGGCCGCTGGGGTGCCGCGGGGCGGACGGCGGTTGAGGTCACGGCGGTCATCGGCTCTTCTTCCCTCCGGTGAGTGCCCCCTCGGTGTCGCGGCGCAGCACGAAGCGCTGGTAGAGCAGCGCGATGACCAGGGAGATGACGAACATGACGACGGCCACGGCGTTGCCGTACCCGTAGCTGCCGGCGTTGCGGCCGTTGACGACCATGTAGGTCGCCATCGTCGACGTGCCGGCGGTCGAGGCGACGTACTGGCCCCAGATGATGTAGACGAGGTCGAACAGCTGCAGTGAGCCGATGATCGACAGGAACGCCCAGATGCGGATCGTCGGCCCCAGCAGCGGCAGCACGATGTGGCGCTGCACCTGCCAGAACGAGGCGCCGTCGATCGCGGCGGCTTCGGAGAGCTCCTCGGGGATGCCCTGGAGGCCGGCGAGGAAGAGGATGACGGCGAAGCCGACGTACTTCCAGGTGAGGATGCCCACGAGCGACCAGATCGCGAGCTTGGGATCGGCGAGCCAGTCGGAGGCCAGAGAGCCCAGTCCGACCTTCTCGAGCAGGCCGTTCAGGCCGCCCTCGGTCTGCAGCATCAGGCTCCAGCCGATGCCCACGACGACCTCGGCGATCACGTAGGGGATGAAGATGAGGACCCGGATCAGCGACTGCCCGCGCATCTTGCGGTTCAGCAGGAGCGCGAGCCCGAGGGCGACGGGCCCCTGGATGACCAGCGACAGCACGACGATGACGCCGTTGTGCCACAGCGCGTCGTGGAAGGTCGGGTCGGTGAAGATCGTGACGTAGTTGCGCAGGCCGACGAAGTCGGTGGCGGGGCCGTAGCCGTTCCAGCTGAAGAAGCCATAGTACGCGGCCATCGCGACCGGAAAGATCACGAACGCGAGGAAGACGACCAGCGCGGGCGCGATGAGGACGATGAGTTCGATCCGGGCGGCCCAGCCGATGCCGCGGCGGCGCCGCCGGGCGGACGGAGAGGTGTTCTCTCCGTCCGCCCGGTCGGCGGGCGCGGCATCCACGCGGGTCGCCTTCATGGTGACGGATGCCATCGGTCGGGGCCTTACGACTTGGCCGCGGCGGAGTTGACGGCGTCGACGATGGCCTGCGCGTCTCCCTTGCCGGCGAGCATGTTGACGACGGCGACGTTCAGCGCGTTGCCGACGTTCGAGCCGTACATGGTGTCGAGCCACAGCATCACGTACGACGCGTCGTCGTAGGCTTTCAGCACCGACTTGAGCGACGGGTCGGTGACGACGTCGGTCGCGTCCTTGCTGGCGGGCAGGGTTCCGTAGGCGGTTGCGTAGCCCTCCTGGTACTTCTTCTGCACGATGAAGTTGAGGAAGTCGGCGCACTGCTTCGGGGCGTTGATCGAGCACGAGAACCCGTCGACGCCGCCCATCATGGCACTCGGGTCGCCCTGGCCGCCGTCGATCGACGGGAAGGGGAACCACGACAGGTCGGCGAGTGCCTTCTCGTCGGGGGTCAGCGACTGCACGACGCCCGGCTCCCAGGCGCCCATGAGCTCCATGGCGGCCTTGTGGTTGGCGAGCATGCCCGCCGACGAGCCGGCGCCCTGCTGTGCCGAGGTGGTGAGGAAGCCCTCGTTGAACGGCTTCGTCGCGGCGAAGTCGGCGAGGTCCTGCCCGGCCTTCAGCCAGCAGCTGTCGGAGAAGGTGCGGGATGACGCGGCCTGGTTCATGACGTCCTCCGAGCACTCGCGGAGCGCGAAGAAGTAGTACCAGTGCGCGGCGGGCCAGGCGTCCTTCGCACCGACGGCGACGGCGGTGGAGCCGTTGGCCTTGAGCTTGGCGATGTCGGCGTTCAGCTCATCCATCGTCGTCGGGGTGTCGGTGATGCCGGCAGCCTTGAACATGTCCGCGCTGTAGAAGAGACCACCGGGCAGAACCGAGACCGGCATGCCGTAGATCTTGTCATCGACCGTGAACGCCTTGAAGACGGCGTCGCCGAGTGCGGCCTTCGTCTCATCGGTGATCTTGTCGGTGAGGTCCTGCACCTGGCCGGCCTTCACGACGTCGCCGAGCTTGCCGCCGCCGCGGGCCATGAAGATGTCGGGCGCGGCGCCCGAGTTCAGGGCGGTCTGCAGCTTTCCGTCCATGTCTTCGTTCTGGATGAACTGGACCTTGATCGTCACGCCCGGGTTGGCGTCTTCGAAGTCCTTGATCGTGTCGTTCCAGTACGTCTTGCCGGGGCCGGTGCTCGCGTTGTTCCAGAACGTCATCTCGACGTTGCCGCCGCTGTCGCCCGAGTCGCCGCTCGAGCCCGAGCACGCGCTGAGCGCGAGGGCGCCCGCCACGAGGACAGCCGATCCGGCGAGGATCTTCTTGGCCTTCATGTCATTCCTGCTCTCGTCGTTGAGTGGTGCCTCGTGCATCGAGGCACGCATGGGTGTGCTGTGTTGCCGCAGGGGCCGGGCGCAGGTCGCGTCGGTCCTTGCCGCTCCTGCCCGGGGAGGGATCCGGACTCGGAAAGTTTCACAGCACAACAAATACGTGTCAAACGTTTTCGAAAACGTTTTTCATCTATGCTGACGACGATGCAGCGACGCGCGACGATCCATGATGTGGCGGCGGCGGCGGGGGTCTCCGTCTCCACCGTCTCGAAGGCCGTCAACGGCCGGTACGGGGTTTCACCGGTGACGGTCGAGCGCGTGCTCGCCGCCGTGCGTGAGTTGGGGTACGAATCGAGCCTGATCGCCAGCAGCATGCGCTCTCGGCGCACCGGCGTCATCGGTGTGCTCGTCGCGGACTTCGAGCCCTTCAGTGCCGAGATCCTCAAGGGCGTCGCGACCGGTCTGCGCGAGACGGGTTACGACCTGCTCGCCTACAGTGGCGCGCGCGAGGCGCCCGGCGACGGGTGGGAGCGGCGCTCGCTCAGCCGCCTGTCGGGCACGCTCATCGACGGTGCGATCATGGTCACGCCGTCGGTGGTGAACGTGACGGCCGATGTGCCCGTCGTCGCCATCGACCCGCATACCGGGCCCGCAGACCTGCCCGTCGTCGAATCCGACAGTTTCGGCGGTGCGCTGCAGGCCGTGCGCTACCTCACGCAGCTCGGTCACACGCGCATCGGCTTCGTCGCAGGGCGCCCGGACCTGCGCTCGTCGATCGCTCGTGAGGCCGGGTACCGCAAGGCGCTGGGGGAGGCGGGCATCCTGGTCGACCCGGCACTCATCGGTGTGGGGCGCTATCGCGACGACACGGTGCGCGAAGCGGCGCGGGCGGTGCTGTCGCGCAGCGACCGGCCGACCGCGGTGTTCGCCGCCAATGACATCTCGGCGATCGCGGTGATCCGCGTCGCCGCCGAACTCGGCCTCGACGTGCCGGAGGATCTGTCGGTCGTCGGCTTCGATGATGTGCCGGACGCCTCGCAGTTCACGCCGGCGCTGACGACCGTGCGACAGCGGATGCAGAAGCTCGGCGAGACCGCCGTCGGCATGCTGCTCGGGTTCATCGAGGGTCGGGAGCCCGAGCGCACCCGCGTGCAGCTGCCGACCGAACTCGTGGTGCGCGCGACGACCGCGCGCCTGCGCTGACCCCGTCGCCCCTCGCAGAGGACCGTCGGCCTCGAGCCGGGCTGCCCATCATCGCGGAGTGGTGCTCGACCGGGTGCGGCGCGACCTCGCGGGATCCTGTGCGACCTCGCGGGATCCTGTGCGACCTCGCGGGAGAAAAGTTACCAAGTGGTAGAAAATGTGGCATACTGATCGCGCGCTTCGACCCGGGGCGCCTGCAATCCACACACACACAACGGAGTCTGTACATGAACAAGAGAGTTCTCGGCGCCCTCGGCGCCGCAGTGGCAGCGGTGCTGCTGCTCTCGGGCTGCGCGGGCGGCGGCGCCGATGCGAGCGCGTCGACCCACGACAAGACCCTGCGCCTGGCGACGATGACCGTGCCGCAGAGCCTGGACCCGAAAGATGCCACCGGCAGCGCGCTGCCGTTCTTCCAGGCGGTGTACGACACGCTCGTGCTGCGCACGCCCGACGGCGACTACAAGCCGATGCTGGCGACCGAGTGGTCGTACAACGACGACCAGACGGTGCTGAGCATGACGCTGCGCACCGGTGTGACCTTCGACGACGGCACCCCGTTCGACGCGAAGGCGGCGAAGGCGAACCTCGAGCGGTTCCGTGACAGCGGGGGACCGGATGCCGCGAACCTGGCCGGCATCACGGTGGACGCCGTCGACGACACCCATCTCACTCTCACCCTCCAGCAGCCCAACCCCGGCCTGCTTTTCTACCTCTCCGACTCGGCGGGCCTCATGGCGAACCCGTCGGACTTCGGCCAGAAGGACGCGCTGGTCACCACCCCCGACGGCACCGGCCCATACGTGCTCGACAAGGACAAGACCGCGATCGGCACCACCTGGGTGTACGACGCGCGCAAGGACTACTGGGGCGACGCCCCCGACTTCTCGACGGTCACGATGCAGGTGTTCGATAACGAGAACGCCGTCGTCAACGGCCTGAAGACCGGCCAGATCGACTCGGCGCTGCTGCAGACGGCCGACCAGCAGCTGGCCGCCGAGCAGGACAAGGACCTCGCCTTCCAGGACGTGCCCTTCGACTTCCAGGGCATCCTGCTGTTCGACCGCGGCGGCGCGCTGACGCCGGCGCTGGCCAAGCCGGAGGTGCGCCAGGCGCTCAACTACGCGCTCGACCGCGAGACCCTGCTCAAGGTCGTGCGCGACGGCCGCGGACAGGTCACCAGCCAGGTGTGGGGCGTCGACAGCCAGGGCTACGAGAAGTCGCTCGACGACTACTACACGTACGACCCCGAGAAGGCGAAGCAGCTGCTCGCCGACGCCGGCTACCCGAACGGCTTCGAGCTCACGCTGCCGCGGCTGACCTCGATCGTCACCGACAACATCGCGAGCGCCCTGCAGACCGACTTCGCGAAGGTCGGCGTGAAGCTGACGTGGGCCGATGTGGACTCGGCATCCGCCCTCAAGCAGATCTTCGTCGAGAAGAAGTTCTCGGGCATGGTCATGAACATGGGCCAGTCGTCGAACGACTGGATCGTCTACTCGACGCTGATCGCACCCGGCACGTTCAACTTCTTCGGCACCATGGACGACGAGGTCACCCAGCTCGCCACCCAGGCGCGGTCGCTGCCCGAGGACCAGACCGCCGAGCTGTACCAGAAGATGAACGAGCGCATCGTCGAGCAGGCGTGGTTCGTGCCCTTCTACCGGATGACGTACAAGCTCGTCACGGTGCCCGGCGTCACCGCCGTGCCGCAGGCCGGCATGGCCGTCCCGTCCATCTACAACTACTCGCTCAGCAAGTGAGCCGTCGCGGCGGGGCCGATCCGGGCCCCGCCGCGATCCCTACCCGGAGAGAACACCCATGCTCGGCTTCCTCATCCGCCGGCTGTTGAGCAGCATCGCCCTGCTGCTGGTGACCGCGCTGCTGACGTTCGTGCTGCTGTCGATCCCGAATCAAGACGTCGGCCGCCAGCTGCTCGGCATGCAGGCCACCCCGCAGGCCATCGACGCCAAGAACGCCGAGCTGGGCCTCGACCGGCCCATCCTCGTGCAGTTCTTCGACTGGCTCGTCCACGCGGTGCAGGGCGACTTCGGCCGCTCGTGGTTCTCCAGCGAGAACGTCGCCGTCGCCATCGGCAACCGCCTGCCGGTCACCCTCAGCCTCATGATCGGCGTGACCCTGGTCACCGCCGTGTTCGGCTACCTCCTGGGCGTCTGGGCGGGCACCCGCCGCGGCCGCATCGACACGTTCGTGCAGGTGTTCTCGGTCGCCGGCTACGCGCTGCCCGGCTTCCTCGTCACGATCGTGATCGTGATCGTCTTCGCGGTGAAGCTCGGCTGGTTCCCCGCCGTCGGCTACACGCCGATCAGCACCTCGTTCACCGGATGGCTGTCGACCATCACCCTGCCGGTGATCTCGCTGTCGCTCGCGGCCGTGGCCGGCGTCGCGCAGCAGGTGCGCTCGTCGGTCATCGAGGTGTCGCGCTCCGATTACATCCGCACCCTGACCACTCGCGGGCTGCCGCGCCGCCGCATCCTCTTCCGGCATGTGCTGCGCAACGCCTCGGCCCCTGCGCTCACCGTGCTCGGACTGCAGTTCGTCGGCCTGCTGGGCGGCGCCGTCATCGTCGAGCAGATCTTCGGACTGCCCGGCATCGGGTCGATGACCATCAAGTACACGTCGCAGGGCGACATCCCGATCATCATGGGCCTGGTCATGCTCACCGCGATCGGCGTCGTCATCATCAACCTGCTCGTCGATCTCGCGATCGGCGCGCTGCTCCCGAAGGCGAGGGTGTCATGACACAGGATGCCGCAGTCCTCACCGACGGTCTGGCACAGGCCGAGGCATCCCGCCCCGTCGGCGTCTGGCGGGCGCTGCTCTCACGTCCGCTCGCGGTCGTCTCGGCCGTGGTGCTGCTGGTCGTCATCCTCGTGGCGATCCTCGCCCCCTGGATCGCGCCGTTCGGCGCCAATCAGGCCGACCTCATCCACGCGTTCGAGGGGCCGCAGGCCGGCCACCCGCTCGGCTTCGACTCGGCCGGCCGCGACGTGCTCTCGCGCCTGATCTACGGCGCGCAGAACACCATCGGCGGTGCCGGCATCGCCCTGATCGTCGCACTCGTGATCGGCGTGCCCACCGGCCTTGTCGCCGGGTACTACGGGCGCTGGTTCGAGGCGGTGTCGAACTGGATGACCAACCTCGTCATGTCGCTGCCGGCCATGATCATCCTGCTCGCGTCGCGGGCCGTGCTCGGTCCCACCGTCTGGGTGCTGATGATCGTGCTCGGATTCCTCGTCTCTCCGTCGTTCTTCCGCCTCGTGCGCGGGGCCGTCGCGGGCGTGCGCGGCGAGCTGTATGTCGACGCGGCCCGGGTCTCGGGCCTGTCGGACGCGCGCATCATCGCCCGGCACGTGCTCACCGTGGTGCGGGCGCCCGTCATCATCCAGGTCGCTCTCGTGGGCGGCATCGCCATCGGTCTGCAGGCGGGCCTGGAGTTCATCGGCATCGGCAGCGGCAACATCCCCACCTGGGGCGCCATGCTCAACGAGGCGTTCACGAACTTCTACCGCGCGCCGCTGCTGCTGCTCTGGCCCGGCCTGGCGCTGGGCCTCACCAGCGCCGCGCTCGTGCTGCTGGCCGCCGGCATCCGCGACGCGCTCGACGACCGCGGCCGCGAGCCACGCTCCCCCGGGCGCGCGCGCCGTCGTGCCATGGCGGCGCAGCGCGCCGCCGAGCGCGCCGAGCTGCCCGCCGAAGGCCGCGGCGATCTGCTGTCGATCCGCGGGCTGCGGGTCGCCTACCGGCAGGGCGAGGGCGACGACATCGAGGTCGTGCACGGCGTCGACCTCGACGTGGCCCGTGGCCAGATCGTGGGCCTGGTCGGCGAATCGGGATCGGGCAAGAGCCAGACCGCGTTCTCGGCCCTGGGCATCATCCCCACCGACGGCTACGTGCGGTCGGGGTCGATCCTGGTCGCGGATCGGGAGGTGGTGGATGCCGCAGCCGACGACGCCCGCCGCGCCCGTCGTGCGCTCGGCTATGTGCCGCAGGAGCCGATGAGCAACCTCGACCCCTCGTTCACGATCGGCTCGCAGCTGACCGAGCCGCTGCGCGTCGGCGGAGGGATGAGCCGCGCCGACGCCCGGCGCACGGTGCTCGACCTGCTGCGCGCCGTCGAGATCGCCG
>Ga0180219_1002224_pt1 | contig 11711 bp, 10 predicted proteins | sample eDN3rd30CBELigMG_FD_151338 | JGI IMG/M metagenome (GOLD analysis project Ga0180219, IMG submission 151338) | Enriched Miracle-Growth compost microbial communities from Emeryville, California, USA - eDNA 3rd pass 30_C BE-Lig MG (version 2)... ...
CCTGGCCGAGCTGGAAGTGCGCGACTGCGGCAAGCCCATCACCGAGGCGCGCTACGACATGAGCGACGCCGTGGCCTGCTTCGAATACTACGCGGGGCTTGCCGAAGCGCTGGACGGCCAGCAGGGCGCGCCGGTGGAAGTGTCCGACCCGCGCTTCGAGGTGAAGCTGCGCCATGAGCCGGCGGGCGTCGTCGGGCTGATCGTGCCGTGGAACTTCCCCCTGGTGAACGCCGCCTGGAAGGTGGCGCCGGCGCTGGCGGCGGGTTGCACGGTGGTGCTCAAGCCCTCCGAGCTGGCCTCCCTGACCACCCTGCGCCTGGCGCGCATCGCCGAGGCGGCGGGGCTGCCGGCCGGCGTGCTGAACGTGGTGTGCGGGCTGGGCAGCGAATGCGGCGCCGCCGTGGCCGCGCACCCGGGCATCGCCAAGGTGTCCTTCACCGGCGGCACGGAATCGGGCCGCAAGGTCATGCAGGCGCGCGCCAACCTGATCGGCGACCTGGCGCTGGAGCTGGGCGGCAAGTCGGCGATGATCGTCTTCGACGACGTCGACCTGGACCACGCGGTCGAATGGATCCTGATGGGCTCGATGTACAACCAGGGGCAGGTCTGCGCCGCCACCAGCCGCGTGCTGGTGCAGGACTCGATCTTCGACGCGCTGCTGGAGAAGCTGCGCCACGCGGTGCAGGGCCTGCGCGTGGGCGCGGGGCTGGACGACTCGACCCAGGTCGGCCCGCTGATCAGCGCGGCCCAGCGCGAGCGCGTCGCCGCCCTGGTCCGCCAGGGCGTGGAGCAGGGCGCCCGGCTGCTGTGCGGCGGCGAGGCTCCCGGGCAACCGGACAAGGGCTATTTCTACCTGCCGACGGTGGCGCTGGATGTTTCCCGCGACAACGTGCTGTGGCGCGAGGAGGTCTTCGGCCCGGTGCTCTGCGTCGCCCGCTTCGGCGACGAGGCGCAGGCCATCGAACTGGCCAACGACAGCCGCTACGGCCTGGCGGCGGCGGTGCTCTCCGACGACGGCGAACGCCGCGAGCGGGTCGCCGCGCAACTGGTCGCCGGCATCGTCTGGGCCAACTGCTCGGGGCCCGCCTTCATCCAGGCGCCCTGGGGCGGGGTGAAGCAGAGCGGGTTCCGCCGCGGGCTGGGCGAGTGGGGCATGCACGAGTTCCTCGAACTCAAGCAGGTCACCACCTACACCAGCGCGGATGCCTGGGGCCACTTCAACGCCCGCTGAGGCGCCTCGAAACACCCGATTGCCACATTTTCTGCCGCCGCGCCCACCCGGTGTGGCGGCAGTTTTTCATGCCCGCCAGCCAGCCGGCAAGGCGCGTCCCTGCTGGGCCCGGGCTCGTGTAAGCCCAGCTTACAGGTATGCAAATTTAATCAATTGAGCCGCCGTGCGGGAGACCGTTAACTGGCTCCAGCGGCCGGGACAAGCCCCGGTGGATGCTCCCGCCGTACCGATCATGCTCGCTGCCCGCGCTGACGCGGGGGCGGCACTCACTGCCCTGGAGAAGGTTTCATGAGCAACATCGACAACACCCTGCTTCTCGATCTGTCCCGCCGGCTGATCCAGCTGGTCACCTTCGATCCGCCGGGCAACGAGCTGCCGGCCGCGCAACTGGTCGCCTCGGTGCTCGCCGACTTCGGCATCGAAAGCGAACTGCAGTCCATCGGCGAGAACCGCGCCAACGTGGTCGCCCGGATCAAGGGCAAGGGCCAGCGCCCGGCGCTGATCTTCTCCGCCCACCTGGACACCATCAGCGTCAACGAGGCCGAGTGGAGCGTGCCGCCGTTCGGCGCGTTGGTGAAGGATGGCCGCCTCTACGGCCGCGGCGCCACCGACATGAAGGCCGCGCTGGCCGCCATGGTGGTGGCCGGCATCGCCATGCAGCAGCGCAAGGACGAACTCCAGGGCGACCTGATCCTCGCCTTCAGCGCGGCGGAGAACTCCAGCTGCCTGGGCGCCAAGCACCTGGTGGAGAGTGGCGCGCTGGCCGGCGCCGGTGCGCTGCTGGTGAGCGAGCCGACCTCGCTCGACGTCTTCACCGCCGAGAAGGGCGCCCTGTGGATTCGCGCCACCGCCAAGGGCGAGTACGGCCACAACGCCTTCTCCGCGGACCGTACCGGCGATCGCGGCAGCGCCATCCTGCGCATGGCCGAGTTCCTCTGCCGGGTGCGCGACCTGAAGCTGCAGGCCCCGGTGCATCCGATGCTGGGCTCGCCGACCGTCAACGTCGGCATGATCGAGGGCGGCATTTCCTGGCCGCTGATCGCCCCCGAGTGCCGCGCCTGCATCGACATCCGCACCGTGCCGGGCCTCACCGCGGACGACGTGGCCCGGCAGTTCCAGGCCATCGCCGGCCCCCACGTCAGCCTGGAAGTCGTCGACGAGAAGCCGCCGATCGACACCCCGCTGGAGCACCCCTTCGTCTCGCTGTGCGTTTCCTCGGTGACCGCCGAACGCGGCGCAGAGCCGGTGGTGACCGGGGTGTCCTACTATTCCGACGCCGCGGTGATAGCGCCCGCGCTCAACGTGCCGATGGTCATCATCGGCCCGGGCGAGGTGGGCAAAAGCGGCTCGGTGGACGAGTACGTCGAGCTCGACAAGCTCGAAGCCTCCGCGCGCATCTTCGCCGACATCGCCCTGCGTTACCTGGCATGACGGGCCGCGTGATGAACGATATCGAGCCGAGACTGCCCGCCGCCTTCGCGCGGGCCATGCAGGCGCTGGACGCGCAACCGGTCGACGGCACCTGCAAGGGCCTGCCGCCGAGCCTGGCGCCCATTGCGTTCCGCGAGATCGGCCAGCAGGGCTGGAACCTGCTGGACCAGGACCTGGCCTTTCCCGTCGCGGTGCTCAAGCGCAGCGCCGTGCAGAACAACCGCGAATGGATGAAGGCGTTCCTGCGCCACACCGGCGCGCGGATCGCGCCCCACGTCAAGACCAGCATGTCGCCGCAGCTGTTCCAGGCCCAGCTGGAAGACGGCGCCTGGGCGCTGACCGCCGCCACCGCGAACCAGGTGGCGGTCCTGCGCCGCTTCGGCGTGCCGCGCATCCTCATCGCCAACCAGGTGCTCGGCCGGCAGAACGTCGCGCTGCTGTTCGATGAGCTGGAGCGCGAGGAGGGCGCCGAGCTGCTGGTGATAGTCGACTCCGCGCCGTCCCTGGAGGCGCTGCTCGAAGGCGGGCGGGGCCGGGCGTTGAAACGCCGCCTCGGCGTGCTGCTGGAGGTCGGCACGCCGGGAGGCCGCACCGGCCTGCGCGACGCCGCCGAAGCGCGCGCCCTGGCGCAGCGCATCGCCGGCAGCGATATCGTCGAACTGCGCGGCCTGGAGTCCTACGAAAGCGTGTTCCCCGGGCTGCCCGAGGAAGACAGGCTGCCGCGCATCGAGCGCATGCTCCAGGCCATGCTCGGGCTCGCCGGCGACTGCCTGGCGGCGGGCTGGTTCGCGGCGGGGGAGATCGTGCTCTCCAGCGGCGGCTCCGAATACTTCGACCTCGTGGTGAAGCGGCTGAGCGAGTGGCGCGCGCCGCAAGGGCAGGTGGTGGTGATCCGCAGCGGTTGCTACCTCGCCCACGACCACCTGGCCTACGCGCGGGCCTTCGACCGCCTGCTCGCGCGCCAGCCCGAGCTGGATGGCATCGCCCCGCACCTGGTGGGGGCGCTGGAGGTGTGGGGCATCGTCCAGTCCCGCCCGGAGCCGGGGACTTTCATCGTCACCGTGGGCAAGCGCGACATCAGCTTCGACTTCGAGATGCCGGTGGCGCGCCTGCATTACCGGCCGGCCTTCGGCGCCCGGCCCAGGGCGCTGGATGCGCAGTACCGGGTGACCCGCCTCAACGACCAGCACGCATTCGTGCAGTGCAACGCGCAGGCCGACGTGCAGGTCGGCGACCTGATCGGCTTCGGCATTTCCCATCCCTGCACCACCTTCGACAAGTGGCAACTGATCCCCGTGGTGGACGACGCCTACGACGTCCGCTCGGCCATACGGACCTTCTTCTGAGCTGGAGCAACGATGAGCGCTGAAATCAACGAAATCCGCATTCCCACCCCCGCCGGCCCCGCCTATGGCGAACAGCTGCGCGTCGGCCTGATCGCGCTGTCCGCCGACGTCGCCATCGAACGCGACTTCCACCGCATGGCGAACACCGACGAGGTGGCCGTGTTCACCACCCGGATACGGCTGCGCGAGCCGAACACCGAGGAGACCTTCCGCGAACTGGAGCGCGAGCTGCCCAGCATCGCGCAGCTCATCCTGCCGCGCTCCCGGCTGGACGTGGCGGTGTTCGGCTGCACCGCCGCCTCGATGCTGATCGGCACGCCGGAAGTGGAGGCCGCGGTGCAACTGGGCCGCGAGGGTATCCCGGTGACCAACCCGGCGATCGCGGTGGTGGAGGCCCTGCGCGCGGTCGGCGCGAAGCGCGTGGCCATGCTGACGCCCTATACGCGGTCGGTGACCGAGGCGGCCGTAGGGTTCTTCGAGTCCCATGGCTTCGAGCTAAGCAGCGTGGCATGCCTGGGCGTCGACCTGGACGACAAGCATGCGCGGATCAGCGAGGAGCTGCTGCTGCAACAGGCGCTTGCGCTGGATTGGCAAAGCGCGGACGCGATCTTCCTGTCGTGCACCGCCGTCCGTTCGCTGAACGTGATCGAAAGGCTCGAACGGGAAACCGGCAAGGCGGTCATCTCAAGCAACCAGGCCACCTTCTGGCATGCCCTGCGCCTGGGCAAGGCCGTTTCGCCGGTGAAGGGCTTCGGCCGGCTGTTCGAGCACTGAGCCGGAGCCCTTCAGCGGGCGGCGCAGGTCAGTCGCGAGCCGGCTTGCCTGCGCCGCGCTTCACTTCCTTGAGCATCCAGTCGCGGAAGGTCAGCACGGTGTTGCTCGGCACCTTGCGGTGCAGCAGCAGGTAGTTGCCGGCGCACTTGACGCCGACGTCGGACAGCACCACCAGGTTGTTCTGGGCGATGTCTTCGCGCACCAGCTCCACCGGGCACAGGGCCACGCCGTGGCCGGCGATGGCGGCGGTGCTCATCAGGTTGAAGTCTTCGTAGACGATGCCGGCCAGCGGGGCGTTGAGCTCGACGCCGGCGGACCTGAACCAGGAGGCCCAGACCTCGCGGTCGTTGTCGTGCAGCAGCGGTACGCGGGCGATCTTCTCCGGCGTCGAGAGGTCGCCGTAGCGGGCCACGAAGGCGGGGCTGCAGAGCGGGCGGGATTCGCCGGAAAAGAGTTCGACGCCCACTTCATTGGCGGCGACGGGGTGTTCCTGGTAACGGATCACGACATCGCAATCACTGCGCATCTCGAATATTTCATGGGGCGCGTAAATGACCCGGATATCGATATCCGGATGGGCCGCCATGAACTTCGGCAGTCGTGGAATGAGCCAGCGTGAAGCGAATGAAGCAACCGAGGCGACGGACAGTGACTTGCCTTTCCTGGAGCGGATTATTTCATCGCAGAAGTTCTCGATCTGCTGGAATGAATCCGTTAGTAGATTTGAGAGTTGTTCGCCGATCGGCGTGGGCACTATCCCGCGTCCGACGCGCTGCACCATCTGCACGCCGAAGTGATCCTCGAGCTGCTTGATCTGGTGGCTGATGGCCGGATGCGTGACGTTCAGCTCGGCCGCGGCCTTGGTGACGCTGCGCAGGCGCGCCGCGGCCTCGAAGGCGCGGAGGCTGGCGAGCGGAGGAATGCTGGGCATTTCGGGGTCCCTCTTGCACGAGGCTGAGATGTTAGTTTGATTTACAGGTTAGATGAAAAGAGTAACTTGTATCAAGCGTCCGATTGAAAGAATCTAGCATCGAAAGTTCAGCTGTAATTCTTGATTGAAAGTTCGATTTTTATTGCTGTTTATATATCCGAGAGAGTCGAAATGAGTGATTCGAATTCCATTTACGGGCGCATCGAAGAAGCCGGTATCGTATTGAACCCGCCGGGTACTCCAGTGGCCGCTTATGTGCCCTTCGTGGAGTCGGGAAAGTTGCTGTTCCTGTCCGGGCATATCGCCAAGCAGAAGGGCCAGCCCTGGGTGGGCCAGCTGGGCACGGACATGGACACCGAAACCGGCGTCCGCGCGGCGCGCAACATCGCCATCGACGTGCTGGGCACCCTGCAGGCGGCGACCGGGGACCTCAACCGCATCGCGCGCATCGTCAAGGTGCTCTGCCTGGTCAACAGCGGTTCGCAGTACCGCGAGCACCACATCGTCGCCAACGGCTTCTCGGAAACCCTCGAACAGATCCTCGGCGCGCCGGGCAAGCATGCCCGCAGCGCCTTCGGCGTGGCGCAGATCCCCAGCGGCGCCTGCGTCGAGGTGGAACTGGTCGCAGAGCTGCGCTAGGCGCATTCCGGTACCCGGTCTGAAGGAAGTCGAGGAACCCATGGCTACGTTGGCAGAAACATCCCGCGCCCTCGAACGGGGCGAAACGACGGCGCTGGCGCTGGTGACTGCGGCGCTGGAAAGGGCCCGCGGCAGCGCTCACGTCTTCACCGAGCTCTTCGCCGAGGAGGCCCTGGCGCAGGCCCGCGCCGCCGATGCCCGGCGCGCCCGCGGCCAGGCGCTGAGCGCGCTGGACGGCATACCGCTGGCGATCAAGGACATCTTCGACGTGCGCGGCAGCCGGACGCTCGCCGGTTCCCTGACCCGCCGCGAGGTGCCGCCGGCGCAGGCCGACGCCGCGGTGGTGGCGGCCCTCAGGGCCAACGGCATGATTGCCCTGGGCAAGACCAACCTGAGCGAGCTGGCGTTCTCCGGGCTGGGCCTCAACCCGCACTTCGGCACGCCCACCCCGGAGTTCCCGGGCGTCGAGCCCAGGGCGCCCGGCGGTTCGTCGGCGGGCTCGGCGGTGGCGGTGCAGCGCGGCATCGTCAGCGCCGCGCTGGGCAGCGACACCGGCGGCTCGATACGGGTGCCCGCGGCCTTCAACGGGCTGGCGGGGTTCAAGAGCTCAGCGGAGCGTTACCCCATGGCGGGCGTGCATCCGCTGGCCCGCAGCCTCGACAGCCTAGGCCCCATCGCGCGCACCGTGGGCGATTGCGTACTGCTCGACGCCGCCATGCGCGGGCTGCGTGCGCCGGTGATCGAAGCGGCGCCCCTCGCGGGCAGCCGGCTGGTCATCGAGGCGGGCATTCTCGACGACGGCGGCATCGCCCCGGCGGTGCGCAGCAACTTCCTGGCGCTGATGCGGCACCTGCAGGCGCAGGGCGCCAGGCTCGAATGGCGCCGGCTCGCGGCGGTGGCGCAGGTGCGCCAGCTGATTCCACGCGATGGCTGGCTGGGCGCCATCGAGGGCTGGGATTTCCTCAAGGACCTGGTCAACGGCCCGCAGGGCAGCGCCATCGACCCACGGGTCAGCAGCCGCCTGCGCAGCGCGGCGGACATTCCCGCGCAGCGGGTGGCGGCGATCCGCGCGGCCCGCCAGCGCCTGCTGCAAGCCATCGCCGCCGAGCTGGACGGCGCCTTCCTGGCGATGCCGACGGTCAGGCACGTCGCGCCGCCACTGGCACCGCTGGAACGGGACGACGCGCTGTTCGCCACGACGAACATGGCCACGCTGTCCCTGACCATGATCGGCAGCTTCCTGAACATGCCGGGCGTGGCCATCCCCTCCGGCGTCGATCCCCAGGGGCTGCCGACCTCGGCGCTGATCTCCGCGGTCCAGGGCCGCGACGACGAGGTTCTGGCCCTGGGCCTGGCGGTGGAAGCGGCCTTCGCCGAGCACCGCTGAAACACGGTTTTTCCGATTCACGCCCGGGCCTGCGGCCCTGGCGCAGGCGTGCGGCTGCCCGCGGTTCGGGGCGGCCGGCGTCCACCCATTACCCAAGGCGCCCGCAGGGCGCGCGAACCAGAAAGAGGGCAAGGCATGGATCTTCAATTGAAAGGCAGGACCGCGTTGGTACTGGGCGCCGGAGGAGGGCTGGGCGGCGCCATCGCACGCACCCTGGCTGCGGAAGGGGCGAACCTGGTGGTCGCCGACATCGACCCGCAGGCGGCCCGGGCCACCCTGGATGCGCTGCTGTCCGCTGGCGCCCAGGGCATGGCGCTCACCTGGGACCTCGGCGACCTCGCCCAGGTGGAAGGCCATGCCGCAGCGATCGAGGCGCGCTTCGGTGGTGTCGACATCCTTGTCAACAACACCGGCGGCCCGCCGCCGACGCCGGTCGCCGGCCAGGATCCGGTGCTGTGGCAGAAGCAGTTCCAGGCCATGGTGCTGTCGGTGATCGCCATCACCGACCGGCTGCTGCCGGGCATGCGCGAGCGCCAGTGGGGGCGGATCATCACCAGCGCCTCGTCGGGCGTGGTGTCGCCGATTCCCAACCTGGGCATTTCCAACGCCCTGCGCCTGTCGCTGCTGGGCTGGTCGAAGACCCTCGCCCGGGAAGTCGCCCGCGACGGCATCACCAGCAACATCATCCTGCCGGGGCGGATCGCCACCGACCGCATCCGCTTCCTCGACCAGAAGAAGGCCGAGCGGGAAGGACGCAGCGTGGAAGAGGTGTCCCGCGAGAGCACCGACTCCATCCCCGTAGGCCGTTACGGCGAACCCCAGGAATACGCCGACACGGTGGCCTTCCTCGCCAGCGCTCGCGCTTCCTACATCACCGGTTCCGTCATCCGCGTGGATGGCGGGCTGATCTCCAGCATCTGAGGGCATGGCGATGACACTCGATCCTTCCATCCGCGAGATTCTCAGCGGCATTTCCACCGCGACGCTGACCACCGTGCTGCTGAAGAAGGGGCTGCGCAACGTCTGGCTGCGCGGCACCCGGCCGATCCGCCCGGGCCAGCCGCGCCTGGTCGGGCGGGCCTTCACCCTGCGCTTCGTGCCGGCCCGCGAAGACCTGGCGACGCCCGAGTCCTGGTCCTCGCCGATCTCCACCCGCGCGGCGATCGAAGCCATGCCTGAGGGCTGCATCGCCGTGGTCGATGCCATGGGCATCACCGATGCCGGCATCTTCGGCGACATCCTCTGCGCGCGCATGCACAAGCGCGGCGTGGCCGCATTGATCACCGATGGCGTGGTGCGGGACGTCGCCGGCGTGCTCGGCACCGGCCTGCCGGTCTGGTGCCAGGGCGTGGCGGCGCCGCCGTCGGTGGCCGGGCTGACCTTCGTCAACTGGCAGGAGGCGATCGCCTGCGGCGGCGTCGCGGTGTTCCCGGACGATGTGATCGTCGTCGACGACGACGGCGCGGTGCTCATTCCCAAGGGGCTGCTGGAAGAGGTGGTGGAAATCGCCGCCGAACAGGAGCGCCTGGAGGGCTGGATCATGCAACAGGTGGACGCCGGCGCCTCGCTGCCGGGCCTGTACCCGCCGAACGCGGAAAACCGCGCGCGCTACGAAGCCGAGAAATAACCCGCCGCCTGCCTCGCCGGCCTGCCCGGCGGGGTTCCACCCGGGGCGCCCACAAGGCGGCCCGGCGTTTGCCTTCATCCCATCCGCGGCCATTCGCTGCCCGGCTATCCGCCGGCTTGGCGTCCGGCCCGCCGGGCAGGGTAGATTCCTCCCGGTGATCCAGGGGGCCGCCATCGCGGCCCCTTCTCCGCTTCGAACCTCCTTTCCAACGGGTTGCTCAGAACAATGACAATACGCAACGACACCGGGATCGCGCGCAGGATCCGCCATGCGCGCCTGGCCACCATCCTGGGCTTCATGATGATCGGCGGCATGATGTACATCTGGTCCACCGGCGTCAGCGCCTTGCGCCACCAGCTTGGCCTCGCGGGCAGCGCCGGCGATCTGGGCTACGGCATGCTCGCCTTCGGCATCGGGGCCGGGGCGGCGGCGGGCGCGCTGTTCACCGGCCGCCTGCTGGACCGCTTCGGCGCGCGCAAGGTGGTGCGCGTCGCGGTGGTGCTCTATCCGCTTTCGATCATTCCCCTGGGCTTCGCCAGCGACTTCTGCTTCGCGCTGTCCGTCGGCGTGCTGCTCGGCGTGTTCCGCGGCGCCACCGAGACGGCGCTGAACGCCCATGGCGTGCAGGTCGAGCGTTTCTACGGCCGGCCCATCATGTCCAACTTCCACGCCTGCTTCTCCCTCGGCGGCTTCCTGTTCGGCCTGCTGGGCAGCTATTTCGCCGGCCTGCAGCCGCACAGCGCGCTGTACCCGTTCGCGATCACGGGGGCGCTGCTGTTGCTGCTCAGCCTGGCGTTCAGCGGCTTCATGCTGGAGAAGGACGAGGTGCTGGCGCAAACCCAAAGCGAGCCCGCCACAGCGCTGCCCGCCGCGCCTGGCGAAGGGCGCCTGTTCCTGCTGATGCTCGGCTTCGGCCTGCTGCTGTTCGCGGTGATGGTGGGCGAGGGCGCGGTGGGCGACTGGGGCCAGGAGTTCATCCACCGCGAACTGGGCTCGACCACGGCCTTCGCCGGCCTGGCCATCAGTTGCTTCACCGCGGCCGAGTTCATCGGGCGGCTGATCGGCGACCGCCTCACCCAGCGCTTCGGCGCCGCACGGGTGGTCATGGCCAGCGGCGCGGTATCGCTGGCGGGCCTGGTGCTCGCGCAACTCGGCGACGCCCGGCTCGCCCTGGCCGGGTTCGCGCTGTTCGGGCTGGGCATGTCCTGCCTGGCCCCGCTGCTGCTGTCCAGCGCCGGCCGCAAGGACCCACGCAACGCCGGCCGGAATATCGGCATCGTCAACTGCGTGGGCTTCTCCGGCATGCTGGTCGGGCCGGCCGGCATCTCGCTGGCGGTCGATCACTATGGCCTGGGCGTGCTGTTGTTCTTCCCCATGGCGCTCATGCTGCTGATGACGCTCGTCGGCCCCAGGCTGGTCGGGAGCCGCACGCCCCCGGCAGCGGAGCCGGTGCCCGGGGCCGCACCCGCCTAACAGGCGCTAACAGCATATAACGGGCGGCCTTGGCGCTCTTGCCCCATCCTCATGAGCAGTCCCTGTCCTCGCGCCGACGCGCAGGACAGTCAATGCAGGGCTGCTTGGGAAAGGGAGGTTGGGCGAATGACTGAAGGTATCGGCTGCATGAGCCTGGCAGGGCGCTGCAGCAATGCGGAATTCGGTGCATTGCTGGCCCAGGCGCAGCAGGGCGGCGGCGAGGCGTCGCCGCGCCTGCTCAAGGCGCTGGTTCCGCTGCTCGTGGCGTTCTTCGAAGGCCAGGTACAGGCCGGCCGGGTGCGCCTGGAGGACCTCGGCGAGGTCCTGCGCGCGACCTTGAAGGCCGTGGAGTCGCGGCGCGCCAGCTATGACCCCGGCGGTCCTTTCCGCGCCTGGCTGCTGGACATCGCCCGGCAGGAGCTGGGCGAGTACCAGCGGCGCGCGGCGGCACAGGCGGTGCTGCCGCAGGCCGACGCCAGGCAGCGCCTGTCCCGCACCAGCCGCAAGTGCGCGCGGGTGCTCTGAATTGCCGGGCCCGCCGGTCATCGTTCGCCAGGAAGTACCGATGCAGTCGATCGAGAAGGTTCTCTACACAGCGCACACCCGCACCCTCGGCGGCCGCGACGGCATCGCGCGCAGCGACGATGGCCGCCTGGACCTGCGCTTTTCGCCGCCGGGCGCGCCGGGCCAGGGCACCAACCCGGAGCAGCTCCTGGCCGTCGGCTGGTCGGCCAGCTTCATTGGCGCGCTGCGGCATGCCGCCAATGCCCGGAAAGTCCCGTTTCCCCCCGATGCCACGGTGGAGGCGGACGTGGACCTGGTGCACGGCGAGCACGGCTTCTTCCTGCGGGCGCACCTGGCCATCTCGCTGC
>Ga0180219_1002225_pt1 | contig 11710 bp, 10 predicted proteins | sample eDN3rd30CBELigMG_FD_151338 | JGI IMG/M metagenome (GOLD analysis project Ga0180219, IMG submission 151338) | Enriched Miracle-Growth compost microbial communities from Emeryville, California, USA - eDNA 3rd pass 30_C BE-Lig MG (version 2)... ...
TCATTTTCATCGGCTGGATCGGCCTGGCCGCCACCGTGGTGTGGGTGCTGTACCGCTTGATCAAGGGCTGGCTGGCTCTGCTGGAAGGCTCTGCGCCGACCACATACGCCTGAACGCGTCGATCCCCACCCAAAAGGCCGGCTTTCGCCGGCCTTTTTCAATTCGCGCATTCCCCTGGCTTCAGGACAGGACCACGTACGCGGCGACGGCCAGCATGGCGCTGCCGAACACCAAGGCCTGGAGGCGCAAGGCTCGCGGAGAGGTAAAGCGGCCCAGGATGACCTGTCCGCCGTAGATCCAGGGGAAATGGCAGAGCAGGCCCAGGACCACGAAGGCGATGCTCAGCTGCGCAACCTGGCTTGCCAGGCCGGCTTCCGGCGCGAGAAATTGCGCGAACATCACGATGATCATGGAATGGATCTTCGGGTTGAGGATCACGCAGACGAACCCGTCCAGCAATCCTAGCCTCCTGCCGCCGGCTTGCGCGTCCGCAGGCGTGGCGGATGCCTGGAAGAAGCCCCATGCGAGATACAGTAGATACGCTACGCCCGCCCATTTCAGGAGGAGGTGCAATTGCGGGTAGTCGTGAAGCTGCCGCCCAGGCCCAAGCCGTAGAGGGCGCAAAGCGCGGCGTTGCCGGCTTCGAAGCCTATCCAGAACGGGAGGGAACCGCGCAGGCCGTAACGGCCGCCGGCGGTGGCGAGCAGCGTGTTGCCAGGCCCCGGGCTGGCGATCATCGGCACCGCATATCCGAGGAATACCGTCCAAATCTCCCAAGCTATCATCGCTGCCGCCCTTTTATTGCGTGGTGTAGGCCCCGGCGGCACCTGGCGCCCGCTGGGCCGGAAGAGCTCTAGTAGATAGCGCTACCGGGCCGAAGCAAAACGATCTATTCTCATACGTTTCATAAATCCAGCTAATCAAGGACCATGCGACGCCTGCCGCCTTTCGGGGCGCTGCGCGCCTTCGAGGCCGCGGCCCGCCATTTGAGTTTCACCCGCGCGGCGCAAGAGCTGTGCGTCACGCAGGCCGCCATCAGCCACCAGGTGCGACAGCTCGAAGACTGGCTGGGAGAACCCATGTTTACGCGCCGGGGGCATTCGTTGACGCTGACCCGCAAGGGAGCGTCTTATCTGGCGGCGTTGTCGCAAGCCTTCGACCGCATTGCAGAGGCAACCGGACGAGTGCGCGAGGCCGAGGAAGGCCCATTGCGCATTACTGTGTTGCCCTCATTCGCCTCGCGTTGGCTGCTGCCGCGCCTGCCGGCGTTTCGTGCCAGCCATCCGGAGGTGGATCTGCGCGTGACGAGCTCGCTGGAGATTTGGGATGGCGGGGCCGAATTCGATGCCGGCATCCGTTCGGGCCTGGGCCGTTGGGCAGGCCTCAAGGCCGATCTGTTGGCGCGCGAATCGCTGTCTCCCGTATGCAGCCCCGCGCTGGCGCTGGGTCCGCCATTGCTCGCGGAGCCCGCCGACCTGGCTTCGGTTCCGCTGTTGCACGATCAGCCGCGCGCCGGATGGGAACAGTGGTGCCGCCATGCGAACGTCTCGCTGGATCTCTCGCAAGGCCCGGTATTCAACGACTCGGCGCTGGTTCTGCAAGCCGCTGTCGAAGGCCAGGGCGTTGCGTTGGGGCGTTTGACGCTGGCCGCGGACGACCTGCGCAAGGGGCGCCTGGTGCGGCTCTTCGATCTGGTCCTGCCGAACGATTACAGCTACTGGCTCGTCTATCCGCGCGCGGCCGCACAGCGTCCAGGCTTGGTGGAATTTCGCCGCTGGCTGCTTGAAGAAGCGCGCCGGGCTTGACGACTGGGGGATGCGGGTAAGGCGATGTTGGCGCGGTTGCCGCAGCCGGAGGGGGAATGGCGCTAGGCACAGGTGAGGCGGGCTCGCCCGGCACTGAGCCAGGGCGTCGAGGCGAGCTGGAGGCAGGGACGTACGGGGTACGCCCTTTGCCTGCTTACTTCAGATGTGCGTTGACCAGCTTGGTCAGTTCGAACATCGTGACCTGATCCTTGCCGAAGATCGGGCGCAGCTTGGCATCGGCGTTGATGTTGCGCTTGTTGCTGGCATCTTGCAGGTTGTGCTTCTTGATGTATTCCCAGATCTTCTTGGTGACCTCGGTACGCGGCACGGCTTCCGAGCCGATGACAGCAGCCAATTCGGCGCTGGGGGTCAGGGGCTTCATGAATGCAGCGTTCGGCTTGCGCGCGGTCGCGGGTTTGGAGGTTGTGGCCATAATGCGGCGCTCCTTCTCTGGCTGTTGGAAAAATTGTCCTGCGGCCGGAGCATAACGTGTCTCTCCCGTAAAGACAAAGGCATTTATCCTCTGTAGCAACTAAAATGCACAGATTGTCCCCCCCTTCTCGTCATTCTGTAACCTCCTATGTACGCACGATCTCCATTGGAATCAATTCGACTGTTTCACGACGAATTGACGGCGCTTCGGCGCGATTTGCATGCCCATCCGGAATTGGGATTCGAGGAGGTGCGCACGTCCGGAATCGTTGCGGGCTCGCTTGAAGCGCTGGGTATCGAGGTGCATCGCGGCATCGGCAAGACGGGCGTGGTGGGCGTCATTCGTGGAAAACGCTGCGACAGCGGGCGCATGATCGGCCTGCGCGCCGACATGGACGCATTGCCCATGACCGAGGATAACGATTTCGGCCACAAGTCCACGAAGCCGGGTCTCATGCACGGTTGCGGCCATGACGGCCACACGGCCATATTGATCGGCGCGGCGAAATATCTGGCGCAGACGCGCAATTTCGACGGCACCGCCGTGCTGATTTTCCAGCCGGCGGAAGAGGGGCGAGGCGGCGCGCGCGCCATGCTGGAAGACGGCCTGTTCGATACTTTTCCTTGCGACGCGATCTATGCGCTGCATAATTGGCCGGGCCTGAAGCCGGGCACCGTGGGGATCAACCCCGGGCCGATGATGGCGGCCGCCGACCGCTTCGAGATCCAGATCACGGGACGCGGTGGACACGGCGCGCATCCGTACCAGACCATCGATCCCGTCACCATCGCGGGCCAGATCATCACTGCCTTGCAGACTATCGTGTCGCGTAACGTGAATCCCCTGGATTCGGCGGTGGTGTCCATCGGCTCCCTGCAGGCGGGGCATCCGGGCGCGATGAGCGTGATTCCGCGCGAAGCCAAGATGGTGGGCACGGTGCGCACGTTCCGCAAGTCCGTGCAGGAAATGGTGGAAGCGCGCATGCGTGAACTGGTGTCCGCCATTGCGGGCGCCTTCGGCGGCTCCGCCGAAGTGATCTACGAACGCATTTACCCCGCGACCTTGAATACGCCGCAGCATGCCAATCTGGTGGCCGACATCGCCACCGAGATGATAGGCAAGGAGAATGTGGTGCGCGACCTGGTGCCGTCGATGGGGTCCGAGGATTTCTCCTTCATGCTGCAGAGCAAGCCGGGCGCTTACTTCAGGCTGGGGCAGGGCGGCGCCGATTCCGGCTGCGTGCTGCATAACTCGCATTTCGATTTCAACGATGCGGTCATTCCCTTGGGCAGCGCAATGTTCTGCGCGCTGGCCGAACGGGGCATGCCGCTGGCAGATTAAGAAGCCTTTCCATGTCTACTCAGAATACGACTCAGCTCACCATTACCCGCCCCGACGACTGGCACCTGCACCTGCGCGACGGCGCCGCGCTGGAAGCCGTGGTGGCGGATACCGCACGCCAGTTCGCGCGCGCAATCATCATGCCGAACCTGAAGCCGCCGGTGACCAACACCGAGCAGGCGCTGGCCTATCGCGGCCGCATCCTCGAGGCATTGGGCAAGGCGGGCGGCAATCCCGCGACCTTCACCCCGCTGATGACGCTCTACCTGACGGACAACACGTCCGCGGAGGAAATCTTCCGCGCGCACGAATCGGGCCAGGTATATGCGGTGAAGCTGTATCCCGCCGGCGCCACCACCAACTCGGACGCGGGCGTGACCGATCTGCTGGGCAAGTGCACGAAGGCGCTCGAGGCGCTGGAGAAATGCGGCATGCCCTTGCTGGTGCACGGAGAGGTGACGGATCCGTCGATCGACGTGTTCGACCGCGAAGCGGTTTTCGTCGATCGCGTCATGAAGCCGTTGCGCCGCGCGTTCCCCGCCTTGAAAGTCGTATTCGAGCACATTACGACGAAAGAGGGCGCGGAGTACGTCCGGGATGCCGAAGGCCCCATTGCCGCGACGATCACGCCGCAGCACATGCTGTACAACCGCAACGCGATTTTCCAGGGCGGCGTGCGGCCGCATTGGTATTGCCTGCCGATCCTGAAGCGCGAGACGCACCGGCAGGCGCTGGTCGACGCGGCCACCAGCGGCAGCCCGCGCTTTTTCCTGGGCACCGACAGCGCGCCGCATGCGCGAGGGTTGAAGGAACATGCCTGCGGTTGCGCAGGCTGCTACACGGCGCTGCATGCGATGGAGCTGTACGCGACCGCGTTCGAGGCTGCCGGGAAGCTGGACAAGCTGGAAGGTTTCGCCAGTTTCCATGGCCCCGATTTCTACGGCCTGCCGCGCAATACCGGCACGCTGACGCTGGTGCGCGAAGCCTATCAGGTGCCTGACGACCTGCCTTTCGGCGATACGACGCTGGTGCCGCTGGCCGCGGGAGAAGCGCTGGCCTGGCGCGCGCACGCCTAGATGTTCAAACGGGCTGTCGCAAGACAGCCCGCTTTTATTGCCTTCCTATATGTATATATAGAGGCTGCCGCGAATCACAGCGTGCCCTCGCGGCGCGCTTCAAGCAGCTCCCAGCGGGCGAACCGTTCTTCCAGCTCGCTTTCCAGCTTGGCCAGCTCGCCGTTGATGCGTTCGACCTCGGCCGGCGCGTCGCGGTACAGGCTTCCATCCGCGAGCTTTCCAGCCAGTTCGGCCTGCTGCGCTTCCAGCGCGGCGATGGCATCGGGCAGCCCCTCCAGTTCGCGCAGTTCCCAGGAGTTCATCTTGGCGGATCGGGCGGGCTTGGGGCGAGCGGCCTTGGCGCGGGCCGCGCCGTCATCGACAGGCCGCGCGGCGGCGCCGGCGTCTTCGGACGGGGCGGCGGGCGCGGGGCGTTGGGCGACCCATTCATCGTAGCCGCCGACATAGTCGCGCCAGCGCCCGTTGCCTTCGTAGGCGATGGTCTGCGTGACCACGTTGTTGAGGAAGGCGCGGTCGTGGCTGACGAGCAGCACGGTGCCCGAGTATTCCTGCAGCAGCTCTTCCAGCAGCTCCAGCGTTTCGATATCGAGATCGTTGGTGGGTTCGTCCAGGACCAGCACGTTGGCGGGACGGGCGAACAGGCGGGCCAGCAGCAGGCGGGCGCGCTCTCCGCCCGACAGGCTGCGCACGGGCGAGCCCGCGCGGGCAGGCGAGAACAGGAAATCGCCCAGGTAGCTCATCACGTGCTTGCGGGTGCCGCCGATTTCGACCCATTCGCTGCCCGGACTGATGATGTCGACGAGCGTGGCGTTCTCGTCCAGCTGCGCGCGCATCTGGTCGAAATAGGCGACCGACACATTGGTGCCCATCCGAGTAGCGCCGCTGTCGGGCTGCATTTCGCCCAGGATCAGCTTGAGCAGGGTGGTCTTGCCGGCGCCATTGGGGCCGATGATGCCGATGCGGTCGCCGCGCAGGATGGTGGTGGAGTAATCGTCCACCACGATCTTCTCGCCAAAGGCCTTGCCTACGTGCTCGAGCTCGGCCACGAGCTTGCCCGAGCGCTGACCTTCGGCCAGCGCCAGCGAAACGTTGCCGACGCGCTCGCGGCGCTCGGCGCGTTCGACGCGCAGCCGCTCCAGGCGGCGCACGCGGCCTTCGTTGCGGGTGCGGCGCGCCTCGACGCCCTTGCGTATCCAGACTTCTTCCTGCGCCAGCAGCTTGTCGAAGCGGGCCTGCTCAAGCCGTTCGGATTCCAGCCATTGGGCCTTGCGCTCCTGCCATTGCGAGAAATTGCCGGGAAAGCTCAGCAGCCGTCCGCGGTCGAGTTCGACGATGCGCGTGGCGATGGCGTCCAGGAAGCGGCGGTCGTGGGTGATGATGACCGCGGCGCCTTTCCAGCCGCGCAGCATGTCTTCCAGCCAGGCGATGCCTTCGAAGTCGAGATGGTTGGTGGGCTCGTCCAGCAGCAGCAGATCCGGTTCGTCGACCAGCGCGCGGGCCAGCGCGACGCGCTTGCGCGTTCCTCCGGACAGGCCGGCGATCTGCACGTCGGCAGGCAGGCCGAGCTTTTCGAGCACGGCGCGCACGCGCGACGGGCGCTGCCAGTCTTCGTGGTCGCCTTCCACGTTGCAGACCACGTCGAAGACGGTGGCGTTCTCGTCGAGCTCGGGTTCCTGCTCGACGGTGGCCACGCGCAAGCCGGAACTGCGCGCGATATCGCCGTCGTCGGGCAGCGTCCTGCCGTCCAGCAGTCTCAGCAGGGAGGACTTGCCGGCACCGTTGCGGCCGATGAGGCCGATGCGCTCGCCCGCCTGGATGGCGAAATCGGCGTGGTCCAGCAGCGGGTGATGGCCGTAGGCCAGCTGGATGTCGGTAAGAGTGATGAGGGTAGCGAGGGCCATGTAGTGGGTAGCGTCTGCGTCTGTGCGAATCAAGGCGTATTGTCGCAGGAACGCGTGGGGCCGTTTGGCTCGGACCGTCCGTGGGGGGGGCTTCGGGGACGGAGCCGCCACCTGTACTAGAATACGAACCGCAAGGCGGGTCGGGCGATCGCGGTGGATGCGAATCCATCGAGGAAGGTCCGGACTCCACAGGGCAGGGTAACGGCTAACGGCCGTCCGGCCGCGTCTTCGGGCGCGGTTGAGGAATAGGGCCACAGAGACGAGTCTGCGGGGTGGGCGCGCATCGCGCGCACAGGTACGGCCATCTCCGTATCGCGCCGTCCGGCGACGGGCGGCGGCATCGCAGGGTGAAACGCGGCAACCTCTACCCGGAGCAACATCAAATAGGCATGCGTGCGGCCTTCGGGCCGCGAAGGGCGGCTCCGTCCAAGCATGCGGGTAGATGGCTACAGCTGGCCAGCAATGGTCCGCGCAGAGGAATGATCGTCCGCCAGGGAAACCTGGTGTACAGAATCCGGCCTATAGATCCGTCTTGCAACTCATTCTCAAAACGAGCGGCCGCCGGGCCGGTCCCCGGCGCCGCGCGGACCGGCTCGCGCCCTTTTTTGGCTGGTCTCTGGCGCCGCGCTCGCCGGGAAGCCTCGCCAATAGGAGCGAACGACCGATCGTAAAACAATGCAAAGTCATTGTTAGGCGCCACTTCTGAAGAAGGACTTTTAGATAATGTCGCAACCTCCTGATTTATTGGGAGGTTTTTGTTTTTGCGCATTTACATATTGATCTAAGTCCTTGTTGTGATTGAAAAAATTGCAACCACGCGCTTGACCGCCCCTGTCCCATACCGTAGAGTGGGAAATAGTAGGAAATTGTGCAATTAAGTGGGGTAAAAGTGGTGTTTCAGGGAAGCAGCGCGCTCACGCTGGATGCCAAGGGACGGATCTCGATTCCGACCCGGCATCGTGACGCGCTCATGTCGCAGGCCGATGGCCGGCTGACCCTGACTCGCCACCCTGACGGCTGCTTGCTGGTCTACCCGCGGCCCGAGTGGGAAAAGAAGCGCGAGCAGATCGCCGCCTTTCCCATGTCGGCCCGCGCGTTGCAGCGGCTGTTGCTGGGCAACGCTCAGGATGTGGAACTGGACGGCTCCGGCCGGGTCCTGATCGCTCCTGAACTGCGCAACGCTTCCGGTATGACGCGCGATGTGATGCTGCTCGGTTTGGGCGCGCACTTCGAGCTGTGGGACGCCGCTACCCTGGCCAGCCGCGAGGCTGAGGACTTGGCCAAGGGTATGCCGGATGTGTTGAATCAGTTTTCGTTCTGAAAAAGTTATGGAATTCGAACATCGGCCCGTCTTGCTGGAGCCGACGGTGGACGCGCTATTGCTGGCCGGATTCGGCGGCAAGGGCGCGGCACGGTCGCAAGAGCAAGACGGGCCGGCTGCGGCTACGCGAGCGGAGAGCGGCGTCTTCGTCGACGGCACCTTCGGGCGTGGCGGGCACAGTCGCGAGCTGCTCGGCCGTCTGGGGCCGGGCGCGCGGCTGGTGGTGTTCGACAAGGATCCGGAGGCGATCGCCGTGGCCAATGCGTTGGCGGCGGCGGACCCGAGGGTCACCGTGGTGCATGGGGGCTTTGCCACCATGGCCGAAGAGTTGGAGCAGCTCGGCATCGGCAAGGTCGATGGCGTGATGCTGGATCTGGGCGTGTCGTCGCCTCAGATCGATGATGCCGAGCGCGGTTTCTCGTTCATGCGAGATGGCCCGCTCGACATGCGGATGGACACCACTCGTGGTCCCACGGTGGCGGATTGGCTGGCGCAAGCCAGTGTGGATGAGATGCGGGAGGTCATAGCGGATTATGGCGAAGAACGGTTTGCTTTTCAGGTTGCAAAGGCGATTGCTGCTCGCCGCGCAACAAGGCCGCTGCGCACCACGCTCGAGCTTGCCGAGTGCGTCGCCAGCGCCGTCCGCACGCGCGAAAAGGGGCAGCATCCGGCCACACGCACCTTTCAAGCTTTACGGATTTACATCAATCGGGAACTCGAAGAGCTCGCGCGCACCCTCGCGGCAGCTCTAGACCTGCTGGCTCCGGGGGGGAGATTGGCGGTGATCAGCTTTCATTCGCTTGAGGACCGCATGGTCAAGCAGTGCATCGCGGCGGCGGCTCGTCCGGCTGCGGCGCACGCGCGCCTGCCTCTGCGGGAAAGCGAAATGCCCCAGCCGGTGCTGCGCTCCCTCGGGCGCGTGGTGGCCGAAGACGAGGAGGTCTCGTCCAACGCCCGCGCCCGTTCCGCCATCCTGCGCGTTGCCGAACGCACGGAAACGCCGCTGCCCGCAGAGGGTGGCTTCGCGTTCGTGAAGATCGGTTCCCTGCCCGGCAGCGACCTGGCTCCGCCGCCCCGGCGCGGCGGCAAGGGAGGGCGCCGCTGATGGGTCGCGTCAATCTGATCGTTGCGGCTTTGCTGATGCTGTCGGCCATTTCCCTGGTCACCAGCCGGTATCAGTCGCGCCAGCTGTTCGTCGAGCTGGGACGCGATCAGGCGCAGGCGCGCGACCTGGAAACCAATTGGCGGCGCCTGCAACTCGACCGCGCCGAACTCGCCCGCAATGCGCGGGTGGACGCCATCGCGCGTGACGGCCTGAAGATGATCTCCATCGTTCCGGACCGCACGCTGTATATGAATCAGGCGCCCGTCTCCGCCAGCGGAGGCGCGCAATGAAACGCGTTCCTTTCTTCGACAACCCCGTGCTGCGCGGGCAATTGCCCACGTGGCGCGCGCGCCTGGTGCTGATCCTGCTGTTCGGCGGGTTTACCGTGCTGGCCGGCCGCGCGCTGTTCCTGCAGGGGCTGTCCACTGAATTCCTGCAACAGCAGGGCGAGCGGCGCTATGAGCGCACGCTGACCCTGGCCGCCACGCGCGGCAAGATCATGGACCGCAATGGCGCCGTGCTGGCCTCCAGCGTGCCCGCGCGCGCGATCTGGGCGATTCCCGAAGACACCAAGCAGGCCACCGCGGCCCAGCTGGATACCTTGGCGAAGCTGCTGGAAACGCCGGTCGCCGACCTGCGCCATCGCCTCGTCGACGAAGACAAGAATTTCGTCTACCTGAAGCGCCAGGTCTCCATGGACGTGGCCGACAAGATCAAGCAGCTGGGCATGCCGGGCGTGCATCAGCAGCCCGAAACCCGCCGCTACTACCCGGACGGGGACGTGATGGCCCACGTGGTGGGCTTCAACAGCGTCGAGGACCAGGGGCAGGAGGGCGTCGAGCTCACGTTCAACCAGCAGCTTTCCGGCCGCCCGGGCAGCCGCCGCGTCATCAAGGACCGGCTGGGCCGGGTGATCGAGGACGTGCAGGCCGTGACCTTGCCGGTGGATGGCCGCGACCTGCGCCTGTCGATCGATACCCGCCTGCAGTACCTGGTGTTCAAGGCGTTGAAGGACGCCATGGACAAGCACCAGGCCAAGGGCGCGACCGCCGTGGTCGTGGACGTGCATACGGGCGAGATCCTGGCGCTGGCCAACGTTCCCACCTTCGATCCCAACAAGCGGGAGACTTTTCACGGCGCCAATCTGCGCAACCAGGCCATCACCGACACGTTCGAGCCGGGTTCGATCATGAAGCCCTTCACCGCCGCGCTGGCGCTGGACCTGGGCCGCATCAGCACGAAAACCCTGTTCGAAACCGGCAATGGCCGCTTCCAGTACCAGGGCAGCACGATCAGCGACGTGAGCCGCAACGGCACGCTGGACGTGGCCGGCGTGCTGCGCAAGTCCAGCAACATCGGCATGACGATGATCTCGGAGAAGCTGGAAGCCCGCGAAATGTGGGACCGCTTCACGGAGCTGGGCCTGGGTCAGGCGCCTCAGGTGGGATTCCCCGGCGCGGCTCCGGGCCGACTGCGTCCCTGGGACCGCTGGCGCCTGATCGAAAAGGCCACGATGGCCTATGGCTACGGCCTGTCGGTGTCGCTCCTGCAGGTGGCGCGCGCCTATACCGTCTTTGCACGCAACGGCGACATGGTGTCGCTGACCCTGGTCAAGCGCGACAGCGATCCCACCAGCGTCAAGATCTACACGCCGAAAACCACCGAGCTGGTGCGGGGCATGCTGGAAGCCGCCGCCGGTCCTGAAGGCACCAAGGCCGCCCAGGTGCAGGGCTACCGCGTGGCCGGCAAGAGCGGCACCGCGCGCAAGATCGTCGACGGCAAGTACAGCACGCAGCGCTACCGGAGTTCGTATGTGGGCTTTGCGCCGGTGTCCGATCCGAAGATCGTGGTGGCCGTGTCCATCGACGAGCCGACGGTCGGCGGCTACTACGGAGGCGCGATCGCCGCGCCAGTGTTCTCCCAGATCGTGGGCGGCAGCCTGCGGTTGATGGGGGTGCGTCCTGACGCACCCTTCGAATCCACTATTGTTGCTGGTCTCAAGGAGCCAGGCAGATGAACGCCAAAGGCTTCCATCCTTCTTCCCCCGTCGCCACGGTTGCCGAAATCGTGGCGTGGTTGCATGCGCGCGTTTCGTTGACGGCGCATCTCAAGCTGGACTCCCGCGAGATCGAGCCGGGCGACGTGTTCGTCGCCTGCCCGGGCCTGTCCAGCGATGGGCGCCTCTATATAGAGAAGGCGCTGGCGTTGGGCGCCAGCGCGGTACTGTTCGAAGCGCCCGCGAGCGAGGCCATCGAGGCCGCGGCTGCGCAGGCCCAGATGCTGCCGGTGACCGGCCTGCGCGCCCTGCTGGGCGAGCTGGGCGACACCTGGTATGGCCGGCCTTCCGCCGCGCTTGCCGTGGTGGCCGTGACGGGCACCAACGGCAAGACGTCGTCCGTGCAATGGATCGCCCACGCGCTGAGCCGCAATGACAAGCCCTGCGGCACCATCGGCACGCTGGGCGCGGTGCTGCCCGACGGCCGCACGCTGGGCGGCGACCTGACGACGCCCGATGTGCTGACCGTGCACCGCACGCTGGCCGCGATGCGCGACGCGGGGGCCAAAGCCGTCGCGATGGAGGCGTCGTCGATCGGCATCGAACAGGGCCGGATGGACGGCGTGCGCGTGGCGCTGGCGGCCTTCACCAACCTGACGCGCGACCACCTCGATTACCACGGCACGATGGCGCGGTACGAGGCGGCCAAGGCGCGCCTGTTCCGTTGGCCGG
>Ga0180219_1002227_pt1 | contig 11703 bp, 10 predicted proteins | sample eDN3rd30CBELigMG_FD_151338 | JGI IMG/M metagenome (GOLD analysis project Ga0180219, IMG submission 151338) | Enriched Miracle-Growth compost microbial communities from Emeryville, California, USA - eDNA 3rd pass 30_C BE-Lig MG (version 2)... ...
CGCGGGTCAGCTCACCGAGGGCGGTCAGCTGCGCGTCCGCGTCGCCAGACTGGTCGATGGTCGCCAACGCCGCTTCCACCGTGGCGATCTGGCTGCGGTTGCTGGTGAAGGACAGCAGCAGTGCCAGCAGGCAAAGACCGGCGACCGCCAAGGCGCAGACATACGCACCGCGCCCCCAGGACCAGGCCAGGCGACGACCTCGGGCGTGCTTGTCGTCCAGGACCGCCCGCCAACTCGTCTCCGGCCACCAGGTGTTCGGGGCGCCCGTAGCCGACACTGGCAGCGCCGGGCTGAACAACAGCCCTCGCAAGGGTAAAGATCGGCTGAACAGCGCCAGGAATGGCGCCAGTGCCTTGCGCCATTCGCCAATGCCCTCCCGCGCCAGGTCGCGGGAAAGACGCAACAGGAAATCGTGCCGACGATCGCCCTCCAGTTGCCCCATGCCGTTTTCACGTAGAGGCACCACCAGCTTGCGCAGCGAGGCTTCGATCTGTTCCGCCGAAACCTTCGCCGGCAGCAGGCAGCCCAGCGGCTGCAGTTCGCGCTCGGCCTGCTCCCAGCCGCTGGCGCGGACCTGCCACAGGTAAAGCGGCGCTTGCCAGTGCAATACCTGGCCCAGGTCGCGCAATTGGCGTACCCCCGTGCTGAGCGTGGCCACGTCATTGGCCTGCGCCTCGCTCAGCGCCCAGACGATGCCATCCAGCGGCCGCCAGCGTCGCAACGACTTCAGCAGGCCGGCCACATCGGTTTGCCAGTGGCCCTTCAGCGAGTCGCCACACACCAGCACGGTGCCTTGCCCTTCCAGCCAGCACTCGCTGGTCAGCCCCGGCGCCACGGCTTCGATCTGGTCCTTCTCGCCCACCACCAGCAACACGCGAACCTTGCGCTTCCAGAAGAGGCCGTACTGGGCATTCAGGTGCCGGGGCAGTTCTTCCCTTGGGATGGGACGTTTGCTGGAGGGGGGCAGCGTCCCGTCGGCTTCGGGCAACGAGCCAGTCGCCACCCCCTGCTCACGGTGCTGCTGGCGTTTGAGATAGGCCAACAGCCAGGGGGTCGAACGGCCAATGAGGACGATGACGGTGACCAGCAGGAACGCGAGAATCTTGTCGCGGTCCTCCACCAACCCCGCGCGATCGCCATAACGCCAGATCAACCCTGCAACGGCCGCCAGGGCCACGGCGATCAGAATCGCTCCCCCGGCACGGCGCCACGGGTTGCCATAGGTCTTCATGCCAACTCTCCTGTGGCGACAGTGCCGATCCAGCGCTGCGAGGGCTCTTCGCTGAGCACCACCAGCGCTTGCTGTAGATGGCGGCTCATCTCCAGGCCGAGGGCGGCGAGCAGCCAGCTACTGAACGGCCCGGGCAGGCCGCACAGCGACGCCTGAATCCATTGCTGACCGACCTGGAAGTTCGCACCATGGGAGTTCCCCATCGACAGGGCGCTCCCGATCACGGTTCGCCATTGCTCGCTGTCAGCCAGGATTCCCGTGGCCTGTCGCGCCGCCTGTTGGGTTTGCAGGAAGAGCGGCAGTTCAACCTCCAACCGATTCACATCCAACGGCATCGGCCGCAGCAGACGGCCTCGTGCCGGCAGCTCCCACTCGATCGCCAGGGTATCCGGGCACAGCAACAGCGCCGCCAGCCCATCGGAATAGGCGTCCTTGCCGTTGATCTGCATGACCACCAGCAGGTCGACCGTCGCACCCGGTGACTTCAGGCAGTCTTCAACCCATTGCAACGACAGTTCATCCACCAGGGTCGGCGCCACCTGCAAGTACTGAGGTGCCGCCTTCGACCAGGCGCGCTGCCAGGCGGCGCGCAGCGCATCACGATCGTGTTCCGCCACATCGCTCAGCACGGTGATCTGCAACGCCTGCTCAACCGGCAGCACCGCCAGGTCCGGAACCACCCCCGGCAACAACTGCTCCAGCGCAACCTTCATCCGCTCATCACCGGCAGCCGGCAGCATGTCGATCCGCCGGGCCTGACCGGGTCGACATGTCGTGCCAGCGGCCGCTCCCTGGGCAATCACTGCGGCGGACACGCTGTCCGGCAGCAACACGCAGCTGGCCTGTACCGCGAGATTGCGTTGCGCCCACTGGCTCCAGGCGCCTTCGGCCTCGGCCGCCTGATCCTCGAGGAACTGAAAATGGCTGAGCGCCCCGCCGTAGACATAGGCGCGCAAACCGAAGGCCAGCGCCCACAGCAGCAATGGCGCACCGGCCAGCATCCAGACGTTGAGCTTGCCCAGTTCCGGCACGTGCCCGGAAGCCGCCAGCACGAACAGCCCCATACCAGCGAGCAATGCCAGCAGGGCCGCCCCCAACCACAGCGTCATCGATAGCGGCTCGGGAGGTCCGACAACGTCTGGCGGACGACGATTCCACGCCATGGCCTAGATCACCGAACAGTCAGGGGCGCTGGAAATCACCTGGCAGCCACAGGCACTGCGGCAGCCATCGACCACCAGCGCACGGCCATTCTCGGACCAGTCCGCGCAGCCATCGACGATCGCATTCACGCCGTGCCCGGGAATCGGGCAGCTGACCAGATCGCCCACCAGAGCGACCCGTTTGCCGTTCACCTCCTGGGTGGAGCTGGCACTGATGACCTGGCCACCATGGGTGGTTCTATCGCCAAGCAAAACAAATCCGCGAGACATGAAAACCTCTTCCCTCAGCTAGAAATCCACAAGTTTTGTATAACGAGGCACGTCATCTTTCAGGCTTCGTTTCAAGCAGGAAAGGCTCAAAGATGCTGTCCAATTTTTCATGACCGATAATGTCGTAAGACCATGGATCGAAGTTCACAATCAGGACAGTATCTACAGTCTCCCCCCGGGCTATGCGCTTCTTGTAGAACATAGAAGACCGATCGTTGAAATCGGCCCCATACTCAGAGGGAACCACACTGACAAACTCGCTCTGCGTATCGTTGTGAAGTTCCAAAAGAACAAGGCCTTTCGTGTAATTGCGAGGGAAGCTCCTGAGCCACTCGTCGTTGACCATCAAGCCAACCCCCATCCCCCGGCGAGACGCTCCCCGGTATATGGATAGCGCCTCCGTGTTCCGACCATCCCCACCAATTCGCGCAGGCACCCAGAAACTTATACAGCGCTCGCCGTCGAACCTGATGACCTTCAGGTCTTTCACCCCGGCGACCTTTTCTATATCCGCCAGGGCAGCACTCATATAGGCCATGTCGCTATCTGTCAGGACAATATGAGCGTAGGAATCTCTAGGCGTCTCGCTCACAATTTCGCTCAAGGCAACCTTCGGATAATTACCAGCGCAGCCGAAAAGACACAAACATATAAAGGACAGAAACAGTGAACGAAGTAGTAGGAAACTACGTAGACAAAGCACGATGTTCATGGCTGTTTATCCGCCCCCGCACGAATGGCTTCCAGTTTCTTCACATCGGGATGCCAGTTGTCGGCCGGCTCTTTGCTGCCATCGGGATAAAGGATGGTTGTCTCGCCGCTGCTGTCCCGGCTCATGCGCGCCACGAAGTGGCGCTGGACCTGGGGCTCGAACGCCAGGCGCTCCGCCGCTGGCGCCCGGGCGTAGCTGTCGCCGCTGGAGACGAAGTTGATCACCGCGCTACCCGAACCCGCGCCGCTCACGTAGGGGTAGTAGTCGGGGCGCAGCAGTACTTCCTTGCGCGTGCGAATGGCTTCGGGCAATGCATCATTGCCTTCGGCCTCGCGGTCGACGTTGAAGGTGGCGGTCACGTCCTGGCGCACCGTGCCGGCCAGGTCCAGCTTGCCCGCCCGCCAGTACTTGACGCCCACGTCGACGTAAACCAGCCGCCAGTGGCAGAGGCTGCCGCCGTCCAGGTCCAGTCTTGCCTGGTAGAGGTCGCTGTCGCCCTGGCGCTCCGGCTTCACCTTGAGCAGTTCAGAGCCGTAGGTATTGAAGGGACCATACTGCGGCGGGAAGCAGCGGTCGGACAGGTACTGGGCCTCGATGGCCTTGACCGAGGCGCCCTCGGGCACCTTGATCGTCACCGTCACCTGCGGGCCGCCCGGTGGGGGCGCCAGGTCATAGCGCGAGCTGCACGCCGCCAGGCTCACGGCAAGGCCGAGTCCGACCATGCACGACAGCGGCCGTGCGCTCATTTCGCACCGCCCAGCCGAAGGGCCTGTAGCTTCCTGAAATCCGGCTTGCTCTTGCCATCGGCAATCACACTACCGTCGGGGTAGGTGAAGCGGGTGTAGTTTCCCTCTCGTTTGACTTTGGGCCCTTCCGAATAGACCACGTAATCCCTATGCAGCGCCGGTTCGAAAGTTACCTGTCGGGCTTGCTTAGCCACGTAGGTCAGGAAGATATCTCCGTCGCTGACCAACCATGCCTGTCTTTCATGACGGATAAGAAATTGTTCATCTATCCATGGGTAGTAATCCTTTCTAATCTCCAGATCACCCTCAACTTCTTTCGGTCGGTGCATTGATCGCCGCTGCGGTAAATGGTTATCAAAAATCACGATTACCCCTCCCCCCCCGCCGGGCTGGATATTGGCGCCAAAGCGCGTCGTATTCGCATAGCGCACCCCAAAGGTCACGTTGCTCAGTTGCCACTGACAAGCGCCGCCGCCGTCTACCGCCAGGTCGGCAACGTACAGGTCGGTCGCATCCTGGCGCTGCGGCTGCACCTCGATGGCGTGGTAGCCGTCCTCCTCATAACTCGTCCAGTCCGCGCCAGAGCGCTTCACCGGGCACTTGGCCGAGCGGTACATCACCCGCAGCGGGTCCGCGGCCAGGTCCTGCGGCACCTTGATGCTGAAGTGCACCTGGGCGCCGCCCGCCGGCGGCGCCAGCAGTTCGCGCTGTTGCGCGCAGCCGCCCAGGCAGGCCAGCATCAGCAGGGCGGCCAGGGGGCCGGGTAGGGTTCGGGCCATGACAGATCTCCTCATGACGGATGTCGGGTGGTTGGGCGCGTGGTCGCAGGCAGCGGCAGTCCGTTCATCGACATGGCTCAGCTCGGTTCCCGTGTCACGGCGTCATCGCTAGGAACGCCGCCCATCGGGCCGTAGGGGCGTTGCGGCATCACCTCGACCATTTCGGCCAGCTCACGCTCACGGCCAAAACGCGCCAGGGCTTCGGCGCCGCCTTCCAGTTGCCGGGTCACCGACATGGCCATGCTCGGCAGCAGTGTCTCCAGGTCGAGAAACGCCTGGGTGCGCACCCGCTCCGCCTCGGGGATGCGCTTGTCCTTCAGGTATTCCTTGAACTTCGCCCGTGCGGCGACGCGCACCGGGGTTTGTTTGGGGTCGCACAGCTCCAGCAACTGGTTGTGCAGGAAGGGCAGGTAGCAGCCGATCATCGAGTGGTCGAACGGGTTGGTGCTCTTTTTGCTGCGCTCGGGGTTGGTGTGCCGCGGGAAGTAGTACTCCAGGCTTTCCCTGGTGAGCGAGCCGACATAGTCCCGCTGCCCCGCCTCGGCGGCGCGGGTGGCTTCCTCGCCCAGGCTGGGCACCACGAAGATGGAGTTGCTCGCCCCATCCAGGGGTTTGATCCGCAGGTTATGCGGCGGCGCGCCCAGCCCGTCCTTGCTGCCACGGGCCATAGAGCCGCCGCTATAAGGCAACGCGATGTGCAGGTCGGCGCGGTAGTTCATGGCCAGCTTGCCGTGGTGCCAATAAGGGTCGCCGAAGCGCAGGATCTTGCTGGCCAACAGTTGGGGAACCGACCAGATGTAGCCCAGGTCCTCGCCCAGCGGACCGAGCGCCTCGTACAACCAGTTATCCAGCTCGGCTTCGGGCGGCACGCTGGTGATGGTGTCGGCATTGTTGACGTGGCGGAAGTGGGTGATATGGCGCAGGTTGTGCACTGCCTTCTGGGTGAAGGTGCGCGGCATGCCATAGGTGTAGAGCACGGGCCGGCGCTCTTTCAGTTCCGCTGAATGAATCAGAGCCAAGGCACCACCCAGGCTATGGCCGCAGATGAATAATTGCTTCCCTCTTCTATCAAGATCAGTTTCGATATCAGCGAAGTGATCAGGGAATAGCTTCTTGCCTACCTCGAACGCTTTCAGGAAGCCGTCGTGCACCTTGCCGACCACCGCCAGCTTAGAGCCCCCGGCCTCCGACTTCTGATCGCTACCGTCCGCGGCGCGGGGCCGGTACTGGACATCGGTCAACCAGTCCTTCCGTTCCTGGGTACCGCGCCAGGCCACCACCAATTCCTTGGCATTGCTGAAATAGAACAGCTGGGTGTTCTCGATCACCATCCGCGGGATGTTCGCTGCGGCACGCGGCAGCTCGCCCACGGTGGAATCCAACATCAGAGCGGTGGTGTAACGCTCGTCGAAGGGCACATCCACCACCACCGCCGGCAGGCGAGATCCCTTGGCATCATGCATCAGCGGTGTACGCGAGAGGTCTAGGCACTGGCGGAAGAAGAACTCCTCCACCGAGCCGCGCAGGGTGGTGGCATCAATTTTTACGTTCGGGAATTTCCGCTGCTGGTCCTGGGCGATATTGCTGTACGCCAGGTTGGCCATCAGCCCCAGGTTGTAGGCGGTGACCAGGCTGTAGTCCGGCTGGTGGTGCAGCACCAGCTTCCAGGCGCGGAAAGGGCAGATTTCCAGCACATGGCGACGGTTCAGGGATTTGCTGTCCACGGTAAAGCCGCTGAAATTCGAATCAGGGAAGTGGAAGGCGGGTAATTCTTTGCCTTCCCAATCAGCCTCAAGGTCGGGGAATTGGTCGCACAGTTGCCCGATACGTAAGTAGTGGTAAGCATGCCCCTCGGCCCGCGCCTGCTTTTCGATGGCAGAAAAACCCACTGGCGGTGGTTCGTACAGATACGGCGGCAGAGGCGGTGCAGGGTGCTCGGCACGCTCCGCACGCAAGCGACGAGCTTGCAGCACCTTGGCCAGCGGGTCGGCCTTCAGCAATAAAGTCACAGCGAGCTTGTGCAGGCCTTCCAGGCGGATGATGCCCTGGGCATCGCTCTGGCCCTCGAACTCCGGCACCAAGCCACAACCCGTCGCTTCGTTGATTGCCCGGTAGGGTTGGTTAGCCAGAGGGACGTTGCGCTCATCGAGCAACTGAAATTCGAGCCAGAAAGGCTTTTGCGGCGTTGAGAACTGGACATCTCTGGTGGCGCAAATGGTATCGGTGCGAAGAGAGTACTCGGACATGGCGAGCCATCCTTGAATCATTTAAAAGTGATATCGAAACATTACAACGTTACATAGGATTAATGGACTGCCTTGCCTGCGCTAATTGCTTTTAGCTTTTTCAAGCTTGGATCGTAATTACTAAACTCTCTTGTACCATCGGGATAAATATTTTCCGCCTTCTCACCTTGCCCGCTAGTTTTTACTCCAATTGTGCGAACCACTGTATCTTTATGTAGAACCGGCTCAAATTTCACAAATTTAGAGTCAAGCGACCTATAGGTTGCCAGCTTTCCGCCCCCATATAATTGAACCACATTTCTGCGCCCACCTAGATAAATCTCACTAACCCATGGAAAGTAATCCTGACGAATATGTATATCACCCTCGACATCGTGAATTCCGTACATGGTTCTTTCTTGCGGAAGATTCCTATCAAAAACAACAACAACCTTCCCGCCACCTATATATTCTACATCCCTCCCAAACTTCGCCGTATTCTCGTAATGCACGCCAAAGGTCACGTTACTCAAGTTCCACTGGCAGGCTCCGCCGCCATTTCGATCCAGCTTCGCTACATATAAATCGCTTTGCCCCTGGCGCTGCGGCACCACCTCGATGGAGTAGTAGCCGTCTTCCTCATAACTCGTCCAATTCGCGCCAGAACGCTTTATCGGGCACTTCTGCGAGCGGTACATCACCCGCATGGTGTCCGCCACCAGGTCCTGGGGTACTTTCACGGTCACCGTCACTTGCTCGCCACCGGGTGGCGGGGAGAAATCCTGGGCTTTATTCTCGGCACAGCCCATCAGGCTGAGCATGGCCAAGTGGCCGCAAATCACTCCAATAATCCTGACTTTCAATTCTTCTCTCCTTGTCAGTCGGTACGCGCTGGGCCCACGCTTCAAATCCTTGAGCGGCGGAGCCGGAAAGTGCGCAGAAGTGCCCATCAGTCCCTTGCGCAGTGCGGCTTTACGGCCTTGTCATTCTCACCGTATCGATACTGGAAATAGACAAGTTGGCCGTCACGCATGGCAGAGCAAAATACAGCGGTATAAAAAAGCACATCGGTTCGCCTGGGGTTACGAACAAACCTGTTCAAACGGATGTTATAGATCACGCCCGCTTCCAGCTCCCTTGCCGGAACATTGACTTGATACCCCGTAAGCTCTGCTCCATATTTCAAGCAGCCACCCGGCAGCAAGCTTAGAAAAGGGCCGCCAGGCTTCATCTCGACACCCCACTGGGTATGTCTTGTTCCGTTACTGAGCTCATTCTCTGTCACCCATAGGGACACAATGGCTATATCACTCTTCTCGGTAGCAGGAATACAAAATGACACATCCCCATCCACCGTCTTGATATCGGCATCCCTCGCCATACCCCAGGGTGTTGCCTGGGCGGCAGCCCCATAGCCTCCCAATGCAATAAGCAGAAAACACATGAACTCTTTCATTCAACCTAACCCTGGAAGATTTCCCTAGCTTGATGGGGAAGCAAGGAGCTTGCTCACAGCGGACATCTGCAGGGACTGACAAAACAAAAAAACCACAATACACAGCATCAGATTTCACCATGAGAAATCCGCTTTATTTCCCTTCGAATCGCAAGAAGGAATTACTTCACTCCCATTTGGCAGGCGATTGTACTGAAGATACTCATATACCCCATCCGCACCCTTGCTTACACAAAAAGCAGCCGAGTAGAAATAATTATAATGATCAGCATCTTCAACCCTATCCACAATGAACACATAGGTTGCATTTAATTTCAACTCATGTAGCCTTGACCCCTCATCCAACACATAGCCATTTAGGACACTACCGAACTTAATACAACCTCCGGGCCCAATATTTAATGGGACAGCATCTGGACGAAGCTTCAACTCCCAGTCCAAAGGGGCTTTCACATAGCTTTCCGAGAGTAGAACCCTATTTACTGGAAAGTCTCCCCTGACATCATCAGGCAAACAAACCGAAGGCACATTGTCGATGACTTTAATTCTAGCCTCACCATTCCATCCCAACGCGGTCGCACGTACTTCGCAGGACAGAATAGCCAACAGAGGCAAGCCATAATAAATTTTCATAGCAATTACAACCCCACCAGAAACCTATGCGAAAACTCAATAGTTTTCGCATCCCTGGGAATGTCCCATGGAGTTGCCGAAACAGGGAGCGCAACGCCGCACGCAACAACTGAAACCGCCAGAGCCATTTTCTGGACAAACATTCTAATGCGCCCTCTCATGCTCTTTCTCATCGCACGACGGAGTGATTTCACTCCCATTAGAAAGCCTGAAATACTGAAGATATCGACGAGAGCCATCTCCGTCCTCAGAAACGCAGAAAACACCTCTATAACTATCTCTCGGCTGCGCAGCGCTATTTATTGCAAAAACATAAGTTCGGTTGACTTGTAGCTTCAAGATTGGAACTCTGGCCTGATACGCCGGGCTCTCATATTCATCGAGCTCGACCCCATATCTAATACACTTCCCTGGAGCCAGTACCAATGGGCGCGCCCCCTCCCTGACGACCAACCCCCAGGAAGCAGATCCATAGCTTTCGGAAAGGGTTATCCAGCCAACAGGAAAGTCCTCGTTGGCATCATCAGGCAAACAGATTGCCGGCATTCCTTCAATTGAAATAATCTTGCCGGTCTCCAGGCGCCCAAACGAAGCAGCACTGGCACAACCAGAAATCAAAGATAGAACTACTAAAATCCACAAGCCCCTCATACATTCACCCCTACTTACCTGGGAAGATTGAGTCGATCCTTCGGATTACTCAAAAATTCTTTTACTGTAGAAGTAAGCAGAGCCGGATCTTTTGTGGCGTTCGCATAACTCCAGACGCCAGAGGGCTTATTTTCTACACAGATCATATAGTAATCAGAGACAATCTCTCCCTGCTGCTCCATGTTGTAGTCAGAAAGCCTCCCGCCAGCCTTTAAGTCGTACTCATACACCTTAGCCCCACGACTAGTCACCCATAAAGCATTCCATTTAACCGAATAACCAAGCTGCCATTGCCATACATGAGTCAACTCATGCATAAACAATGCTCTATCTCTTGGCTCTTCCGTCCCTGAAAAATCATCTCGGTAGTAATTCGTACTCTTAGGGAAGTACATTTCCCCATTGGGTGTTACTGCAGTGTTCTGGAGCCCCAGGAATAACCACCAGCCACCGTGGTGCACCTTGACCCTGCTGTAGTCGATTGCGTCCTGGAAGACCCTGCGGGCCATTGCGATCTCGCCGGCGGTCAGGGCACGCTCGTCCCCTTCAGGCAAGGGCACGGTTTGAATAGAGGCTCCGACATTCACACTGTTGGTGAATACCGGGCTGGCCGTCAGGTCGACGAGCAGCGGCTCATCCGGGCCTTTCATGGAGCAACAGGATGCGTCGGTGTCCTGCGGAGGTATCAGCTCCAGTTGGGTGATCTGCACGGACGCCTGCGTCACGATCCGCTGGGTGCGTCCCTGCTGATCGATTTCACCTTCCTGGGTACTGCCGTCCGCCAGATGAGCGACGTATTTCAGGCCAGGCGTCACGCTGGCGTTGCCACAGGTCAGGCACAGCTGTTCGTCGAAGGGGCCTTCACTTTCGGGCATGTCGATCGTCAAATCGCCGGGCAGCAGGGTGTGCACGGTCATGGTTCGCCCGGCTCGGTCCGTCACGCCTTCGAAGATTTCGCCTTTCGGCGCAGCCACGCGGTAAGGCGTGAATGGCATGAGCGCCTGGTCATGGTCACGCATCGTATAGCGCGCGCTATAGCCTGCGGGTAGCGGGGTGGGCGCTATGTTCAGGCTGGTGCTGCCCAGCTTCTGCACCTGGGCTGCCTTGAGGTAGATGTTCCCCGGCGCACCCAGCTCGATATCACCATCCTTGATACGGATGTAGGCTCCGCCACAGTGCAGCACCAATTCCGTTGGCGCGGTGATTTCCACGCGCCCATCGGTACTTTCGATCTTGACGTCGCGCAGGGCCAGGGCGTGCAGGGTATCGCTTTGGGCATGCAGCTCCACTTTGCCCGCGCCTGCCTTGAGCTGCATGCCGGCACTGTGGGCAAACAGGCTGATGGTTTCCTGGGCGACGACGGTCATGTCACGGTCAGCACTGATATCGACGTTATGCCCCGCCATGAGGCCGACACTCTCACCGCCGGAGGCCAGGCGCACGGCCTCACGACTGACAATACCAACGCCCTCCGGGGCGTGAAGCAGCACGCCAGGCTGAGCCAGGTCGATCAACGACTGGTTGAGGCGTATCTGGCTCGCTGTATCGCCAGGTTTGGCCTCGGCGCTGGTCGCTGCGTTGGCCATGGTTTGTGCCAGTGAGAGTGCAGTCTTCAATTGCTCGATGGCCGCCGCCATGTCCAGCACCTTGCCATCAGCCTGGGCTTGCTTGTCGGCGCTGATGAACACGCCCTTGCCCGCGCGGATGGCTCCCCAATCGTCCGTCCTCAGCTCGAAGCCTTCGCCCCGCTGCTGCCGCTGCGCATCCACCAGGTGGCCGAGGTTGAGCTGGCTCTTGCCGCCGTATTCGGTGCTGACCTTGATGTGTTCCTGGCCAC
>Ga0180219_1002228_pt1 | contig 11701 bp, 10 predicted proteins | sample eDN3rd30CBELigMG_FD_151338 | JGI IMG/M metagenome (GOLD analysis project Ga0180219, IMG submission 151338) | Enriched Miracle-Growth compost microbial communities from Emeryville, California, USA - eDNA 3rd pass 30_C BE-Lig MG (version 2)... ...
CGAGCGAATGGTCCATCATCGCCGGAATCTTGCTGTTCGGGTTGATCGCGACGAAATCGCTGCCGAACTGGTCGCCCTCGTAGATCTTGATGAGCCACGCATCATACTCGGCATCGCTGTGGCCGGCTGCGAGCAGTTCCTCCAGCATGATCGTCACCTTGACGCCGTTGGGCGTGCCAAGCGAGTAAAGCTGGATAGGGTGCTTGCCGACCGGCAGGTCGATCTGCTTGCGGGCGCCCGCCGTCGGCGCGTTGATGCTGGCGAACTGCCCGCCATTTTCCTTGTCCCAGGTCCACACCTTCGGCGGCACATAGCCGGTGGGCTGGTTCTGGGATGGGTCGCTGTCGGCCATGGCGCGTCTCCTGCGGATTCGAATTTCGCTGCGCACACTAGCGCGTCACGGCGCGCTGGCCAGTGCCCAAAACTGTTCGCTCGGCAAGATCGGCTTTTGCCCGGATGAAAAGACGGTGCCCTCAGAAGGGCAGCCAGGTCCGCTTTTCGCTGAACTTCATATAGCCGATATTGGCGCCCAGCCGATAACCGACGCCGAGCCGGATCGGGATGAGGACCACATCTTTCCAGCGCAGGTAGCTGGCGGTGAATCCGCCGACCAGATAGGCCGCGCCTTCGCCCGCCGGGTAGCGCTTGTAGAGATCCTGCGTGTCGTAGAGATTATAGACCAGCACGAAGGTATTGGCCGCGTTGCCGCCCAGATCGAAGCCGACCGACGGGCCGGTCCAGTAAACGTCCCGCTGGCCTTCGATCTTGTGGAACAGCGTGCCAGAGCCGTAACGCAGGCCAACGCCGATCGCGCCCGATGCTTCCCGCCCGGCGATATAGCCGATCGGCTCACCCTGATCCTTGAGGATATTCTCGATGATGCCGGCCAGCCCTTCGGCGCCCTTGCCGAACACACCTTCGGCCGCGCCGATGAGGTCGTCCTGCTTATAGGTGGTGCTGCCGTCGGCCGTGGTGGTTGTCGGCACAGTCGACTCCGCCGCCGCCGGCGCGGCGTTGCCGGCCTCGGTCGGCGGAGGTGCGACCACCGGGGTGTCGGCCGGCGTGTCCAGCGGCGGCGCGCCGGTCACGGCATCGTCGCTGGCCGGGGCGCCGGGCACCAGATCGGCATCGATCTGCGTGTTGGGATCGACCGTGCCCACCTGCGCGAGCGCGGGTGCGGCGACGAGGCCGGTAGCGGCCACGGCCGTCAGTCCCAGGCGCATCCAGTGGCGGAGCGACGATAGCGTTCGGTTCATCCAAAATCTCCCGCAGCGTATCGCTGCCCCGTTGCGTGCGCGCGGCACGGCTCATTCTTGTCCAGTTCTATCCGTGCCCCACGATGAAACGACAATGAACGAACGGCAAGTCGAATCGATTTCGCGTCAGGGCGAGTCGCAGGGGCGGCCGGTTGTGGATGATGCTCCGGCTCAGTCTGATTGTGCGGGCGGGTTGAGCGCGTTGATGGCCGCATGGACCCGCTGCTCCGCCTCGGCGCGCGGCAGGCCGGGCGGGATCGGCTCGCCGATGCGATAGGTGATGGTGCCGGCGCGCTTCAGGAAGCTGTTGCGCGGTGAGAGGCGGCCACTGTCCACGGCGATCGGCACGACCGGGCAACCGAGCAGCGCGTAAAGACCGGCAAAGCCCGCCTTGAGCGGGGGGCGCTCGCCATGGCGCACGCGCGTCCCCTCCGGATAGAGGAGGACCGGCCGCCCGGCGGCGAATGCGGCCTGCGCATCGGCGCGGATATGACGCAAGGTTGCCGCGCCGCCCGAACGCTCAACGATGATCAGCCCATAAGCGCGTGCAACCCGCCCCCAGAGCGGGATCTGGGCCAGTTCGCGCTTGGCGGCGATGGCCGGCCGGGGCAGCAGGCAGAGCGAATCGACCGTCTCGAACATGGATTCATGCTTGCATATGATGAGGCGCGGCTCATCCGGCAGCACGCCCTCGATGACGATCCTCTGCCCGAGCAGCCAGCGCGCGAGCAGGCGGTGCAATCGCGACCAGGCTGTCGCCACGGCGGCGATGGCTCCTCCACCAAAGGGCGCCACCAGCAGCGCGGCGAGCACCAGCGGCAGGGTCAGGCTATAGAAGGCCAGCGCGAACAGGGCGGAACGTGCGGCGGTGACGGCCGTGCCGAGCGGCGTGAGCGGAGGCAGGGCGGCCGTCATCAGATACCGATGAGGCCGGCGAGGCGGCGCAGCAGATATTTATGATATTCGCGCAGCAGCATCTTGAGGCTGGGGTTGCTGCGCACGGCATCCGGAATGATGGTGACGGGTCCTTCCAGTTGGCGCGATAGCTCGTAGCGCGCCCGGCGCATGTGCCAGTCGGTCGTGATGAACCGCATCGAACGATACTGGTTGCGAGCCAGCCAGCGGCTCGTCTCAATGGCATTGGAGCGCGTGTCGATCGCCTCGCGGCCGAGCGTCACGCAGCAAGCCATCATGTCCGCAGACACTTTATAGAGGTGCGCGAACTCCCGTGGTTTCACGTCGCGATCCACGCCGGAGACGAGCAGCTTCTTGGCCTGACCGCGCCGGAGCAGGGCAAGGCCCCGGTCGATCCGCCCGGCCGAGCCGGTGAGCACGACGATGGCGTCCGTTTTGCTGTCTCCGCGCGGCTGCGGCAGGAGCAGCGCAAACCATGCGAAGCCCAGCGCCCAGAGCAGAAGGGCGAGCGCGAGGAACCGCCGGATCATAGCGAGCGTTCCAGCGCGCGGCTCAGGGTGATGCGCGCAGAGAGCCACGCGACGCCCACCCCGGCGACGGGCAACAGCGGCAGTACCACCCAAGCGAAGCCGGGCAGTGACGCGCTCTGCACTAGATCGGACGTCACCGCCGCGACCGAGCGGCCGAGAAGGAGGATGACCGCCACCGCCCAGGCGAAACCCATCGCCGCGCCGAACAGCGCGTCGAGCATCATGCGCTGCTGGAACAGGCGGACGATCTGCGCATCCGTGGCACCGAGCATGTGGATGATGTCTATGGTGCCCCTGTGCGTGGCGTGGGCGCCGCGCGCAGCCAGCACCACGACCGCCCCGGTGGCCGCCACCATCAGCGCGACCATGCCGAAGGAGAGCCAGCCGACGGCGCCGACCAGCCGGGCGAGCGGCGCGAGATAGGTGGCGTGCGGCTCTACCCGTGCCTGCGCGCTCACCGCTTTCACCGCCTTGTCGAGCGCGGCGATCCGCGCCTCCCGCTCGCCGGCCGGGGTGACGAGATCGGCATCGATCAATGCCGGCACGGGGATGTCGCCGATCTTGAGGTCGTTGCCCAGCCAAGGGGCGAGCTGGCGGGAGAGTTCGGCCTCCGGCACGATGGCGATGTTGGCGACCCCCTCCGTCTCGCCCAGTAGCGCGACGATGCGGCTCACCGCGCGGCTGCGGACCGCATTGTCCGCTTCCGCGATCTGGATGGTGATCCGATCCGAGACGTTGGCGCTGAGGCTGCGGGCACCATGGTTGAGCGCCAGGCCGGCGGCGGTCGCCAGCACGGTGAGGAACATCATGATCGCGATGACCCACGGCATCGGCCCGGTCAGTCGCCCTTGAGGCAGCAGCGAGCCGGGTGCGTAGGGCTTGGCGGTCGTGTCTTTCAGGATGCCGGCCATGTCAGCGCATCCCGGCCGGGTGCGGCGGCTCGGCGAGGCGGCCGCGCTCCAGCCGCAGCATCCGCGCCTCCGCCACCTTGCCCAGCAGATCATAATCATGCGTCGCGACGACGATGGTGGTGCCCAGCTTGTTGAGCGCCTCAAACAAGGTGATGAGCCGGGTCGCCATCTCCTGATCGACGTTGCCGGTCGGCTCGTCCGCCACCAGCAATTCCGGCCGGCCGATCACCGCGCGGGCGATGGCGACGCGCTGCTGTTCGCCGCCGGAGAGGGTGGCCGGGTAGGCATGGGCGCGGCCGGTGAGGCCGACCCAGTGCAGCATCTCCTCCACCGGTGCGCGGAGCTGCGCGTCCGATACGCCGGCGATGCGCAGCGGCAGCGCGATATTGTCGAACGCGGAGAGGTGCGGCACCAGCCGGAAATCCTGAAACACCACGCCGATCCGCCGCCGGAAGCCGGGCAGGCGCGCGCGGGGCAGGGTGACGATATCGGCATCGAACAGGCGGATCGCGCCCCGGCTCGGCCGCTGGGCGAGGTAGAGCAGCTTGAGCAGCGAGGTCTTGCCCGCGCCGGAGGCTCCGGTGAGGAAGTAGAAGGCGCCTTCGTGCAGCGAAAAGCTCAGGTCGGAGAGCGTCTCCGGCCCTGGCCCATAACGCAGCCCGACATTCTCGAACTGGACAATCATGGCCATCGCGGCGCTGTTTTTCCCCGGTTGGTGGGCGCTGCCGTGCTGCGCCCGCTGATCGCTGCGCCGTGCATGGCACAGGCTCCCGGCGCGGGCAAGGCGCAGTGCGCGCGGCCGTTGCCTCCATGCGCGCAGACGGTGAAAGCCCCGCTTGCTCTTGGGGGAAATCCAGTGTTTATGAACAGCCGATGCTCCTCGTCTGCCCGCAATGCGCCACGCGCTACGTTGTCCCGGACAGCGCCATCGGCCCCACCGGCCGACAGGTGCGCTGCGCCTCCTGCCGCCATAGCTGGCATCAGGATGGGGTCGAGGTCCGCCGCCCCGAGCCGGTGCTGGCGGAAGTCGGCGGCGATGCGACCGTGTCTGCCGGCGCAGGGCCGGCGCCCGTTGCGCAAGAGCCTGTCCTGGCGCCGGCATCGGAGCCGGTCGCTCCATCCGAGCCGGCCGGAGCGAGTGATTTTCCCTTTCCGCGGCAGGACGAAGCGCCGGCCGAAGCCGCCGGAGATGAGACCGCAGCGCCGACTGAACCCGTGGCCGAGCCGGCTGCGCCCGCCGAGGAATTCGTCCATTATCCGGATGAGGACTATCAGCCTCCGGTGCGCGCGCGGCGCAATCCGGCGAAGCTGTGGACCATCGCGGCGGTGGGGTTCTTCCTGTTCGTCAGCGCGCTGGGCGGGGCGCTGGCCTATTTCGGGCCGCCAGCCTGGGCGGTGGACTTTGGCCTTGGCGCGCGCGACCAGCAGGCGGGCCTCAATTTCTACCTGCCCAAGCCACCCGAGCGGCGCAACCTGCCGACCGGGGAGGAATATTTCGCGTTCAACGCCCGCATCCTCAACGATAGCGATCAGGAACTGACGGTGCCGCCGGTCGTCGTTGAACTGCGCGACGATCAGGGGCGGCTCGTCTTCAGCTGGATGACCAAGGCGGACAAGAACCGCCTCAAGCCCAATGAGGAGGCACGCGTCTCCGAGAGCCGGCTGGATATCCCCAAGAACGCCCGCAATCTGGAACTCAGGTTCGTCGATAGCGCGAGCTGACCTGCCAGAAGCGCGCGGCCTGCAGCAGCATCGCCGCGACCATGCCGACCGCCGAGGCGATGGCCAGCCCGGCCGAACCCCAGCCGAAATGCCAGCCCGCCCAACCGGCCAGGCACATGGCCGCGAAGAAGGCGATGATGCCGTTGATTGCCGCCACCACCTGATCGCCCAGGGAACGGAGCGCGGCGACGAAGATCGCCTGCAGGCCGTCCGCGAGGATGAAGGGGGCGAGGATGAGCACCATCAGCACCGCCTCACGCGCGACGGCGGCGTCGGCCGTGAGGCCGTTCACGATCGGTTTGGCGAACAGCAGATAGACCAGCACGACGCTGCCCATGATGACGAGGGAAAGGCCGCCGGCGATGAGGGTGCGCCCGCGCGCCGTCCATGGCTCGCCCGCGCCGACGGCGTTGCCGACCCGCACGCCCGCTGCCGAGCCGAGGCCGAGCGCCAGGGCAAAGCCGATATTGTGCAGCGAGAGCATCACCTGGAAGGCTCCGGCGATGACCTCACCCATCCAGGTCGAAAGAATGATGAGGAAGGAGAAGCCGAGCACTTCCATCGCCGCGCCGATGCCGGGCATGGTGCCAAAGCGGATGATGGCGGGAATGCCTCGCAGCGCGTCCAGCCACGCGGCGGCATCGAGCCGGCGCAGGGCGCGCGCCGGGGCGCTCGGCAACGTCCAGGCGAGCAGCGCCATGGCGAGGCCGCCGATGGTGCTGGTGATCGAGGTTGCCAGCGCCGCACCAACCGCACCCATCGGCGGGAAGCCGAGATGGCCGAGCGTCATCGCATAAGCGAGCGCGGCGTTGAGCGGAAGGGTGCCGAGGTTGACCGCCAGCACCCGCCGCGGCGCGCTCACCCCTTCCAGAAAATAGCCGCAGGCGATGAGCAGCATCTGCCCCGGCAGGCCGATCATCATCGCCACCAGCACCGCCGCGCCCGGCTCGACAAGGTCGTGCGCGACGCCGGTCAGCGCGAGGAGCGGCCGGGCGCAGAGGCCAATGATGATGGCGCTGGGCAGGCCGAGCAGCAGCCCGGTCAGGACCGATTCGCGCCACAGCCCGCCGGTGCGGGTGAGATCGCCGGCGCCATCCGCCCGGCTGGTGAACACCACGATGCCGGACATGCCGCTGAGCAGCAGCATGAGGATCACGAAGTTCAGCACCCGCCCCGCCGCCAGCGCGCCCAACTCGTGCGTGCCGGCCAGCCCGACCACCGCCACGTCGACCAGATGCATGATCGTCCAGTTGAGATTGGTGAGGATGATCGGCCACGCCAGCCGGGCGATGCGCCGCGTTTCCGCCATAAGGCCCCGGTTGGTGATCGCGTGGAGGTGCGGCATGCTTTTCCGTCAGTTCGTCTCTGCCGGCTCGCTATGCCGGGCATTGCTGGTCATCGCGGCGTGGCCATTCAGGAAATGCCGGCAGGGCATGGGCAGGCACCCCGGATTTGCCTTGGCGGCGGATAAGTGAGGGGCAATCCGAGGTCCAGCATCTTCTGGCATCGGCATTCATTCCATTACGAGAAGAAGGGTAGTTGCATGGGCCGAATCCCTTTGCTAAAGGCCGCCGCCTACCTGGGGGCCGCCCGGCTCCCGAACCCCTCTGATGTGCGGTCGTGGCGGAACTGGTAGACGCGCAACGTTGAGGTCGTTGTGGGCGAAAGCCCGTGGAAGTTCGAGTCTTCTCGACCGCACCAGACAGTCCAAAGTCAGTGGGGCTGACCTGTCCTTATGGCGAGATGGCGCCGTAAACGGCGCAGTTCTGCGGCATCCGCGACTGGTGAGAAGCTCACCTGCAGTCAGAGACAGTCCTCAGGAGCGTAACATTCGCGCGCAAAAAGCCGCACGTCTCTACGCCCAAAATTCTGACTGCAGTGAGAATGCCTCAGCAGAACCCGAGCAGCTTGCGCTGTTCCGCCCAGCAGAAGGGCAGCTCGATGTTGAGCAGCGTCGACGCAGTGAGGGTGGTCGGTTGCCGCCCTTCCACGATGGCCGTGACAATGTCGGGTGCAAGGCAGGCGAGTGCTGCCAGCTTGCCGAGCCGCGTCCGGCAGCGACCGTTCGCCGTTGCGATAGCAGCAATGCTCCTGTCCGGTGAGTCCAGCACCAGCTGGCGCGCCTGATGCGCGTCGGCAACAAGCGCGACCAGCTTCTCGTTACGCTTTGCCGAGTTGATCCTGATCGTTTCTGGGCCCGGTATCACGAGGCGGAGTTGGTGTCCGCGGCGTACTTTCACAGCGGGTAGCGAGAGTGTAAGAGGTTCGGGGGCGGCTGCGTCGACGCAGTTGGTTGCGCCGAGTGCCGTGACAAGCTTGGATCGATCGAGGATGAGGTCGATACCATCTTCCCGCAGATTGATGCGATGTAACAGCTTCGCCAAGAGTTCAGTCTTGGCGCGCACTGCGCCACTGCACAGCAGCGTTGCGGCAAGGTCCGCCTGCCGCAACATTTGCTGAAGATCCTCCGCGGTCATGTTCTGGCCCAGCCCGGCAATCAAGTGCTGGTCGATCATCAGTGCCGACAACCGCTTGCAGACCAACTGTTCAAGATCGTATGCGGAGACACGCCAAGCCAGTACGCCGTCGATCTGGTCCGGCCGCGTGACATAATAGCGATAGCGCCTTCCTGGCTTGGTTGCGTGGCTGGGCGTCATTGCCCTGCCCTCACCATCGAAGACGAAGCCGGTCAGCAGGCTCGGCTGCTGTGCTTTCAATCGCCGCGAGGTGCCGCAGGCCTTGTCCTTGAGCTTTTCCTGCACAGCGTCCCAGAGATCGCGCGGGACGATCGGTGCGTGCTCGGCCGGGAAGTATTCGCCCTTGTGCGCAAGCTCGCCGATGTAAATGCGGTTGGAAAGGAGATGGTAGAGCGTGCCGCGCCGAAACATGCAGCCGCCGCGATGCGGCCCGCTGGCACGCTTCTGGACCTTGGTTCGATAGCCTTGGCGATTGAGCTCGTCTGCCACTTCCACCACCGAGCCCAGGCCTATGTAGAGCTCCATGATCATACGGACGAGATCGGCTTCCTTCTCGTTGACCACCAGCTTGCGGTTCTCGACGTCGTATCCGAGCGGCACGGGCCCGCCCATCCACAGGCCCTTGCGCTTCGATGCCGCGATCTTGTCGCGGATGCGCTCGCCAGTGACTTCGCGCTCGAACTGGGCGAACGAGAGCAGCATGTTGAGCGTCAGGCGCCCCATGCTGGTCGTGGTATTGAACGATTGCGTGATCGAGACGAAGCTGGCTCCGGCCTTATCGAGCACCTCGACGATCTTGGCGAAGTCCGCGAGGCTGCGGGTCAGCCGGTCGATCTTGTAGACGAGGATGACATCGACCTTCCCACCGGCGACGTCGGCAAGCAGCCGCTGCAAGCCCGGGCGTCCCATGTTGCCGCCCGAGAAGCCGCCGTCGTCATAGCGATCGGGCAGCAGCACCCAGCCCTCATGACGCTGACTGACCGCATAGGCGGCACAGGCCTCGTATTGCGCGTCAAGGCTGTTGAACTCCTGCTCCAGCCCATCCTCGGTCGACTTGCGAGTGTAGACCGCGCAGCGTTGCAGCTTCTCAACCATTGCGCCGCAGCCCAAAGAAGCGCGGGCCCGACCAGTGAGCACCCGTCACCTCGCGGGCGATCTCGCTCAGCGAGCGATAGGTTCGCTCTTCCCAGCAGAAGCCGTCCTCGCGGACCTCGACCGCAATGGTCCGGCCGTTCCATTCGCGGATCAATCGCGTACCGGGTGTGAGCGTGGGCGTCAGTCGCGATGGTGGCGCCGGCACCGCACCATCAAAGGTGCGCTGCAGTTCCCGCTGAATCATGGCCGGCAGGCGGCCATGACGGCGTTCCTGCAGCGCTTGCGCCAGCAGGCGACGCAACAGGCCAGCGGGCACGATAGGGGCAGCGTCCTGCCCGGCCCGCTGCCATCTCTCGCGCAGTTGCGCCAGCGACATCGTCGCCAGCGCAGCCAGGTCCTTTTCGAGCCGGGTCATTCCGACGCGGCCGGAGCAGTCGTGTAGCGGGTCACGCCGTCGGCCTTGGCCTTATCGATTACATGGCCCTTCTTCTTGAGGCCGGTCAGCGCAGCCCGGGTCGTGTGCGACAGCCAGCCGGTGACTTCGACCATTTCATCGAGGCTGGCGCCCTGCTCGCGGCGGAGCAGATCGAGCACCAGGCTGATCTTGCTCGGCGCTGCCGGGACGGCGGGAAGCTCAACATCACCGACGGTCTTGGGTTCGCGTGCCATCTTGCGGGACATGGGTGGTTCTCCTGTTCGGGAAGCGGGCACCATTGCCCGCTTCCACCACCCTGAGCCCCACCAGTCATGCCGGTCGGGGGCGTGCCGCGGCTCAACTCGGCTGCGGCGTAGAACGACCAATGCTCGACTTCCCGTCGAAGTCGAATGGTATTTGCAGCGTGGTCGGAGAATTTGTCATGGAATATAGGAGCAGTGCGAAGACCGCCTCAGCTCCGGAGACAACGGCGGTGCAGCACGTGCGCTGCTGATAATAGGGCGTGAGCATCGCTGGCGGCTTCGCAGTCTTTGCGCAACTGGTCATGGCGAGCGCGCTCAATAGCCGGAACGTTCCGAGCAAGGTCTATGCTGGCGTCTTCTGTGATGCGGCCAGCCTCCAAGCGCAACTGCGCGATGATCTCGATCCAGTCGGGCTCGGGTGGGTAGTCATCCATAAGACGACCATGGTCGATAGCGCCACAAAGTCGATATCGAGCTTTGGCGGCACCGCATTGCTCAGGTCGGCCTTGTCGGACGATCCGGACTGGCAGCTTACAGGCGCTGGGCAGAGCAAAGCGGACGCTCCGCCAAAGTGAAAGTGATTACCCCATTCAACCAGAGCCGATCGTTCACTTCATCACTGGCAAACCTAAGGACCCGTCGGAGGCTGCCGTCCAAGCCGGCCGATGTCGACGGCAGTCGTCAAGCCCCCCTGCGTACAACGTATGTCCGAGAGGAAAGAATCGATCTAGGGTAAATCGTGCCACTTCTGATCTCCCCATAGGCGTCGAATTCCCAGGTCGGTAGCGGCCTCACCGATTGGGCGCTATCAATGCTTCATCCATCCGCGCGGACAATAGGGTCGCGGCCGGACCACCTGCATCCTCACCTTCGAGAATAGAGGCCACGCAGCCTTTCGGCGCCTCGGCAAGACGCTCCCCTCTCAATGTACCTCGTAGGCGCGTCGACCGAGCAACATTCGGTCCTGCAATCGACAATACTCTGCTCGTTTGCGATGCTTGGAAAGCGCAAGCGGCTAAGTGCTCGCCTGCGATCACATTGGTGGATCTACGCTGATTATCGAGAGATACCGGTCGGCAGGTTGACACTTCAATTAATCCAAATTCTCAATTAATAAATTTACTATTGCGATTTCCATTATGGAAATGCGTTCCTCAATGTGATCCCAGAATCATGACGGTTAGCGGGCAGTGTCCGCTCGAATAGGGGAGCGAAGTTGCAAGCCATGATGCGTCTGTTCGCAGGTCTCGATTGTGCAACTCCCGCGAACGCATGACTGTCCAAATCCATTCACTCTGGAATGCGTTCGTTCGCTCTCACTCTCCTGTCGCCGTCGACCGCAGAGCGCTATCCCTCAAAGCCGGAGCCAATATGTCGGCAATGTTCGATTTTGATTTTCACGTCCTGCCGCCAAAGGCGCCCCTCGAGGCTGAAAAGGGAGCGATCAAATGCTGGGCATGCTGAAGGGGGTGCGTGTCGTCGATTTCACGACGGTGGTGCTAGGGCCCTATGCAATGCAGACGCTTGCCGATCTGGGGGCGGAGGTGGTCAAGGTCGAGCCATTGTCGGGGGACGGCTTCAGGGCGGTGCGCCCGGGGCATCATCCCACAATGGGCGCCGGCTTCCTGAACCTCAATCGCAACAAGCGCTCGCTGGCCGTCGACCTGCGCAAGCCGGAAGGCAAGGCAGCAGTCGACAAGCTGATCGCAGGCGCCGATCTCGTCGTCCACAACATGCGCGCGGCCTCGGCGGAACGGCTCGGCATCGGGTTCGAACGGCTGAAGGAAATCAATCCGCGCCTCGCCTATTGCTTCACGGCGGGTTTCGGCTCGGACGGTCGCGACGCCGACGAGCCGGCCTATGACGACACGATCCAGGCGCGCTCGGGTCTCGCCTGGCTCAATGCCAATGCCGCCGGCGAGCCGCGCTTCCTCTCGACCATCGTCGCCGACAAGGTGGGCGGCCTGCACCTAGCCATCGCCGCCCTCGCCGCCCTCGCCGCGCGCGACCGGACCGGCGAGGCCGTGTGCATCGAGGCGCCGATGTTCGAATCCATGGTCTCCTTCCTAATGGTCGAGCAGCTGGCCGGGCGCAGCTTCGTGCCGCCGCTCGGCAAG
>Ga0180219_1002229_pt1 | contig 11701 bp, 11 predicted proteins | sample eDN3rd30CBELigMG_FD_151338 | JGI IMG/M metagenome (GOLD analysis project Ga0180219, IMG submission 151338) | Enriched Miracle-Growth compost microbial communities from Emeryville, California, USA - eDNA 3rd pass 30_C BE-Lig MG (version 2)... ...
GAAGACGTCGAACTGCCGGGTGCGCGTGGCGTGCTGCAGGTGGAAGACGGTCTCCGGGTCGAAGAGGTGCTCCTCGCCCTCCCGTCGCCACTTGTACTCGCCACCGATCGTCAGCTTGCGGTGGGCGCGACCTGAGCCCGAGGTCGGGTAGGCCTCGGCATGGCGTGCCGCGACCTCCGCCGCGATGACGTCCAGGCCGATGCCCCCGAGGCGGCTCGTGGTCCCCGTGAAGTAGTCGGCGACCAGGTCGCGCGACAGGCCGACGGCCTCGAAGACCTGCGCGCCGCGGTACGACGACAGGGTCGAGATGCCCATCTTGCTCATCACCTTCAGCACGCCCTTGCCGAGCGCCTTGATGAGGTGCGCGACAGCGGTCTGCGGGGACACGCCGAGATAGCCGCGGACAGCAAGGTCCTCGACCGTCTCCATCGCCAGGTACGGGTTGACCGCGGCCGCGCCGTAGGAGATCAGGAGCGCGACGTGGTGCACCTCGCGCACGTCGCCGGCCTCGACGACGAGCGAGACCTGGGTTCGCGTCTGGCGGCGCAGCAGGTGCTGGTGGACGGCGCTGAGCAGCAGCAGCGACGGGATGGGGGCGAGGTGACGGTCCGCGTCACGGTCCGAGAGCACGAGGAAGCTCGTGCCCGCGGCCACCTCGGCGTCGACCTCGGCGAAGATCGCCTCGAGGCGGGCGCGCAGGGCCTCTCCCCCGCCCTGGACGTCGTACAGGCCACGCACGGTGTGCGACCGGAAGCCGGCGGCCTTGCCCTTCGTCGAGCGGTCCACGTTCACGATCTTCGCGAGGTCGTCGTTGTCGAGGACCGGGAACTGGATGACGACCTTGCGGGCGTGCTCGGGCGTCGCGGCCAGCAGGTTCGGCTCGGGACCGATGGCTCCTCCGAGCGAGGTCACGAGCTCCTCGCGGATCGAGTCCAGCGGCGGGTTCGTCACCTGGGCGAACATCTGGGTGAAGTAGTCGAAGAGCAGGCGCGGGCGGTCCGAGAGGACGGCGACCGGGGTGTCCGTGCCCATCGCGCCGAGCGGCTCCGCACCGGTCTCGGCCATCGGGGTCAGCAGGATCTTGAGGTCTTCCTCCGTGTACCCGAAGGCACGCTGGCGGCGCGCCACCGACTCGGCCGAGTGCGCGACGTGCTCGCGCTCCGGGAGCTCGGCGAGGTAGATCTCGTTGTCGGCCACCCACTCCTGGTAGGGGCGCTCCTTGGCGATCTGCGCCTTGATCTCGCTGTCCTCGACGATGCGACCCTGCGCGGTGTCGACGAGGAACATCTTGCCGGGCTCGAGCCGGCCCTTGCGCACGACGGTGGCCGGGTCGAGCTCGAGCACGCCCGCCTCGCTGGCGAGGACGACGAGCCCGTCCTGCGTGACCCAGTAGCGGCCCGGGCGCAGACCGTTGCGGTCGAGCACAGCACCGATCAGCGTGCCGTCGGTGAAGTTGAGGCAGGCGGGGCCGTCCCACGACTCGATGAGGTTCGCGTGGTACTCGTAGAACGCCTTGCGCTCCGGAGACATCTCGGCGTGGTTCTCCCACGCCTCGGGCACCATCATCATCATCACGTGCGGCAGCGAGCGCCCGGACAGGTGCAGGAGCTCGAGCACCTCGTCGAAGCTCGCGGAGTCGCTGGAACCGTCGGAACAGACCGGCAGCAGCGGCTCCATGTCGCCGAGCAGCTCCGAGGACAGCAGGCCCTGGCGGGCCGCCATCCAGTTGCGGTTGCCGCGCACCGTGTTGATCTCGCCGTTGTGGGCGAGCAGACGGAAGGGCTGGGCGAGCGGCCAGCTCGGGAAGGTGTTCGTGGAGAAGCGCGAGTGGACCAGCGCGAGCTCGCTGGCGTAGCGCGGGTCCCCGAGGTCCGGGAAGAACGGCTCGAGCTGCTCGGTGGTGAGCATCCCCTTGTAGGTGAGCGTGCGGCTCGACAGCGAGGCGAAGAACAGGCCCAGCTCGTTCTCCGAGCGCTTGCGCAACCGGTAGGTGCGGCGGTCGAGCGCGAGGCCGGACAGCTCGCCCGCCGGGTCGGCGACGACGACCTGGCGGAAGGTCGGCATGCTCGCGCGCGCCGTCGGACCGACCAGGCCCGCGGTCACGGGCACGTCGCGCCACGCGAGGACGGCGAGGTTCTCCTGGGCGGCGATCTCCTCGACGCGGCGAGCCGTCTTGTCGGCCTCGTCGGCGTCCTGCGGCAGGAACGCGATGCCGACGGCGTAGCGTCCGGGCGCGGGAAGGTCCGCGGCGACCACGTCGCGCAGGAACGCGTCCGGGACCTGGGTGAGGATGCCCGCACCGTCACCGCTGTTCACCTCGGCGCCCACGGCGCCGCGGTGGTCGAGGTTGCGCAGCGCCGTCAGCGCCGCGTCGACGATGTCGCGGCCGGGGGTCCCGCGCAGCGTCGCCACAAAGGCGACACCGCAGGCGTCGTGCTCGGCGACCGGGTCGTACAGACCACGAGCACCGGGCGCTTGCGCGCCGTTATGAGTCCCGACAAGCGGCGTCGGCGTCATCCGTACCGTCCTCACAGCTCACCCACCGCGGCGGGCCTGCTCTTCTCTATCGCATCACCACGTCTTCGACGGGTCCTCTGCGAGCTCCAGCACAACTACTACTCGGGGCAGGCCGCGTGCGTCACACGGAACGGCTCGTCCACGGTCGATCGACCGTCACGAGTCCTCGGGTTGTGAGCGCGTGACGGCGGTCGGTGCCGGCTCCGTCACCGGTCGATCAGCCTCGTCCCCCAGGCGCTGGGTACGGCGCCGGAGCTGGACGAAGGCCAGGAGCGCGCCGATCCACACGACGATCGAGGTCCAGACGTTGAGTCGCACGCCCAAGAAGTGATGGGCGGTGTCGATCCGCAGCATCTCGATCCACAACCGTCCGGTCGTGTAGATCAGCACATACAGCCAGAATACCTGACCGCCATGCAACCTATAGCGACGCTCGGCCCAGACCAGCACCGCCACGCCGAGCACGTTCCACAGCAGCTCGTACAGGAACGTCGGGTGGTAGAGCGTCCCGACGGCGTCACCGGCCGGCAGGTGCGCCGGGTCGATCTCCAGCCCCCAGGGCAGCGTGGTCGGCGCGCCGAAGAGCTCCTGGTTGAACCAGTTCCCGATCCGTCCGATCCCCTGGGCGAGGAGGATCGTCGGTGCCGTCACGTCCGCGAACAGCGCGAAGCTCAGCCCGGTGCGCCGGCAGCCGATCCAGGCACCGAGCCCGCCGAGCGCGACCGCTCCCCAGATCCCGAGACCGCCCTCCCAGATCTTGAAGGCGTCCATCGGGTGCCCGCCCGCACCGAAGTACTGGTCCGGGCTCGTGACCAGGTGATAGATCCTGCCGCCCACGATCCCGAACGGCACGGCCCAGTAGCACACCGAGATGATGTCGTCGGGGTTGCCGCCGCGAGCCTTGAGCCGACGCATCGACCACCACACGGCGACCACGATGCCCACCAGGATCGCGAGCGCGTAGGCACGCAGCGGGAACGGGCCCAGGTTCCACTCGGACCGGCTGGGGCTGGGGATCGACGCGAGGACGATCTCGGAGACGTTCGCCATCAGCTGCCGACCGCCCCGCTCGTCACGTCGGTCGTGCGACGTGCGCCGCGCACCCCTGCCGCGATCTCCTCGGTGACGCGCTGCATGGCGTCGACGCGGGCGGTGAACGACCCCTCGCCCAGCAGCGGTCGCACGAACGCGGAACCGACGATGACGCCGTCCGCGTAGGCGGCGATACCTGCCGCCTGCGCGCCGGTCGAGACGCCGAGCCCGACGCAGACGTGCTCGGCCCCGGCAGCACGGGTGTGCTCGACGAGCTCCTGGGCGTGCGCGCCCACCGTCGTGCGCTCACCGGTGACACCCATGGTCGAGGCCGCGTAGACGAACCCCCGGGAGGCTGCCGCCGTGCTGCGCAGCCGCTCGGGCGTCGAGCTCGGTGCGACGAGGAACACGCGGTCGAGGTCGTGCTTCTCCGACGTCGCGATCCAGTCGGTGCCCTCGTCCGGGATGAGGTCGGGAGTGATGAGCCCCGCACCACCGGCGGCCACGAGGTCGCGGGCGAAGGCGTCCACCCCGTACCGCAGGACCGGGTTCCAGTAGGTCATGACGAGCACCGGGGCGCCCAGCTCCGCGACGGCCTCGACGACCCGGAACGTGTCTCGCACACGAGCCCCCGCGAGCAGCGCGGTGTCGACGGCTTGCTGGATGGTCGGGCCGTCCATGACCGGGTCCGAGTACGGGACGCCGAGCTCGACGACGTCCGCGCCGGCCTCCACCAGCGCCCGGGCCGCCACGATCGAGTCGTCCACGGTCGGGAACCCGATCGGGAGGTAGCCCACCAGGGCTGCGCGGCCCTGGGCCTTGAGCTCGTCGAGCCGTGCTGCCGTGGCGCTCATCGTGCGCTGCCCTTCTCGCCGTCGTCCGTCGCGTCGTCAGCGCCCTCGGCGGCGCCGTCCCCGCCGTCGATCAGGCCGAACCAGCTCGCCGCCGTCGTGACGTCCTTGTCGCCACGCCCCGAGAGGTTGACGATCATCACCGCGTCCGGCCCCAGCTCGCGGCCCACCTTGATCGCACCCGCGAGGGCGTGGGACGACTCGATGGCGGGCAGGATGCCCTCGGTACGGCTGAGCAGGCGGAAGGCCTCCATGGCCTCGGAGTCGTCGATCGGCCGGTACTCGGCACGACCGATGTCGTGCAGGTAGGCGTGCTCAGGACCGACCGACGCGTAGTCGAGGCCGGCCGAGATCGAGTGGGTCGTCAGCGTCTGACCGTCGTCGTCCTGGAGCACGTAGGAACGCGTGCCCTGCAGCACGCCCGGCGAGCCGCCGTTGAAGCGCGAGGCGTGCTGACCGGGCTCCAGGCTCGTGCCGCCGGCCTCGAAGCCGAAGAGCCTGACGTCCGGGTCGTCGACGAAGCCGCTGAAAAGACCGATGGCGTTCGAGCCGCCGCCCACGCAGGCGAGCACGGCGTCCGGGAGCCGGCCGATCCGGTCGAGGATCTGCTCGCGCGCCTCGATCCCGATGACCTTGTGGAACTCGCGGACCATCTCGGGGAACGGGTGCGGTCCGGCGACGGTGCCGAGCAGGTAGTGGGTCGTGTCGACGTTCGCCACCCAGTCGCGCAGCGCCTCGTTGATGGCGTCCTTGAGGGTGCGGCTGCCGATCGTGACGGGCACGACCGTCGCGCCGAGGAGCTCCATGCGGGCGACGTTGAGCGCCTGCCGGCGCGTGTCCTCCTCCCCCATGTACACGACGCACTCGAGACCGAAGAGCGCCGCCGCCGTCGCGGTGGCCACGCCGTGCTGGCCCGCCCCGGTCTCCGCGATGATGCGCTTCTTGCCCATGCGCTTGACGAGCAGGGCCTGCCCGAGCACGTTGTTGATCTTGTGCGAGCCGGTGTGGTTGAGATCCTCGCGCTTGAGGAACACGCGGCCGCCGCCGGCGTGCGCGGCGAAGCGCGGCACCTCCGTCAACGGGTTGGGACGACCGGTGTACTCGCGCTGCAGGCGCGCCAGCTCCTCGACGAAGGCGGGGTCGACCACCGCCTTGCGATACTCCGCTTCGAGCTCGTCGAGCGCGGCGACGAGGGCCTCGGGGACGAACCGCCCACCGAAGTCGCCGAAGTACGGCCCTACGAGGGACTTGAGACTGCCGGGCACTGATGCCTCCTGGGAAGGACGAACGAGGTCGCCGGTGCGGTCACCGACGCGGGCGGCGTGGGCTCATCAGGGGCGCCACGCACCCGCCGCACCACGGAGGCACGGCACAAGAGCGCGATCGAGGGCTGGTCGAGCGGTCAGTGTCGGACCGCCCGCAACGAGGGGTGGGCACCGGCGGCCACGAGGTCGGCGACGGAGGCCCGGGGCGCGTCGTCCGTGACGAGGGCCTCACCGACGAGGACGGCGTCAGCGCCGGCCCGGGCGTAGTCGACCACGTCGTGCGGCCCGCGGACACCCGACTCGGCGATCTTGACGATGCTGTCGGGGATCGCCGGCACGACCTGGGCGAACACGCCGCGGTCGACGTCGAGGGTCTTGAGGTTGCGGACGTTGACGCCGATCACCTTGGCGCCGGCCGCGACCGCGCGCTCGACCTCCTCGACGGTGTGGGTCTCCACGAGCGCCGTCATGCCCAGCGAGTGCACGCGGTCGACGAGCGACTCCAGCACGGTCTGCTCGAGCGCGGCGACGATGAGGAGGACGACGTCGGCCCCGTAGGCACGCGCCTCCCACACCTGGTACGGCGTGACGACGAAGTCCTTGCGCAGGATCGGGATGTCCACGGCAGCGCGCACGGCGGCGAGATCGGCGAGCGAGCCGTTGAAGCGCCGCTGCTCGGTGAGCACCGAGATGATCGCGGCGCCACCCTTCTCGTACTCGGCCGCCAGGGCTGCCGGGTCGCTGATCTGCGCGAGCGAGCCCCGGCTGGGGCTCGAGCGCTTCACCTCGGCGATGACCGCGACCGCGTCTTCGAGCTTGAGCCGCGCGACCGCGTCGAGCGCGCTCGGCATGCGCCTGGCACGCTCCTTGAGCTCGGCGAGCGAGACCTGGGCCTCACGGGCCGCGAGGTCTTCCCGCACGCCAGCGACGATGTCGTCGAGAACCGTCATTGGTCTGCTTCCTTCCTCGAAACCCGCAGGACCGGATGTCCCGTGGCGCGCACCTATGACTGCCATCGTAGGGCCGCGCCGCGGGTTCACCGAACCGCGGTCCGCAGTACGGGCGCCCGTCGGTCGGTGCGGGCGCTTCGGTGCGGGCGCGTCAGTGCGGGGCCAGGTAGCCGGAGAGCCATGGCAGGTTGCGCAGCACGGTGAACAGGACCAGGACGGCGACCATGGTCAGTGCCGCTCGCGTGGAGCGCAGCCGGGCCGGCATCGAGCGGCCTCTGCCGGCCTGCCAGAGCCAGGCGAACCACAGTGCTACGACGACGGGGGTCGCGACCACCCACGCCGGGTTCATCGCCCACGCCCCTGCGAGATCGCCGTGCAGGAGGTCCCAGGTACCGCGCAGACCGCCGCACAGCGGGCACCACAGACCTGCGAGCGAGTGCAGGGGGCACCAGCCGTAGCTGCCCGACGTGTGCGGGTCGCGCAGCGCGAGCCCGACGCACGCGATGCCGACGATCCCCGCGGTGACGAGCGGACCGGCCAGCAGCCCGCGACGGCCGGCCCGAGACATGGGCGGGGTAGTCGGCCTCACGACGTGCGTCACGAGCCGACAGGCCTCAGGAGTAGGAGGAATTCACGGAGTTGCTGATCACGGGGATGATGATGGCCGCCGCGATACCGAGCACACCGATGACGATGCCGACCCAGCCGAGGATCACACCGGCCTGGGACATGCCGCGGTTGTTCGCGAGCCCCTGGTCGGCGGCCTGCTTGCCCTTGTTGCCGACGATCACCGCGGGGATGGCGGTGAAGATGCTGCAGCCCGCGAAGGCGAGGATGCCGAGCACGAGCGCCCAGACACCGAGGCTGTTCTTCACCGTGCTCTGGCCATAGGGGTCCGCGTAGACCGGCGCCGCACCGGGGTAGCCAGGAGCACCGCCCGGGTACCCGCCGGGGTACGCACCCGGCGTCTGGGCACCGTAGCTCCCGGGGGGCGAGTTGAAGACCGGCGGCTGCTGCGGCTGCGGCGGCACGGAGCCGTCAGCGCCGGGCGCGGCGTAAGGGTTCTGCGGCGCGCCACCGTTGTTCGCGTTGTTGTCCGGCTCGGAAGGGTAGTTCGGCGGGAACGTCATGACGGCGTCCTCTCCTGGTCGGGTGCGCTCGGTCGCACGAGTGTGAGTGCCACGTCCGCACGTGCCCTCGGAGCTCGAGAGGCCGTGAGGCCGCGGTCGTTCGAGGTGGGAAGCCCTAGTGGTGCTGCCCGTGCCCGGCGGAGCGCAGGAGCCAGCCGCCCACGACGCCGCACAGGACCACGACGAGCCCGGCGATGATCACCCAGGCGGTCGCCACGCAGACGCCGACAGCAGCGATCGTCGTGCCGACCATGATCAGGATCATGGCGAACCAGGCCGCGACGGTGTGGCCCTCGTTGTGCGGCGGGACGACCGCCGGCAGCTCGAACGGCAACGGCTCCGAGGACTGGGACCGGCTCTGTGCAAGGACATCTGCCATGTGTACTGCTCACCTTTCACGGGATCTTCACGAACAGCCTAGTGGCTGGTCCAGCGGTGTGCGAGACGCGACGCGCGGGGGCGGGCGCGGCGGAGCGCGAGAGGGACGTCAGGTCGGGTCGTCGCCGCGGCTCAGGGAGTCCCACAGCTCCGTCGAGGTGACGACGGGACCCGCGCGCCCGGCGTCGTCGGTGCTCGGCGCGATCCCGCCCGGCGCGACCTCGCCCGGCGCGGGAGCCGTCGGTGCCGCGACGTCGTACCGGGACGCGCCGCGCGGCGTGAGCCTGCGCACCGCCACGTACGCGCCCACGAGGGCGACCACCGCCGCGACGACGATCGACGCCACGGGGCCTCCGGACGTCGAGACCTCGGTGGTCCGGGCGACGCCCGTGAGCTTCGAGACGGCGGCGGCGCCCGGCGCCTCGGGATCCGAGACCACGGCCCAGGCCGAGGCCGCGGCCAGCACGCCCGCGAGCACGACCACCACCGCGACGACCCGCTGCGCCACCCGGCCGGAGAGCGCCAGCGCGAGCGCGGCTGCCGCGACGATGAGGGCGGTAGCCCCGACGCCCGGCGCCGCTGTCGTCCCGGAGACTCTGGTGGTCACCGGACCCGACGCGGAGTCGCCCGTGGCGGTCACCCATGTCGGCGCCGCAGCCGCGAACAGCGCGATCGCGAGCACCAGGAGACCGAGGACGACCTTGCGCCGGCTCGCCCAGGGCTGGCGGGCGCGCACGGTCACGTCGACGGGAGCGGTCACAGCGAGGCGTCCTGCGTCTCGGCCGCGTGCGCGGCGACCCCGTCGAACGCCCCGAGGTCGCCACCGGCCTCGAAGCACGTGCGGGTCCCGGTGTGGCAGGCGGGACCCTCTTGGTCGACGAGCACGAGCAGGGCGTCGCCGTCACAGTCGAGCGAGACGCTCTTGACCCACTGCCGGTGTCCCGAGGTGTCGCCCTTGCGCCAGTACTCCTGGCGCGACCTGCTGAAGTACGTCGCACGCCCGGTGGTCAGCGTGCGCGAGAGCGCCTCGTCGTCCATCCAGCCCAGCATGAGCACCTCGCCCGTGTCGTGCTGCTGGACGACGGCGGCGACGAGACCCGCGGGGTCCCGCTTGAGCCGCGCGGCGACAGCAGGATCGAGGCCGGTGGGGTCGAGGTCAGGATTCACGCAGACATTCTCCCACGCCAGGGCGAGCGTCCACCGTGGTCCGAGGGCACCGGACAGTGACCGTCGTCACCGTACGAGCACGCCGTCGGCGCGCATCTGGTCCTTGACCTGGTCGATCGTCAGGGTGCCGAAGTGGAAGACGCTCGCGGCGAGCACCGCATCGGCACCCGCGCGCGCGGCGGCGGTGAAGTCCGTGGGCGTGCTCGCTCCCCCGCTCGCGATCATCGGCACGTGGACCTGGCTGCGCACGGCCGCGAACATCTCGAGGTCGAAGCCTCCCAGCGTCCCGTCCGCGTCCATCGAGTTGAGCAGGATCTCCCCGGCACCGAGCTCGGCGGCACGCACGGCCCACCCGACCGCGTCCATGCCGGTGCCTCGCCGCCCGCCGTGCGTGGTGACCTCGTAGCCGGAGTCCGTGCGCACGTCGCCCTGGCAGCGGCGCGCGTCGACGGACAGCACGAGCACCTGGCTGCCGAACCGGTCCGCGATCTCGGCGAGCAGCTCGGGGCGTGCGATCCCGGCGGTGTTGACGCCCACCTTGTCGGCACCGGCCCGCAGCAGCCGGTCGACGTCGTCCACGGAACGGACCCCGCCACCGACGGTAAGGGGGATGAAGACCTGCTCGGCGGTGCGGCTGACCACGTCGTAGGTGGTCTCCCGGTTGCCCGACGAGGCCGAGACGTCGAGGAAGGTGAGCTCGTCCGCCCCTGCGGCGTCGTAGGCGCGCGCCAGCTCGACCGGGTCGCCGGCGTCCCGGAGGTTCTCGAAGTTCACACCCTTGACGACCCGTCCGGCGTCGACGTCGAGGCACGGGATGACACGGACGGCGACGGGCACGGGCGCTCCTGAGCAGTGGTGGGACGGGCGGGTGAGAAGCAGCGGGCTGGCGTCCAGTCTAGAGCTGAGCGATCACTCGCCGGTGCCCTGGACGGCCAGCACGTCCACGAGATAGACGAGGGTCTCGTCCTTCAGCTTGCCGCCCGCGGGCGCGAAGCCCTTGTCCGGGGGCACGACGACGAGGATCCTGCTGCCCGCGGCGACCTCGGTGAGCGCGTCGTCGAGGCCCTCGATGAGCTCGTCCGCACCGATGGTCACCGTGACGGGCAGCGCGCCGGCGGCCCAGGTCGAGCCCGAGACCTTGCCCGTCGACCACCGGACGGCGACGTACCGGAGCACCGCGGTGCGCCCGGCCCTGACCTGCTCACCGTCGCCACGACGCAGCGCCACGGCCGTCAGAGCCGCAGGGGGCTTCGCGTCCGAGTCGACCGTGACGACCGGGACGCCGTCCTTGCCGACCTTGACGGTCGGCATCGGGGCGCCGTCGGAGGTCTCGGTGGCCAGGTGCTCGACCGGGGTCCCTTGCGCCGAGGTCGGCAGGATGTCGACGGTCATGACGACCGGGACGCCGTCCGAGACCACGGTGTGCAGGAGCCGCGATCCCACCTTGCGACCCACCACCGCCGCGTAGAGGTCGCCACCCAGCCCGTCCTCGGTCAGCAGGTAGGGCGAGGCGATGCCGGTGAAGTCGTCCCGGAGCACCTTTCCCGTGCTGCCGTCCTGCGCGTAGATCTCCAGCAGCACGGCGGCTCCGTCGCGCAGCCGCGACCCCTTGCCCTCCACGAGGACCTTGGTGGTGGTCGTGGTGTCGGTCCACGGGATCGGGTACGAGACCTGCGGCGCGGTCCCGAACGCGCCCGTGACCTGGATGCCGCTCGTCGAGGCGGACGCGGTGGTGGGCGGGGCGTCCGACCGCGAGCACCCGGCGACCAGGACCACGCACGCGAGCAGGAGCCCGGCGACAGCCGTCGCGAGACGCGCGGGGCGAGGTCGCGGAAGGGGCATCGAGCGCATGGGCGCCAAGCCTAGCGAAACCGGCTGGGAGCCGGCTCCGCGGACCAGGCGTCGCTCGACCCCGGCCGACCGGGCTCAGATGCTGGCGAGGAGCCGCGCCACCCGCTCGTCGGTCGCCGCGAACGGGTCCTTGCACAGGACCGTGCGCTGCGCCTGGTCGTTGAGCTTGAGGTGCACCCAGTCGACCGTGTAGTCACGACGCGCCTCCTGGGCGCGCCGCACGAAGTCCCCGCGCAGCTTGGCACGCGTGGTCTGGGGCGGCAGGGCCACCGCCTCGAGCACCGAGACCTCCGGCACGAGCGTGCGCACCAGCCCGCGCTGGGCGAGCAGGTGGTAGAGGCCCTCGGTGCGGGACACGTCGTGGTAGGCCAGGTCGAGCCGCAGGATCCGCGGGTCGTCGAGCGGCGCGTCCAGCTTGTCCTGGTAGCGGCGCACGAGCTTGAGCTTGATGGCCCAGTCGAGCTCGCTGTCGACGGCGCTCAGGTCGCCGGACTCCAGTGCGTCGAGCGCCCGCGCCCACAGGTCCAGGGTCGGGCGGTCGTGCGCCCGGGACTCGCCGT
>Ga0180219_1002232_pt1 | contig 11696 bp, 8 predicted proteins | sample eDN3rd30CBELigMG_FD_151338 | JGI IMG/M metagenome (GOLD analysis project Ga0180219, IMG submission 151338) | Enriched Miracle-Growth compost microbial communities from Emeryville, California, USA - eDNA 3rd pass 30_C BE-Lig MG (version 2)... ...
GAATCCCAATAGGTTTTGACGGCGGAATGCGCCTCGAAAACATAATCGGTATAGGGAAATGCCCAATGGCTGAACTTGTCGGTAACGATGACCAGCGGCATTTCCATATCTTTGATCCTCTGGGCCAGCTTGATGCCCCGGGTGGCATAGTCGGCAGCATCGACCATCACAACGATGCTCTGTTTGGGATCAGCGGCAATAATTTCGCCAAAGCTGCCGCTGGCGCTTTCAACGAAAATGACGTTCGGTCGTGTCCATAACAACCGGCTTGCGAAGTCCATGGCCAGACCTTTAATAGCCTGAAAACCGACGACATAGACTGTTCGGGTTTTGACCAGCGCGCTGGTCGCCTCATCCCAAAGCTCGGTGGTGGCGAGACTATAGGCTTTCGAAATAGCATCAAGTTCCAGCTTGAGGCTTTCCTGCAAGGCTTGTTGTCGTTTGTCGTGAACCTTGAAACGCAGCATGTAATCGTCGAATTCGCCGTCCTTCTCTTCAACAGAAGTACGCAGCGCTTTCTTCAGATTGCGGAGACTTTCAAAGCCCAATCCCTTCACAACGCGGGAAACGGTCATCTCGCTGACGTTGACCGCCTTGGCGATGCTGCCTCCGGTTTCGAATGACAGCATCTGGATATTGTCGAGCATATAGGAGGCAACATTGTGCTCGGAAGGGGTGGCCGAGGCAATGAATGTTCGCAGGAGGGCTTCCACATCGACCTTTTTTTCAGTGTCGGTAGATTTTTTCTCGCGGACCTTCTTTGTCATTGCCACTGCCGTTTCTCCCTATCGACTGGCATGAACCCCGGGAAGGCCTTGCCCCCATATGCCAGACTTATCTTCTAGGTGTTCCTCGAATTGACGCGCGAGTGCAAGCAAAAGATGCTCTTGTCCATAGGCTGCAACGAATTGCATGCCGATTGGAAGGCCAGAGCTGCTGCGCCCCAGAGGAAGTGACATCGCTGGTTGGCCCGTTGCATTGAAGAGCGCGGTGAATGTTTCCTTCGGTTCGAGATCTGCAAACACCGCGTCGATATCGAGACCGGATCGGTTGGGATCATAGGTTCCAATGGGTTCGGGCACGATGGTCGAGGTGGGGGTGAGCAACAGATCATAGTTTTGCATGAAGCGCCCCAGCTGGCGCGTCACCTGATCATAAACAGCAAGCGCCTCAATCAACTGGGCCGCATTGAGTGTCTGGCCATAGCGATAGACCGCATAGACCGATGGACCAACGGCATTTTCATCGAGCTGTTTGCCGACAAGCTTCGCGAGGGCAGGCACGTCGGCAGCTGCATCGGCAGCCCAGATAACCTTCTGTGCGTGCAGGAAACCGGAATAGTCGAAATCAGGCGATGCTTCTTCGACATCATGACCAAAACCGCGCAACATACTCGCAGTCGCTTCCGCAGCAGCCAGAACCTCTTTCTCAATCGGTGCTCCCGACCACGCATGTTTACAAAAAGCAATGCGGAGGTTTGTTGGCATCCGATGCATCAGCGTGGAATAAGGCCCTGACGGGGCGGCTATTTCATAGCCATCTCCAGCGTCAGGCCCGTGGCACAGGTCTAGAAGAACCGCGGTATCGCGGACCGAGCGTGTCAGCATGAATCCGGTTGCTAGTCCGAGAAGGGGAGCATTCGCATTTGGTGCGCCAGTGACCCGACCACGAGATGGTTTGAGACCCAGAACACCGCAAAAGGAAGCGGGATTTCGGATCGAACCACCGCCATCGCTTCCCTGTGCAAAGGGAACAATGCCTGCGGCCACCGCCGCTGCCGCTCCAGCGCTCGAGCCTGCAACGCCGCAGGCGACATCCCATGGGTTTCGGGTTGCACCATAGAGCAACGTCTCGGTCGCGGCCGGAATTGCAAATTCGGACGTCGTCGTTCGTCCCACACTGGTCAATCCGCCCTTGCGCAACCGTTGCCAGTAAACCGCATCCTCTTTTGCGCGGAAGCCTTCCGTCAGCCGGCTGCCAAACTGCGCCAGACGACCGGCCTCAATCGGCAGGTCTTTCGTCAGTGTGGGAATGCCATGAAACGGCCCCCTGAAATGTCTGGCATTCAGATCGTCAAGCGCATCGGGAAAGACTTCCACCACCGCATTGAGTGCCGGGTTCACGCGCTCGATCGCCTCCACCACGCATTGGCCAAGTTCCCAGGGCGTCACTTCTCCCTTTTGTAGAAGCTGGGCGATTCCGATGCCGTCATAGGTTGTGAATTCATCAACGCGCATGTGAAAACCTGTCTAGATAGATGTTGGAAAATCGGATGCCTGGGTTGAAGGGACCCATCCCATTCGTGAAATTGCTAAATCTGTCGTTTATCCGGCATCCCTTCTGAGATGGGTGACCGACCCGACGAGTTCCTGCGTATAGGGATCTTGCGGCTTGTTCAGCACTTCACACGCGATGCCGGATTCGACGATCTTGCCTGATTTGAAAACATAAACGCGCTGGCAGATGCTGTTTACGACACCAAGATCGTGGGAAATGTAGACGAGCGCCAGTTTCCGCTCTTCCTGCAACCTTTGCAGCAGTTCAAGAATTTGCGCTTGTGTTGTGACATCAAGTGCAGAAGTGATTTCATCCGCGATCAGCACTTCGGGTTCGAGTGCCAGTGCGCGTGCCAGACCAACGCGTTGGCATTGTCCGCCCGAAAGTTGCCTCGGTCGACGTTCACGCAGAGCGGCAGGCAGTTCCACCATCTCCAGAAGCGTATCAGCCCGCGCAAGCGCACTGCGTCGATCTGTAAGACCATGTCTCCAGATAGGCTCTGCTACGGTGTCGCGGACCGTCATGCGAGGGTTCAGGGAATCGTAGGGATTCTGGAACACCATCTGCACGCGTCGCTGAAACTTCAACAGTTCTGCGCCTTGCAGCTGATGTATGTCTTTTCCATCGAAACGGACTGTACCTGCGCTCGGCTTGTTCTGCCGCACGATTGTTCGCGCCAGCGTGCTTTTTCCCGATCCGCTCTCGCCTACAATCCCCACTGTTTCGCCTTTCGAAATCTGAAGATCGATGTCGTTGAGCGCCAGAAAAGCATTGCTGGAACTCGCCGAGCCGAGCATGCGACGTTTCCCGCCAAAGGAAACGCGCAGTTTTTCGACGCTGATCAGCGGTGATGCCTGAGATGTCAGTGGCGTGTTTGGCGTGTTGTTCCAGCCGTCAGGTTGGGACGCGATCAAGAGCCTTGTATAATCGTGCCTGGGGCGATTGATCACCTCTTCAGTTGTCCCCTGCTCGACGATCTCGCCGTTACGCATGACGATGACGCGCGTGCAGGTGGCTGCTATTGCGGCGAGATCGTGAGAAATCAGGATTATTGAAAGACTAAGATCGCGGTTGAGGTCGCGGAGCAATTGCAGGATACGCGACTGAACGGTCACATCGAGAGCTGTGGTCGGTTCATCGGCGATCAGCAGTTTCGGACCACAGCCGATAGCCGCCGCGATCATGGCACGCTGCTTCATGCCGCCAGAGAATTCGTGAGGGTAGCAGCGCGCTCGTGCCTCCGCATCAGGAATGCCGACCTCTTTGAGGAGGCCGATTGCTCGCTGTTCAGCCTCGCTCTGCGAGAGGCGGAGGTGACGGACCATAGGTGCCGCCACTTGCTTGCCGATGCGACGCAGTGGGTCGAGATGGGAGGCCGGATTCTGGAAAATCATGCCGAGTTCGCGACCGCGCAGTTTACACCAATCAATTTCGGAGAATTCGAGCAGACTTCGTCCAGCCAGCCGTACCGTACCGGTAACTTGTGCTGCACCTGGCAAAATTCCCATAAGCGCGCGGCAGGTGAGCGACTTACCCGACCCGCTTTCCCCGACAATACCGACGATTTCGCCGGAATTGACGTGAAATGATACGCCTTTCACTGCCTTCATTGCTCCGAAGCCGATGTTGAGGTCTGCCACATCCAGAAGCGGAGATATTGTGTTTATCGAACTGTTCATGTGGAGGCCTCGTGTCGTTGAAGCTGGCCAAGGCCATCGCCGAGGAACGCGAAGCCCAGTCCAAGCGAGATGGCGGCGAGGCCGGGAAAGAGACAGATCCACCAGGCCTCCTGGATAAATGCCTGTCCATCGGCAATGATGACGCCCCATTCGGCCATAGGTGGCTGAGCACCCATTCCAAGATACCCGAAGCTCGCTCCCGCAAGCATAACGAGCACAGCATCGCTCACCGCATAGGCGATGATCGGGCCGACAGCATTTGGCAGGATATGGCGGAACAGGATCGCTCCCTTTGGATAACCCAGGCATTCGGCGGCGCGAACATATTCGCTTTCGCGTAGCGTCAGGACTTCCGCCCGCATAAGCCGCGCATAGCTGACCCAACCGACAATCGTTAGTGCAATGATAAAATTGATAAGGCCGGGCCCGATAACGCCGACGATGGCAAGAACCAGCACGAAAAACGGAAAGGCGACCGTCAGATCATAAATGCGCATGAAAATCGCATCGACCAAGCCGCCAAAATAGCCGCTCAGGAGCCCAACGACGGTCCCAATGACAAGCGGCGGCAAAACGCCGACAACACAGAGAAGAAGATCGACCCGCGCCGCATGAATGACGCGGGACAGGACGTCGCGCCCCACTTGGTCTGTACCGAACCAGTGTAAGGAACTGGGGCCTGTGAGCATATTGCCGATGTCGATTGCATCGGGGTCGTATGGGGCGATCCACGGGGCGGCCAGAGCGATGAAGAACCAGCCACCCAGGATGAGAACAGCAAGCATCATTGTGGCAGGCCACTGCGGCAGGGTGATGCCTACTCTGGTCGTAACAGGAAGAGTTGACATTTTGGAACCTCAAAGCCGGATGCGCGGGTCGATCGAAGCCGAAAGGAGATCGACGGCAAGCGTGATGAGAACTGTGGCAAAAGCGAAGACGAGGGTAAGTCCCTGTACGACATAATAATCGCGTCCAAGCAGGGCGCCGACCATCAGGGAGCCCAGTCCCGGTATTGCATAGACAGTCTCGACGATAATCGCTCCGCCGATCATGAATGCGACCATGACACCAAGAAGATTGATTGTCGGCAGGATGGCGTTCGGCAAGATGGTCCGCCAGAATACTTCCCGCTCGTTGGCTCCCTGCGCGCGCGCCGCAGTGACGAAATCGGCCGTCATCTTGTCGATCAATGCTGCCCGAAGGTTCTGTGTTAGCACGGGAATGAGCCAGATCGAGGTCGAGAGCGCTGGCAGGAACATGTGATGCAGGTGTTCTGGGAAGGTCTCGCCGTAACCTGAAACGGGAAACCAGCCAAGCGCTACCCCAAGAAAGCGTGACATCATCAGGCCAAGCCAGAAGACAGGGATCGTCAATCCCATGATGCCAACAATGCGAATGACCTGATCGGCAACACCGCCCGGTCGACGTGCGCTCGTGATTGCCAGAACAATGGTTGGAGGAACCGCGAGAACGATCACATAGCTCGTCAGGAACAGGGTTGGCCACATGAACTGTCCGATCAGAGCGATCACGGGGCGCTGAAAGCGCAAAGACATACCAATGTCACCACGAAGAAGGTTCAGGAGGAACGTCAGATATTGGCGCCAGAGTGTCTGGTCCAATCCATATTGCGCGCGGATGGCAGCGAGTGCTTCAGGGCTGGCGCGATCACCTGCCAGCAGTCGGGCCGGGTCGCCCGGTGCAAGATGCAGCAGAAAAAAGGTTACAATGCTGATGCCGAGCATGACGGCAACAAGTTGCACCATACGCCGCACTATGAGTGAGAATAGGCCCATACTGGTTCTCCCGAAGAGGGCGTGGCAATGCGGAATTTCCGTATTGCCATCGCGTCCGGCTATTTGGCGATAGTGGTTTCCTCAAGTGTCCATTGCAGCGCCGGCGTAAGTTTCAGGCCGGTCAGAGCCTTCGAATAGGCGTTGGCGTAAGGAGCGTAGAAGAGCGGAATCTGTGCCACCTCATCGGTGGAAATCCGCTGTATCTCTTTGTAGATTTCGGCCCGCTTGCCGGGATCGATTTCTCGCGTTCCCTGCTCAACCAGTTCGTTGACTTTCGGATTGTTATAGAAGGTGTTGTAGGAGTTTGAGCCGCACGTGCCGCAGACGGCCCAACGGACGGCGAGATCGGGATCGGTCGTTTCATTGTACCACTGCGATGCTGTCGCATCGTAGTCGCCTTTTCCGGTCGCATCCCACCAGGCACCCACATCGACGTTGACGATGGTGGGTTTGAAACCGATAGCCTGCCACTGGGCCTGGAGCAGAAGTGCCATCTGCTGCTCGTTTGTCCCCGGCATGGCGAGTATCTTGATTTCGCGGCCTGCCATTCCCGATTTTTCAAGCAGAGCTTTTGCTTTTCCTGGATCGTACGCGATGCCGGGATAGGTATCGTCGTGATAGTTGATGCTGCCCGGCAGCGTTGTATTGGCTGGCTGGGCATATCCGCGTGTGATTGCTTTCGTCATTGCCTTGTTGTCGATGGCTTGGGCTGCGGCCTGCCGCGCTTCAAGGTTTGAGAACGGCTCACGCTTGTGGTTGAGAAGCGTCATGAAGATGAATGTCGACGGCTCGGTCCGCATATCGATCCCGTCTGCAGCCTTCAGATCATCAACCTGTGCCCATGGCACATTTCGAACGACCTCGGCTTCTCCCGCCTTCAACATTGCAATTCTGGTTTCTGGCGACACGACTTCGCGCAATTCAACGATTGCATCGGATTTTGGATAACCGGTGCGCCAATAGTGCGCATTGGGTTGCAACACGAGCACTTCGTTTGGCTTCCACTCTTTGACTGTGTAGGGGCCTGATGTGACAGGCGTAGTGGCAAAGGCGTTATCCGCGCCTTTTGCGTCGACATCGGCCTTCGAAACAATGCCCATATTCCAAATTTCGAGATTGTCGAGGAATGGTGCGAAGGCAGATTTCAAGGTAATGACGACCGTCTTCGGATCTTTGGCCACGATCGTTTCCATTGCCCCTAGTGGGGCGGGGTAGGCCGATTTTTTGTCGCTGTGGATACGTGAAAGGCTGAACACGACATCGTCGGCAGATATCGGTGTGCCATTGGAAAACTGCGCGTCCCTCAGGTGAAAAGTGTAGACCTTGCCATCAGGAGAAACCTCCCAGCTTTCGGCGAGGCCGGGTTGCAGTTGGCTATTGACGGGGTCGCGTCGCAGGAGACGTGCATAAAGCTGTCCGTAGGTTTCAATGTTGCCCTGCGATGCCGAGCGCATCGGATCAAGCGTCGTAGTTCTCATCGGAAAAACAATGCGGATCAGATCCGCCGCGAGCGCAGATTGAACGATGAAAGTCGATATTCCCAGTGCCAACGCGGCAGCTGCCGACGAAAGTCTTTTCTTGGTGTCCATGATCGCGCCTCCCAGCTTTTGCGATTTGTCTGACGCCTCAAGCATGTTTTAAAAATAACAAATGTCAAACAAGTTTGTATATTTTCTATCATTTGATGGTCGGCAGGTGTTTTGCCAGCGGAAAAATGGGCTGCGTTAAAGTAGGCAATCTGCAGATGGAGAGGTGCTGCAATACGCCAAAGTAGCGTCGACTTAGAGTTAGGTTTAGGTCCGGATGGTGTGTGGCAGTATGACCGATGTGCTACCTTCCCACTATAAACGCTACCGTGTTCCGGTTGAGCTCATAGCGAGCCCTGTTTTGTGGCTATCATCGGTTTCTGCTGAGCCTGCGCGATGTGGAGGGCCTTTTTGCCGAACACTTGATTCTGGTGTCCCTTTCCAGATCAACGAGGAACTGGAGATGCATTCGTGGCGCTTCCGCACCCGCCTTCAGGTGCCGTTATTTTATTCACTGCGGAAGACAGACAAGCCTGTCGCGTTTCATGTTGCATGGATTTGCCGCAGTTTATTGTAACCAATTGTAATTAAGGGGAATCCATTTGAGGATAAACGCGACATGAAAAAAGCCAGAAAGTGTCCTAGCTTGCCGTCTATAGCCTTGATTTTCTTGAAGAAAATATTGGCTGGGGAACCTGGATTCGAACCAAGACTAGCGGAGTCAGAGTCCGCTGTTCTACCCTTAAACTATTCCCCAGCAGGAATTTGCAACTGCCTTCGATCTGGAGGCCTGCAAGCGCGATAAAGCGTCAGCTCATTCGCGACGGCCTCCATCTAGCGAACTCAAACACCGAACGCAACACTTTTCTTCGAAAAATTTCAAAGCGATTTACGTTATCCAGCAATTGCTGATTTCATGCGGTGGGCGCGCCGTAAATTGATGCGTAGAGGAATGCTTCCCGGAAGCAGGTGCATAAAAAAAGCCCGGCCAGCGGAGGAGCGGCCGGGCAAAGGGCAGGCTGACCGGGAGGGGACCCGGTATGTGAAGGTGGCGCCTGCCAGATTATGAGTCTTCGGGTTCGAAAAAGGCTGCGGCCTATCGAGTCCCGAAGAGATATTGGTTCAGCAGATCAGACGTGTAGCCTTGATCCGTAGTCGAGCGTCTGCCAGTTCACTCAGAACCTGTGTGGGGTCGGCCGCGCCGCGATAATGAGCTGCCGTGTAAATATCCTCACGACGAAGTCCAATATCGCGCAGCATGTGGTCGTCAAAGCTGCTCAGGTTTAGCACTTGCCGTCGACCACTGGAAAACGTCCAGCGACGCATGATCGACGTAAACACGGTCTTTACCATCGGCAGGAACGTGGAGGTCTGTCCGCTCACTGCCGGTAAATGCGTTGTCGTTATCTTGCTTGTCGCTGTCATGTCCGCTCTCCTCTAATCTGGCGGGGCTAGGTGATCCTTATCGTCAGGGTCATTCGCTTTCGCGGCTCCTTTTCCTTTACGATGGCGGCTTTATCCAACAATCGAATTGATTGTTCCAACGAATGTTTTTAATGTAATTCTTCAATAATAATGATGGATGACGCCGATGAGCACGCCTCTTGATCTCGATCAATTGCAGACCTTCATAGCCATTGCGGATATGGGTAGTTTTACGCGTGCTGCGGATGCTGTTTTCAAGACGCAGTCCGCTGTTTCCATGCAGATGCGCCGACTGGAAGAGCGTATTGGCAAGCCGTTGTTTGAACGTGATGGACGGACTAATCGTCTTACCGAGGAGGGCGAGCGGCTCTTGCTTTATGCGCGTCGCATGATGCAGCTCAATGGTGAAACCATTGCTGCGTTTGATGACACACAACTGGAAGGCCACGTACGCATTGGCACACCGGACGACTATGCCGATCGGTTTTTGCCGGAAATCATGGCGCGTTTTGCACGATCAAACCCACGCGTTGAATTGTCGGTCGTCTGCGAACCGACCGTTAATCTGGACGAGATGATCCGCCGCGGAACACTCGATATTGCCCTGGTTACCCAATGCGATGACAAACGTCGCTCGGAAGTTGTTCGAACGGAGCCATTGCTTTGGGTGACTTCAGCCAATCATGCGGTGCACGAGGAGGCTGTCCTGCCACTTGCTGTTGGACGCCCGACCTGTATCTGGCGTCATGCAGCGATTGATGTGCTGGAAGCAGCCAGACGCGATTATCGCATCATCATCACCAGTTGGTCAGCGACTGTTCTCGCGGCGGCAGTTCTCTCCGGCCTTGCGGTTTCTGTTCTGCCAGAGTGTGCACTACGTCCCGGTATGCGGGTTCTTGGCGAAGCAGACGGGTTTGGGATGCTGCCGGAATTCGGCATTGGCATCATGCGCGGTCATACAAAACAGAATGCCGTCGTCGATGCACTTGCGCAGCATATTATTGAAAGTCTAGACAATATATCGTCACCGCAGCCTGGCGCGATGGCTTCGGCGGAAATTTCGCCGTTTCCGGCGGTTCGTACGAGGAGGGTGCGAGCCAACGAATTGCTGCCAGGCTGGTGATGAGACAGTAAATCGCCGCATGGCTTCTTGACCGGCCATGCTACCTGGTTGCCTATGATGGGATGAGCATGGGTTCCGATTCGAGTTTTACCGGCGTATCGTCCAATGTCGCCGAGTATAGCGTTTCCGAGATTTCCGGCGCGTTGAAGCGCACGGTCGAGGATACGTTCGGGCATGTGCGCGTGCGCGGCGAAATTTCCGGCTATCGAGGTCCGCATTCGTCGGGGCATGCTTATTTCGCATTGAAAGATGATCGTGCGCGTCTTGAAGCCGTGATCTGGCGGGGCTCGATGAGCCGTCTGCGCTTCCGTCCCGAAGAGGGGATGGAAGTGATTGCTACCGGCAAACTCACGACCTATCCGGGTTCATCGAAATATCAGATCGTCATCGAACAGATGGAACCTGCCGGTGCGGGCGCGCTGATGGCGCTTCTGGAGGAGCGCAAGCGGCGGCTGGCTTCGGAAGGTTTGTTCGACCCTGCCGTCAAGCAACTCTTGCCCTTTATGCCTCGTGTGATCGGGGTGGTGACCTCTCCGACCGGGGCAGTTATTCGGGATATAATTCACCGGATCGCAGACCGCTATCCGTTGCATGTCATTGTCTGGCCTGTGCGTGTACAGGGCGAGACGAGCGGACCGGAGGTGGCCGCCGCAGTTGATGGCTTCAATGCTTTGCCCGAAGATGGTCCAATTCCGAGGCCGGATGTGGTGATCGTGGCGCGTGGCGGTGGCAGTCTGGAAGACCTGTGGGGTTTCAATGATGAGATCGTTGTTCGTGCCGTTGCTGCGTCGCATATTCCAGTAATTTCTGCAGTCGGCCACGAAACCGACTGGACCTTGATCGATCTTGCAGCCGATATTCGTGCTCCGACGCCGACAGGCGCGGCGGAAATGGCGGTGCCTGTAAAGGCGGACCTGTTGGCAGCGCTGGCAGGGCAGTCCGCGCGGCTTTCATCGGCCATGTCCCGCTTTATCGATCTGAAACGACAAGCACACCGTTCGGCAGCACGTGCTCTTCCGTCAGCTGACCAGTTGTTGGCTTTGCCTCGACGCCGTTTCGACGAAGCCGCTTCGCGTCTCACGCGGGCGCTGTTCGTCAATACGCAAAAGAAGCGAGTTCACTTTGAAGGCCATGTGCGACAGTTATCGCCGCGCCTCCTTCAGCGCCGGTTTATGGAATTGGAACGCGGGGTTTCCGTTCTTGGGCAGAGATTGCCTCGCGCGCTTGAGGCATTCCTGCGGGAGCGGCGAACGGCTTTCATTCATCGGGCAAATCGTCTTTCGGCTGAACCGATACTGCGGCGAACAAAGCTTACAACAGTTGCAATAGAACAGCTGGATCGCCGTCGCGACCAAGCCGTACGGCTTCTCATAGAAAGAGCCAAACGGCGAGGGCAGGAACTGGAGCGTCTTATGCGCACGCTTTCCTATGAAAGCGTTCTCGAGCGTGGCTTTGCGGTTGTCTTCGACGCTGAAGGGAAGCCGGTGAAGCAGGCTGCATCCGTGTCGGCTGGAGATGCTTTGTCCATTCGGTTTCGCGATGGTGACGTTGCAGTCGTTGCGGGTGAGGGGGACGGGAGTGAACCCGCAAAGCTTGTACAAACGAAAAAGGTTCAGTCTCCCGGCTCCGGCAATCAGGGATCGTTATTTTAGCAACAGTCAGTCGCGGTATTTTTCGCTTTCTGCTGAGATTGCTTGGCCTTAAGGCTGGCTTAAGCTTGGCCGTCTTCTTCTCGCGCATCTGTCATTGTTAGAGATTCAGGATGTCGCGTAAAAAATCCCAGGACGACCTTACAAACGGCTTTGCGAGGGCTGCTTTCAGCCGCCGCGGCTTTCTTATAGGTGTAAGCGCGGTTGCGTTGTCGGGCTGT
>Ga0180219_1002233_pt1 | contig 11696 bp, 13 predicted proteins | sample eDN3rd30CBELigMG_FD_151338 | JGI IMG/M metagenome (GOLD analysis project Ga0180219, IMG submission 151338) | Enriched Miracle-Growth compost microbial communities from Emeryville, California, USA - eDNA 3rd pass 30_C BE-Lig MG (version 2)... ...
CGGGGCGGGACAACCCGTCTGAGCCGATGCTGACCACCCGTCATCCCGACTGGTTCATTCTGCGCGGCGTCCTTGCGCTTGCGCTCGGCGTCGCGGCGTTCCTGTTCCCGGCGAATGCGCTGTTCGCCTTCACCTTGCTGCTCGCGGCCTATGCCGGCGCGGACGGCATCCTGTCTTTGATCGCCGGCATCCGGCGCGCTTCGCGCAAGGAAAAGCGCTGGTGGAGCGCGCTGCTGCGGGGCGTGGTCGGGATCGCCTGCGCGGTGATCTTCGTGATCCTGCCTGGTCTCGCCGTGGTCAGCTATGCGCTCGTGACGCTGGGCACGGTGATCGCCTGGGCGTTGCTGACGGGCGCCTTCGAGATCGCGGCCGCGATCCGCCTGCGCAAGGAGATCGAGGGCGAATGGCTGCTGGGCCTCTCCGGCGCGCTATCGATCCTGCTCGGTCTCGGCGTCTGGACATTCCTCTGGCTACACCCGGTGGCGACCATCCTGTCCGTGGGGACAATGATTGCCGTCTGGGCGCTGTTCGCCGGGGGTGTATTGATCGCGCTCGGGCTGCGTCTGCGCAAGCGCGAGGCCGGCAACAGCCAAGCAGCCGCCTGAAGCGGACGCCAAAGAAAGGCCCGCCACCCGTGCGAACCGGGTGACGGGCCTTTTAGCATGCGGTTACTCAGTCGAGCCGGAATTCACTGCGCGCCGCGCGCCATTACTCAGTCGAGCCGGAATTCACTGTGCACCGCGCGCCATTCCGCCGGGCGGACCAGATGATCGTGTGCGATGCGGATGGAATGCAGCGCCGCCTCGATCTCACGGTTCCAATGATCGATGAAATCGAACAGCACTGGAAAATCCGGGGCCAGATCATATTCCTGCCAGATGAACAGTTGCAGCAGCGAGGGCGCGTCGGGCCGGTAATAATGGATTTCCGCCGTCGTCAGGCCATAGCCCTCCAACTGCCTCATGAACGCGCGGTCGCTCATTGTAGCGAACTGCGGTGGTCCGGTTGTTCATCCAGCGTGCGCATGGCCTCGAAAATATCGTCAACAGGCACTGCCTGCCGGGCACCTGGCGGCTTTCGCATCGCTGGCTGGTCTTTCACCGCCGAGCGGTCGGATGCCCACGAAGCGAGAATGGCGCGCTTCACTTCCGGCTCCAGGCTTGGATGGTGCGCAACCTCGAAGGGATGCAGAAAACGGGAAAATGGCTGCGACATGGCCATTGCCTCCTTTCCTGATGTCGCTCCTACGTGCGGGCGAAGCGCCGCGCTCATAGAATTTGGTGCGCGGCGCAGTGGCGTCAAGAGCGAAATAGGCGTCCAAACCCTTGGAAAGGACTCGGATTGGCACTCTCGTTGGCTAACTGCCAATTTTTTCCTTTGGCCATCTTGAAGAGGGAAATGGCGTTTCCTAGCTTCGCGAAACCTGTCGTTCGCATGAACGGCCAGGGCCATCACATCCTGTTTTGCATCTGGAGGTTTTGCCATGCATTTCCGTCCCTTGCACGACCGTGTGGTCGTCCGCCGCATCGAAGCCGAGGAGAAGACCTCGGGCGGCATCATCATTCCCGACACCGCCAAGGAAAAGCCGCAGGAAGGCGAAGTCGTCGCCGTCGGCCCGGGCGCCCGTGACGATAGCGGCCAGTTGGTAGAGCTGTCCGTCAAGGCCGGCGACCGCGTGCTGTTCGGAAAATGGTCGGGAACCGAGGTCAGGATCGACAGCGAGGATCTGCTCATCATGAAGGAGAGCGACATCCTCGGCGTGATCGACACCGTCGTGCCGCTCAAGCAGGCGGCCTGATCGGTCGCCCTTATCTCAAACATTCAGAAAGGACATCGATAGAAAGGAGTAAGGCAGATGGCTGCCAAGGAAGTGAAGTTTGCGTCGGACGCGCGTGACCGCATGCTGCGCGGCGTGGATACGCTAGCCAACGCAGTGAAGGTGACGCTGGGCCCAAAGGGCCGCAACGTCGTGATCGACAAGAGTTTGGGCGCGCCCCGCATCACCAAGGACGGCGTGACGGTCGCCAAGGAAATCGAACTGGCCGACAAGTTCGAGAACATGGGCGCGCAGATGCTGCGCGAAGTCGCCAGCAAGCAGAACGACAAGGCTGGTGACGGGACCACCACCGCCACCGTTCTGGCCCAGGCGATCGTGCGCGAGGGCGCCAAGGCGGTCGCCGCGGGCATGAACCCGATGGACATCAAGCGTGGTGTCGACCTCGCGGTAGGCGCGGTGGTCAAGGATCTCGAAGCACACGCGAAGAAAGTCAGCGCCAACAGCGAAATCGCGCAGGTTGCGACTATCTCCGCCAATGGCGATGCAGAGGTCGGCCGCATCCTCGCCGAAGCAATGGAAAAGGTAGGCAACGAAGGTGTCATCACCGTCGAGGAAGCCAAGAGCCTGGAGACCGAACTGGAAACCGTTGAGGGTATGCAGTTCGACCGCGGTTATCTCTCGCCCTATTTCATCACCAATGCGGAGAAGCTGAAGGTCGAACTAGATGATCCCTACATCCTCATCCATGAGAAGAAGCTTTCCAATCTTCAGGCACTGGTGCCGCTGCTTGAGCAGGTCGTGCAGTCCGGCAAGCCGCTCCTCATCATCGCGGAAGATGTGGAAGGCGAGGCTCTCGCCACGCTCGTGGTGAACAAGCTGCGGGGCGGCCTCAAGATCGCCGCGGTGAAGGCTCCAGGCTTCGGTGACCGCCGCAAGGCAATGCTCGAGGATATCGCGATCCTCACTGGCGGCAATGTCGTCAGCGAAGAGCTGGGCACCAAGCTGGAGAATGTCACGATCAACATGCTGGGCCGAGCCAAGAAGGTGTCGATCGACAAGGACAATACCACGATCATCGACGGCGTGGGGCAGAAGTCCGACATCGATGGCCGCGTCGCCCAGATCCGCCAGCAGATCGAAGCCACCACGTCGGATTACGACCGTGAGAAGCTGCAGGAGCGTCTCGCCAAGTTGGCCGGAGGCGTGGCCGTTGTCCGGGTTGGCGGTGCCACCGAGGTAGAGGTCAAGGAAAAGAAGGATCGTGTCGATGACGCGCTTCACGCGACCCGTGCCGCGGTTGAGGAAGGCATTCTGCCGGGTGGCGGCGTCGCGCTGCTGCGCGCGCTGAACGCCCTCGATGGGCTCAAGGCCGCCAATGACGATCAACAGTCGGGCATCGACATCGTCCGTCGCGCCTTGCGCGCGCCGGCACGGCAAATTGCCGACAACGCTGGCGAGGACGGCGCCTGGATCGTCGGCAAGCTGCTCGAAAGCGACGACTATAACTGGGGCTTCAACGCCGCGACCGGCGAGTATCAGGACCTCGTCCAGGCCGGCGTGATCGATCCGGCCAAGGTCGTGCGCACCGCGCTGCAGGATGCGGCGTCGGTCGCCTCGCTCCTCATCACCACCGAAGCGCTCGTCGCCGAGTTGCCGAAGGAGGAAAAGGCCACGCCGATGCCGGCGATGGATTACTGACGATCGACGGGGTCGGCTCTCATGCCGGCCCCGTCTTTTCTGTCCACGGCCTGGACGGACGCGTATGGCGCTGGTTTCCAATGGGAGGTGTAATCTTGAACCGGGGATCTGCTTCATCCGGCCGCTCACGTCGCTTCACCCTCGCGCTCCTTGCGATGTGCGGGCTCGGCAGCTTTGCCGGTGGCGCCGCGGTGACGACATTATTCGAGCACCGGCAAGCGCAGGCTGCGGCCGCGCCCTTATCGGATAAGCCCGTTCCGCTCGATCAACTCACGCTGGCGCCGCTTGTGAGGCGGGTGTCTCCGGCGGTCGTCAACATCGCTGTTCTTCAGGCTTCGCCGCACCTGCAGAACCCTCTGATGCGCGACCCCTACTACCGCCTGTTCATGGGCGTTCCTGACGAGGCGCTGGCCCCGCGTGTGTCGGCAGGGTCAGGGTTCGTTGTCGATGCGGCGCGCGGCCTAGTGGTCACCAACCATCATGTGATCGCCAATGCCCGCGCCATCGCGGTCGGCATCGGCAATCGCAGGGTCGAGGCCGAGTTGATCGGCAGCGATCCGCGCACCGACCTTGCCGTGCTCAGGGTCCCGGCGCGTGACCTAGGCCAGCTTCCCCTTGCCGAGGCGCGACGCACCGAGGTCGGCGACTATGTCGTGGCCATCGGCAACCCCTTTCAGGTCGGTCAGACCGTGACGTCCGGCATCGTCAGCGCGATCCGCACCTCCTCTGACGGCCGCTATCGCTATGTGCAGACGGACGCGCCGATCAATCCGGGTAATTCCGGTGGCCCGCTCATTAACATGCGCGGCGAGGTGATCGGCGTGAACAGTGCCATCATCACTCCTGGCGACGGCAATGTCGGCATCGGTCTTGCCGTGCCGGCCAATGTTACCCGAACCGTCGTCGAACAGCTTACGGGTACAAAGCTGCCCAATTAGATAAATTAGGCACTGAATCTGCTGGTATCAGATTTGGGGGGCAAGAGCGGTGAACAGTTCTAGCTCTTGTGATTTGTCGGCGTGGGTGAATGAGGCGAAACAGTTCGCAACACAGCCCCTGAACGGATGGCAGATATTAGGGAGCGCAAAATGGCAAGGGAACGACTGAAATGTTGGCGTTTCTGGGCGGACCTTGATCACCAGAGCTTGCGGCGCTTTCCTTCAAAGCCATCCTTCACCGTGTCGATCCACGAGACAATCTCATGCTCGCTCCAGCGGGAAGCGTAGGGGGATATTTTGTAAGGGGCCGGAAAACGCCCTTGTGTGATGAGCCGATAGATCATCGACTTGCCAAGGCCGACGCGCCGACTGACCTCTTCCAGCTTCAAGAGCCGTTCGGGTGGATCGGTGAACTCCGCCATGTCCGCCATTCCTATCGGGCCGTGTTGGCGCGGGTGCTTGGCCATTGAGCGGCGGGCATCACCATTTGTGCAGTCAGCCCTTCGGGATCGGGGAACAGCATGACACTCAGCGGGCAAAGAGGGTCGTCAATTCGCACACGCAGATAATCGCGAGGGGGATCGCTGCGGGATTTCCTCTCCCATGCCTCGCCAATGGGGTTCCAACCCAGCATGACGCAAAACGCCGGCGCACTGTCGCTCAACCGGTTGTCGTTGGGGACCAGTCTGATCCGGCGCTTGGTGATGGTAAGCGTGTCGATTTCGCCCTCCCAGCCGCCCTGCTTCGACCGCTTGAACCGTCCGATGATCCTCCGCCTCATCACCTTCCGGCCTCCGCATGTCTGCGCGCCTTGGCGAACGCCCGGTCGCTGGTGAGGAAAGATTGGAGCATCGCGGGTATCAGGTCCGCAATGGTTGCGCCCTTGTCCTCATAGGTTGCGCGATAAAGGTCCAGATAGGCGCGCAAGTCCGCGTCGAGGTCCGGCGTCACGGTGATGCCGATCTTGACCGGCGTGCGGTCGGGCAGCCTGGCGAGTTTGAGCATGGGGCGTCTCCTGTCAGCGCCCGCGCCATTCGCGCATGACCAAATCGCGGTGAACGATCACGCGGAGCGGCCATCCGGGGCGGACGGTTATGGTGGGCTGGATGTTGAGGTTCTTCGATACGATCTGCTGACCCGCCTGATTGGCGGACTGCTGCGTGGACTGGCGCAATGCGCGGACAAGATCGCTCTCGTCGTCGCCGATCGAGAGTTCGGTGCCGACCCCCAGCAGTGTCGATAGCGCCACGCCCTTGAGTAAACGCCAGGTGTGGAAGTCCACGCGATCTTCAAGCCCGGCATAGCCCGCCGCATCGGTAGCCGGAAGGTTGTCGATCTGGACGGAGCTGCCATCAGGCAGGATGATCCGCTGCCAGACCAACAAGGCGCGGCTCTGCCCGAACGCCACAACGCTGTCATAGCTGCCGATCAGGCGCGATCCCTGCGGGATCAGCAGGGTCCGGCCCGTCACCGTGTCGAACAGGGGTTCGGTCACCTGCGCCACGACCATGCCGGGAAGATCGGAGTTGAGCCCGGTGAGCAGGCTCGCGGCGATCACGCTACCCGCCATCACCTGATGCGGCGATGCCGGGGTTTCCAGCCCGTGCGGATTGTAGATCCCGCCCCATGCGGACTGGCCTATAAAATCCAGCTTGCGTTGCTGATTGTTGGGGTCGGTGTCCGGATTGAGCGCAAGCCGGCCCGCTATTGCCGGTTCGGCGGTCGGTGCAGTGCTGGCGGCCGTGTCGGCGGTTGCGGGTGCAACCGCGCTGGCGGCCCGCCCCGACGATTGCACCATCACGCCCGCCTCGCGGGCCTGAGCCGCCTGCGCGGCGATGCGCTGCCGTTCGGCTTCGGCGGCCTGTTCCTCCGGAGTCATGGCGGTAGGATCGTCCAGCATCATGCTGCCGCCCGCCTCTAACTGTCGTTGCCGGTCGAGGATCGGCTTGCCAAGGTCGCCGGGGAGCGGCGGTCCCAGGATCGGAACGCCAGGCGGCACCTCCCCATAGGTGCCGGGCAGGTTCATCACCTGATCGGCGGGCGTGTGACGCTCGGTGATCGCCTTGTCGGTCGCTTCGACCAAGCGCAGCGTTTTTGGCCCCAGCGCCATCCACGCAACGCCCGCAATGGCGAGCGATCCAGCCGCCGCGCCGCCGATGATGACGCCGCGCTTGAACCGCACGACGCGGCGGGGATTGGCGCGCAAGGTGAGCGTTTCAGGCGGAGCCTTGCGTGGCGGTGCTGGCGTCGGCGCGGCCTGCGGTGCTGCCGGGTCGGGCGCGTCGGAATCGACGGGCGGAATCGGCTCGATGGGCGGCGCGGTCATTTGCGCGCCCTCCGCCCTTCGCCATCGGTCCGGCTGATCCGCACGACCTGCTGCAGGTTCTCGCCAAGCCGAAGCTCGGCCGCCGCGAACAGGCGATCGACAATATAGTGATTGCCGCTCACCCGGTAGTTCACAAGCTGGCTGTCGCCCAACGGTCCGACAACGAACAGCGGCGGAGCCTCACCCTGATCGAGCCGCGCCGGGAACTCGATATAGACCTTGTTGCCGTCATCCCACGCCCGGACCGGACGCCAAGGCGGGTTGTCGCCGGTAATCTCATACCGGAACCGGAGATTGGTAAGCGCGACATTCTCGGCCACGGGCCGCGCCTGCTCGGCTCGGACATTCTGGCGCTGCAAGGCCACAAGCCGGTCCTGCGGATAGGTCCACGAAATCGCGGCCATCGCCGTGCGGTCGGTGCTTTCGAGCGCCAGATGATAGGCCCGCCTGTCGGTCGTGATGACCATGTTTGTTGCAAGGCCGGGGGCGAACGGCTTCACCAGCACATGCACGCGCGCGGACTCGCCCGCGCCGCTCGTGGTATCGCCGATGATCCAGCGCACGGTATCGCCGGCCGATACCGCGACCAGCCTTTCGCCAGGCTGCAAGGCGATGTCGCTCACCCGTTCGGGCGCGGTATAGAGACGATAGAGCGCGCCGTCGGTCCAGGGATAGACCTGCACGGCGTTGATATAGCCCGCGCTCGACGGTTCGCGGGTGGCGGCGCGGTTGGCGGCCTCGATGCGCGCGGCGGGTTCCCGCGTCTCGCCCCTGACCGATGGCGGAAGCTGGAGCTGGCCGGGCAAGGGCAGCGGCACCGGCTGCTCCACGATCTCGACGGTCCGGGGCGGTTCGGTCTCCTGTGCCGCCGGCCGGAAGTCAGCGGCGTCATAGCTGATCGCGGGCGGCGGGGTCTTGCCCGCGCAGGCGGCCAGCGCCAGCGCGGACGCGGACATTATCATGATCCGGGTCATTGTCCGGGTTCTCCTTCATCGGTCGGATTGGCGGGCGCGGCCGGAACGGGCGTGGCTTCCGACGACGCGGGAACGGCGGCGGGCGTCATCGATTGCACGGCCGGGTCTGGCGAAGCTTGCTCGCGCTGGTGCTGCCGCCCCGATGCGGCGGGCTGACCTTCCAGCTCACGCGCCCAGTCGATGGCATTGACGAACAGACCGAGCGGGTTCTTCCGAAGCGCGTCGGCGGTCCGGGGCGGCCGCAGCATCACGGTGAGCATGGCAGTCCAGCGTTCGGTTTTCGCCAGACTGCCGCGCTCGTAGATGCTCTCGGTCCATTTGACCTGAAAGCTGCTGTCGGACGCGCGGACCACGCTTGTCACCTGCACCGAGACGCTGCGCTGGCCGATCCCGGCAAACGGGTCGTTGCTGCGGGCATATTCGTTGAGGAAGATCGCCGCCCGGTCGGTGGCGAAGTCATAGGCGCTGAGCCAGTTCTGTTTCACCAGGACGGGATCGGTGGAGACGGAGCGCACGTTCGATATGAACCGGCCAAGGTGCCATGCGATCTGGCCGTCCGTAGGCTGGTAGTTCTGGATCGCGGGGGCGACGCTGCGGGCTTCGCCTAGCCTATCGACCTCCACCACATAGGGCGCGACACGGCTCTGCATCGACTGCCAGGTGTTCGAGGCAATCAGCACGCCGGTCAGCCCAAGGCATCCGAAGGCGGCAAGCCGCCAGTTGCGGGCCTGCACGCGGGCGGAACCTATGCGCTCGTCCCAGAGCTGGCCCGCGCGCTGGTAGGGTGTTTCAGGTTCGGGGGTTCGCCCGTAACGCTGGATGGATCGCTTGAAAATCATGGAAGACTACTCCTTGTCACTGAGATTGGGATTGGCGCCGCTGCCGGGCCGGTCGCCGTCACGGATGGTCTGCATCGCCATGTGGCGCCGATGGCGAGCGGTCTGTTCGGCGCGAAGATTCTGCGCCCAGGCCGGGGCGGCACCCGATGCGGATGTGCCGGAGCCTGACGCGCCCGAAGCTGCTGGCGCAGGCGAGGTCCGCCCGGCGTTCCACGCGGCTTGCTGCCCGCGTTCGGCGCTTTCGCGGAAAGGCGCCGCCACGCGCGATGCGAAGGAACGCGCGCCCTGCATCGCCGCGCCGCCCGCCGCGCTCGCCATGCCGCCAAGGCCGGCGCCCACGGTCGCTCTGCCGGAGGTTTCCTGTCCAAGCCGGTAGGACGCCTGCGCGGCCGAACCCATGGCGGTTCCCGCCCTGATCGCGCCCATGCCTCCCGATCCCGCCGCCATCGCACCGCGCGCACCGAGAAGGCCCACGCCGCCCGTCATGATCGCGGCCCCGGCCACGGTTCCCACCGCCGCGCCCGCGCCAAGCTGTGGCGCACCGGAAACAAGGCCGGCGGCAATGCCGGGGCCGAAGATGCCAAGCCCGAACAGGGTGAGCGCGCCCATCAGCAGGGTCAGCGCCTCCGAGATGCCGGGATGCTCGCCCACGATGGCGGTGATCTCGCTGAAGAGATTGGTGCCGATGCCGATGATGACGGCCAGCACCATGACCTTGATGCCGGACGACACCACGTTGCCCAGCACCCTCTCGGCCAGGAAGCTCGTCTTGTTCCAGAGCGCGAAGGGCACCAGCACGAAGCCGGCGAGCGCAGTCAGTTTGAACTCGATGATGGTGATGAAAAGCTGGACGGCGAGAATGAAGAAGGCGAGCACCACAACCAGCCAGCAGACCAGCAGCACGGCGATAATGAGGAAGTTGCCAAAGAACTCCGGGAAGCCTGCCAGGTCGCCGATTTCCGCGATCATCGGCCAGGCCGCCTTGAAGCCGGTTCCGGCGATCTTGCCGGGATGCATCAGGTCGTCGGCTGTCACGCCGCCGCCACCCGCCGTTACGCCGAGGCCGGAAAAGCTGCGGAAGATGATGTCTGCAAGGGTATTGAAGTTGCCGATGATTAAGGCGAACGCCCCTACGTAGAGCACCTTCTTTATCAGCTTGCCGAGAACATCCTGATCGTTGTCCATCGCCCACCACAAGGCGGCGAGGGTCACGTCGATGCCGATCAGGATGGTGGTCAGAAACGCGACATCGCCTGACAGCAGCCCGAACCCGCTGTCGATATAGCTGGTGAAGGTCGCAAGGAAGCTATCGACGATATTGAGATCAAGGGCGTCGGGGTCCATCGCGGGCAGGCTCCTAGGGGCGGGTGTAGATGTCGGGTGAGCCGATGAAACGGCGCGTCCGCTCACGCGCGGCTTCAAGCGCCTGCTGCTGGCGCGCGCGCTCGATCGCATCGGCGCGATATTGCGCCGCCATCATCTGCTGGATCTGAAGCTGCTGCTTCGTGCTGAGCGCGATAAGCTGGTTGGTGGCCTGCCCGACCTGCAAGCTGCCGGTCGCGCTCTGGCTTTGCGATACCAGTTCAGACAGCAATCCGGCGTCGGCCTGGACATTCTCGGCGACCTGCGCCTGCACGCGCATGGTCTGCCGATAGGCTTTCATCGACGCCTGCAACCGGGCGCGGGCTTGGGTGATGATCTCGCTGGCGGATAGCGCCCGGTCGAACTCGGCCGGGAATTGATCGCGCAGCGCGCTATCCGTCGATTCAAGATCGAAGGCGATGCCTTCGGCCTGCATCATCAGCGTGTCGATGCGCTGCATCGAGCGGGTGATCTGGCTGAGCGAAGAGAAGTCGAGGCGTTGGAGATGCTTCGCCATGTTGGTGAGCATCGAGGCCTGGTTCTGGAGCGCCTGAATCTGGTTGTTGATCTGGGTCAGTGTGCGGGCGGCGGTCAGGACATTCTGCGCGTAGTTCGACGGATCGAACACCACGCCGCCGAACTGCGCGTGGGCGGGCGAGACCGGCATGATCGCCGTTCCAACGGTGGCGGTGACCGCAAGGCACGCGGCGAGGATACGGGGTTTCATAATGCTAACTCCTGCTGGGTGGTGAAAGGATCGGCGGCGGCCGTTGCTGCGCCGGGAAAATCGCGCAGGAGATCGGCGGCCCAACCGAGGCCGCGCGCGCCAAGGAAGGTGGGCGCAAACTGGTCCGGGCCGCGCTCTGCAAGCAGCCGGTCGATCAGGCTTTGCGTGTCGGGATCGGATGCGCCGCATAGCGCCAGAGTCACCGGGCCGAGCGCCAACTCGAACAGCCGGTTGCCGCGCCGCGATTGCAGATAATAATGCCGCTTCGGCGTGGCGCGGGCGACAAGCTCTATCTGCCGGTCGTTGAGACCGAACCGCTCGTATGCGGCGCGGGCCTGCGGCTCGATGGCCCGGTCATTGGCGAGGAAGATGCGCTGGGGACAGGATTCGAGGATCGCGGGCGCAATGCTGCTGTCGGCAATGTCGGCCAGCGACTGCGTGGCGAACACCACGCTGACATTCTTCTTGCGGAGAACCTTGAGCCATTCCCTGATACGGGCGGCGAAGACGGGATTGTCGAGGAATACCCATGCCTCGTCGAGCACAAGCAGCGTCGGCCGTCCGTCGAACCGCTCTTCGAGCCGGTGGAAAAGGTAGGTCAGCACTGGCAGCACGACGCCGGCCGTGTTCATCAGGGCTTCGGTCTCGAAGCATTGCACATCGCTGAGCGCGAGGCGGTTTTCCGCCGCATCCAACATCCGCCCGAACGGCCCTTCCAGCGTGTAGGGCATCAGCGCGGCTTTCAGCGCATTGGACTGGAGCAGCACAGCAAGGCCGGTGAGCGTGCGTTCTTGGGGCGGCGCGCTGGCAAGGCTGGTGAGCGCGGACCAAAGCGCCTCCTTGACCTCCGGCGTCACGTCCACGCGCTCATGGGCAAGCAGCGAGGCGATCCATTCGGCGGCCCATGCCCGCTCGCTGTCGTCGTCGATATGGCGCAGCGGCTGGAAGGCCAGCGCATCGCTTTCGCCAAGGGCATGATGCTCGCCGCCCATCGCCAGCACGGCGGCGCGGGCGGACAATCCCTTGTCGAAGATATAAACTTGGGCACCGGCATA
>Ga0180219_1002236_pt1 | contig 11686 bp, 10 predicted proteins | sample eDN3rd30CBELigMG_FD_151338 | JGI IMG/M metagenome (GOLD analysis project Ga0180219, IMG submission 151338) | Enriched Miracle-Growth compost microbial communities from Emeryville, California, USA - eDNA 3rd pass 30_C BE-Lig MG (version 2)... ...
TCGGTGCCGATTTCTGCGGGCCGGAGCCCGACATGAACATCGGCACGAAGATCACCGCCAGCGCGATCAGCACGGCGGCACCGAGAAGGCGCTGTTTGAGCGACAGATCCATGGACAGTCCGCGGCGGAAAGAACGTGGCGATTATACGGGAGCGCGCCGTTGCGTCAGCGTAACGGAGGGGAAACGCGCAACGTCACGAGGTACTTTTTCGGCACTCACCGTCAGAAGCAGACCTGACTGGCCTCGAAACTCAGCCGCTCTTTCCTTTCGCCCTTCGGGATCGAAGACCGCCCTCCAGTGGCCTGAGGGTGGCCCAAAGGGCCGGATGAGGGAGAAGCCTTGCACGTGAGCACGCCACGCGATGTTGATGTGCATTTCCCTCATCCGCCTGCCGGCACCTTCTCCCGAAAGGAGAAGGATTTGTCCATGTGGTCTCGATGCTTTTCAGTTGAGCTTCGGGGCTAAACAGGAAAGCAGATGCCGCACGTTGCCATCAGGTCGCCGGGATGACGAAAGCCGGGCTTTGACTCAGGTTTGAACGGAAGAGCTTGAAAGCACCGCGGCGGCAACGAAGAACGAGCCGAAGGCGACGATGCGGTCGTCCGCGCGCGCCTGCGCGAGCGCCGCCGCGAGCGCGTCGTGCACGCTCGTGGACACGGGCGCGATGCGTACGCGCGGCAGCGCCGACATGCGTTCATGCAGCGTATCGGCCGACAAGCCGCGCGGCGAATCGGCGTCGAGCGCGGCAGGAAACCAGCGGTCGACATGACCGTCGAGCGCAGCGACGACGCCGGCCACGTCCTTGTCGCCGAGCGCGCCGAACACGGCGAACGTGCGGCCGCGCGCGGGCGTCGCGGCCAGCCATTGCGCCAGCGCGCGCGCCGCCTGCGGGTTGTGCGCGACGTCGACGAACACGTCCGGCTCGCGCGCGACGCGCTGCAGGCGCGCGCTCGCCCGCGCGTGCGCGATGCCGTCCGCGATCGCGCGTTCGTCCCAGCCGCAGCGTTCGCGCAAGGCGTGCACGGCGGCGATCGCCGCCGAGGCGTTGGCGAGCTGCACGGGGGCGTCGAGCGCGGGCAGCGGCAGGTCGAGTACCGTCGAGCCGCATCGCCAATGCCAGCGTTCGCCCGCGCGCTGCCACGCGTAGTCGCGGCCGGCGAGCACGAGGTCGGTGCCGATCACGCGAGCGGCGTCGAGCAGGCCCGCAGGCGGATCGAGCTCGCCGACGATGGCTGGACGGCCTGCGCGGAAAATCCCCGCCTTCTCGCGACCGATGCTGTCGCGGTCGTTGCCGAGCCAGTCCTGGTGGTCGAGGTCGATCGTGGTCACGATCGCGGCGTCGGCGTCGATGATGTTGACCGCGTCGAGCCGGCCGCCGAGGCCGACTTCGAGGACCGCGACATCGAGCCGCGCCTGCGCGAAGCGCCACAGCGCGGCGAGCGTGCCGAACTCGAAATAGGTCAGTTCGATCTCGCCGCGCGCGGCTTCGATGCGCTCGAAGGCGTCGATCCAGCCCGCATCGTCGATGTCGACGCCATCGATGCGCGCGCGTTCGTTGTAGCGCAGCAGGTGCGGCGAGGTGTAGGCGCCGACGCGCTTGCCGGACGCGGCATGGATGCTTTCAAGGAACGCGACCGTCGAACCCTTGCCGTTCGTTCCGCCGACCGTGATCACCGTCGGCGCCGGCGACGGCGCGCCCATGCGTCGCCATGTTTCGCGCACGCGGTCGAGACCGAGCGCGATCGCATCCGGATGCGTGCGCTGCTGGTAGTCGAGCCAAGCGGAAAGATCGTGATTCGTCATTGGTGATTGGTGATTGGTAAAAGCAGAAGCGTCACCTGAACATCGTGCACCGCGGACTTGGTCGGACGCGCTTTTTCACGAATCACGAATCACGAATCACGAATCACGAATCACGAATCACGAATCACGAATCACCAATCACCAATCACCAATCACCAATCACCAATCACCAATCACCGCATCAAAATGCGCCGCGGCTTCCACGGCAGCTTGCCGCGCCAGTATTCGAGCAGCACGAAGCCGAACACGAGTCCGCCCAGGTGCGCGAAATGCGCGACGCCGGCCTGCGTGCCGGTGACGCCGAGCACGAGTTCGAGGATGCCGTAGAGGATCACGAACAGCCGCGCCGGGATCGGGATCGCGAAATACAGCAGGATGCGGTTGCGCGGGAACATGAGTCCGTAGGCAAGCAGCAGCCCGAACACGCCGCCGGACGCGCCGAGTGTCGGGAAATAACCCGTCGGGAAAAAGTGCATGACCGCAAGCTGCGTGAGCGCCGCGCCGATCACGCAGACGAAGTAGTAGAGCGCGAACGGCCGCGCGCCGAGCACGTCCTCGACCGCGCCGCCGAACATCCACAGCGCGAACATGTTGAAGAAGATGTGCTGCATGCCGCCGTGCAGGAACGCGTAGGTGACGAGCTGCCACGGCTCGAAACCGGGTACGTCGCTGTACGGCGAGGGTCCGAACGGCCACAACGCGAACGGCACGGTCAGCGGATACGGCGGCTGCGCATCGTGCAGCGCCATCTGCAACAGGAACACAAGCACGTTGGCGACGAGCAACGCGAGCGTGACGGGAGGCGTACGGGTGGGCATGCGTCGGCCGGATTGCGAGGGTCGCGCATTGTGGCGCGGACGCTTGCACCAGCGCAAAGGAGCGCCGCTGCCGCTCGCAGCGACCTCCTGTTCCCTGTTCGGGAACCTCGAAACCGCCCAAAAAACTATTGCGCCGCTTTGGGCATGCGCGGGCGCGGCGCCGGCGCCCACAGCAACCGGTCGATGTCTCGTTCCCATCCGAAAGCGGCAAGGTCGACGCGGCCGTTGCGCACGAGCACGCCTTCGCCCGCGAGCCGGCGTACCTGTTCGCGGAACGCGCGGCTGCCCGGCGGAAACGCAATGCGGCCATCCGAACGCAACACGCGTTGCCACGGCAGTTCGCCTCCGTCCGCTTCGCCGAGCACGCGGCCGACAAGGCGCGCGCGCCCCGGCAGGCCGGCGCGACGCGCGATCTCGCCGTAGCTGGCGACGCTGCCTTGCGGAATCCCGGCGATCGCGGCGCGGATCGCGTCGTGCGCGGCGGTGGAAGTGTCGTGCGCTGACTTCATGGAGCGCGCACGCTAGCATGGGCGCACCGTCGAGTTGGAGTCGCGCCGTGCAGAGTTTCGAGCAGATCCGGTCCCATCTCGGCGCGGCGCACGCGCTCAAGACCAACGACCCCTACCTCATCAGCTTCGACCTCACGCTCGGCGACGGCCGCCACCAGGGCGTGTACCTGGCCGAACTCGAGGACGAGGACGGCGAGAAGGTGCTGCGCATCTCCACGCCGGTCGGTCCGTTCACCGGCATCGACGCCACGCGCTGCCTGCGCTTCAACTGGCAGCAGCGCTCGGGCTATTTCGCGGTCAGCGACCTCGAAGGCTCGCCCTACCTGCACCTGTGCGAAAACCGGCCGTATTCGCTGCTGACCAGCGCCGAACTCGATCGCCTCGTCGCCGAACTCGGCGCGCTCGGCGACCGCATCGAACAGGCGATTTCGAGCGGCGGCGACGTGTTTTAGAGCGCCTCCCATGGCGTCATGCCCGCTTTCGCAGGCATGGCGTCCATGGCTATCGGACGCCTCGCGTCAAAACGGCAGCCCCAGCGAGCGCGCCAGGCGCACCAGCAACCACGCGATCATGCCGGTGACCGGCAGCGTCAATATCCAAGCCCAGACCATGCGCTCGACGATCGTCCAGCGGATCGCGTTGGCGCGCTTGGCGACGCCGACGCCGAGGATCGCCGCGGAAATGTTGTGCGTCGTCGACACCGGGATGCCGAAGTGCGAGGCGACGAGGATCACGCTCGCCGAGGCGCTTTCCGCGGCGAAACCGTTGATCGGGTGCAGCTTCACCATCTTGTGGCCAAGCGTCTTGATGATGCGCCAGCCGCCCGCGGCGGTGCCCGCGGCCATGACCAGCGCGCAGGTCAGCTTGATCCAGAACGCGATCTCGAACTTGCGATCGGCGTCTTCGTTGACGCGCAGGAAATGCAGCCACGCCGGCAGCTGGTCGAGCGTGCCGGCGGCGGTCGCGCCGGCCAGCGCGAGGGCGATGATGCCCATCGTCTTCTGCGCATCGTTCATGCCGTGCGACAGGCCCATCGCCGTCGCGGAGCACAACTGCGCCTTGCCGAAGAACGCGTTGACGAACGGCGTGCGCCCGAACCGCCGCAACATGCCCTTGCGCAAACCGAGGAATTCGATCAGCGAGAACAGCAGCCCCATGATGAGGAAGCCAAGGATGAATCCACCGACCGGCGACGTCACCATCGGCACGATCACCTTCGGCACGACGCCCTTCTCGCCCCACCAGTGCGCACCGCCCTGCGCCCAGATGATCGCGTGCCAGTTGTTGCCCGACGCCGCGAACGCCGCGCCGCAGAGGCTGCCGACCAGCGCGTGCGAAGAACTCGACGGCAGGCCCCACCACCAGGTGATGAGGTTCCAGATGATCGCGCCGAGCAGCGCGCAGACGAGCACGATCGGCGTCACCGCGACAATCTGCGTGTCGACGAGGCCGGCGGCGATCGTCTGCGCGACGGCGGTGCCGGCGAGCGCACCGATGAGATTCGTGGTTGCGGCGAGCAACACGGCCTGGCCGGGGCTGAGCGCCTTGGTCGCGACGACGGTCGCGATCGAGTTGGCGGTGTCGTGGAAGCCGTTGATGTACTCGAACGCGAGCGCGATCACGACGACCAGCAGGACGAGCGTCAATGCCATGGGCGGGTCTCGCTGCCGGGTCAGGAATTCTTGAGCACGATCTGGAACACGACGTTGCCGGCGTCGCGGCAGCGATCGATCGCCTTTTCCAACAGTTCGAACAGATCCTTGAGCAGCAGCACGAGCAGCGCCTCGTGGCTGCCGCCGTAGAGATCGCGATAGAGCTCGACCATGTGCCGGTCGGCCTCGTTCTCGATCGCCTGCAACCGGTCGTTGAGCAGGCGCATCGCGCCCAGGTCCATGCTCTTGCGCAACTGGAAGACCATCTCGCGAATCACTTCGGCCGCCTCTTCGAGCAATGCGGCGCGCGAGGCGAAATCGATGTCGCCGAGGCGATCGGAGGCCAGCGAGTAGCGTTCGGCGAACTTGGCGATCGACTTGGTGATCTTGTTCAGCGCCGCCGACAGCGCTTCGATGTCCTCGCGGTCGAGCGCGGTGACGAAGGTGTTGACGAGTTCGCGATTGATCTCGGCGCTGAGATCCTTCTCGCGCTTGCGCGCATGCATGAAGTCGGCCAGCGACGGCATCTGCTGGCGCGTGTCGAACATGCCCACGAGCGCGCTCGCGGAATCGCGCGCGGCTTCCGCGCTCGCCTCGAGCAGACCGTAGAACTTGTCGCCTTTTCCGAAAATCGTCTGCAGCGAAAACATGCGCGCCTCGTCACGGGTTGGATGTGCCGCCCGGGCTTGCTTCCCCGCCCTGCGGCGCGCGTATGTTACAGCAGCATTTCAACGGTTCGGCGCTTGGCGCCGTGACGCGCGCAGTTGCTACACTGCGGCCGCGCCGCGCCGTGGCGCGACGGGAGCCCGACCTTCCGGATGTTCATCGAAATCCTCTGCGTCGTCGTGCTCGCCCTCGGCAACGGTTTCTTCGCACTCAGCGAAATGGCGCTGATGACGGCGCGGCCGAGCCGGCTCAAGCAGCTCGCGCGCACCAGCCGACGCGCCCAGACCGCGCTCGAACTCACGCGCCAGCCCGAAGATTTTCTCGCCACCGTGCAGGTGTTCATCACGCTGCTGCAGATCAGCGCCGGCGCCGCGCTCGGCGCCGACATCGGCGCAGCGCTCGGCGCCAGGCTCGATGCGCTCGACCTGCCCGGCATCGACCGCTACGCGATGGCCATCGGCGTCGCCATCAGCGTCGCCGGCATCACCTTCGTCAACATGCTGCTCGGCGAACTCGCACCCAAGCGCATCGCGCTCGTCGACCCCGAGCGCTTCGCCACGGCGGTGGCGCTGCCGATGCACGCAATGACCTGGCTGGCCAAACCGTTCGCCTTCGTGCTCATCGCGTTGACGCGTGTCCTGCTGCGACTGCTGGGCATGGATCGCACCAGCCGCGAGCATGTCAGCGAAGAGGAAATCCGCCTGCTCGTCGCCGAAGGCGCCGACCAGGGCGTCATCGATTCCGACGAACGCAACATGGTCAACCGCGTGCTGCGCCTGGGCGACCGCAGCGTCGACAGCCTAATGACGCCGCGCCCGCGCATCGCCTGGCTCGACGCCGCGGCTCCGGTCGAGGACAACCTGGCCACGATGCACGAAAATCCGTATTCGCGTTACCCGGTCTACCGCGGCGACGAGCAGGAAGTGCTCGGCGTGCTCGAGGTCAAGCGCGTCATCGGCCGCATCCTGCGCACGGCCGATCGGGATCTGCTCGAAGACCTGCAGCCGCCGCTGTACGTGCCCGGCACCGCGCGCGCGCTCGACCTGCTCGAGGAGTTCCGCGACGCCGAGACGACGCTTGCGCTCGTCGTCGACGAATACGGCGACATCGTCGGCCTCGTCACGCTCAACGACCTGCTGTCGACCGTCGTCGGCAAGACCGCAGCCACGCCCGCGCAGGCGCACGCGCAACCGATCGTGCAACGCGACGACGGCAGCTGGCTCGTCGACGGCAGCCTCGCCGCCGACGACCTGCGCGAACTGCTGGGCCTGACCGAACTGCCCGACGAAGACGAACACGATTTCCACACCGCCGCCGGCATGCTCACCGCGCATTGGGGCCGCATTCCGCAAGCCGGTGAGCACTTCACGGCGAGCGGCTACCGCTTCGAAGTCGTCGACCTCGACGGCGCGCGCATCGACAAGCTGCTGGTGTCGCGCGTCGAATAGACGTCGCCAAAACGCGCGACGGTGTAGGCCGGCCGATCTTCGATCGTCCGGCCTACGTCTCTCCGCTTTCGCGCGCAAGCCGCGCCATGCGCGAGGCATCGGCAAGCACGCCGTGCAGAACGCGCAGTTCGCGCTGATCGGGTTCGGCGCGCAGGAACAGGCGGCGCAGACGCTGCATGATGACTTCCGGCGAACGGCCCTTGTGGAAGTCGATGTCGTCGAGCGTGCGCGCGAGATGCTCGAAGAACGCTTCCATCTGCGCCGCATCCGCGGGCATGTCGCGCGATTCGGTCGCGACGGCAACGCCGCCTTGCGCGAGCCAGGCTTCGCGGATTTCCCAAGCGACGACCTGCACCGCCTGGGCGAGGTTGAGCGAACCGTACGTCGGATCGGTCGGCACCGTGATCGCGGCATGGCAATGCTTGATCTCGTCGTTGCTGAGGCCGGACTGCTCGTTGCCGAACATCAGCGCGACCTGCTGGCCGGCGTCCGCGGCCTCGAGGAGGCGCCGTGCCGCCTCGCGCGGATCGAGTTCGTCGAGCTCGACGCCGCGGTGGCGCGCGGTCGCACCGAGCACGAGATGGCAGTCCGCCAGCATCGGCGCGAGCGCATCGCCGACACGCGCGGCCGCGAGCACGTCGCCTGCGCCCGCGGCGAGCGCGCTCGCCTCCGCGTGCGGGAACGCGTGCGGCGCGACGAGCACGAGCCGGTGCAGACCCATCGTGCGGATCGCGCGCGCGGCCGAGCCGATGTTGCCGGGGTGCGAGGTGTTGACGAGGACGAAGCGGATGCGCGCGAGCGCGTCGCCGGGAATGGATATCATCGGATTCGGTTCGAAAGCGTCTTCTGCAACGCGCATCGTGCCACGACACGCCGGCAGGGCGGCAGTGCAGTCGATGCCAAGGATCCGCCAGGCCCGCGTTCGCCACAAACGGGCACGACCGCGTTTGGCCCACGCGGCCCGATCTGCTAGGCTCGCGCGCCTTCGCGGTCGATCCGCGTACCGTTCTTTTCCACCTCGCCCAGCGAACCGACATGCCAAGACCCGCCGTCAACGTGGCGGTGCGCGCTGCGCGCGCCGCCGGCCAGATCATCCTGCGTTACATGAATCGCCTGGACAGCCTCGAGGTCGTCGAGAAGCAGCGCCACGATTACGTCTCCGAAGTCGACAAGCTCGCCGAAGCGGAAATCATCCGCGAACTGCGCCGCGCCTATCCGCGCGACGCGATCCTCGGCGAGGAATCGGGCCAGATCGGCAAGTCGCGCAACGTCTGGACGATCGACCCGCTCGACGGCACGCACAATTACCTGCGCGGTTTCCCGCATTTCAGCGTGTCCATCGCGCTGGTCGAGAACGGCGAGCCGGTCGTCGGCGTCGTCTACGATCCGTTGCGCGACGAGCTGTTCACCGCGAGCAAGGGCGATGGCGCGTTCCTCAACGACCGCCGCATCCGCGTCGGCAAGCGCGACGGCTTGGGCGGCGCCCTGCTCGTCACCGGTTTCCCGTACCGCCAGCGCCGTCATCTCGACGCGCAGATGGCGATGACGCGCGCGCTGCTCAACGAAGCCGAGGACATCCGCCGCACCGGTTCGGCTGCGCTCGATCTGGCCTACGTGGCGGCCGGTCGCGTCGACGGTTATTTCGAGATCGGCTTGTATCCGTGGGACATGGCCGCGGGCTGCCTGCTCGTGCGCGAAGCCGGTGGCCGCTACTGCGACTTCACGGGTCGCGACGGCATTCCCGATACCGGCAACCTCGTCGCCGGCAACGTCCACGTCGCCAACGCGATGGTGAAGGCGATCGCGCCGGAAGTGACGCCCGTCCTCGCGCGCTGAGCGCAAGCTGCTTTTCCGCGGAGACGCGAAGCCCACCCCAGCATGCAGTTCGCGCCGCCACGCCGCTCCGACGAATTGTGCCGTCGTCGCGCGCGTAGCCGGCAACGCGTGCGCCGAAGAATCGGCTCGCAATGAACCACTTCACAAACGTCTTTCGAACGGAGCCACGCCAGCATTCCGACGAAGCGTGCTGTTCGTGAAAAGTGCGGCCATGGATGGCCGCTTCCGGATTCGCTGAAATCGGCGCGAGTCAGGTGGGAGCATTCGCAAGCCGAAGCAGCGATCATGGACGATCGCAAAAGCCAACCGCAAAAGAAAAAGCCCGGCTTGCGCCGGGCTTTTTCGTGTTGCTTGGCACGAAGCCGGTCTTACTGACCCGGGTTCTCGACCTTCAGCTCGGTGCGGCGGTTGCGCGCACGGCCTTCCTTCGTCGAGTTCGTGTCGATCGGCTGCGACTCGCCGAAGCCCTTGACCGCCGTGATGCGATCGGCGCTGATGCCGTGCGCGGTCAGGTAGTCGGCGACGATCTGCGCGCGACGCTCGGACAGACCCTGGTTGTACTGGTCGGTACCGATCGAGTCGGTGTGGCCGTCGAGTTCAACCTTGATCTCCGGGTAGCGATTGAGCGCATCGATCGCCTGGTCGAGGATCGCGACGGAGTCGGCGGTCGGCACGGCCAGCGTCGGTTCGATGCTGTGCTCACCCTTCTTCGGACGGTCGAACTTGAAGTTCACGCCGCGCAGGTCGATGACGACCTTCTGCGGGCAGCCATCCGGACCGACGATGGTGCCAGCCGGCGTATCCGGGCAGCGGTCGTCGCAGTTGTTGACGCCGTCGTGGTCGTCGTCGAGCGTGTGGCAGTCGGGCGGCGGCGGCGGCGCCGCCGGTTCGACCGGCGGCGGCGGCGCGGCATGACCGAAGCTGTAGACGAGGCCGACGCTGACGATGCCGTCGACGTAGCCGCTCTTGTGCGACGGGTAGTAGGCAAGGCTCGGGCCGATGGAGAGGCTGTCGGACGCACTGCCACGCGTGTTGTTGTCGTGGTCGTAGCGTGCGGCGATTTCGCCGCGCAGCGCCATGTTCTCGGACATGTTGTACTGGACGCCGCCGCCGATGGTGGCCATCGGATCCCAGCCACTGGCGTTGCTGGTCATGCCGGGTGCAGGCGGATTGACGCTGAGGCTGCCCGAGTAGGCGGCGTGGCGCTGCGCACCGAGGCCGGCCATCACGTACGGACGGAACTGCGAGCCTTCGTCACCGAAGAACCAGCGCGCGCTCACGCCAAGCGTGACGCTCTCCCATTCGCGGTTCGGACGCCACGAGTTGTTCTTGAATTCGGCGTTGTTGATGCCGTATTCGAAATCGACGGCAAGATGCGGGTTGACCCACACGCCGACGCCGATACCGCCCCACACGGAGGTGTCGGTCTTGCGGTTGCTGTCGGGAATATCCGCACCGATGCGCGGGGCGATGTACCAGTTGCCGAAATCCTGAGCCTGGGCAACCGCACCGCCGCCGAGCAGCGACAGGGCGATGAGCGCACTAAGGGCATTACGTTTCATTCTGGAGGACTCCTCTCTCGTTTTGATTCTCACGCCTGCCCTGTTTCAGGGTCGCAGGTCGCTCACTCTCACATCAGCAGTATACGTCAAAACAACGGCCTGCAAACATCCGTTTAACATTTTTGCATCCGCGACGCCGGGCAAGTTTAACCGCTGCCGGAACAAGCGGCCAGCCACGTGTGAACATGCCGTTAAGCCTCGCCTCAGTTCAGGGCAAGTGCATCGAGGAAGCGATGGATCGGCGTCGCATCAAGCACTTGCAGATTGGCCGAGAGGTCGATGACCTGCGCCGCTCGAGCCTCGGGCAGCCAGCCGAGCAGCGCTGCCTCGAACTTGCGGAGCAGCACCGGCACGCCCTCGGCGCGGCGCCTGCGGTGGCCTATCGGGTAGTCGATCGACACCTGGCGCGTGGCCGTCCCGTCCTTGAAGAAAACCTGCACCGAATTGCCGATGTAGCGCTTGCCCGGGTCGAAATAGTCGCGAGTGAATCGCGGGTTTTCGCGGACCTGCGTTTTTGCCCGCAGTGCGTCGATGCGCGGATCGGCGGCCGCGGCATCCGTGTAGTCGGCGGCGGTCAGGTGGCCGAAGATCAGCGGTACGGCGACCATGTACTGGATGCAGTGGTCGCGGTCGGCGTAGTTCGCGAGCGGGCCGGTCTTGTCGATGATGCGGCGGCCGGCCTCCTGCGTTTCGATCTCCACGCGCTCGATGTCCCCGATGCGTCCGCCGACTTCCGCGTGCAGCGCCATCGCGCATTCCACGGCCGTCTGCGCGTGGAATTCGGCCGGGTAGCTGATCTTGAAGAGGATGTTCTCCATGACATAGCTGCCGAACGGCCGCTCGAACTCGAACGGCCTGCTGCCGAAAGCGACGTCGTAGAAGCCCCAGGTCTTCGCGCTCAACGCGGACGGATATCCTCCCTCGCCCGCGACCGCGCCCAATGCGTGGATGACCGCGCGACGGCATGCGTCGCCGGCGGCCCAGCTCTTGCGCGGCCCGGTATTGGGCGCGTGGCGGTAGGTGCGCAGCGCGCCGTTGTCGATCCAGACCTGCGAAACCGCGTTGACGATGTCGTCCTCGCTGCCGCCGAGCATGCGCGTGGCCACCGCGGTCGAAGCGAGGCGGACGAGGATGACGTGATCGAGGCCGACGCGATTGAAGCTGTTGCGCAGCGCGTAGCAGCCCTGGATCTCGTGCGCCTTGATCGACCAGCCGAGCACGTCGCGGATCGTCAGCGGCGTACCGCCTTCGCGCTCGGCCTTGCGGGAGAGGTAGTCGGCGACGGCGAGGATCGCGCCGAGGTTGTCCGACGGATGCCCCCATTCCGCGGCAAGCCAGGTGTCGTTGAAGTCGAGCCAACGGATCTGTACGCCGATGTTGTACGCGGCCTG